>Ga0256405_10002336_pt1 | contig 44267 bp, 63 predicted proteins | sample RumenRJG_02DNA_FD_189096 | JGI IMG/M metagenome (GOLD analysis project Ga0256405, IMG submission 189096) | Bovine rumen microbial communities from Lethbridge, Alberta, Canada - RJG_02 | ecosystem: Host-associated > Mammals > Digestive system > Stomach > Rumen | place: Canada: Alberta... | reverse complement strand
TATAGCACCGAACGTTTGCTTTTTGTTCTTTGTTTGCATTGATGAGAACACGGTTGACTTCTTTGTTGAAGTTCTTGACGGAAAAGCTCTTTGTCATAATTAGACCTCCTGTTATTTTAGAGCTTGTTAATAAATGCTCTATCTACCGTGTTTCAGATAGATAGAGCAGGGGGAAGAACGGAGATTAGAGGATCGTAATCTCTTCAGGGGCAGGAGGAAGAACGTTTCTGTAAGCGGTGTCGTTCAGATTCTTGATTTTGCGGAGGATGCAGGTTTCTCCGTCTTCCATTTCATTGAAGAACGGGCAGGAGGAGCAGGAGGTATTGTCACATCCCATAGAAGCAAGCAAAGTAGCCTGCTCAATCAAGTCCATGGTTCTAATGAAGAGCGAGTTGCGGTGGATGGAGATGTTTTCGTCCATAACAGTGTTTCCTTTCTTAGAGGTTGTTAGAGGTTCGGATTAATAGATTCCGTTTTTATGTTCGATTAAGGTTGCAAGTTTTTTCAAGATAAGAGTAGAGCAGTGTTTTTCGCCAGTTTCGGGAATGTAGACGGCCCAACGGCAATTGTAGCAATAACCGTTGCAGTGCTTTGTTTCTTCAAATACTTTCAGCATAGCTTCGTATTGCGTTTGATCGATTGTTACATCCGTGAAGTCGATTTCATGGATGCCGTTTGCTTTTCTATAGATGTTTTCCATAGTGTTGCCTCGTTTCCGCTTGTTATTGTGTTTTAGCAAGTCGATTTAGCGGAGGAATTAACTTGCTATTAGTTTGATTTTTTGTTAGAGCATAAATCATACTAATCTATACCCTAACAAAAAACTCCCCTGTAGTGTTTTAGCATTACAGGGGAATTAACATTAACCTTTTCTTTAATAGGTTTGCGCTTAATGTTTCATGCGCTTGTTATTGCTTTATGCTAAGATATGTGGTATACCCTTAACCTTCCCTTTTAGATTAGTTCGCCATTGGTTATGTTTTAGCACAACTTAGCTATCTTACTTTTTGTCTTACTAGTTCGACTTACTCTATCGAACGTTCACACTACTTTTCAGAGACGGTATCAAACCATATCTTGTTAGGTTATCTCAAACCTAATCACTATACCCATCTATAGTTCTGGAATATTCATACTTTATCGTTTTGCCGAATACATGATAAAGTATGGTTTAACCTATTGCATGTATTTTTATTCGCATTAAAAATACAGCGTGGGACTACTTAACCGTTTAGCGATAGAAAGAATTACATGATACATTCTATCGCCTATAATAACGCGATATTGCGTATTTATTCCAGTTGCTACACTAATCCGTTTATACTGTATTGCTACAGTATTCCGGCGTTCCGGCTGGCGGTTGCGCAGGACGTTATTCGCGGCTGCGGCTTGCTAGTCTTTAACTAGCTCGAAGGTTAGATTAGTTAGGTTATTCGCCTTACTTAAGCCCTCTGTCCTGCCCCGCGCATATACGCGAGGCAGACCAGAACGTTTAAGTAGATTAGCGAGCATCCCAATACTCGCGAGTAACGCGAGGCGCGCTCCCCCACGGCGTGCGTAACGCGTGCCTGTGCACGACCACGCACAGGTGTTTTGTGCCGTCCTTCATGGGTTTGAGTCCGTACCCGAACGTGTACCCCTGCGGGCGCATCTGACGCGCGAGGTCGTGGAGCTGGCGAATCTCCGCCTCGCCACGCGTAATACGCCCGTTGTCGAAGTAATCGCCGTACAAGCTCGAAAGCTCGCGTGCGTGCTTCGCGCACGCCTTCGCGACCTCGTGCACGTCAACCCATAAATCCCACTCGAAAACGCCGTTTTTCGCCTGAAACGCGCGTTCGCTCTTTACGCACGCCTGCACGTGCCCTGCGATCCTGCAATCGTCCGTTTTCTTGTTACGGCGAAAACCAGCTTTTTTCTGACGGCATTCGTTTTGTTCGGCTTTGAGTTCGGGATCGAGTTCCATAATTGTTTCCTTCCTTGCTCGTTTTGAGCTTGTTTGATTGAATGTTTGAGCTTGTATGCTCTTGTTTTTCGCTGAGAATAATATACACCCGATTCAAGAAAAAATCAAGCGAAAAAACGAAAAAAAGTCGAAAAAAAGTCGCTATCCATTGATAATCAATGAGGATTCAAGTAATGATTATTTAGAATGTACGAAATATGTACTTTTTCTATGGGATATGTACTATTTGATAATAAATAAAATTTTTTTGCACTATACGCGCGTATACGCGAGCGCGCACTCACGCATATACACAATTTTATGAGTATCATTATCATATATATTCCTTAAACTTTGCATAGTAATGAGTAAAACATAACCTATTGAAAATGAAAGACTTATATATTGCTACTTATTAAGATAGTTTTATGATAATATTAGTAACTGATCCTTTCTATTGCGTTTTAAGACTGTTTTAGGCGCGGTTTTTTGTACCCCATATATTATACCCAGTCTCGTAATAAGGTATCCTCAAATGCAAGGCGTATGATAATGAGTAATAATTATCTTGCAATTTTCATGTTGTATTGCATAAAAATTTGTAAGCATGGGGATTGATCCTTATCCTACCAATGGGGCCCCCAAGTATCAGCCCCCGCGACATAAATTAAAAATTTTCACTCATTTTAAAACGCCCTTCTCAAAAAGAAACTAGGCTAATAAAACCTAAATCACATTTCCCCAGCATTATTATCTATCCTCTATCACATTTCTCTAAGATATAACCTACTATAATACATTTAACCTATATAGAGTTAAAAGAAAAGACTACTAAAAAAAAGAATAGATTGCACAAAGATCCATTTTTTCTGCATTAAGTATACGATCTCTTAAAGGTACTCTATTATCTTTTAAGCATTATATAGATGAATAAGAGACAGTACAGGATATATTAATAGGAGATATAATAGAAGATAGAGGAAGGATGATATTCTGTTTTTAAGAAGTGTCTATAAATATGAATAAATGTAGACGAAGAAGCAAGAAATAAGCAGTAAGATGAAATAGATTTGTACAACAGGCATAGAATAAGCGTCAACAATATTAGAGAGAGATGATTTAGGAACAATAGAACACTCCACATAATAAAATTCTCTGTTTTTTATATAACAGTTTGGACGGAGGTATCATCTTTTTGGTTAACTATAGTAGAGGAAAGTTTTTAATGGAATAGAGTTAATTCATAAAATTGCAGAAAAGATGTGGTGATACGAAGTGAACCTTGCAGAAATCGAGATTAAGGTATAGGAAGGAGGTGTATTAAGAGTGATTTTCTGCATAAGTATTGTAAGAATGATTAAACATAAAGAAAGGAACAGGAATTATGGAACTGAATATTGAAGAGATTAAGGAAGTGAACAAAGAGATTTACGAGAAGATGAAAGAGATTAGTATTGGTGTGATTAATGTAAGAGGAGAGCTATATGAATTAGCTAGGAGTAATGGTGGTGTGATGTGGGATGCGTTATGGGAGTTGGGGTATGAGGTATGGAAGGGGAAGATGGGGGTAGAAGATGCTAGGAAGAGGTTAATGAAGTATAGGACTTATATGTATATGCGGAAGATGTTATGTGCTCTGAAAGGGAAGAAGTTTTATGCTGGAAGAGAGATGCTTGATATATGGAGTTTTGATTCTGTAACTAAAAAATAAGAGGATTATTGAAATGTAAGTATTTTATAAAAGAAGTAAGTAAAAATTTTGAAAAGGGAGGGAAAGTAAGTGTTTTGTAAAGAAAATGTTGTTTGCGAGAAAAATGTGACAGAAAGGAGCATAATTGATACGAAAAATGTGCCAAAAATGAGTGATTAAATGGAGAAAAAGTGTCTAAAGTGTCATTTTTGAGTTATTAAGTGTGTCAAAGATAAGTTACAGAAGAGGTGAAAGTGTTGGAGAGTGTAAAAATTCTCTGACACTTTTATTTATCTTGAAGTGAAAATAATGCACCTCAAGTAACTCTACAGAAGGAATCAACATCTCTTTGAATAAAATTATGGTATGGGGGTGGGGTAAATATTTGGGCTGCTGAAAAATTTTAAATGAAACTTTTTTGCTCAGATTAAAAGGGGTTTATAAAATGAATATATAAAAATAGGCACTGCTTAAGAAAAGTGATTTAAGAAACCTAAGCAGTGCCAGCAGAAGGAGGTGTGCTTCTATTTATGGAGGAAAGCAGAAAGCCTCACATGCCAAAGAATTATAAAGGATGTAAAAGGATGCTTAAACCTTTCACACTATATATTATACACCATAAACATGAAAAATGCAAGAGTAAAAGTGAAGATTTATCGAAAAAAGTTATGAAATCTCCTGTATAGTGTGTAGTTTCCTGTATTTTAGATAAGTGAATAGTAATAGAGTGGAAATAAATAGAGTTAATGGTACAGAAGGAAGAGGCTCACCCATAACTAAGATTTCTATTTTACCGTCAAATGGGTCTTCTGAAAAATCCTGTGTATACCAATAATCATTAACAGGAGAGAAAGGAACAATAGCTTCTGTGTTTAGTGAAATAGACTGACTTGTTCCTGTATTAAATAGTTTATAGGTTGAGAAGTCAGATATATTGTATTTCTGTTCCTTTACACCATAATTTAGAGGAATTGGATCATTTTTCATGTATTCTAAGAGAGGTTTTGGATCATATTTCCCGAATACAGTAGATGATATGAGCAAAAATAGAGAAATAAACAGGTACTTCATAATACTGCTCCTTTCTTACGTTTATAGAGGTATGCAAGTGAAATAAGACCACAAGCAATCAGAATAGTAGTGCTAGGAGTAGGTAGAGGAGAACCCATTGCAGTAGTCTCTGTAATTGGAATTGTATCAGAAATAGCATAAAGACCAAAATTCACTTCATATCCTGTACTGTTATACATGAAAAGCTGGGCTACTGGAATATCTGCATTAATTTTATCAGGACGAGCCATATAACGACTAGTATAAGCCCCATTAACAGGTGTATTGGATGAAACAGAAGTAGTGCCATCAGTTAGATAGATTTCAATTTCAGCACCTTTTTTGAAATCACCAAGATAATACGCTTTTCTGTCGTAGTGGTCAGTTCCTCCGTTAAAGTCAAAACCATCAAAAGAAGTTACATTTTTAGCATCATCAATTGAAAAGCTGTGTAGAGTGTGCGTAGGATCATTAATATCATAATAACCATAATCTGTAATACCCATCTTCTTTAGAGTTTCGTTCTGCCAGTCTGAATAAATGTTGTTTACATAATCAAGAAGATAGAGCTTTGTATCGGCGTTGAACTTTAGATAATAATAAGAACCTAAGCCTTTACCCTGATTCTGCTCATTCGTGTACCAAGTTTGAATAGGCTCATAAACTTGTGCAGCAGATACGATGAAAGCAAACGAAAACAAAATGAGTGATAGAAGTAATTTTTTCATGAGAATAAACCCTCCATGGTATGAAACGATTTAAACTATTTCTTACTGTAGCATTTTCCTTCGATATAACTACTTTCATAACTATATCTCCAGTCTTCTAGCAGCATACTATGGACATACCCTGCCCAGATAAATATTGATTTCGGATATTCTTAGCTGCATTTATATCACGGTCTAAGAATACTCCGCACGAATGACATACATAAGTTCTTTCTTTTAGAGGCATTTTCTGTTTACTTCCACAATTAGAACAGATTTGAGAAGAAGCAAAGAATCTATCTACTTTAACACATTTCTGAGACTTATACTGTAATTGTCTATGTATTTCATTCATTCTTGCATTATTTAGATTTCTTCTCATAGCTTTTCCTTTAGCTGTTTTAACCATAGAAGTAACATTTAAGTTCTCTATAACAACTATTCCGTGATTCTTGCAAATAGCTGTAGTAGCCTTATGTATATCATCTTTAACTTGATTCTGTAATTTCCTCCTTGTACTATGTAATTTAGTTAAACGTTTAATATGATTTTTAGAATCTTTTTTAGAACGAGATAAATACCTTTGTTGATATTTAATTCTATTCTCAAGTTTCTTAGTATCTCTTATATTATACTGTTCTCCTGTAGATAAAGTTATACTGTTCTTAATTCCAACATCTACTCCTACTACAGATTCAAGATTGGAACACACAGGACGAGGGTCTTCTTCTTCTAATTCATAATTAATAGAAACAAACCATTCTCCTTTATCTTTAGAAATAGTATAAGACATAATCTTTCCTGTATATCTTGGTTTTTCAGCTAACTTAACGTAACCTATTTTAGAACACTTAAAAAATTTATCTACAATTTTAGCAGATTGATTTGATATATAAAAAATATCTTTGATTCCTTTCTTATGATATTTAGGATATTTTGATTTTTTAGTAAAGAAGTTTTTATAAGCATTGGAGCAATCCTCAATTACATGGTGACTTGTTTGAGAAATTGCTTCTGACAGCCATTCAGGAGCATTATTCTTTTTATATTGTGTAAACTCTCTACTTAAATCATAAAAAGAAGGTGCTTTTTCTCGTTTTCCTTCTTTATATTCTTGATAATCTTTTTCATTTTGATCAATCGCCCAATTATACACAAAACGAGCTAATCCAGCCTGTTGAGCAAGTTTAGCCTCTTGCTCTTTGGTAGGATAAAGTTTAATTTTGTGTGAACGATTAAAAACCATAAAATTCTCCTTTATTCTTTATAAAATTTGGCAGCCCCACAAGGATTTGAACCTTGACTAGTAGAATCAAAATCTACTGTGCAAAACCAAATTACACCACAGGGCTAACAAAAGCACTGCAACAGGAGCGTTACAGAAGGTGTGTTTTACCTATCTCCAGCGAACTGATTAGGTGATTCAGAACGCAAAACACTTTCTCTGCATACTCTAAGACTTCGGCAGAGCATCGAAGACCTATGACGGACATATCATAGGATTTTCCCAAGGAGGCTATCAAGAATGTCAACAAAACCACCGAAAAACAATCTTGACACTATATATTATACACTCAAAACATGAAAAATGCAAGTGAAAATCGTAAAAAATATCAAAATTTCTCGAAAAATCTTAATATTTATTAATATATCCTGTATCTGTATCAAGTGTATCTATATCAGCAAGAGCATATGCAAGATGATTTACTGCCTCATCAACATCATAGAGAGCCAGAACATCCCATTTCATCTCATCTGAAACATAATCAATAGAATCTCGTGCTACTTTAAGAAGACAGACTGCTTTACTGATTTGATGTGATGCTTCTTTAAGTCTTTTATTAGCTTCTTCTTCAGTCATTGTTTCATTAATAGACATGTATTATTCTCCTTCTTCGTCTTCATCATTCCAAATAGTAAGAGAAGCAACAACATAAGATAGATACTTGAGTGCTCTATCTAAGTCCCATCTCACTTCATCATCCCAATCAGTCTTATCAAATGCAAATTCCAAGTCAATTTCCTGAGCAGATTGAATAAGACAAATAGCTCGACTGATTTTCTTATTTGCTTCTTGTATACGTTCTTCAGGTGTAGGTAGTTTATATTCAGCCATATTAGCACTCCTTTACATTTTCAGGGTGTTCACGTTTAGTTTCAAGGCAATCATTAATCTGTGTAATCATTCTGTCATTTTCTTCTATATGATTCCGTAGATATTTAATATGACCTGACATGTATTCAATAAAAGACATAGGATTTCCTTCATCATCTGGAATAGTAATAGGTGGAGTTGCTGAAATGTACTGCAAGATTTCATTCCACATAGTATCATTATCATCTTGCAGTTCAATTAGCTTAGATTCAAGGTCATCTATATACATATCATCTAGGCAGCCCTTATAGTCGTAAAAAACATAGTGTCCCATAATCTTATCCTTCAGTTACATTTTCTGGATTTTCTTCTAACACCTCTTGACATGCAGAAATACGTTCCATTAGTCTGTAGTTATCTTCCATTTCTTCCTTAAAATCACGAAGTTTATCATCAAGATATTCAGCCCAAGGATATTTAGTTCCAACTTCTGACTCTGCATATACTGGAGGAGTCATAGCACACATAGCAAGAATCTGATTCCAAAGCCTATCGTTCAGGTCTTTACATTCCTGATACTTTTCATCTAAGTCTCTTTTACCAATCCGAGATAGATAAAACTCTCCTTTGTAGTATGTTCCCCACATAGCCCATTCTCCTTATATTAAAGTTTAATAGTTTCTCCATATATTATACTGCACATTCATGAAAAATGCAAGAGCAAAACAAAAAAAAATCTCAAAAATTTATTCTCTATTGAAGTCATACTGCTTAAACAATTCAAAATTTATTTCTCCTGTTTCTGAATTAATACCTATTTCAATTAGCTTTAATAGTTGTTTTAATGTAATATGTTTTTCTGTTCCCCATTTCTTATTAGAAGAAGTTACTCTAATTAAAATATATCCTTTTTCTTTTAACACTTTGTCTTTATATCTGTCTCTTTCCCACTGAAGTTTAAATTTTTGTTTATCACTAAATAAAGGTTCAAAATGCTGTCTACCGTCTGTTTCAATGCACAGTTTTCCTTTATTTGTTTCAATTATAAAATCTGGTGAAATAGGATAATTAGTCACAGGGTAAAAGCAACCTTCTAAATGTTGATTATGTATTGGTTGAATGCCTTTCTTTTCTAATGCTTGCAGTACAATTTTCTCCATAGATGATGTTATACAAAACGGACAACCTGAAGCATCATTAATTATGTGGTCAGGTCTTGCTTCCCATTCATAACCACAAAGAGCGCATTTCCATTTACATTTTTTCATTGTACCATTATAACCGCCCATATAAATAATAGAATCACCATGAATTTCTTTTACTTTTTCTAACATTTCCGGTAAAGGCATTATTTGTTTTTCAGAATTTCTTTTATATCCGCATTTTGGACACCCATGTTTCTTAAAAAGACTGTGAGGATACACATCCCAAATATGACCACAAATTGAGCATTGTACTTTGCATTTAGAACTCATTTTTTCAAAAGAACTTACATATTTAATTAAATCGCCCCAAATAGCTTCTAATCTACTTAAAAACAATTCTAAAGAACCTGTTTTTGCTTTTTTTACACATTCAGGACAGCCCGACCCTTGCAAAAGACGATTGGCTCTGACTTTCCAAACATGCCCACAAATCTTACACCTAACTTTTATATAGGCTTTACTATTTGTGTAAGGCTCTAAAGGAATTATATTAGGATTCTTTTCTAATAATTCTCTTTTAAAATCATCATCTGTTCTTTTTATCCCTTTTCCCATACTTTCTTCTCCTAACTAAAATGGTCTGTCAGTATGCAATGCAGATACACACCAACAGACCACAATAACTTCATCAATTATTTTTCACCGTTCTGCATCCGGTTACTCAAAAAATTTATTTTATAATATAATATAGCATAAAGTAATAAAAAGTCAAGTAAAAATATGAAAAAAGTTTAATTTTTTATCGTTTCTGTAGTTCTTCACGATTCTTTTCTACTTTTTCGCGTGATGCAAGAAGTTTCTGAGTGAGTTCTTCTTGTGTGAATTTCTTTTTGCGTTTTTTAGCCATTTGTGTTCTCCTTCAAATAGTTACTAGCTTCTACAATGAATGCAGATTTAATATAGTCTGCATGATCTGGATCAAGTTCAGTATAAACAGATTTAGTTTTTGGTATCTTTTTAAGTACTTTTTTCAATTTCTTAAAATATGCATTAAAATTAGGTGGTTCTTCAAATAATTCAGGATTTAATGCTTTTCTTATCCTCATAACAGCACTCGGTTTAATTCGTAAAAGCGTTTCTGTGATTTCGGTATTATAATCCCCTTCTTTTAGATAAGCATGAACTAAAGTGTTAATACATAAATCTAATTTTTCTTCTAATGTAAGTGCTTTATATTCCATTTTTTTCTCCTTTACTTATTTATATAGTTTCTTTTTTAAATTTACAGTTCCTTTTAGAGCATTCAAATTCTCCCGGCCCTGTCCATTCAACATTCTTACAGTGCATACAATCGTGTTTTTCGTGTTCGTGGTTGTAACATTCTCTCCAATCATTAAACATTGCACCACAATAAGAACACCTATATGATTTAATTTCTATAGGCATATCACAGACAACCTCCACAATGACCTTTTAATATTCTCGGATCATTATTCATAGCCTCAATTATATTTTCTGCAATTTCTTTTGTTATTTCTTCAGGGATAAACTCTTCATCTAATACCCAATCACTTTCTTCTGTATAATGAGCACCGTCTTGTGTAATAAATTTCTCTCCTCCGGGAATCCAAAAAGGTTTATCGAAGGTATAGTGCTTTCCATCAATATCTACATTAAGAATACCTAAACAATAAGAATAACGAGAAGGAACACAATACTCTATATTCTCAATTTTATGTTTCATTCCTTTTCTCCTGTTTTATAGAATTATTAGTATGTTTTTCTATAAAATTAAGTTCAAAAATTAAAAAATAGCGAAAATAACAGCAATTCCGATAAGAACAATACCAATTACAATGGGAGTAAAATCTTCAATCAGCATCTTCTTCCTCATCTAATAGGTTACTGAAATCAATATTAACATCAAGTTCAGGATTAAGTTCACCTGCTTCAATCATCTGCTGTCTATAATGAGTGAACAGGTCTTTCTTATTACCTCTACCTCTAAACACAAATGAATGGAAAGGACAACGCTTATTCTTACATGCTTTAGCTTCTGCCCACGAGTAGCCCTGACATTCCCAGCAATTAAGCTTACATGCACGTAGTAGAGTAGGCTTCTGCATAAACTTAATAAGCATAATATCTTTCGGTGTATATCCTCGTTTCTGTAGTTCTTCACGATTCTTTTCTACTTTTTCGCGTGATGCAAGAAGTTTCTGAGTGAGTTCTTCTTGTGTGAATTTCTTTTTGCGTTTTTTAGACATTTGCATTCTCCTTTATAATACGGTTATCAGGTACTAAAACATCTTTAATATATTCACCTAAAACATAATTCTCATTTACACCTTTTGGGTATGGACAGATAGGATATTTCAAATCTTTCATCCATTGTCGTTTCAGTTTCTTATCTGATGTACAAAAATATATGTATCTATGTTTTGAACTTCTCACTTTCCTTAATCCAGATTGTTCTTCATGCTTATAATGCCTACTATGTTTTCCTGTTGCTGTATACATATCAGTCCTTTGCCTTGTGCATCCAGTATAAATAAAATTACATGCTTGGTAAATATATCCATTATGATGCATTTGAGTATCTGAATAACTTACAATAATCCAATTCTTTTTCTTTAGTTCTTTTAAACACATCCCTACAAACTGAGATAATTGTTCATGCAAATCTTCTGTTCTGCAAAGCCTATTCAATTCATATACATTACTAGTCCACTCTTTACCACAAATACCATCACAAAGACAAGGAGAAGCAGGTTTACCGAAAGTGCATACGGCTTTTAGTTCATCATTATCAAACCATCCAAAAGCAATACTAATATTAGGCTTTCTTCCACTATAATGGCGAGGTAAAAGGAATGTAATAGCTTGTTCAGAGGATATTTCAGTGAATTTCATTTATTTTTTAATCCACTCTTCAAATTTATGTTCTTTATTGTACATTAAGTATTCAACAAACAACATATCTGCTTTTTCTTGTGCTGTCTTTGGTTTATATACTTCTTTCTTTAAATATTCATTGCATTTACCATTCTTATCAGGTTCAAAGTGAGACATAGAAACAGGATAGGGGTAATTTTTCAGCCTATCTGTTCTGCGTTCACATGTTTTGCGCTTCTTACAGTTTTCATTATCGCAAAAAGTAATGTCATAGCTACCAAACATTATTATTTATTCCTATTTTTATTAATCTCCACTAGCTTATATTCAATTGCAGGAGTAAACTTAATTCTTGCTCTTTCTTTATTATCTTTAGGCGAATTAAAAAGCTTCAAGTACTTTTTAGAAAACATTAGTCCACAATCTTTAATTATCATAGTTTTTAGATTAATTTCTGTCATACATTCACTCCTATATTGGTTATACTTTACGTTTGATACTATATATTATACCACAAAGAAACAAGAAAAACAAGAGGATTATTTAGAATTTAATGCATTTTATCAAGAAAAAGAATAAGAAGGAATAGCACTTGCCTGATATATAAAAGAATGTTTCGGAATATATCTATTTAAGTCACTCAATTCAGGATCAATTCTATTCGCTAAAAGATGATCTGAAATAAAAAACTCTTTCTCTTGCTTTTTTACTGCAATATCTATAGCTTTTTTAGACCATAATGTAAAAGTTGTTCCCCAATACCCACCTGTGTAATTACTTAAAAAATATTTTCCATCTGTAAGTGTTTGTAAAAAAGGAAAGTATTCTGGTCTACCTAAAGTACGTGCTTTATCAAATTGAATATAATCCCAATTTTCAGGAAGGTTTTCTAATGTTTCAACAAATAAAGGCTTTTTCCCATAAATAAAAGTGCAATCATCTTCAATAATCAACACTTTATCATATCCTATTTCTTGTATTTCTCTAAAGATACTGTGATAAGCAAGAGTCACATTAATAGATAATCTTCTTCTTTCAGTATGATAGTCTATATAAGTAGGTTTCATATAACTTGCAATAATCTCATCAAAGGCATTGGGATATGTGAAATGCCAACTAAAAATAGGACTATCTAAAACATTAATATACTGCAAATTATCTTCTATTTTTTTCAATCTATTCCAGTAAGGGAGAAAATGGATACAATAAATAGCATCTACATATTTAGTCCAATCAATTTTAACATTATCTTTATTCATATTAACCTTTCTTCTTCACACTGTTTAATGTATCTACCGTAATAATAGACCAAATTTCTACTGCTTCTTTTTTATATGGAAAATCAGAATCTTTAATGTTGTGATATTCCCAAGGTTTATTAGCACCACAGAAATGAAGAATAACAGCATCATTTAATGAATCTTCAGGTTTTGCATAACCGATAGAATTTAAATAATACGTATAAGCATCTTTAGCAATACCGAGGCAAGAAAGCAAGCTGTTATTATATTTGAAGTTAATCATTGTAGTTTTCTCCCTTAAAATATAATTAAGAAGAGTTTGGTCAAAACAATTACAAGCAAGTTCTCTTAAGTTCCAGCTCATGCACCAATCTCTGAGTTCTTTTGCTTTTCCTTCCTCTCTAATTCTTTCAAGATTTAAAAGCATCATACCAGCATTAAAATAAGTTTTTGTTTTACAATTTATTTTATCAAATACATAATTAGAGCAATGTTGCCAAGTAGGATCAATACAAGCCCCTATATATGAATCAGATATATTTTCATTCCATAAATCTTCAATTCCTTTATTTACAAAAACCATATCTACATCTAAATAAAGAATCTTTTTGTATTGAGTGAAATAAGAAGGAAACAAACACTTAGCGTAATAAACATGATTTCTTGCAGGTGTATGTACATATGGAGCAAAAATATCCAAGTTACTGATAACTACATAAAAATCAGTACTTACAAGAGGCTTAAAATATTCAATACAATAAGCAATATCATTACAGGGTACAAAAAGATAGTATGTGATTTTTGTTTCAGGACTCTTCGTTTTCTTTATAGAATTAAAAAGAATATATACCTTATCTAATCTATCTATTGTAGTTGTACTTGCTATAATAATTTCATTCATCTCCAGTCCACCCTTGTTTGTTTGCATATTCTTCTTCTCTCGCATCAATTTCTTCATATAAATTTCTAAAATATTTTGTTAAATCATGAACACCAACATGAAAACACCCAACATCACTGTGAAAAGGGCAGTCTTGACACTGATATACTTTATTGCTTCTTTCTTTTCTATAATTAATGCAAAAGTGCCTTAAAACAACATCAAAATCAAATAGCTTTTCTACAACATTATTGTAACTATATTTTTCTGTCATGCAAGCACCTCTTTCTTAATCTGTTCAGGAAATTCAGGTAGATTAACAAGTTTATTCATAATATATTTCATTGATGGATGTGAACCAGTACCAAGCCTAAGTTTAAGAACATCTACCCACTGATTATACATTCCAGTTACATAAAGTTTTGTTGCAGTACACAGAGGTAACATAGCACGAGCATACTGTTTTTGTACACCACCTTGAAGCATAATATTGTAATTAGCAAGAGCATCGTCACAAAAACATTCAAAAGATGCTCGACTTCCTCTATCCCATTCATTCCAAACAGGCAGAGGGATAACAAATGTATCACAAGCACAATAACGAGTAGAACGTTCCATAAAGCTCATTTGTCTATGCCTAATAAGTTCTCTTGAAAGACCAATATCAATGTCAAAGCAAACAGTCATATAATTAGCTTCTTCTTCATACTCTAACATTTTTTCAAGAGTTTCACCTTCAGCAATCAAATCTCTACAATTTGCACTATAGTAATAACCATCATAACCAACAACTCTGTCATTTACGCCATAAGGATGTTTATCTCTATACCACAGTTTTGATTGATGGCAGGGGTTATACTTAAAATAAAGCCTAACATGTTCAAACGGAGACATATGACCTCGTGTAATCAGTTTATTACAAAAAATCATTGCATCTGTTTCATTATTAGAACATTTATCCTGTGTTCCTGTACATACCCTTGTAATCATCTCAATCTTCTGAAATGTAGGCATAGGTGGAACAATATTTACAGAAGGTTCAATTAAATTCATTTCTTTTGTACTCCTAAATGGTTATAATAAGCAAATGTTTTTCCTGTAAGCTTGATATTACAGTTATTATTTCTCAGTCTTTCAAAAAATAAGCCATCAGCACTAATACTTTTTTCTGTTGGTATTTCTAATTTCTTCATTGTACTTAACTTTGTAATATAACAAGCCCAATCAATTTTACCTACAGAAGTTCCCGACAATATATTTTTATTACCCCATTCTAAATCATAATTTACACACTTAAAAACAACACAATCTTCATTTCCAGTCATATAATCTACTACTTTTAGAAAATCAGGATGTAAAGTATTGTCATCGTCTAAAACATAAACATAACCGTCTTTGCCTAATTCTTTAATTACTTCATTTAAACCTGTAATATTATACTTATCATTTTCAGGTTTATTTGACTTGAAAATTATTCTCGTATTTTCATCATCAAATTTTACATATGCGTTTGGATTACATTCACTGTTTTTTACATCAACAATAATACAATGAAGATAAGTGTGTTCTGTATTAGAAAATACAAGCTTGATACTTTCTTTTACAGCATCAAGCTTGTATGGAGTATAGCATCTCGTTAAAAATACAAAGTGCATTTATTACTCCTCAACAAAAGCATCACACTTCACATAATCTACATCTTCATCAGGATTAAAACGCACATCATTATCAACTGTAAGAACTTCAGTTTCATCTTGATAGCGAATCTGAACATAGTCTTCCCAATTTTCAGCATCGTACATAATTCAATTCTCCTTTAAGTTATTTATCGTAAGCAATCCGTTTCTTTGTATCAATTTGACTTGTAAGAAATGTTTCAGCATTAATTACTTTCTGAACATATGTATCTTTCTCTGCATACTTAAAAACAGTTTCGGCATATTCAACAAGAAGTTTTGCTAATTCTGTTCTAGTGCATTTCTTAATAAATTCAAAATTATTCATACCTGTTCCCAACCAACAATACAAACAATAGAAGGTTCGTTTACTTTGAAATCTACAGTACATTTTCGATTAGGGTTTGATTTGCAAGCATCTCTGAGATAATCTGCAAAACGAACATTAGCTTTATACATAGAGTTTGTTAGAATATCAATAAGTCTTGCTACATCAATATTTTTACTTTCTTTATTCATAAGAAAATTAAGTGTTTTAAGCTCAGGGTTAGATGAAGTACAGAAACGTCCTTTTGAATCTCTTGAATAAATTTTTGTCATAATTTAATCTCCTAGAATTTTATGGAATACTTCAGGTGTAAACATATTAAAAAACCAATCCTCAAAACAATCAGAACATGACCTACCTATAGAAAAACAATCAGGGCCATCTATTACGTCACAAAAAACAGGTTCACTACAATCTGAAAGTTTCGCCATAAATTTAGCGCGTTCATCCCAATCGAGCCTATCAAAAATACAAGCGTTATTTACACAGTCATCAAATCTATCTTTTTCCTTAATCTTGACATGAATACTAATAGGCTCATCAATTTCATTTAGATTAAGTCCATTTCCTAAGTCAGACCATTCCACAAAGTTCTCTTCGTCTTTTGTGTGTTTCTTAGATAGGAATGGAATCTTATTTGACTTTACTTTAGTGTTTAGTTCTTTATTAGCCTTACAAAAACGTCCTTTACTGTCTCGTAGCATTGCATATTCTCCTATATTGTATTATTAAAATGGTTGCGGGGGTCGGGGATGATCCGAACCTTCGAGATTATGAGACTCGCCAGTCCACCGGGACTGTTCCCCCGCAATTACTGAAATTCAAAAAGCAAACCAAAGAACACCTAACCACATGATGAACGCTTCGCAACAAAACAAACAATCAAACCTAATTAATAATAAATACGGAAATGATTAAATGTCCTTTGGTTTGCAAAATTTATTAAAGAGCAGTGAAGTTAAAAGGTTGGTGGAGCGTGTGGGGCTCGAACCCACAAATAGCGAATTTTGAGTTCGCTCGATAAGCCAATTCTACGTAACGCTCCATATCAATTAACTTACGCTATATATTATACACCACAAACACGAAAAATGCAAGAGAAAATTTAAAGAAAACCCAAAATTTCTTCAATATTTTTCTGATTTTCTATTTCAGATGCTTTTATATAGTTTTTCTTTTCTGTTTTAAACCATTCTTCAGAAATCTTTACTTTAATACTATTCCAATAATCATCTATATTTTCTCCAAACTGTTTAATTAATTCAAATTTTTTCTTAGTTAAAAATGCATGGAGTTTTGTATGATTTGACCGCGAAAGTATTATTAAATTGCTCAAAGAATTATTTTGTGGATTTCCATCTAAGTGATGTATAACTTTATTATAGCTAAGTTTTAAATGCAATAACTCTTCTACTATAGCTCTATGTTCATTTATTGATGTTTTCTCTTTGAATAAATAGTGTCCCATAACATCGTGTGAGTCTATTTTATAATAGTTATCTAAACATTCCTTTGAACAAAATCTAGTTTCTTTTCTTGCCCCAATAAAATGTTTTCCGCAAAGCGCACAAATACAATTATAGTTATATCTCCCAAATTTTATAAAATGTTCTTTTGCTTGCTTTCTTTTTCTTTCTAAATAATGCTCTCTGCAATACCTTCTTCCTTTTTCGCATTCATTATTACATCCTTCAATAATACATGTTTTCATACTAACACCTTCTTAAAAAGCAACCCACAGAAATGAGTTGTCAGCTACTCACCTCTATGGGTCGCAAAAAGAATTAATCACTAACTGTTCTGACCTACAGTATCATGAATTTTATCTGTACATATAATATAGCACAAAACACGAAAAATGCAAGAGTAAAATCGAAAAAACTCTTACTTTTTCTTGTTTTTCTTTGCTTTCTCTTTATTCTCAATTTCTTTCTTCAGTTCTACATCAGCAGTAGATTCTTCTTCATTACTAACAACAGACTCAATATTATCATTCATGTTTTCTTTATCCTTTTCTTCTTTCTTTTTTGCTTCATCTTTTTTCTTCTCTGCATCTATCCATTTATTTAATTTATCTAAGAATACACGAAACAGAGAATCATGTAGATAAATAAAACAATGGAAACAAGAATCATTTTGCAGGTCAGTTATAGTTCGTTCAAGTAATGCAAGTTGAGCTACGTGGGCAACTTCATGTGATAAAGTAGTAATACAATCTACAGAACGTTCAAAACCGGGCAAACATATTAGATATTTTTTAGCTCCTTCTTCTGGAATTAAATCTACAGTAAGCCCAGCATCTGAGGATTTAATACTACTTACAAAATTATTTAGACTTTCTTTATTAAAATGAATTGGGGCTTTATGGAGCTCTTGTAACATTTCTTCTTGGCTTCCTATAAACAAATAAGTCTGAAAACCATAACAATCACAATAATGTTGGAATAGTTTAGACATTAGTATTCTCCTCTTTTTTTAATAGTTTCTTACATACCATTTTTAGAATCAGATAACCCACCATATCTTTTTCAACGTCTTCATCCTCATCTTCCTGTTGATTCTTAATACGAGAAAGTTTATCATCAATACGTACATTAATCTGTTCAATAGGAGATGCTTTAGAGAATATACGCTGAGGAGATAGTGCTGAATTTCCGTATTTACGATTTTTTGTAATTAAAAGTTCTGCAATATCATCACATACTTTACGAATCTCTTTTTGAACATTATCACAAGTCCAAGCATCTTCACTCATTATTCAGTCTCCTTCATCTTCATCATATTCTTTTATGTTCTTATTAAAAGGCTTATAACTTCCACAATTTCTAGAGTAATCAACAAATCCCCAGAAGTCGCAAAGATAATCACCTTGTTCTGTCTTTTCACCATGTATGCAATTTTCGCAAAGATTCATAAGCAACCTCCATCATTGACCACTTGAACCGAAACCTCCGCCCCTATCAAAAACATCACCAAAAGAATCTACTGGTACAATTTCAGTTGGTTCTAGTTTTGTAAGTTTAAACTGTGCAATTCTATCACCACGTTTTACATAATAAGGATCAACACTATCGTTTGTAAGAAGAACTTTAACTTCATCAAGATAGCCTGAATCTATTGAACCGAAGAAAGCAAAACAGTTTTTCTTAAATGCCATTCCACTTCTAGCTCTCACTTCGACAAAATAGCCTGAAGGTATGTTCATTTTAATTCCTGTAGAAACAGCTTTAGAACCAACAGCAGGAATTACAGTATCTTCAGAAGAATAAATATCAAAGCAAGCATCTTCTTCATGTGCTTTCTTAGGCATAAGTTCAGGGGCTTCAGCAATAATTTCAAGTTTCATAAATTCTCCTTTTATAGTGTTTTTACATAATTATAAGATTCCATACCGCTATAAACAGTACCGTCATCAAGAAGAAGAATCGGAAGTTCTCTTGACTTTGCAATATTTAGAATAATACGACCTTCATCAGATTCAACATCATATTCAAAATAAGCTTCTTTCTTCTTCTTTAACATAGCTTTTACAGTCATACAAAGACCACAACCTTTTCGACTTGCAACTTTAAGCATTTTATTTTCCTTTCGTATTTCCAATAAAGTCTTCTAAACAAGTAAGACAAAGAGTAAAATCATCTAAATCTTTATTTGCACATCTGTCTAATTGAATTGCAGGGGATAAACCGCAGTCAGAACACATAACTACAGTATCATAACAAGTAAGTTTATCCTTTCTTTTAATCTTATATTTACCGTCCTGTGCAATAAAAACATAATCAAGAGAATTGAGAAGGATATTTCCATTGACGATAGAATAGACTTTATTTTCTTTATCTTTTTCAGAAGTCATTGTCAGCAAGCCTCTTTTCAAAATATTCACAAGCAGCTATAAAACCATCCCACTCACACACCTTGAAACCATCAATCTCTGTATCACGTTCCTCATATAGATGAAGAATCTTATCTTGTTCTGTGAGGTTGCTTCCAATAATCAGCATACGTTTATCAAGATAATCCTTCATAGCTTTAGAATCACAATCAAAAGCTTCATACATATCAACAAGGCTTCTAATCATATTGTCTTTTCCCATTATTTAATTCTCCTATTAGTGTATTATTAAAAGCCCCATTCTAAAGCAGTAGATGTAAGGGAGGGAGAACATCTTGCTTTAGAATGAGGTAGGGTGCATTTACTTCATACTATTCAAACCATTATTAAGTTCAGTAATAGTATCATTTACACAAGCATCTACATAATCTTTCAGGTACTTTTCTTCATTACTAATATCATCCCAATTAAGACCTTCAGCATTTTCAATATCTGTAGTAATCTCAATCTTGTATGGAGTATAAGGCTGTAGTTGAATTGTACGCGAAACAGTAATAGATGCTTTTGTTCTCTTAGTCATTAATATCTCCTAGACGATTGAATTTCTTATTTATTTTTGTAGTTTCAGGTTTTACTTCTTCTTTCTTAATAACTTCTTCTTTTGGCTTTTCTTCTTTTTTATAGAGAGAAATACCTGTATGTTTCTCATTAAACTGTTCTTCTTCAGTTTTAGTCACAGGAGCTTCAGGAGCAACAGTTTCTTCTTCTCTAGGAAAACGACTTAGAACACTGGTATGGTCAACAACAAGGATTTTCTTACCTTGGTCAATTACACAACTTCCATCTTCCTTAACTTCAGAAACAATACCCTCTGCAATGCACTGAGTTCCATACACCACAAACGAATATCTGATTTTATCGCCTTTTCTAATATCAAGCATAATAATACCTCCTTTTATATTTTAGAAAGGATCATAAATAGATTCCTGTTCTTCCCACCAAACCTTTTCAGATTCAGCTTTCATTTTCTCAAGATACTCAGGATTAGTGCCAATAGCCTTTCGCATATCTTTCTCGAATTTCTTATCTTCTCCAAAAATAGCAGGAAACACACAGTAAGCACCTTTTTGTTCAATTACTTTAGTTTCCTTTAGATAATTGAACATAGCCTGAATATCACTAAAACCAATACCATCCTTAAATGGAATAGCACACGTAAGATGAAGACCATTGCCACGAGTCTTCTTAACTGTAATATTCACAATACATCCAGCATCAACTTTTCTTCCACTAGATGTAACTTGTGTAATCTTAGAACCTTTTTTGAATTGAAGCCTATAATCACATGAATATTCAATAGCCTTACCACCACTTGTATAGACCTTCTCGTCAAACATACCTGCACCAATCTTATCACGATATTGACTCATAATAAGCATAAGTGAGCCTGTTCTATCAAGCTTCTCCTTAACAATAGGCATATATTTAGACATGGCTTTAGCTACTTGTCCCATCATATCTTCTTTCAGTTCTCCTTGCTTATCTTCTGTGTCTTTACTTACAACTTTACTATTAGCTTTCAGATTCTCAAGCATATTCTGTGAAATAAAGGCATTTGTAGAGTCAAGACAAATAATCATAGGAACACCTTCATCAAGCCAGTTACAAATCATAATAAGAGTACGTTCAATAGTAGACAGAGAAGGACAGTTAGTTGAATTATAAGTTTCAATCCTATCTTGAATTTCTTTAGGATACTCAATGTTAAATCCACCTTCTTTATCAATGAAGCGCATCTTATAATTCTTAAATGCAGGATTTTCAATAGCAGTCTTCATTACATAAGAGCCAAACAGAGTCTTACCTACACCTGTTTCTGCAAGTAATTGAACCAACGAACCTTTGCGAAAACCGCCATTTTTATTGCCTGACAGATTAAGGTTAAGTAAAGTAATGCCTGTAGAAATGCACTGTTCTGTTGGAATTTTCTTCAGGATGCTATTCTCAAAAACACCTGAAACATCACATTCAGATGCATTTTCAAGTAGTTCTGTTACTTTTTCAGTCATAAAATATTCTCCTTAAAAGACTCCTTACCATGCCGGAGGGTTGTCGGAAATTGCATGGTAAGGAGCACAGTTTCTATTTACTCAACACCACTCATCGTCATTAGAAGCAGTTTTAGTTTCATCCTTTACTGTTTCTTCCGTCATTGGCTTATCAAAAGATTCAACTTTCGGTACATTTGGCGTAGAATTAGAACCAACTTCAGCAATAAAACTAGCAGGAGCTTCAAAACCTTTCTTCACATACTTTTCAGGATGCTTAACTGTTGCAATCTTAAGATACTTACAGAAATCTTCATATTCAGCATCAGTAGGTTTCTTAATACCTGCACACATATCAAGAGACTCTAGGAAGTTACATTCATCCTGTGTAAGCTGTTTCTCTCGTGGAATGAAATCAACATCATTCGTACCAAAATAGGATTTACCAAGAGAAGACGGAAGTTCAGAGAAGAATGCAGTTACAGTAAGACCAGTATCATCCCACTTAGAGAAATTAACCTTAGTAATGTCGTTTCTATTAAGGTATTTGTCGAGTGTTTCTGTAATAGCCTTAGCTAGTTTTCCATAGGTATCAACATAATAAGCAAATGTATAATCATTAATACCAAGTTCAGCATTGGGATGAAGACGAAGAAGCATAACTACATAACGCTTTGAAATACGAGTGTAATCCAGAGCCTTTTCATTCCACAGAAGATCACAGACAGCATCATGTTTAGCTTTCTTGCCAACTTCGTAATTCTTCATACAAACAATAGACTTCGGGAACGCCTCATGTACAGTGACAAAGTAATTCCAATAATACTGACCGCGAACATCCCAAACACCTGCATTAATGAAATCTTTGTGAAGTGGATTGGTAAGCTTAAATTCAAGAACATCAAACTTAACCTGTACCTTTTTATTCGGAATCTCAAACTTTACAAGACCATTAGGTGCAGTAAAGAATGCAGTCTTATCAACAGGGGTATTTGTCTTAGGTGTTTCTTGTCCTGATACATTTTCTCCACGGCAAATTTTAATTAGTGCTTCGGCTGAAAGAGAGTGATGATTTAGATTTAGTGACATTTTAATTTCTCCTTTAATGTTTTATATTTTATATTATTGAATTATATTTGGTACGCGGTAGTGGGGTTGAACCACTCTCTCGGGGGTATAAGCCTCGGGTAATCAAACCGATATACGAACCGCGCATTTGTAAGTTCTTAATAACGAATGTGTTGTCTAATATCTTCAATTAAATTTTCCAGATACCACTTATAACTTTGATATTCATTATAACGGTTTCTTTTCTCTTCTACAATATCAGTAATATTTGCGAGAGTTTCAATTTTCCATTCTGTAAGCTTTTTCTGTCTGTCCGTGAAAATATTGCTTTTTACATAAGAATCCCAATACATACTTTTCTTATATAGAGGCTTTTCAGTTGCAAGCATGCTTTTCTCATAATTTTTAACAAGCTTATTCATGCGTTTAAGCTCATCTTTAAGAACATTGTAATAGTTTCCAATCTCAACAGGATTCTTAATGATGCAATGCTCTTTTGTCTTATGTACTCCATTCCAATTCATTACATATACAGTATCTCCATCAAAGCCAACAATTACACCAACATAACTGCCTTTGTCTGTGAGTTTAGTACGTTCCTTGACTACACAAATCTTGCCAATGTTGTTCTCTCTTGGTTCAGTAAATTCAGTTTCCATTAGAATTCATCTCCTGTATTATTAAATTCAGTTGCCATACGAGCTTTATTACGTTTCAAAAATTCATGTTTAGCAAAAGCGATTGCATTATAAAGACCATTTGCTACTACTACTCTTCCTTTCAAGTCGGCATATACATCCTCCAATTTCTGCACATCTTCATCTAACTCAACAAGAGAATCAAGTTTAGCTTCAGAAGGTGCTTTAGTTGCTGTATTTGTATTACATGCTTGTCTTAACTTTTCTTTCGTCAGACTCCGTTTCTGTTCAAGTGCAAATCTAATGTGTGCTTCATCTGCTGTAACTCGTCCAAGAAACATACTCGACTCCATAATCTGACTTGTAATACTTAAATCGTCATGTTCAAGAGAATCAAGTGTTGTCTTTCCCCACGTCAACATCTTTTTTACTTGCGCTGAATATTCGTCTTCGCTTAGAATCTGATACATTTACTTTCCTTTCGTATAGTTTAATTGAATCGCATATATATTATACACCCAAAACACGAAAAATGCAAGAGTAAAATCGAAAAAATCACGAAAAAAGTTTATTTCTTTTTCTTCTTATGTGTTTTTAGCTGCATCTTATCTAATAATATTGAATTATTTATTGTTTTGCACAGATTTGCTTTATCATACATTTCATATCTATCTTTAGGTTTTCTTATATCTTCTTTAATGTCTTCTTGAATCATAGTACGTATATCAAAACACTGTATTGGTTGCAGTGTATGATACATAATAGACCTCATGCCATTAAGACAAGAAACAGTAGCATTAAATAACGTACCACTCGGAAACATTTTCATAAAGGACATTAATGCGTTCTTATAAACAGGAGGTACGGAATAATTATGTTTAGCTCGTTTATATTCAGTATTTTTATGAAATGTCCCCAATGCATTTGTGATAGAAATAATATTAATCACTGAAGAATAATAGTCATCCCATACAATAATAACTTTAATATCATCAATTTGGTATCTAAAGAAATGTTGTCCTGCATCTACCTTAAATAAATATTCTTCGTTTTGATTTACTCTGTTATTGTCGAGATACCACTTAAACTCTTTTTTATTAAATAGAATAGGTTCACCTTTGCCATTAAGTATGTTTTTTTGTTTATATAATTTCATTAAAGTGTAATCTCTATGAAGAATAAACTGCATATTAATTTGCTTTCCCTCATTCTTTTTAATTGATACAGGAAAAGCATAAATACATTCGGTATTATCAAACTCATAATTACCGTCCTTTTCACAGTAAGAAGGAATAATAAAATGTTCATAAGGAGGTAATATGAAACCTATTTTATCATTTTTCTTAACTGCATAAATATTCTTATCAGACATAATAAAAGAATAAGTATAGGGAGGAATCGCCATCTTTCCTTTATCATGTACTAAAGAGAAATATTTTTGTGCAATTTCTTTCTTATCTAAAACCGTATACTGCTTTGGTATAGGAACATTTAACTTACTTATTTTCATTTCTTTTTCTTCTTTGCAATTCCGTGTGCAGATTCAAATTCTTCAATACATTTCATCATCTCAGAATCAATATAAATAGATTCAGAAGCATACTCTCCTGTACTTAAACAATTACATACAAGAACATAACCATCGCCTACAGTTTCTCCAGTACCATAACGATTGAACAGTACCTTAATCTTTAGTGTGCCGTTTTTCTTATCCTCTGACTGAATATTTGTAGTGATAAGAGATGATGTATAACAATCTTTATCTTGAGATGCTGTGTAATTACTGATATTAATTAATTCCTCGCTACTTCCTTCTTGATTTCGTAGCGTACTTTGGTCTAATACAAGAACTGATGTATTGTATTTCAGGCACAAATTCTTAAGAGCTACTGCCTGTTGAGAAGTCTTTTCCCACATAGCATACTTTTCTGAACCTCTTTCAAACTTAAGTTGTGCCCAATAGTCAATCACAATAAGGTCAAGCGTTTTTCCTTTAGAATAATAGTTTTCTTCAATAATATCAGCAATATCACCTACACTCTTCTCTTGCGCTGAAAATGTATATAGGTCAAAGATTTTATCACCTACATAATTCTTAATTTTCTCAAGGAACACTTTAATATCAGCATCAGTTACCATATCACCCGAATCTTCAAATGTATGAGTAACACATGCGGGGAAACATTTCTTGCCTTTACAATTCGTGCATGGTACATATTGAGGATTCACTTCATCATTCTCATTCTTATACGGAACAAAGCAAGTTCTCTCAATATTCTGGCATTCATTAAACCTATTTAAATAACAGTCAATGTGTGGTTTGCGTACCTGTTTATTAGCTTGGCTTTCAATAGTAGGACGATGCAGAAGTAGACCAACAAGACGTTTTACAGCCATACTCTCATTCAAATCACCAAGAGAAAAGATAGCAACATTCTTCTTCTGCAACATAGCTTGAATAGCAATAGCATAACCGCCAAACGACTTAGCAGACTTTGAACGTCCTCTATAAATTGTATATTCTGACGGAACAATCTGACTAAAGACTTCTTCTAAAAATGGATTAGCAGTTAAAGGACGAAGAAACGGTTCAGCACTCTTCTTTAATGCAAGTTCAGATACTTTGGAATTATCAAAAAGAGAAATAACAGGAAGAGCTTCACCTTTCTCTACCTTCTTAAACTTTTCATATGCAGATAAAGCATCCTGAATTTTACCACTATCAAGAGCATAGTCAATATTAGATTTCAGATTTTCAAGATTTCTTTTATTTGCATATTCTACAGCTTCATCAATAAGATATTCTGTAGATACAGTTGAGTTATCAGATTCTTTAGATAGTGAGGAAAGTAGAAGCTCGATAAACTCAAGTTCTTCTCCACTTAGTGATTTATTCTCTACCGATTTAGTATAAGCATGTTGAATATTGCGATTTACAGCTTCTCCATACTTCTCAAAATATTTAAGACACCATTTCTCAACTACACCTGCACCAATCTCACCTAAGAACAGTCCTTTAGGAAACAATGCAATGTATCGTTTAATGAAATCTTTGTTTGTAATAAGACCAATTAGAATTTCACGTGCGTTTGTATTCATTCATTACTCCAACATCTTCTAGAAATCTCGTAGTGTACACCATTATTAGCGAGTAGACGTGTAACAACCTGTCCATTTAATTTATCAAGAGAATAATTACTTGAACTAATTGTAACAAGACCACTATTCATTCGCTCATTAAGTAAAGAATAAAAAATATTGTAATCAACACCAGAACTTAAAGGGATTACTTCATCAATAAATAAAACCTTTGCTCTACTATAAATTCCAAAGTCAGACTGGTTATTATCAGAAGAGGCGAGAAAGTTAATTAAATTCATAAATCTCATTTCAATTCTTGTATAACCGTGTCTAATCAGATAAGAACAAATGGATGCCATTAAGTACGTCTTCCCTACACTAGAATCTCCTGTAAGTAAAAGGTTTCTCTTAAAAGAATCTGTATCGAGAATAAGTTGCTTCCTGAAATCTAATTTGAAATCCTTTAGTGATGCATTCTTATAAACACCACCGAACCCAATATCAATCAAATATTTAGGACACATTTCAGAATACATGGCTTCTTTACATTCATCACAAAGCTCATATTGCTGTAATTTTTCATTATATACAGCTTCATTCTTACCACATCTGCATTTCATTAGTATTTTCTTTCTTTATATTGTGCTTTAGATTCAATAGTAGGTTGTTTATATGAAAACTTAGAATCCCTATATTTACCTTCCATCAACTTTATGTGATTATCAGGATTTAATAGCCAGTCCAAAGTAAGCCAAGAACAACCATAAATAAAATTCTTTGCCTTTCTCAATTCTCTAAGAATAATAAAAACATCATCCATAGTATAATCTTCAATATAACGAGAAAGCAACATCTTACGCTTATTCGTCATTTTCAGAGCAGGTTCAAGATTATACTTCTTAGCCTCCGTATTGTAAAGATTGAAAATAAACTTGTAAACTTTATCGTAATGCTCAGAAAGAACTTGTGCAGAAAAAAGAGGCATAATACTCACTTTCTAAGATATTTACCGTTATCCATTTCTCTTAATTCTCTATCCATATAGACTTTGCCATCACCATTAAATGTATAATCGTCCATAGCCTCTCTTTCATCCATCATAAAATCATCATAATCAGCATCAGGATCATAATTACGAGCAATATCCTTCAGTTTCTTATTATCACTCGAACGTCTCTTTTGATTACAAGCCCTTTTATTAGCTTTGTTTCCTCGATTGTTTACAGCAAAGTCCATAAAGGGTGAATGTTTTCTGCTTCTACTCATTTAGGTTTCCTTTCAGTTTTAAGTTAAGAGTAAAGTAAGAGTAATATAGCATAAAAATTAAAAAATGCAAGTATAAATCTTAAAATAATTCAATAAAATTTCTAATATACTCACGAATACAACAGTAAATCACTCCCCAACTATGTGAATCATAACACGGTTTATCTCTAAGAAAATCGTAAAGGAAGCAAAGCCTATCCACTAAATCCTTCGTCTGACACATGGGAAGAAGATTTGCGGTGTATGATAGAATAAACTGTCTTACTTGCTCTGGTTCTGCATCTGTTTTCTTGAGTGCTTGTATGTATTCGATAAACGGAAATTCTGACGTGGGTTTAAGACTTAGGATGTTGTTCAATGCGTCTTTAAGATTACCCCCATCTTTTTGTGCCTCTGATACAATAACTCTTTCTTGTTCTTCAGGAGATAAAGATGCAACAGAAGAAAGAATAGAGAGTGCTTTACGATTATTACCACTACTTGCTTCAATAATCAAATTAACAGTACTCTTCTTAATTTTAATCTCGTGCTTCTTAATAATAGGAAGAAGAAGACCATTAAACATCTCATCAGCAGTAAGAGGTTTAAGATGGTATTCAACAAACCTGCTTCTAAATGTTGTGATGAGCTTTTCAGGATCAGTAGTCGTTGCAATTACATATTTATTAGATGGAAGGTGTTCAAGAATGTACAGCATAGATTCCTGAGCATTCTTAGATGCAGAGAGCTTATGGCACTCTTCAAGAACATATACTACATTTTCATTCATCCCACCAAAAGAAGGAGCAGAGATAGAATTTACAATAGCCCTGAAGGATTCCATGTCTTTTGTAACACCACAATCAATAAAATGTAAATTAATATCTTTATTTACATTCAGTGCATTGATGATAAGATTTGTAACTGAGCTTTTCCCCGTACCACTAGAGCCAGTAAATAGAATAGCGTTAGGAAGTGTTTTGTTTTCCAGACCTTGTTTAATAGCATTGACTACAGATTCATTTCCTACAAACTGACTGAAATCTGTAGGACGGTCATCTACTGCAAAATTCATAAAATTTATACAACTCCTTTAGGTTTTGCATGTTTTTTGTTAAGGTTTATCTTACTGTGCCATATATTATACACCCTATAATCGAAAAATGCAAGGGGTGTTCACAAAAAATCATGAAAATTAATTCTTTGCAATATTTTAGATTAATTTGTAAAAAACATGATTTTCGTACACAAGAATTGAACTTAATCATCCTCCCATATGGTATAGCTTCTCTCTTCTCCCCCTTGTTATCAGGTGTTCTGGTGGTTGGGGTGTGTGCTATCGCCTGTTGTTGTTGTTGTTGTCATTGCTGCATTATAATATAGCATTGTTTTTTAAAAAATCAAGTTATTTTTTTTATTTCTTGCACTGAAAATAAATAATAATTTTCATAAGAATAATTTAAGTTATCCTATTGCATTTTTGATGAAGATGGAGTATAATATATAGAGGAAGTCGAGATAAATTAGATTTTCTTTTACTTTTAACTTGACTTTTTGAAAATGTGTGCTATATTATGTGTGTTGGTTTTCACAGTAACATATAAGGAGAGATCATGACAGATTATAATAAGTATGAGTCTATTAAAGAAGACGGTTCTATAGTTGTTCCATTAAAGATGTTTCAGAGTGATTTTTCAGAAGCAGTTAAAAAGTGTCCACAAGCTTTTAATGGTAAAGAATTTGCAATGGAAATGAAGGATATTTTTATTAATCATCTTTGTGGTTTATGGCTTCTTCTTACAAATACTCCAAAAAATAATAGGAAGGTAGGGTTATATTGGGATTCTAAGCATGATTATTTGGGAATGTCTGAGGATATACTTTATGAAAAATTTTATGGATATTTCAGTTTAGATTTCTTTTATCAGTTTTATGAGTGTTTGGATTGGGCAAGTAAAGGTTATTTAATGAAACATACAAAGAAAGATGTATATTTTCATATAGAACCTCCTCCTTCTGATTTTAAGTTCACTATAATCACTCAGAATAATGAAAGATACGATTCTATTATGTATGTTTATGAAGTTCTTAGTAGTTATTTAATTGATGATGAGCCTTATGGATTAATTGGCGATCCAGATATTGATTCTGAATGGGCACATGTTGATTTTGTTTTAGGAGAAGGTGCTCCGTGGTGGGAAAAGCAAGCTGTATGGTGGGAACTCTATGGAAAAAATGATTGATACTACATTTTATATTCCTGTAAGTGCTTTTATTGATGATATAAACAGGATTAAGATTAAGGGTGCTACTAACAAAGTAACACGAAAGATGAGAAGCAGGGTCTTTTATATGATTTCTGCTTTTTGGGTATTATATACTACTGATTATATTCCATTACGTAAAGACAAAAATGGTGCATGGCTTCCAAAAGTAATTTCAAATGCTCTTGGACATGATTTTGATTCTGTTTTTGAGAAACTTCAATTAAGAAATGGTAAACGATATGTTAAGAATTTTGGAATACAGTCTCTTCGTCTTAATAATCGTGTTTTAAGAAAAAATAAATATTATTATTCCATTAAATCTTTTGCACATCCTCGTTCCTTACTTTGTGAAGCAGTTAGTGAAGGTTCTGAAATGTATGAGGAAATTAAAAAGATTATTGAACGTGTTGAAAATAATCTAAAAAAGAGTTATGAAGCAAATAAAAAGTATCTCAATGAAAATGAACGTGAGTTTTCAGATAGATATATAGAGTTGTTTTTTGATAATGCCTCTATGGAAGATCTTGAACGCGAATATGGTATTACTTTATCTGAAGCGAAAGAATTAGATGCAAAAATGAAGCAAGAAAGTTGTGTAATAACTGATTATGCACAATATACAAATGCAAAGAAGTTGTTGCAAGAATATAGTAATTTTACATCATTTAATTCTAATTTTTATAATGTGTCTTTTAAGTTTGGAAGATTATATACACCTCTTCATAATGCATCTAAAAAACTTCGTAAACATCTCAGAAACAAGAATGGAGAGCAGATGATTGAGGTGTATGATATGCATGGAGCACATTTAGTTGGGTTTTTTGTACAGTGTGCTTGTGTTGCGAGAAAACAAGGTAATTCAAAACTTGCTGATTCTTTTATGAATTATGTTGAGAATATAGAAGAAGACCCTTACAGATTTGCACTTCAAGGAGGATTTGAAGATAAACGCGATACGGTAAAGCTTGGCGTTCTTTCTTATATTTTCGCAAGTTATTCTGATTGTAGGTATCGTGGTCTTTTTATTAATCGTATGAAAGATTCCGATAGTTATTCAGATGTTTTTAATTTTTGTGAAGAGTTTAGTTCTATTTATGATAAGTATAGTTATTGTGCATATACATTAAGTAAGGATGTATTACTTTCTGTGTTTAATGATCTTACATATAATTCAAAGATTTCTTATGTTCTGACTGGTGAAAACTATAAAAAGATTTCGTTTTATAATGCAAATAGTTACAAGACGATTGGTAGTGAAGCAGGAAGAAAAGATTTAAGAAAAGGTTGTGTTGATTTAAAAGCGTTTGATTCCGTTGTAGATGTTTCTTATAAGGCAATGCTTCAGTATCATGTAGAACAATGTCTAATAAAAGAGTTTGGTGCAGATGCGCTTTATGTTTGTACTAAAGTTAAGAAGCAATTTTATGATAAGACAAATGCTATTGTAGATTCTATTGTTGAGGATATTTTAAAAACTAATCCAAAAGCAAAAAGAGTGTCAAGAAGAGAATTAGCTAGAGGAAACACACCTAATGCTTCTGTTGTTTGTCAAATAGCAGAAGGAAAGACGATGTTTGAAAGCATTGTTCCAGAATTAGTTAAAGATACTGGTTGTAATGAAATTGTTACATTACATGATGCTATTTTTGTACCAGAGAGCATTGTTTCTAAGATTGATGTGAAAGAGTTGAACTTTAAGGTAATGTCTGCATATATTGCGAATGTGGAATATACCTTTGAGCATATTGATGAGTATTTTAGTTGTTACTTGAATGCTTCTCTTTCTACTACTGACTAATCCACTTTAACTTAATTATATGAAAGGAGATGTATTGTCTTGAAGTTTTTTGATTACGCTATTACGTTTAGTGAGATGCCTTTTTCTCCTGATGGTTCACTTACGTTCTTTACAGGTGGACAATGCAGGTACAATTGTGATGGATGCTCTTGGGGTAAAACTAAGCCTGAAGGTATTGAGATGGATATAGATACCTTTGATGGAATACTCAAGAAGAAGCGAAAACATACTAAGCATCTCTGTATTTTAGGAGAGGGAAAAGACCAACATGATTTAGTGAACTATTTAAAGGTTGCTAAATACTATGATTACAAGGTTATGCTATATACAGGAGGGGAATTAAAGGATATAATACCGGAAGTTTTATATATGCTTGACTATCTTAAAACTGGACGCTGGGAAGGTAAAACACTATATGAAAAAGATACAAACCAGTGCGTTTATGAGTTGATGGAAGGGCATGTTATAAGGACTTTTAACTTTAGTAAATATAATAAATTAACAGCATAAAGATAGGAGAAAATTTATGATTACAATTGATGGCGTTGAATATACTGAGGATTGCTTCGAGCCTACTGGAACTTCGGCAAAAACTCGTTCACATATTAAGAAAACTCTTCGTGATAGACTGAAAGATACGTATGGAAGTACTAAGTATAAGGAGTTTCTAAAGATTCAGGGTTTTGATGATGCACGGTTTGATTATGTTGGCTCTGTTATGAATATGATGTATGCAGACCTTACTACGGATGGGATTGATAATAATGCAAATAAAGATAGTAAGTCTATTTCTCGTGTTGAAGCAGAGGTGGATAATGCTAATCATAAAATTGCAGGTCATGATGCTCTTTACCGTATGATGAAGAAGCTTTATGGTAAGGATGAGGCTGTCCGTCTTAGTGCTGAAATGTATGATTATACTCTTGGTCTTAATGATGCAACAAAGATTCTTCGTGTTTATTGTTGGGCTTTGTCAGGTATTCCTCTTGTGCTTGAAGGAAGAAAAGGAAATCCTGTATGCGCCCCTGCTAAACATCTTCATTCTTATGTTTCTATGCTTGCAGGTACTATTCATGAATTAAGTAACAGTCATCTTGCTGGTGCTATTGCTGTTGGTTCTTTCTTCTTTGATGTTGCAAGAGTTATGATTATGGATGGGTATTCTCTTGATGATATTAAAGAAGGTGCTGGACGTAAATATGTTACACAGATGTTTCAGCAGTTTGTTTTTGATGTGAATGATAAAACACGTATTGGAAGTGAGACTCCTTTTACGAATCTTTCTTTTTTTGATAGACCTAAGATGAGAGCAATGTTAGAGGATTTGGAGTGGTATTTTGATGCTACTGGAAAAGACCTTGATTATATTCAAGAATATGTGATGGAGTGTCAACGTATTATGATGGATTTTATGGATATTGGCGACCCGATTACCAAGCTTCCATTTACATTCCCTGTTCAGACTGCCTGTATTGCTAAGGATGATGATGGTAATATTTTAGATATGGAGTTTGTAAATGACCTTGTTAAAAGACCTGTTCATCATTATAATATTCTTGTAAGCGAGGGTACAAAAATTGCTTCGTGTTGCCGCCTCCTATCTGATGGTGATATGATGAACAATGCAGGTAGTGTAAATTCTTTTGGTGGTGGAGGTTCTATTTCTATGGGCAGTCACCGTGTTGTTTGTATCAATCTTAATCGTTGCGCTATTATGTCAGAATCAGAGGAATATTTTACAAAGAGACTTGATACTCTTGTTTTTGATTGTGCTAAGATTTTGAAAGCACATAAAGAACTTCTCTATAAGCTAACAGAAGTTGGTCTACAGCCTAAGATTGCTGATGGTACGATTGACCTTTCACGTTGTTTCTCCACTGTTGGTACACTTGGGCTTTGGGAGATGCTTCAGACATTGGAAAAGAAGTTTGGTGTGGATGAAGACCGAGATGTAAGAGTTATGAAGCATTTTAATGAAACGTGTCTTAAAGCAGGTAAACAGTATGGTCTTAATGTGAATATTGAGGCTATCCCCGGCGAGGCTATGGCTGAACGATTCTGTAAGTCAGATAAACTTTTATTTGGGGATAAGATTGTCCCTTACGAAATTTACAGTAATCAAACAGTTCCTCTTACTGAAAAGGTTGATGTGTATGACAGGATGGATAAAGATGGTAGAATTAATCTCCTTCTTACTGGTGGTGGTATTGTTCACTTAACGATTGGAGAGCGTATTACTCCAGAACAGGCTTTGAATTTAATTAAGTATGCTGTTAAATCTTGCTGTGAACATTTTGCACTTAATCTCGTTCATTCTATGTGTGAAGATGGGCATGTCAGTGAAGGGAAATATACAACTTGTCCTGTATGTGGAAAGCCTGTTGTTGATTACGCTTTGAGAATTGTTGGGTTCTTGAGACCCGTTTCAAGCTGGTCAAAAGCCAGAAAAAATGAGTTTTATGAAAGATATATCATACAGAATAATACAATTAAAGCAGAATAATATAAAAATATTGAAAAAAGTTATAAAATATACTTGACTTTTTCAGAAAACGTGTTATATTATATGTATTAAAGATTTATAAACAGTTTTGGTTAGTAGGGTATGTGGCCTTGGATTACAAGTAGTTTCCTAAAAACCCTACACCACTTAATATAGGAGAATTACATGACATTACCGAAACTTCAAATTGAGACATTACCTGCTGTCAATCACTTCTTTGCAAATTGTTACTTAGGACACTCTGCATGTTCTTTTTATCGTAGCAGATCAATTACAAATTATATTGCAGAACATATTCCTCGTGTACGTCTTATGGAGGCTGATTGCTTAATTCATGATAGGCGTTTCTTGGAGCATTGTACAGCATATAAAGCACAGCGTTTAGGGTTTCCAAAGATTCTTGAGTGGTGGGAAGGTGAATTAAAAGAGATTGCAGATAAGAATGGATTTCCTTTAATTCTTGATTATGATGATGTAATGTCATATGATGAGTGTCCTATATATAATGGGGCACGTACTTCTTTAGCTACATGTACTGATGATGTTCTTTATCGGTACATGAAAGCTTCTGATTATGTGACTGTTACTACTGATGAATTAAAAAAGTATTATATGAAAAGGCTGAATTTACCTGACAGCAAGTTTAAGGTGATAGACAATTATATTCCTCAGTGGTGGTTTGCCAATATTTATGATGAAAATAATGTGAGCAGGAGATTTGATAAACAGCGTAAGAAGCCTGTTATTATGATTTCCTGTGGTTCTAGTCATTGGGATTTGAAAGGCACAGTTGGGTTTGATGATTTTACAGGTGTTGATGATTGGATTATAGCGAATCGGAATAAGTATCAATTTGTATTTCATGGGGGTATCAATGCTAAACTACTTAAGTATAAAGATAGCTTCATTTTCGCACCTAACGTACCCATTCACATGTACCCTACTATACGCAATTCTTATTCTCCTAACCTATATTTGATGAGTTTAAGAGATTGCCCATTTAATAGAGGAAAGAGCGCAATTAGGTTATATGAAGCAGATGCAGAGGGGATTCCTATTCTACTGAGTAATGTTCTTCCATATAAAGGTAAGACTGATTTAACATTTAATGATCCTACTGAATTGGATATAAAAGTCAGGGAGTTATTTGGAGATAAGGGTTATTATATGAGTCAAGTTAAGAAAGCAAGAAAGAGAGCAGAGAAACAGCTACTTGAACATAATATTGATAAGTGGCTTGATATAATGAATAAAGGAGCTAAGGTGAAAAATGGCTGATGGATTGGTTGAAACTAAGACAGTTGCTTTTATTCCTAAGGATAGTCCTACTCCCGATGACATTAAGTATTATCGGGATTTTGTACATCCTTTATTATTTCAAGTATCTACAATGTTTATGCAGGGGAAGGACAAAGAACAGATACTCAACATATTAGGTCTTACAGCAACTAAAGCAAATAAATATGAGTTATGGTTTCCTGATTTTAGAAATGCTATAACTCAAGGTGTCATTTCTACTACTGTTGCTGTAGAGAATGCGCTAATTAAGGCTGCTAAAGGTTTCGAGTATGAGGAAGAGGAGTTTACAGAGGATTTTGACAGGAATAAGAATCTTGTGAGACAGAGAAAAAGAACAGTCAAGAAGTATAGTCCTCCTAATATTAAGGCTGCTGAATTATATCTGCTTAATCGTGATTCTGAACATTGGAAAAAGGCTAGTGTTGATACTACAAATAATGGAACACAGATAGGACAAGTTACTATTAATGTTCCTGATGATAAGATTAAGAGTATGATTTCAGATATGCAGAGTAATTTCCTTCAAGATACGAATCCTAATGTGATTGAAGCTGAGACTGTAGATGATTCTGATTCTGTTTTTAATGAGGAAGTAAAAGAAAATGGCTGATGATGGATTAGTTTACAAGACAAGAGAAGAACAGGAATTAGCGAGGCGAATCTTTGCTAATGACTTTCTTATGTTTTGTGCATACTTCTTTAGAGTTATGACAGGTGAGGTGATGAAGATTAATTGGCATCATAAGTTTCTTTGTAAATTGATTGAAGAAGTTGTACATAAAAAAGTTAGTAATGTAATTGTTAATATTAGCCCCGGCAGTGGAAAGTCTTGCGTTGTAAGTCGTTTATTTCCATTATATTGCTACGCGCTTAATCCACATTCACGTTTTTTGTTAACTTCTTATTCTGATTCATTAGTGGAAGGACATTCTGTAGCAGTTAAAGATGTTATAAATAGTCCTGAGTTTCAAGCTTTATATCCGGGGTTTAGTTTTAAGGCAGACAGTAATAAAAAGTCAGAGTGGATATTACAGAAAGATGGTGCTAATATAGGAGAGTTTTGTGCATTTCCTATTGGCGGTGGCTTGACTGGACGTAGAGCAGGTTATATGGAAACTGATGCTTTTAATGGTTGTATTATTATTGATGACCCCATTAAACCTGCTGATGCTCTTTCTAAGGCTTTTCGTGAAGATTGTAATAATAAACTTACGAACACTATTTATTCAAGACGTGCATTGAGTACTACACCAATCTTTATGATTATGCAGAGGTTACACACAGATGATCCTACTGGTTCTTTGCTCTCTAATTCTAAGTTAAAGTGGACACATATTAATATTCCTGCGATTATGACACCTGCTGATGTTGAGAAGCTTCCTGCATTTATTCGTGATGAGGCTTATAAGTATATGGGAGCATCTTTTGAGAAATATGGTGAAGCTTCGTATTGGGAGTATAAAGAACCGTTAGAGGCTTTACATGCATTAAAAGAAGAAGACCCTGATACATTTATGTCACAGTATATGCAAGAGCCTAGTCCTGAAGGTGGTGTATTGATTCAGAAGTCTTGGTTTCCTCAATATAAAGATATTCCGGCAGAGCTTACAAATTTTAGGATTACTGCTGATACCGCTGTTAGTGCAAAACAAACTGCTGATAATTCTGTATTCTTATTAACAGCAGAGAATAAGCAACACGATTTATTTGTTCTTGACCTAGTAAAAGGTAAATGGGAAATGCCTCAGCTTGTTCAGAATGCATTAAATTTTGTAGCTAAGTTTAAGACTAATTTCCCTAATGTTTTGTTTAAGGGCTTTTACATTGAGTATAAGCAGTCAGGACAGGGGTTAATTCAAACATTAAGGCAGAATACACGATTACCTTTAATTGATGTTACACCTAAAGGAGATAAGGTATTGCGTGTTCAGCAGTGTTTACCTTATATGCAATCTCACAGAATACATGTGCCTGAAAATGCATCATGGGTAGCTGAGTTTATGGATGAGTTAGCTCGTTTTACACCATCTATGAAACACAAGCATGATGACCAAGTAGATGCTTTAGTGTATGCTATATTTGATGCTTATATTGATTGTCATGTAGCGAAGGTTTCTAACTATTATTATGGATAACATATAGGAGATTTTAAGTATGAATAATTTTGATGAAGTAAAGCCTACAATTGCTACACATCCCAATTATGATAAATATTTGGCTGTGTGGAATTTAGTAGATGATTGTCTTGAAGGAATGGATGCTATTAAGCAAGGTAGAACAAGGTATCTTCCTATGACAGAAGGTATGCTTGCTGATAAAGTTCTTGGTGAAAAAGTATATAACAGGTATCTTCACAATGCTCTTTTTCCTGAATATACTCATGATTTCTTTATTGCATCTACAGGTCTATTGAAACAGAAAGACCCTACACTTAATTTCCCTGATATTATGGATGTGGCTTTTGTTCCTTGTCCTTCATACTCAACTAATAAGACATTTTATGATGTTTATTCAGAAGTACAGGATGAGGTGATGAAGTATTGTCGGTGCGGTGTTTTAGTTGACCCTCCAGATACACTAGAAAAGAAAGTAGATCAGTTTCCTGTTTTAGTTGTCTATAATACCTATCAGATTTTTAATTGGGGTTATACTAAATATAAAGGAAAGGAGATTTTATCTTGGGTTGTTTTAAATGAATCTTATTATACTTCAGATAATCCTACTTTTTCTAGAACTCTTGTTGAAAATTACAGATTTTTAGGACTTAAAACAAAAGATGAACTGGGTGATGATCTAGATACTCCTGTTTATTATTCTTATACTATGGGTAAGGGTATGATAGGTATTTTTAATCCTCCACCTCCTAATGAAAATGGTGTTTCCTATGTTAATTTTGGAGATGGTACTGCTGTAGAGGTTCGTTATCCTAATATTCAAGGCAGATTTATGGATCACATTCCTTTCTATTGCTTTACAGGAACAAGTCTTTCAATTGAGCCTGAGCGTCCTATAGTGCAGTCTCTTTGTAATGCATGTATTTCTCTTTATGGTTTATTTGCAGATTATAGAGAGTATTTGTATAAACAGGGATTTGGTATTCTGTTTGGTAAAGGATTCACTACGAACGATTCCATTTATTCAGGTGTAAATAAAGCCGTTCTTGTTGAAAGTAGTGATGCTGATTTGAAGATGGTTGAATCCAGCGGTAATGGTCTTGCTGAATATCGTCTTGCAGTACAGGGGGCAGAACTTTACGCGAAATCTCTTGGTCTTGCACTTCTTAAATCTACTGGTGATGAAACTGGTGTAAGTGTAGCAAAGAGGCAGGGATTCAAAACAGCTTCTCTTAAATCTATTTCAAAGACTGTAGGAGAAGGGTTTACATTGATTACTAAAGATGCTGCTTATTGGGCTGGTTTGTCTCAGGAAGATATTGATTCTATTACTATCGTTCCTAATGTTGATTTCTCTTCTACTTCTGAAAATAGTGAAATGTCTGTGTTTCAGAATATGGCAAATGCAGATACTGTTATTATGTCTGATTATGATACATTCCAGAATCTTAAAGCTCTTGGTAAAACTGTATATGCTACTTATGATGAATATAAGGCAGCGGTTGATAAGGCACAGAAAGAAAGAGATGATTATTTGCTTGATAAGGAGCTAAAGAAGATTAGGGCAACTAATGAAGTAAATCTTGAAAATCAGATTAAGACACAAAAAGCAATGAATGCGTTACAGCAAGTTTCAGCAAATGCTAATGTAAATTCTAATGCAGATGCTGATGGAGATAATAAGAATGTAGGGGGAAGGGATGAAGGTGTAGCAAAGAATAAAGATGCAGGTGACAATTCTAAAAGTGTGATTTGTGTAGAAACAGGAAAGACCTATAAAAATGCCACAGAAGCAGGTAAAGATGTAGGTGTGTCTGGTTCTGCAATTACAAGAGCATTAAAAGGATATACTTCTACAGCAGGTGTTTCTGGTGGTAGAAAACTGCATTGGAAATATGTTTGATAGTTAAAAAGTCGAGAAAATTAAACTTTTTTCGACTTTTTTTCAAATTTTTTATGATTTTTACTTGACTTTTTGGAAATGTGTGCTATATTATATATGTTGTTAAAATTTTTAGGGATTAAAGTGTCCTAGAATAAAAGACAATTAGTTACGTGATGTGCTAACCTTTTATTTGACTGTTACTTCTCACAGGAATATTGAGAGGCTTGCGTGATGCATGTAAACAAATGGAGAAACGGATATGCCAGAACTTGATTATTCACTTGAAACACTTGAAAATGTACCAGAGGAATTTAAGGGACTCTACATTGAGAACGAAAAAGACGGAAAGAAGACTTATCAGCTTAGTGTAAAAGGTGTGAAGCCTCAAGACGAATTTGATAAGGTGTATAAAGCACTTTCTTCTGAGCGCGAACTTAAGAATACATACGAAAAGAATCTTAAGGCGTTTGGTGATTGGACTCCTGATAAGATTAAGACGATGCAGGATGAGTTCGATTCACTTAAGAAAGCAAAAAATTCAACTTCAGAAGAGGATTTTCTTAAACGTCTTAATGAAGTGAAGAATACGAATGCAATTGAAATGCAGAAACTTAAAGATGAGTACAGTAAGAATGAGTCTGATTACAAGAAGCAACTAGAAGATAAGGAAAAGATGATTACTGAGATGCGTCTTGAAACTGCTTTGACTGCTCTTTATAATGAAAAAGGTGATCCTAGTGGGCGTGACCTTGCAATTCAGCTTGCGAAGAATGAACTTACTTGGAATGCAGATGCTAATGAGTTCAGAACAAAGGATGGTCTTAGTAACTTGAAAGATTGGATGAATGAAGAGATGTTTAAGAAGCATGAATGTCTGCTTAAACCTTCTCTTTCTTCTAGAGCACGTGAAGTTGGTGGTTCTGCTTCCGAGTATGAGAAGTACTTTAATCCGAAAGCTGTTGATAATTTTGATGATCCGAATGGCGAGCCTTTTAGAAAACGCGCCGAATTTTATCGTAAGAATCCTGAAAAGGCTAAGGAGCTTCTTCAAAAATATAAAAATCAGGCATAGTTTTTTGTCTGAGCCTATCTGGGAAGAGCCTGCGTGATACAGGCATTTCAGGGGCGTGATGCCTGTCTCAGTAGGAATTAACTTATAGGAGATACAAAAATGGCTAGTACAAGAATTATTGATCTTTTTATTCAAGACCTCGCAACCAGTTATACCGCGCAGAGTTCTCTTGCTAAGAATGCTTTCTTCATGAGTGGCGTTGCTTTCCAAGACCCTCGTGTTACTCCTCTAATGGATGCAACTCAGGGTGGCCAGCTTATCAGTATGCCTTATTTCAATGCTCTTACTGATGGCGGCTATAATATTGGTAATGACGATCCTTCTCAGAAGAGTACTCCTGACAAGATTGATACTGGTTATGAAACTGCTGTTAAGACTTTCATGAATAAGTCTTACTCTGTCATGGATTTGGCTGCTCTTGCTATTTCCGGTGATCCTATGGTAGCTATCAATGCAGGTATCCAGAAATATTGGACTAATGTTTCTGAAGCTCGTATTATCGCTGCTACTACTGGTATTATCGCTGATAGTATTGCAAACCATGATTCTGACCTTCTCTATGATATTTCCACACAGACTGGTTCTGGTCAGAATGCTCTACTCAATGCTTCTGTTATGAATACCGCTGCTGGTTATCTCGGTGAATCTATGACTGACATTAAGGTTGTTTGTGTTCACCCCGCAGTTTTCACCAATCTTCGTAACCTAAATATTATTGCCACTATGCAGGAAGGTGCAACTCGTACACTCTTCCAGACTTATGAAGATTACTTCATTATTGTTGACAAGAATATGCCGAAGGTTAAGGTTGATGATACTCATTATGCCTATTATACTTATATGTATGGCTCTAATGCTCTTACCTATCAGTATGGCAATCCCGGTGTTGAATATGAAATCGACCGCGATCCTGCTTCTGGTAATGGTGCTGGTGAAGAAATTCTCTACACTCGCCGTTGTGACCTTGTTCTTCCTCGCGGCTATCAGACTGTTGCTGTTGGTGGCAAGGCTGGTCTTAACGAGGCTACGCTTGCTACAGCAGGTACTTGGACACGCGCTTGGGCAGATCGTGAACGCATCAAATTCGTTGCGGTTAAGACCCTTGGCTAATTCAATTTAATCATACAGGCTGGGGGAAAATAAACCCTCCTCCAGCCTGTTATTTAAGGAGATACCAATGAAAGAAAAAACTGAAACAGAAACTTCTAGTAAGGCTTTTGATGTAAAGAAAGAAACTAAGGCAAAGGAAGTCGTTAAAAATCAGGAAGTTGAAAAAGAAGTTGTAAAAGAAGTGAAGAAAGACCTAGCACCTGTTGTAACTCAGGAAAAGAAAGAGAAGTCTATTTCTGAGATGACTGATGCTGAGATTGAGGAATATGTTGCAAAGCGTAAAGCAGCTCTTAATTCTTTTACTATTAAGAATGAAGATGTTCCTATGTGTAAGCTTATTCGTGCTTCTGTTGTTCCTACTCCTCAGCTAAATCAGCAGGAAGTTCTTCGTTCGGTTATGTATCGTCAGAATAAGCTTGAACGGTCTATGAAGAAGGGTTAATTTTATGAGTGCTATTAGTTTTACAGAATTAGTTACTGATGTTGGTGGAGAGTCTTCAAATTCCTATGGTACACTCGATGAATTGAAAGATTACTTTGCTAATAGGGAGGAGGCTTCTACTCTACTGGCTGAGGATGATTCTGTAATAATAGCACGTATGATTCAAGCCACTCTAATTAATGATACCGTTCTTAAGGCTTATGGGGTAATTGCTTCTGATGAACAGTCTTTAGAGTTTCCACGCAAAGAGCTAGTTGATAAGCATGGTAGGAAATATAGGGATGACATTATTCCTGATAAGATTAAGTATGCACAGTTTGAACAGGCTCTTTATTTATTTTTGAATGACATTACTACTCCGAGCATTCTTACACAGGGATTCAAGGAGGCAAAGCTTGATGTTATGCAAATCAAATTAGATAAAGACTTTGTTCCTAAAAAGCTTTCTTATGATGCTATTGATTTTCTTGAGTTGTTTGGTGAAGTTACTCTTGCTGATTCTCAAATGACACAGGTACAGGTGATTCGTTATTGAGGTGAGATATGCCACAAGCGTTATTTGACAAGATATTCGGAGGTTCTAAAGGAGTTAATGTTACTCTTTTGGATTTATTCGGTATCTCTGCTGCATTTACACATATTGACAAGGGGAAGTATGACCCACTATTAGACCAGCAACGTAAGAGTGTAATTGAAAAGGTTATTACTATTTCACCGATTCTTAGATATAGTGCTTATGAAATAGCGAATCTTCATGTAGAAAAAGATGATGCTAAGATACTTGCTAATGGAGAAGATTTTAATGACATAGAGATTAAGAATACAGTTGATTTCTTTGTTGTTAATGGCGAGAAGTGGATGATAGTAAGACATGAGAAAGTATACTCTGGGAATAAATGTGCATTGATTAAGTTTCAAGTAAGGAAGCAGGTGCAGTAATGGCAGAAAATGAATCTGATTTTGATGATCTTCTTGAAACTCTTGATTTAGCAGAAGCGAAGGTTAATTTAGATTCTTTAGACCCAGAAGAGTTTGATGATAAGTATTGGCTGATGACAGAAGAAGATGCAAAGAAGTTGATTGAGGATTTTTTTTCAGATTCTATAGATAGTTTAATAGATGGAGAAACTACTGTGCATCCTCGTTCAATGCAATCTTTCTATAATGAGTTGAATAGAACAATAGAAGCTAATAAGAAGAGAATTAAGCAAGGTGGTACTGCAAAGACACGTAGAGATAGGCCCGGAAGACGCGAAGTAAGGCAGATGGTTGGTGTGTTAAAGGAGTTTTTACGAGAGTTTTGTAAAGAGTATATAAAACTTAGACCAACCCCTTCTAAACCTGAAAAATTTAAGTTCTCTAAAGGTCAATATGAAAATTCGTCCATTATTTATTTTACGAATGATGAGTCTATTCGGCATAAAAGGTTAATGCAATCTAGAACAAGTGAATGGTTTACTGAAGATGAGCCTATTCTTGGTCTTAAATATATTATGAAAGAATTAGAGCCAAGTAGAATATGGCGACCTGAAGGTGATCCTCAAACTAGAATAGAAAAGATTAAAGGCGGGATTACAATAGAGAATGTTGCTTTGTCCAAGAACAAGAAAGTGTACTATGGATGGAAGAATGTTGAAATGGAAGGTTGGTCACATAAAGCTCCTTATAGACCATTTCAAGGTGCTTTAGAGTATGCTCAATCACAGTTTCCAGATTTAGTTAATGTTACGATAAATAATTGATTTTAGGGGATATATAAAATGATTCGTAATTCTGTTATTCAGTTATATTTCAGACGTATTCTTCTTAAAGGATTTGAGGAGGATGCTATTAATATACCTATACAATATGAGAATACTGAATCGGAGAATTTAGATGGAACGTATTTAATAGAACAGCTTATTCCTCTTGACGATAAATGTTTTAGTGGATTATTTGAAGCTGGTAGTGGGATATATAAAATTACAGTTTTTGGTAATAGTGGTGAAGGTCTTGCATTTAGTGATTTATGTGATACAATTGCCAACTATTTTTCGCTTGGTACACATGAAATAAATGAACATTATAAAGTGTGTATTGATAATGTTTCGGTTACAGGAATGCTTTACAGTATGAACGAAGATAAGATTCAAAAGTCTATCAACGTGGAGTACCGTAAATTCTTTAATAAATAATATAAGGAGATACGATTATGGGTAACACTGCTTATTATTCTG
>Ga0256405_10002334_pt1 | contig 44313 bp, 33 predicted proteins | sample RumenRJG_02DNA_FD_189096 | JGI IMG/M metagenome (GOLD analysis project Ga0256405, IMG submission 189096) | Bovine rumen microbial communities from Lethbridge, Alberta, Canada - RJG_02 | ecosystem: Host-associated > Mammals > Digestive system > Stomach > Rumen | place: Canada: Alberta... | reverse complement strand
CCGACAGCAGCCGAAGCGGACATGCGGAAATCACGGTTACATCACACGGTGTTCCACTTCATTTCAAAGGCCGAAATGCTGATATTACAATAATCGGAACCGTAGTGAACGATCGTGTTACCTGGAACGTTTCCCCGGATTCTTCATGTAAACATCTTAATCTCTGTTAATCGGCAGAGTTCCCGTTAATGGAAGGTAACGGTACACGTGTACCGTTACCTTTTTTGTTATAACTTCGTCATAAAGTTCATTCAGATTCAAGATACATCCAGAGAACGCCGCACGGATTGATTCATCCTTTATTCCGGCCATGCATGCCGTTCTGCCTCTGATTTCAGTTTTTTCCGTCGTCATCCATGGTTCTGCTGAAATAATTGTACACGAAGCAGGCTCCGAGAAGGATGATTCCCGCAGCCATGAAGGCCAGAGCCTTGGTAAGATCTCCCCTGTAGGAGATGTCCACGAGAAGAAGCTTCATGACGCACAGCATACATGCCACAAGTCCCGACCTGCGCATGGCCACGTTATTGAAACGGAATCCCGCAAAAAGCAGAACTGTGGCTCCAAGAAGCCATGAAACCGTAAGCACCACGCCGTGATGAATACCGAAAACAGCCTCGGCCACATAGATAAAGACAAAAAACTTCAGGACGCAGTAATATGTCTTAAACAGTCTGAGACTGCCGCTGCGGAACATCATCGGCACTGTCAGGAAATAAAACAGTGTCGCACATAAAAGACCGGAAAGACGGTGAACACTGTCTTCGCACAGTATTATACAGGTCGTGCATACGATCCCCGTGAATGAAATTACGTAAAAAAACTTTCTCAGAATAAAACCTGCGGTATGGGCATCCGGGATGACAAAGCCGTGAGTATCCGGAGACAGGCGTGATCTTTGCGCATAATCGTCTGAAAATTCCTCAAAACGTAATAAGGTCAGAACCAGCAGACCTACCCCGCAGCCGGTCATAAAAAGCATTATGTCCCACGGCTTTCCGGCAATGGCCCCCAGCCCCGCCAAAACACTGCCAAAAGTTCCCGTAAGAATCATCGTAAGACACAATCTCCCGAATAAAGGCATGACATGTCTTCCGACATTATCCGAATCGGTATTTACGAAAAATGATTCACTCATTGTGCCGACGGAGCCGGAAATCCCGCTGCCGCTGAGGTGCGTCACGTCATCTGCCGAAACGGAAGTCCTTCTCCACTTAAATAAAAGAAATCCTCCGTATATGAGCAGCAGTACGCAATAAGGCAAATTTCCGGAGCCCTCATGCGTCATTAGCGAAGATACCACCCTGGAACCAGCCGTAACAGACGGAAGCGAAAGTGCTGCAGACATCGTAAATCCAATGGCATACGGAACCAGAAAAGCCGGGAAATAAATCCATCCGTCTGTTATTTCACCATTCCTGAAACAGGCAGATGAAATACAGATCATAACCGGTATGGTAATGATTACCGCATAAACAGCATATCCCTGCAAGCCAAATGAAAGAGCAAGAGTCATGAATACGGCTGAAAGCATCGCTGATGCACTCATTGTCCAGTCATTTCTGACGAGGCCGACAGCAGTTCCGAAAATCACCGGCAGAAGCATTGCCCACGGTGTATGAGAAAACGAATTGAACCCTGCAAGAACAACGGTAACCGTCATTATCGACAGGAAATACGGCATATAAGCTTCTTTCTTTCCTTTATGCGTGAATTGTGCGAGCATGCAGACCGCTGCATATGACGCAAAATTGAAGAATATACGTACATTCTCCGTAAAACCGGTATAGTAGACCAGATACACGAGAAGGATGGCCGCAAGCATATACAGAGGACGCTTAAGAACAGATGCCATAACGGCATATGCCGGAAGCACCGCCCACCATATCATAGGGAAATTACCGACTTCGTACGAAGACTTTAATTCTCCGTTCATCACCCCGGCGATGAAATTAAGCACCTGAAATCCGTCAGTTACGTGAAAAACCCAAAAGGCGAGGAGCAGCATAAAAGTAGCCGAACGCAGAATGATGGTGTTTTCCCTGAACCAGAGAAGAAGCAGCAGGCTGCATGAAATAAGACTCAGCGTATTGAACCATGCCTGCATGTCTGCAGTCATTACTCCATAGTAATTAAAATATGCAAGGATTATGGCTGCCAGCGGATAAATTCCCCTGCGGACGGAAACGGAACCGTCCAAAATTCCCCAAGACTCCTCCCACAGGTTCCGTGCCCCGGCCAAAACGGCGTTCCAGCGCATGTTCCAGATGGCGAGAAGCATACAGAGAGCAATTACCGCACTCCATGTTACCGGATAAGCACCGGCACCTCCCGCATGTTCCGCAATCCTGACGGCAACGGAGGACACTACAGCCACGCCAAGGGTATATGCGGCATGATGGGCAACATGACTTTTACCCGCAAAAAGGATTCTCAAGATGAGATAAACGATTACACCGGTATTGAATATGTCAGTCAGCACCGGAGAGAGATCGCCGTAACCAAAGAAATACACCAGCACAATGCCTGCCGGTATACTTGCCGAATCCCTTTTAATTATCCCGAAAAGCGCCACGGCGGCAAGAACCATCCACCAGTACATGGGGAACTCGGCCCAGCCGCGCCCCAGAACATGAGCCGATAAGACGGGAATGCACAGCATGCCGAGATGCATCAGCAGTCGCATTCCGGCCCTTTCCTTAGAAAACAGGCTCTGAATTCCCTGACCAATCAGAATGAAATGAACGGTGTTGAAAAACTTCTGCACCTCCGGACTCAGATCCTGATAGTGGAATCCGTACATGAAAAACACCGCCATTGTGAAAAGTACAAGAGCAAGCGTTCTGAGAAACGGAACCCTGGTTCGGTACCATACGGCGTAAAAAGCCAGTGCCAGCGGATACAGAATCATAACCGGCACTGCTCCGGTCCGCAGCAGGCCGTAGGATGTAAGACAGAGAAATACCGTAAGAGACACAGCCGCCACGGAAAGTCCGCCTGCGTTTCTTATTCCTGAGCGGACGACTTCAGCGAAACAGAAATACCCCAGGATTACGGTATAAAGCCCCCACACCGACCATGCGGCAACAGCGGATCCGTCCAGTTCCGAAAGGACAGAGGAATAGTCCGCATAATTAAAGTAAAAGAGCACGGCAGCAACCGTGTTAAGACAGAAAATTCCCTTAGCAAAACGCAATGCTCCGTTACTCATCCGCGGCAGTACGAGGTCATAAACCAATGCCAGGAACAGTACGCAGAAAAACGGCCATGATGAAACGGGACGGAACAGGAAACCTGCCGAAAAACCGATAACAGCGGATGCAATGCAGACAATCCCCGGAAGAGAAACCGCGGCATACGGCTTCCATCCACCCTTTCCCCGGAAAAATCCGGAAGCCGGACAGCTAAGCATGAGAGAGAGTCCGATAATGATACCGGTGTTCAGCAGAACATCTGAAGAAGAAACCGGAGCGGGAATTCCGTCGGGTCCGCTGCTGATGCAGACACACGTAACGAAACCGGATAACAGCATTGCCGTCAGTCTCCCGACATTCACCGAAAGAGATTCCGCTCCGTCGCTGCCGGAAAAGAACCGTTCGACAAGAGACTGCAGTGTTCCTCCTGAAGCAGTCAGTAATCTGTATGTTTCGGCGATTACCAGAATCCCGGAAACAACCAGGATTGCAGGAGAAATAAGAAAAAGAATTCCACTGTCACCGGCCATACCAGCCAGCATTCTGAAATTTCCGTAAACAAATGACAGCAGAAGAGCTGCCACCATGAGAATCAGGCCTGTACGCAGGCCGTCTTTTTCAGCGTACTCACGGGATACGGACATAACATCACCGTTATTACCGTCTGCTCCGGGAGTTTCACGACAGGTATAAGCATCCCCTTCAGTCCGGAATGGCTCTGCCTTATCAATGGCAATTTCGCATTTTTCCGTTCCTGACTGCAGCTTAAGAGCATACACGGACACTCCGAAAACAAGTATCGTAAACACGGCTTTCCAGACTGCAGGAGTAACGCTGTCCGGAAATATCAGTCCGTCCCTGCAGATGCAGTGCACTGAAAACACCGCAAAATAAAGAAACGCCTGGAAGTAAGAACCTCCCTTACGGGAAAAGCCGTCATAAACCGCATGGAATAAGGCAAGAACAGGAGCAAGAATAACCAGCTCCGGCATTATGGCAATGACGGCAACAATCCAGACGGGAAGCATTTCCGCCATAAAACCGCGAGCCGTCTCTCCGTATACCGGACAAACGGATGGACTGACGTTACGGCTCCTTTCAATAAGGAAATAATCCGCAGCATAAATTGCCGTAATAACGGCCGCTTCCGCCGCAGTCATGCCGTGCAGCAGACCGTGCGTCATGACGGTAACGAGAACCGTCAGCCCCGCAAATGTGAAGGTGTTCAGCACTGAACAGAAGAGAATGTATCCCTTATTTTCAGTTTCACCGAGGCGTCCGGTAGCTCCGCAAATCGCAAGAAAACCGATGACGGCACCGGAAAGCAGAACACCGATTCCCGGGAGTAAATCCCCGGCAGGAAACGGAACGGTTCCGAAAAACTCTCCGGACACCACGGCAATAAGCAGAATCAGGAAGGACACGGCCGAATTGTAGCAGACAACCGGCTGTTTTCTGAAAAAGCCGTATACATGAAACGGTATCTGGGCGGCAAATGCCATCAGGACATGCAGTTCCGTGCTTCCGGCAAAGCTGCTTTCAGCGATCGGAAGACTTACCATGATGCCAAGCTGTGCCAGCAGTGAGAAGACATGATGCCTGTACACCGAAGCCCAAAGCATGGTAAGACACCAGCACAGTAAAAACGGCATCCATACCCATGGAGGGAGCAGATCAAAATAGAAGCATCCCAGTGACGTGGTCACGTAAAGGAGCGTAAAGCCGGTTCCGGCGACCGTCACACGGAAAACGTCTGACGAGGATAAATCACGGGACACACTCTCTCTTTTTCTGCCGAAAAAAAGTCCCCAGACAATGGCGGCAAGTGAAAAAAGCAGCATTCCGATAAACTTGCCTGCAGGACCGAAACTCCAGTGTATATTCCTTGCGGCAAGAACAAAACCGATGGCAAGAAAAACGGCCGCACCGACTCCGGTAAGCAGTTTTCCGGTAATAAGCTCAGACGTGCTCCAGTTTTTCCCTGAAAGGGATTCTTTCCCTTTACCGTGAATGTCTTCAGAAACGGAAGCTTCGGTACGAACCGTTTCGCAGATTGAATTCTCTTTTTGTCCGGCACTGTCTTTTCCCTGAAAGGCCGAATTTCCGGCAGCCGCAGTCGGTAAAGGCACTGCTTCCGGTTCTGCCGGAGACCTGGCATCATCAGCTGAAACCGTCATCGGCTCAGGCAGAGAAGCCTCTCCGTGAAACTCCGCAGAGGCCTGTCTTGTTTTTCTGAATTCGTGAAGAAGCCTCAGTATATCCTTTTCGGAGACAATACCTTCAATAAACCCCGTTGCAAGATTCCTTAACCTTACCTCCTCTTCGGGAGAAAGGACAGAACCGCTGTATTCATTATCTGTTTTCATGACGCTCCGTCATTTTCCTTTACTACTCTGTAAATCCGTCGTACTGTTTCAATCAGTCCGTTCATCGCCCGCATCTTCGGATACACTGCTTAAAAAAAGGTGATTTCCGGGCCTCACGGATGTAACGCATGATTCAATTTCTCCGTCTGCCAGCACTGTTCTTATGTGATCACCAGGGCTTATGCCGGACAACGAAACATCCCTGCCGTCAGCCGTAAGTGTAACCGAATACCCCTGAGTAAGTATCTTCAGCGGGTTGTTTGCATTCAGAAGTGAGGCCCCCGCGGCAATACGATGCCTCATTTCATTAAGATGAAGCTCCATGAGCTGAATCATTTTCTGGCGTGCAAGAATACATTCTGCCCGCCGTTCCAGAATAATCCTCTGCGGATTCTGCCGGCTGAACCTGTCACTGATGGAAGCAAAATAATCTCTCTGATGCTGATAAGCCCTTATGAGGGATAACCTCATACGTTCCCTGAGACTCTGAAGTCGAAGCCCGGCCGATGCTATTCTTTTTTCGGGGGCATAATTGTAAAATCCGGCCCTTATTGCATTAAAACGCTGTATCTCATAGTTCAGACGTCCCGTGCCGGCCATAAGCAGCCGTTGTCTCAGAATTCCGAAATTCTTTATGACATGCTCCAGGCTGACACTCACCATTTCGGCTGCGGCAGTGGGCGTTGAGGCTCTGAGATCCGCAACATAATCCATAATGGTCACGTCACCTTCATGGCCTACCCCGCTGATTACGGGGATCACAGACATCTTGGTATATCTCGCCAGACTCTCATCATTAAAACAGCTGAGATCCTCGGCGCTGCCACCGCCTCTTACCATAAGAAGCACCTGACAGACATTATGTCTGTTGGCATACCACAGGGCATACTTAAGGCTCTCCACCGCACTGTTCCCCTGAACCAGTGCCGGGTACACGACGATGTTTATGAATCTGTTGCGTCTTCTGATGGTTCTGATCACGTCCTTTACCGCCATACCGTCGGGAGAGGTTATTATACCCACGGTACGGATATCAGCCGGGATCGGCTTTTTTGTCTCCATGTCAAAAAGGCCTTCAGATCGGAGCACTTCAAGAGTCTTTAAAAACCTCTGGTAAAGCTCCCCCTGTCTGTCCAGAACCTTTACTGAAGAACCCCACAGGGTTACCTTGCCCTTGGGCTTATAGAATGACAGCCTGCCGCTGATGATAACGGACATTCCGTCACGGATGCTGTCATACACATGCTGAATCACTCTCTGGGGAAATGCGACACTGAGCTCATGCTCCTCATCCTTGATGGTACAGTAGAAATAACTGCCCCCGCGTCTGTTTCCGCCACAGTTGCTTAACTCACCGCGTACTGAAACAAAATACCGGCTCCCGAAAAGTCCGGCAATCTCACTGTTTATTTCCCCTACGGTATATACGTGCGGTTCCGAAGGCACGGAAGAAAGACCTAGCCCCGACATCATCTCGGAAAAACCGTTCTCCGACAAAAGACCTCCGTCCTGTCCTGTCGGCGTACAGTCCGAAAATAAATCCTGGTTCTTCATTGAATTCCTCCGCAGAAATCCTCCATTCTTCACGGATACCAAAACCATATTTTAGCGTTTCAGTGTTGAAATACTAGGTTTTTCCCAAAATTAATCAGCAAAATGCAAAAACATTTTGCATTTTTTTCAATAAGTATTTAAGATATGCACAAAATACATCTTTTATGTGTTTTTATCTCCTTATTGTTTAGTTGTTTTGTGCCTAGAGCTCTGCTCTAGGCTTTTTTATTTTACGGGGATCCGTTTTATAAAAAACCCGGATGCACGAAACAGAAGATAAAAAAATTCAGTCTGTATAGAATGACAAAATGACGGACGCTCGGCGGACGCCGCACGTCAGGTCTGAAGCAGGCAGAAAGATGAAGAAAGAACTGACGGAGCCGTTAGCCGTTTCCGTTATCGTTTTTTTCGGAATCCTTAAACAGACCGGCCAGTTCCCTTATCCCCGCACTGAGACTGCGATAATTTTTGTTAAGCTCCGAATTACGGTAGGAAAGCTCCTCAACGCTTCTCATGAAAAGCTCTATCCCGTATTCCCTGTTCTCACTCTCGACTTGTTCCGACACCTTGGCAAGCACACCGTTAAGGGTATTGTCCACATAGTCGTATATACCCTTGGCTATCTTTTCATGATTTTCAATGGATTCATTGATGACGCCGTTGGAATTTGCCATAAAATTATCAACTTCTTCAAACTTTCGGGCACTCTTGTTTGATTCTTCAATAAGGGCATTAATCTGATTTGTAAAATTATCAACGCAGATGTCAATGCGTGAAGAAGCTTCAGCAGTATCAAGGGACAGCTTCTTGACCTCACCGGCAACAACCGCGAAACCGCGTCCGTGCTCACCGGCTCTCGCCGCTTCAATTGTGGCATTTAGCGCCAGCAGATTGGTCTGACTGGAAACTGATGATATTATTCCCGTACATTCCCTTATTGCATTCATCTGTTCAGTCAGTGAATCAAAACCTTCAATGAAGGCTTTGTGCATTTTTCGGAGAGCTGCTATGTCTTCTTCGACTATATTGAGACTTTTCCTGATGGTATCAATCAGATCTATATCCTCATGGCAGACCTTGGTAATCTCGCTGTGTGAATTCTTCAGTGTTTTTTCCACAAGCTCACTGACAAAAGCCTTTCTCTTACTGCTCATGTCATAAAGTCTGTTTACACTCTCACTGATATCATCCATCTGTCGGCTTACGATCTGCATAATGGACTCGTGCTGTTTCAGAAGATCCAGAACAACCTTAGCGGAACCGCTTCCCTTTTCCATTACGTTTTCGGATCTATCATCCCCGTCGGAAGACTCACTGTTAAAAAACCACATACAGTCACTCCTTATTCATCCAAAACACAATAAGCTGATATTAATTCTAATTTCATGATAAAGAAATGACTGTGACGTTTACCTTTTACCTGTAAAAAAACAGTGTCATCTTCAAATTTTGTGATCAGAATGAAGCAGAGAGAACAAAAAAGACTGAAAGCCTTAATTGATAACAATAAGTAATGATCTAAAAGGATGGTGCCCGAGGCCAGAATCGAACTGGCACGGAAGTATAAGTTCCGAGGGATTTTAAATCCCTTGTGTCTACCGATTTCACCACTCGGGCACAGACACATTTTTGATGGAGGCGCGTTCCAGAGTCGGACTGGACTAGACGAATTTGCAATCCGCTGCATAACCGCTTTGCTAACGCGCCAAACTTTGGAGCGGGAAACGAGGCTCGAACTCGCGACATCAACCTTGGCAAGGTTGCACTCTACCAACTGAGTTATTCCCGCATGTCCAGCATTGTTGACTCAACCGTTTTATTGGGTTGCATCTCCAAACAACAGGGTCATTATAGCTAAAAACTCCACAATGTCAAAAAAAATATTCAGTTTTTACCTAAAACAGCATTATTTGAACAAAATACATACAGAACAGTTTGAACCGGGCAACAAAAAAATCTGAGGTCTGAAGCAAGCTTACTGAACATTACCTTCTCATGTTATTTCGTATAATCTAATTAACGCTAATTATTATGTTTATAACTTGTTATTTATGATTTATAATCATCAAAAACACATACAAATAGCTTTAAACAGTTGTTTTTTATTATAATTGCGGTCGCACGAGACTTGTAAGGTAACAACATATGAGCACCAACAAAATTCAGTCAGAAGCCTTAAAAAAACTTCTTGAGGAGAAAAAGGATTTCTACATATCTCTGGATTCACTCAGAGTAAACTCCAGCAAATGCGCTGTCACGATACTGTTTATTTTGTTTATTTTTCTGGCAGTGGTTATATGGTGTCCGTTATTCTTCTTGCCATCCGGCTATCCTCAGATTGCTAAGACGTACGCAGGAATTACCGTCTCAGGCTATGCAGACGGCAAAGGAACGGTTGAGTCCAAGAATCCGGCACGAGGTAATAAATGTAACATCACCGTAACTCCGGAACATGACGATTCAACAAGCAAACCTGTACAGATGGAAGGCGTAAGCTGCAACATACAGATCGGCGAAAAAGTAGAATACATATACAATGAACGCCGCCCATTCGAAATGGCTCTTGTGGGAAAGCACGGTTATTCCTTTGGACACTTTATTGTCGTTCTGCTCCCCGTTTTAGTAGTTCTTATAGGCAGATACACAATAAAAAAATCACGTATGATTAAAAATAGTAAAAAAGCGCTTGACGAACAGGCTGCCAAACATACTCCTATCCGTCTGTCATTACGAAGCCTGTCGAAAATCGGAAGATCCGCAATCAGAGAACAGGTATACTCAGAAGCTGAAGAAGCAAGACAGCTCATCCGTTTAAAGAGTCTCAGCAAAGAAGCTTTATTATCGACAAGATACAAATTACAGATGCTGAATTGTTTTATCAATAAATGCGAAAAAAACGATAAAGAAAATTCCATATACGCCTTCAAAGCGACTTTTAACGGAGGTACTCAGGTCTGCTACTGCTACGGAATTCGTGAAGACGAACTGAAAAGAATAATAGACTCTGCTGACTCAGCCGGTACTACCCTACAGGAAAATTCCGACGATATTTCACAGGAGGAATCCCAGTCATCTGCAAACGTACGCACCATTTATTTCGTAGGACCGTGGATCAAACAGAATAGCACTCCGCACGAATATATGGACCTGATTCTCAGCGGTAACGATTTGTGGGATTACAGACTTATTCCTGCCAATAATCAAAACAGTTAACCATGCCGACAGGCATAATAAAAGATACGGCAACAACGTATAATTAACGTTTTTTGCGCCCGGGGGCCCCACCCCGGACGCAACATAAAAATAAAACTGCCACAAACATCACAGAGACATCATAAGAAACAAAACTTTTCCATCAGAATTCACTGTATCAAAGACATGACTTCTTAATGAATTCAAACCTTCCTTCTTAAGCTGCCGGAAAAGAAAACCAGACACGAAAATTTGCTTCTACTGATTATCCGATACATACATTTCTCAAAAACACAAATCAGCCAGAGTTAAAAACCCAAAAACAAAAAACAAGTATAATTAAGATGTAATGCTTTAAATGAGGTTATCAGGATGGTGCCCGAGGCCAGAATCGAACTGGCACGGAAGTATAAGTTCCGAGGGATTTTAAATCCCTTGTGTCTACCGATTTCACCACTCGGGCACAGACACATTTTTGATGGAGGCGCGTTCCAGAGTCGGACTGGACTAGACGAATTTGCAATCCGCTGCATAACCGCTTTGCTAACGCGCCAAACTTTGGAGCGGGAAACGAGGCTCGAACTCGCGACATCAACCTTGGCAAGGTTGCACTCTACCAACTGAGTTATTCCCGCATCTCAATGCTTTGCTCTCTGTCAGAGAACATGGTGTATTATATAGAAAATTATTTATCTGTCAAAAAGAAATTTAACATTTTCACCTGTTTATTCAAAAATTGAGCTAAACGTCCACAAAACATACAACAAACATGTTTTTGATGGCTTTTATACCCCCATTCGGACAGCTCGCAATAATTCATAACAAAACCAAAAACCTTGTCCAAAGCCCTTCCTAATCATTTTTTTGAAAGAACGGCCGTACAGTGTATTTGTTATTCGATTTTCACACTCTTTTAACGTCCAGTTCGAATTCAGATCACAAAACACAAGACGCATGATTAATTTTTTTAACTCGAATTTTATGTTTTTCAACACTTGAATTATAATTTAAGAACGGTTTCATACCTTAATCGCGCGCGTTATAAGGATTGTTTTGCAGGCGAAGACAGAAATTTTAAACATGAATTCTGAAGAAACCGCATTTATTTCATTCGCAGATCAGGAAGATAAGAGAAATATTGCCCGATGTTAGCAAAAATACTTCAGAAAATTTATAAGGCAGTGCTGCTGTCTCTGGGAGTAGTCTCAGGGATTGCTGTTGCCGAAACTTTTTCCGAAGTAAACGTAACGATACCTCAGGACATAAACACCTCTTTTATCGGCATCTACGCCAATTCCGCGCTGTATCCGATGCCAAAGCAGACCCTGTTCTCTACCGCCGACATGATTCTTTACCCTGAACGCTACGACACGCTTTCAATGGGCATAACATTCACACCTCCTGTTGTCGTAAACAACAGCATGAAAATCAGGGAACTGTTCTACGGCAAGCCCTTCGTTGAATTCATAGCATTAAAGGATTCCGGAATTTCCAGATTCGAAATGTCTGAAATCTCCCCGGAGCTGTCAGGCTCTCTGGTTCAGAGCGGCGATGCCCTGACACTTGAAAACATATCAAAAAATCTTTCCGAGGAATGCCGTAACCTTTACACCAAAACCTTCAGCATAAACGATCAGAACGTTACATATTTCGGCTGTTCATCACGCAATGCGGATTTCTACGTCATCGTTCAGAACGATGACGAACATATCGGCCAGACATACATGTACGCAAATGAAGCCGTAAAACCTAAAAACGGAGAATCGGATCCGGCCGAAAACAGAAAGGTTCTGATCATTAACTACCTGTCACGTGAACTGGTAAACTACAAGCATCCTGAAAAGACGCTGAGCGGTCTGGTCATACCTGAAGCCGCCATCAACGTCTATCTGTCATCATCATTCAGCAGAAGAAATGCCGAAGGGCAGGCTGAAGACATGAACGAATCCCTTGCCAGTGATTTCGACGTTCTTCACAGCCGTGCGGAAGACATCCTGAAGGACACTCTTTTCAACACGAAGCTTCTGATCCCTTCCCGCAAAAACAATTTCAAACCGCTGCAGATTAACGGAGAGTCGGCAACAGTTCCACTTTCCCTTGTCAACGTTACCGAAAACCGTTTCGGCAACAACCTGCTGACTTTCAGCGATGCTCAGGGTGAGCATGTCGCAGCGACAACCATGATTACTCCTAAGCTCATGGGTGCTGAAGACATGATACAGATAGCCACCAAAATAGCTGAAGACAAAACCTGCATGGCTCCGCACGAAATTAACGAAAAGGAGCTCATGGGACTGCCAAGCGTTATTGTTGACTGTGACAGTACGTACGGCACCGAAGAAATCACCAAATCATACCTGATGCTGAAGGTTCAGTCACTAATGCCTGACAGTGAAGAAACGGATGAAGATTCAGGCAACATGGATTCCGTCATGCTGATTCTTCTTCTCGGTGACAATACGGACAACGAAATTGAGGATTTCATCAGTGCAGGCCTGCTGTACAATAATCTCAGATGGACTCCGTCACTCCGAAACCTGACAGAACTGGAGAAGAGCTTCATATCCGCCGTACCTGGAATTAAAAACTGGTTCAACATGAAACCTGAAGAACAGGATGAGGAATCATGGGAGAAGTTCCTTACCGAAACGGAAAAGGCTCTTGCAGAGCACGGAGATGCAAGTCCTGAAGATCAGCTTGAGCTTATACGTCAGTACTCGTCACTGCTGGCAAAGAAAAAGAAAAAATAGAAACCGCTCCGTAACCGACAGTGAACAGAGTGCACCGGAACGGGAAAACAGATAAAAGCATTACATATATCTGTTTTTATAATAAATTTTATAAAAAAATGTTTAAGAATAAAAGATCATATATAATAGCCGCTTATACGGTTTATGATTAAATTACTTATATATTTACGGAATGTTTTAGCATTTTTATTGAGTGTGCTATCAAATACTTATTAAATGGTAAAATAATTATAGAATATCACTTTTAATTATTGTATAACTTATATAAATATACACATCTGCTTGCGTGTATGAGTACAGTTACGGACAATAATTTTAGTCCCCGGAATGGTTATCAATGCGGACTGAAAGAGGATTTAGTGCATATTATCGTAAATAATTAACCACATACACTTTTTACGGAGTCGTTTACAGGATGTTTAACAAATTTACACTGATGGCAGCTGCAGTAACGGTCTGCGCCGTTCTTTCTTCTTCTGCATATGCCGGCAACAAATTCTACCGCTGGGAGGACAGCAACGGAGCAATCCACTACTCCCCTAGCAAGCCTTACGGCGTAAAAAACATAGAAGTAATCGACACCACGTTCTCAAGCAAGCAGCTTGAAGCCATCAAGAAGTCCAATAAGGAAAAGCAGGAGCTTTACCTTATCCAGAATCAGGATAAGATCACTCAGGAAAAGGAACTGAAAAGAAAGCAGGATCTGGATCGTCTGCAGACATGTGTTGACATAACCTTCGACAAGATGAGCTATCAGAAGCGTCACATCGATGACAACAGCATAAAGCAGAAGCTTGACTGCGAATACAAATATAACCGTAACAAGCAGTCAGCAAAATATGACCAGTGTATCCTTCAGGTTGAAAGCGAACGTCTGAAGAACCTCAAGATTCTTGAGCAGAGTGCAAACCACTGCTTCCAAACCATTACTGATCAGAGCATGATTGACACGGTTATGCAGAAATACCGCGAGGCTCCTCAAATTAAGACCGAAGACCTGAACATGATGGATCCGAACGCTGACGCCGAAACGGAAGCTCCGAAGAAGAAGCTCAGAACTTCCTCAAAGAATAAGGCTAAAGGAAAGAACAAGCAGCAGGAGGAACAGAAAAAAGAACCTAAGGCTGCACCGGCACCTGCCGAACAGTAACATTATTACTTTGCGAAAGCAATTTTCCAAAGCAAAGGCCTCAGATTTCTGTGGCCTTTGCTTTTTTCCCTGATATAAAATGAATCCTTGATTTAACCGAATCCGTCGTTACACATCACTGAAGTTATTGGCAAGAACTTCGGTAATAACTCTGAATACCGCCTTTGATTCCCTGAAATGATTCTGATTGTCTGCCATGCAGGCCTCATAACCGCGATCCAGAAGGCTCTCAAAATGCAGTATCTGCAGGGCAAAATTATATGCTGAATCAGTTTCAAACAAACTTCTTTTTATGTTAGCCTCGCTGTCGAATCTGGCGGTCATGTCATGCTCCTCCGGAGGATTTCCGTTAAGACAGCTCAGATAGGACTGGGAATGAACAAAATCCTTGATGAAATAATATCCGTAACTGCCACCGATATCGAGAGCACACGGAAGATTGGAAACATTGGAAATTGTTATGGTTGCCGTCACTCCCTGTCGGTTGCGCAGTATGATATTCGCATTTACCCCCACATGATACTCATGTGATATGTCCAGATGGGAATTTATAACCTCAACGTGAGTCCCGAGAAGTGATACTGCGGCACCTATCGCATACCCGCCGAGATTGAAAAGGACTCCGTCGGAAATTGTGATTTTCTGACGCAGGAAATCATCTCTCACGAATTTTGAATTAGATCGACCGTAGCTTATACACACGTTTGTCGGTCTGCCGATGTCTTCAAAGACCTGATGTCCCCTTATAACCCTGCCAAATCCGTTAATGAGAGGAGAAGAAAGCGTAGGATTGGCTTCCATGAGTATCTTTTTACTGTTCTTGAGACACTCATTAACCTTTGCAAGTTCGCTGACTGAACATACCATCATCTGTTCAACCAGAACGTGACGGTCATGCATCATGGCTTCAGTGGCATAATTACAGTGGGAATCATTTGTTGATGCTATGTACACATAGGATGATTTCTCGTAATCCCAGAAGCTGGAAATACTGTCAAAAACAACAGTCTGTCCGGTTAAGCCGAACTCCTCCACAAGGGCTTTGGCCTTATCCGTATTATGACTGTATATGGCAGTAATCGGACGATTTAGAGTGCGATATATCTTTATTCGCTCGCGTGACATGGCTCCGGCACCGATAATTGCCACACCGTATCCACGAGAATCAGCGTTAGAATCATCCATAATGCGAAACCATTTATAAAAACAACCTATCAGACGGAACAGGTATCACACAACAGCCTCATCATAAAAGCCGATAGATGCGGACAATGCTCCGAAACATACATTTTAAGCATAAATCAAAAACGCGGAATTTGCATTATACACTGTCACATTATTGATATTTGACGGTATACTTTTGGGATTTAGGTATTACTGCGTTTATCGGCCTTCAGCCTGTTAACGCAGACCTTTGGAGAAAAATAAGGAGCCGACACAGTCGGCTCTTACGTATCAGTGCTGTTCGCTCACTTTTTTCCAGGAAACGTTATCCCTGAGGTACACCGGAAGAACATTCTCAGGCTCCTCGCCGCCGTTCTCAGCAAAGGAAACCGCAGCAAGTTCAGCAATTTCCACGGCATCGGGAAGATTCTCTGATGCCCGGGTAATGCATCCACCAAAAGAATCTGCGAGAAGAGGATATGCTCCGAAGCCGGTTCCGGTAGCCGTAAATGATTTACCGCCAAGTGCATCCCTTACAAGCTCAACGGCCTTTTCCGGAGGAACCACCGACTCTGGAACAACCGGTTCCGGCACTTTTCCGGAAAATGCGTAAATACCGAGATAGACCTCTCCCATTCTGGCATCAATGGCAGCCACAACATACTCACTCTCTGTTTCCTTATGAGCTCTCATTGCCATTGCCCGAAGATCGACAATGCCGATTAGAGGCTTTTCGGCACCGAACGCCAGCGCCTGAGCCATGCTTACGCTGATGCGCACGCCGGTAAATGACCCCGGACCGCGACCGCAGGCCACGGCATCCAGATCCTGAAGTCTGAGATTAGTCTTTTTTAAAACATCATCGATATAAGGCAGTAAAAGTCTGGTATGTCCCTGTGGAGACACGCTTCTGACAGACTCAATAGCGCCATCCTGATACAAAGCAACGCTGCAGCCTTCGGTTGCCGCGTCTATCGCTAAAATCCTGGTCATATTACCCTCTTAATCCTGTTTTACCGGTAACCGGGATATCTCTGTCTTACCGGAATCAGGCTCATTATAAACCAACCGTCGACAAACCGCCACACGAAGCCTTTGGTGGGCACGATACCAGTTGCTTTCACCCGGCTGATACCCCATTACGTTTTGAACAAAGTCTGACAGCAGTCTTATTTTCCGAAGTCATTCTCAATCAGATCCCTGACCACGTCTATCCTGTTTGTCATATTGAAATAGGAGAGACTGTTCAGAATTCTGCCGGCGTAACTCTTATTTGCCGAATTAAGCAGATCACGGGAACAGATGATTACCGCCCCCTTATCCCTTTCGGTACGGATTAATCTGCCGGCTCCCTGCTTCAGATCAATGATGGCCGAAGTCACGTCCACACGATCAAAGGCATTCATTCCTTCAGATTCATACATCATTCTGGTCATGAATCTGTGAACCGTCTTCTGAGGGAACGGAATCTTGTCAATTATGACAAGCGACAGCGCAGAGCCAGGAATATCCACCCCTTCCCAGAATGATTTCGTGCCGATAAGAATCGCATCTCCGGCCTCCCTGAATCTGCGTATCAGGTGGTTGTTGTTGGAAATATTCTTTTCCTGCTCAAACACCTTGCGCGTACGATCAAAGCCGAGTGTCAGAACCTGGTTCTTACGCAGCGCATCCGCATATCTGCGGCAGGCGTCGTAGGAAGTAACCAGAATGAACACTCCGCCCCTGGTGGCATTGATTACGGGTGCCAGCATTTTCAGAATATTGGTCGGACTGGCATATACCAGATTCTTGCTCAGACTGTCGTCGTAGCTTGACGTAAATGAGGCCAGTTCCTCGGGAACGCACAGTATGGCATTATTCTTGAAGTCAAACGGACTGTACACCAGTTTGCATATGGTGTTATCACTGCTTAAGCCTATGCCGTATCTGAAATTTCTGAAGTCTGTTTCCTTTGCCACCTGAGAAGTCTCATCCGCTTCATCTGATGTTTTCGCGGCTGATTCATCCTGCACCAGAAGATCAATGGCCGGAGACTTAACGCCTCCGGTATCAATGGTGGCACTGGCAAAAATGAAGCTGTGGAAGCAGTCTTCCTTTGACAGGAAGAAATTCTTAAATTCCATACTTGGTCTGAATGGCGACTTCGTTATGGTAAAACCGCCCCCAGAAACCTTTCTGTACCAGTAATAATAGGAAGATGCCATCATACCTGAGGATTTACATGTATTGAGATACTGGATGGTACCTCCTATAAAATCATAGGTATCGATGAAAACCTTGGTAACTTCCTCAAGCTCATCAATGCATTCCTTGAGTTCGGTCGAGCTGTTATCCTCCGAATACAGGATTCTGACGGCGTCACTCAGTCCGGTAAGCTTCATATACACGGCACCTACCTTTTCCCCGAACAGGTGAATACCCTTTATGAACTTATCAAGGTTCAGATCCAGCAGCACGGCCTCTTCCGAAGCCTGCTGCACAACCGCGGAATTTCTGCTTCTTGAAGATGCGCATGTACTGATTCTGTATGACATCTTCTCATACTGAGGAAGCAGACAGCACTCCTCATCGGTGTAGATATTGTCAATGAAAGAAGGGAAGGAATCCGTATTCTTGCCCTCGGCAAAATGTCTGAGATCAGCAAGAACCTTATCAATCTCCTGAAGAATGACCCGCTGATATCCGAGTCTACGCTCTTCCTCATCAGAGAGACAGGAAGTCCCGGCCGCACCTTTTGCCGTAGCAGAGTTTTTTGTGTCGGCATTAGACTTTTTAATTCTTTTTTCAGTCGCCGAAATATCATTCTTAATCTTTTCGTAGGCTTTTGTCAGATATACGGACGTTATGGCCTCATTAATCGATTCAGTACCGATTTCGGCACTGAATGCATCTCTGAGCGTATCCTCAAACTTATGAGCCTCGTCCACTACCACAATACCGGCCTTCGGAAAGAGCATCTCGTCATTCTGCACGCCGTAACACAGCAGTGACTGGTTCAGTATGACAATTCTTGAATTCTTGGCCCTTTTCCTGGCATTTACCAGATAACACTCATCATAGAACGGACAGTTCCTTTTGGAACAGTTTATCTTGTTGACGCCGATGCGCCCGAGATTAAGTTCAGATGCCTCAATTCCGGCCGTAGCCTGCATGTGGTTCTTGAATTCCTCTATCTCTCCGGTTTTTGCACACCTGATATAATTCTTTATGGCGTTTATTATCTTCCTGTTTCTGTTTATGCTCTCGGTATTAAGTGCCGGGGAACCACCGGTAACTCCCATCAGCAGATCAGTCTGGATGCCGACACCGGTTCCCGGTACCGGAGGAACGGAATCCGTTTCCTGGCCGGGATGACCCTGCTCACCGCGGGGTTCAGGAACGCCGAATACCCTGCTCATGTTTTTCATGCAGAGATAATTTGAAGCACCTTTAAGGATTGAAATCGAAACATCAATGTCAAGAACCTGTGTCAGAAACTTTATGTCCTTGTCATAAAGCTGATCCTGCAGTGCCTTGGAATAAGTGGAAATAAGTGCTTTTCTGCCTGAAAGCAGAATAGGCACCAGATAGGCGAAGGTCTTACCTACGCCGGTACCGGCCTCCACCACAAGATTGTGACCGTCATAAATGGCATCAAGAACATCACGTGCCATCTGCACCTGTCCGGGTCTGATTCTGTACCCTTCCTTTTCAGACAGAGGCCCCTTATTGTCGAATACCCGAACCACATCATCTTCAGATACCAGTCGGGAACTTTCAGCAACCCTGTCTTCGTCCTGCTCATCCCAGTCGCTATTTTTGATATACGGGGAACTGTCAGCCTTCTTTTTTTGAGCTGCCGTATCTCCAGACGTTCCGTCGAATTCAAATGGTGACGGCATTGAATCTTGCATTTACAGAATATTCCTTAAAAAACTTACGGTCCGGAAGGACAGATAACGGGGCAACAGACTAAATCGTCCGGGCCGACCGGTTAAAAAACGGAAACAGCGAAAAAAACTATTTTCCGCCCCTGAAATACGCCCTTACTGCCAGCACAATGAGAAACACGCCGAACATGGCCGCATACTCGGGTTTTGCGTTAACCAGATTCCACAGTCTGCTCCAGGTCCTTACGGTCTCAGGCTCCTTCAGAAAGCCGAAGGCTATGGCCGCCACACCGATAATGACCGGAAGAATCACACACCTGATGAGATAGGAAAGAGGAACGCTCCTCTTTTGCCCATCATTGCCGTTTACCGGCTCTACTTCTGTTCTGCTTTTATCCATATGAAAAAATAACCACTCACTGTCATCGCACTTAAAATCATCTGCAAAAGACGATATTTACTGTTCTCTCTTATCTTCTCCAACATTCAGGCCGTCAGCATCGTCATCGTCATCCTCTTCCTCGTAACGTTCAAGGTCTGCATAAGGATCTGCTGCAGATGATGCCGGTTCAGTAGACTGACCTTTATAGCACATATACTCACGCATCCCCCTTACAAGGAAATCAGCGGCAAGAGCGGCTAACACAAAGGCTGCAACAACGGCTGCACCATGAGTAAAGATCAGAGCTGCCAAAAGGCAGATAACGGCAACTATCAGCAGAACAAATCTGAAAAAAAGACCGTGCATCATTCTCCTCTTTTTATGCTCATTCAAAGTCTCAGTGTTTATTTTCTCCATTTTTCCGCACCTGAGGTTTCGCCCCCCGTATTCTGCCGGTATTTTCTTCTGGCATTCAGTTCCATTTAAAGACACTCATTGAAAAACGGAAACGGAACAGACAGACTGATTCCTGACGGTACTGCTGTTACGGAACGGAACAAAACGGACATTCTCAATTATACGTTGTCCGTTAAAAAACACATAGCTTTTTTATGTGTAATTTTAAGATTCCTCGGTAATTTCTTTTTCTTAAAACAAAGCCGGGAACTTGTCCCGGCCTGGTTTTATGGTTCCTGTTTTCCGTAATACGGAATGGATACCGGCTGCTTTAAAGCTTGTATCCGAGTTCCTGTCTTAAGTATGCGCCGGCACCGATTAAACCGGTGTAACCATTGGTAATGACGTATACAGGAATTGCTGACAGGTAGTTCTTGAATCTGCCCTTGTCTTCGAATGCAACACGGAAGCCAGAGTTCTTAAAGAACTGGAGGAAGCGTGGCACGATACCGCCGGCAATGTAAACGCCGCCGAAAGCACCGATGTTAAGAGCCAGATTACCGCCGAAACGGCCCATCATTACACAGAACAGGTTAAGAGCTCTGTGACAGTCTGTATCAGGATCTTCGAGAAGAGCACGACCGGTAACATCCTTAGGTTCAAGATCTTCAGGGATACGGTTGTCTGACAGAACAATTGCACGGTAGATGTTTACGAGGCCCATACCGGACAGAAGTCTTTCGCATGATACATGACCTACTTCTTCACGGAGAACTGACAGTAAAATGTCTTCTTCAGGGCTGTTTGGTCCAAAGTCAACGTGACCGCCTTCGCCCGGCACGCTGTACCAGGTATTGTTGAAATTGAAGAGATGGGCAACACCGAGACCGGTACCAGCACCATATACGGCTACAGGCTTGGTCTTGTCAGGCTCGCCGCCGCCAAGCTTAACCATGTCCTTTTCATCCAGAACAGGAATTGCCATTGACTGAGCGGTGAAGTCATTGATTACTGACAGCTTTTCCAGACCTAGGTTGGTACGCATTTCGGAAATAGAAAATTCCCAAGGGTTGTTGGTCATGGATACATGATCACCGGTAATTGGACAGGCGATGGCTATACAGGCCTGCTTAACATTCTTGTCGGCATGTTCACCCATGTAGGTTCTGAGCACACCTTCAAGACTTTCATTCTCAACCGCAGAATACACTACGGTATCCTGAATTTCACCGGTTTCAAGATTGCATAATGCAATACGGGCATTGGTACCGCCCACGTCACCGACTAAAGCAAAACCTGACATAAAAACTCCTAAGCCTCTTTGATTATCTTAATTATTTAAAGGTTACAAATCACATTATTTTCCGTTATTCACAGAAGGATACCGAGTACCCCGCGAAAACAAAAAACGATAAACAGTATTATATATTTTATGTGGATGCATGGCAACCTGAACGGAGACCGGCACGGCACAATTTCGTTCAGGAAAGGACGTGTGTTACAGAAAGAAAAACGCATCGGCACTCTGAAAAAAATTAACAGGAGGATCCATAGGGTCATAACCTTAATAACCGGACGGAATAACAGCAAAAGCCTCCACATGCCCCATCGGACGGCCCCCGTGAAAATGACTGTAGGAAATTTAGTCCGATAATAATTTGATAAACATAAAATTTCCGCACAAAAATAATCAAAACGCTTAAAAAAATGCACATAAAAATTGAAAACGTTATCACCTTTCGTTAAAATGAAAGAAAATTACGTACTTAACAGAGTGACCTGAAAATTAATAAATTTCAGTTATAAAACCTGAAAATTCAAATAAAAAATATAAAGGTTTAAGCAACAAAAAGCACGATAATGTTTTTGTAATTTACACGGGTATGTTATTCTTACAAATAAATTTTACAGGTGTATTTTCACAAACGTAACATTTTTTCATAAAGATGTCACACAGCATTCCCGTGCAGCTCCGTTTTTACGGATGGAATTTGTCCTTAATACCCCGTCCACGGCACTCTCCGCATCCGGAACGTAATACAAGGTAATAGCGGAAAACTCAGGGACTGACAGTAAAAGAATAGATATCAGTCCTCTAATAATAAAAAATTCACGGATAAAGCTGTTTAAACACAGACTACATTAAATAACCACGGACATCCGGAAAGAAGAAAACGTGACTGCCAGGCTTTCACTTATTTCTTCCCCTAATAGGATTGACGGTGACACGGTTACGTAAGAAATGTAAGAGGTAGTGTCCCTGACATTATCCGTTTTCTGACGGACTGTGCTCCGCATACGGACAGGCGGCGAGTCAGTATTGAGAGAAATTAATTATGTTGAATTTTTTAGATTTTATTAAAAGCAAGTACGAATTTTTCAGCCCGAAGGAAAAGAAAATCGCCGACGTTGTGCTGGATCAGCCGCAGAAAATCATTGCTTCAAGCATTGCCCAGCTTGCAAAATCAGCCGGAGTTTCCGAACCTACCGTTCACAGATTCTGCCAGAAAATCAACACCGAGGGGTATCCAGATTTCAAGCTCAAGCTTGCCCAGACTCTTGCAAAGGGCATCCCTTACGTAAACATCCATGTGGATGAAAACGACAGCACGGAAAATTACACAAAGAAGATTTTCGACTCCTCAATCTCAATACTTAACGAAGCCCGCAAAAATGTAGACATCAGAATCATCCAGAGATGCGTTGACGTACTGAGCTGCGCCCGCCGAATCACTTTCTGCGGTCTCGGAGCCAGTGCAACCGTGGCTCACGACATGCTGAACAAGTTTTTCAGATTCAACATTCCGTGCAATTACTTCGAAGATCCCGTAATGATGCTGATGAGTGCTTCAAACTGCAATCTTGAAGATGTATTTGTACTTATATCACATACCGGCAGAACAAAGGATCTCATTGATGTTGCCAAATACGCAAGAAGCCGCAAGGCTACCGTTATCGGTCTGACATCCGAAAACAGCCCTCTTGCGGAAGAGTGTTCCCTTGTTCTCTCAACAAAGATTCCGGAAGATACCGACGTGTACATTCCAATGGCATCAAGACTTGCGCAGCTCGCACTTGTTGACGTTCTCGCCACCGGACTGTTCCTGAGAAAAGGCCCTCAGTTCATAGCCAATCTCAAGAATGTGAAGGAAGCCATAAAGGAATCACGTCTGGAACAGCAGGATGATGCGGATGGCGACCGTTCCCAGGATACGGGAACTAACGACGGTCTGTAAGCGGGATGTAAATGATCGCAGCATCACAAATAAAGAAGCAAATACAATTAATATATTAATTATCTGCGGTCAGAACAATACAATGTTTTTTTAGAGAATTCTAATGTTTCAGTGACCACTGACTGTCGGGACTAATGAGCATTACGACAGATCCTGCGTTTATGGGTGTTATTGCCGAAAACGCATTAAAGGCCGTCACTTAACGGCCGAACGGAACCGGAGCAGAGACAAAAATGTCCAGATATCTGGCTATTATTGACACTTTTAAGCTGAATCAGCTGAGAAGTCTCGGGGAAATATATGTTTCCCCGCGAGAGCTCAATGAAATCAATTCGGCGGATCCTCATACCGCAAACTATCAGGATCTGCTGGAGGAGAATTTCTTTTTCAAAAATGTCACTGACAAAGTGTTTCTGCTCATATCCCTTCTCGAGGAACGGGATGATGACAGAGGTCTTGACGTCTGCATATCGGAAATCGAATACATCATAGCCCTCAACTTCAGAGCCGGTGAACAGCTTAAAAAGCGCTTCCCAGAATTCAGATTCTATTCCCTCACCGGATACCAGGGCATATTTCAGAATTTCAACAGCTACAATGTCAGGAAAAACAGTGCTGCAGGCATCGCCGCAATGAGAGTTCTCATGGGGCTGTGCGATCTTCCTCCTACAATTAACTCATACAATCTTCTGGATTTGAGCACGGATCCCCCGAGAGAGCTGCTCGTGGCCAACCATCTGATAAAAAAGAAAATCCCGTACTTCCGCACGAATCTGATATACAGAACACTGCTTACCCTGATAACGATGTATCGACGCACGCGAAACTATCCTGACGGCGATATCGGATATGTCATGGACATGCTGGAAATATATCATTACGCCGTAAACCGTTCTGATCAGAGACCGCCTGAATACAACAATGAATGGCGGAAAATTCCGGTTTACGCCACGCTTCTTAAAATACATGAAGAAAATCCCGACATCTCGCTTAACGATGTTCTTGTCAGGATTGAAAAACTGGACGAGTACGAAAAATTCCTGCACACACTTGCGACCCTGTACTCAAAAAACTACTCCATTCTTTTCATATATCTGAAATCAATTTCCGAACTGAAAAGATTCGGTATCAGCCGCTCCGTAGTGTCGAAGGTTGCCTCAGAATGTAACAATACTGATGAAAGGGAACTGCTGGCCACCTGGCTCGGATGCTGCTTCGGCTATCTCAGAATAATACCGGCAGTGTTCGATACAATGGAGCTTAACATCATGTCCGGCGGTCGTGATGATTCACAGGAACTTCCTGATAACGACGACGGTCTGATAACCTCCTTCGGGACATCCGGAACGAAGAACAGAACCTCTAACGGCAGAAGTCCCGACTCCGATGTAATTGCATCCGACATGCCAGCAGCCAACGACGAACACCATGGCACGGAAAACCTCCCCGACACGTCCCTGCCGCTTGAAAAGGCACTGATGAATCTCACGGACAGTTCTCCGGTCACGCCTCTGGCATCGGATCTGCTTAAATCGTCATGTGAAAGCCGGGATACCGGTGTTACCAATCAGGAAAAAGCAGTGTCAGACGGGAGCAGTGAATCTGCAGCCGGACAGGACACCGAATCAGACATTGTCATCGACCTGTCCAAAGTCAGCACCGTCAATGATGACAATGCCGGCGATCCTCAGATGTATCTTTCAAAAGACGATCTTGAAAACATCAGCTTCACCGAACCGGGAGATGATGCCAGCATAGGAATATCCGGAATACTTCCCGAAGGTTTTCTGGAATTCAGTTTCTACAGCGAGGATACGGGAGCCTTCCTAAATCTGGCAGAAGCTCCGGAGAACAGAAATTTTGAGGTTATAGAGCTTTTTGCCAACGACGGCAAAACACCGAAATCCGAAGAAAAACCGGAAAAAAGCAGACCGGAATACGATTCAGACACTGCGGTCTATGCCAAAGGCGTACGCATCAACCACTCACAGCTGAAGATTGCGGCCTATACTCCGGCATTTCTTGAAGGTGTATTTCAGGCTCTGGCAATAACACCGGATTTTACGGCACTCAGCATTCAGGAAATTTCATGTGCCGTGAACATGCTTATCAGGACAGAAGCTCCCGTAAGCAAGGAATGCATTCTCAGAAGATTCGCCCACATCTGCAAGCAGACTGGGACATCATTTAAAAACGAACACCGGCTGAAGGTTCTTCAGGAAATCAATCACGTGATTGAAAAAAACCGCCTGATTACCGATATCGAAGACTTCATATACATTCCTCACCGCCCGGTATACTCAAGAAACAGGAAGCTCTGCGGCGACAGGGACAGCGCCAGATTCTGTCCCCGTGAAATCAGGTACAGTTCATACGTGAGCAGACAGGAAATAATCGCGACCATCAGACTTATCAAAAATAATGACAATCTTGGACTCGGGGGAATAAAGCCGAGTGCTGAAGACATACTGAGGTTCATGGGACTGCTCAAAAACAAGACCCGCAGCATCAGTCTGAGGGAAACCGACAGACTAAACAGAATCATCAGTGAGGATGAGATTAAAAATTCCGCAGCCGAATCAGCATAAGGTGCGGAATCCGATCTTCCGGTAATACGGGGACGCCACAACCTCACGAGATTCCTCTCTTCCGCCTGACGGAAACCATAACGCGTCTTCGAATTGTAAAGCACGGACAGAGGACGTTTTCCTCAATCAAACCATAAAAATCACTAAAAACTGTTATCAATAACACAAAAAAAGTGTATAATGGGCTCAGTTTTAAAAGATCGGCACAGAGAATAAAATGTATCAGTTGTTAAGTCAGTTACATCATCACCACCATCATCGTCCTAAATAGTCTTTCAGGAGGAGTGGTTTATTTTCTGGAAGACCTTGCTTCCAGGAGTGCCGTATAGATTTTCATAAGACCCTTGGAAGAATAAAACGGATACTTCCAAGGGTTTTTTAATTATACAGACATACAAGAGGGTTATTTGAAATGTCTAACAAAAAGTTTCGTATCGCCATGCAGAAAAAGGGTCGTCTCAGTGTTGAAACCACAGAGCTTTTAGAAAGCTGCGGTTTAAAGATCAACAAGCGCGAGGACAGACTCATCGCTCACGTTGAAAACATGGAAATCGACATTCTCCGTGTACGTGATGACGACATTCCAGGTCTTATCATGGACCATGTTGTTGACTGGGGTGTTGTAGGCGAAAACGTGCTTGAAGAAACAATGCTTGAACGTCAGCAGGAAGGTCTTCCTGTAGGATATAAGCAGGTTCGCAAGCTTGACTTCGGCGGCTGCCGTCTTTCTCTCGCCATCCCTGTTGAACAGGAATGGAAGGGTGTTCAGAGTCTTGAAGGCTTAAAGATTGCCACCACCTACCCTAACCTCACCAAGCGTTACCTTGACGAGCAGGGCGTTAACTTCAAGAACGTACTTTTAACCGGTTCTGTTGAAGTTGCTCCTAGAGCAGGTCTTGCCGATGCCATCTGTGACCTGGTAAGTTCAGGTGCCACCCTTGAAGCCAACGGTCTCAAGGAAGTTCAGGTTGTTTACAAGTCAAAGGCCGTACTTATTCAGAGAGATCAGGAACTCTATCCGGAAAAGCAGGCTATTGCCGATACTCTCATCAGACGTATTGACGGCATGATTCAGGCTCACGGCAGCAAGTACATCATGCTTCACGCTCCAAAGAACAAGGTTAAGGAAATCACTGCCCTTCTTCCGGGTGCTGAGAACCCAACCCTTCTCGAGCTCGCAGGTAACAGCACTCACGTGGCAATTCATGTAGTTTCCACCGAAACCCTCTTCTGGGAAACCATGGAAAAGATTAAGGCCCTCGGAGCAAGCTCAATCCTCGTATTACCTATTGAAAAGATGCTGAAGTAACATTATGAAAATTGTTAGCTGGAAAGATTTAAATGAACAGGAACGGGTAGACATACTCACCCGTCCCGCCACTGCCGATGACGGCAGTAAGGCCAAGCTTGTTGCCGATATAATCAGCAACATTCGTAACCGCGGTGACGAAGCCTTACTGGAATACTCCCGCAAGTTTGATCGTCTGGAATCTGATCATATTAAACTTACAGCTGATGAAATAAAATCAGCATGTGACAGAGTGGATCCGGAGCTCAAGACAGCCCTTAAAAACGCCTATGACAACATTTCAATGTTCCACAGGGCTCAGAAACCTGCTCCGGTAGTGGTAAACACCAGACCGGGCGTTACCTGTGAACTCCACACGCATCCTATTGACAGCGTCGGCCTGTACGTACCCGGCGGCAGCGCTCCGCTGGTAAGTACCGTGCTCATGCTTGCCGTGCCTGCCCAGATTGCGGAATGCCCTAAGGTGATTCTGTGTTCACCTCCACCGGTATCAGATGCTATCGTTTATGCCGCTACCCTCTGTGGCGTTAACAACATCTACACCGTCGGCGGTGCTCAGGCCATTGCCGCAATGGCATACGGTACCGAAACCGTGCCTAAGGTTAACAAGATTTTCGGACCTGGCAACTCATTCGTGACCGAAGCAAAGAAGCAGGTAAGCGCTGATTTCCGCGGTGCGGCAATCGACATGCCTGCAGGCCCGTCAGAAGTTCTTGTAATCGCCGATGAATCCGCCAATCCGGCTTTTGCGGCATCCGACCTTCTGTCACAGGCTGAACACGGTCCTGATTCACAGGTTGTGCTTCTGTCAACCAATCCTAACTACGGAAGCGAAGTTGTTGCCGAAGTTGAAAAGCAGGTGCAGGAACTTTCCAGAAAGGACATTGCCAACAGAGCCCTGGAAAAGAGTATCGCCATTGTCTGCGAATCTCTTGAGGAAGCATGCGCAATCTCCAACATCTACGCTCCTGAACACCTGATTGTGGAAACAAAGGAACCGCGTGCCCTGCTGCCTTATCTGCGCAATGCAGGTTCAATCTTCATCGGCGGCTGGACTCCTGAATCAGTTGGCGACTACGCCAGCGGTACCAACCACACCCTGCCTACCTACGGCTACGCAAAGACCTGTTCATCACTGGGTCTTGCCGACTATCTGCGCCGTTATACCGTGCAGGAAGCAACAACCGAAGGCTTAACCAATCTCAGCCGTACCGTTGAACTAATGGCTGATGCGGAAGGCCTCACCGCCCACAAGAGAGCGGTAACCATCCGTATGGACATTCTCAGGGGAGCAAAATAAGATGAGTACCATTACTGAACTTGCTACTGAAAGGGTAAGACAGCTTACCCCTTATCTCTCAGCCAGACGCATCGGCGGAAAGGGACACAACTTTCTTAATGCCAACGAGGCTCCGAAGAGTGCTACCTTCCTGATGAAGTCAATCACTCTTAACCGCTATCCTGAATGTCAGCCTCCTGAAGTTATCGAAGCCTACGCCGACTACTCAGGCGTTGCCGAAGAAAACATTCTGGTATCCCGCGGCAGTGACGAATCAATCGGTCTTCTGGTACGCACCTTCTGCGAACCAGGAAAGGATGCGATTCTCATCAGCACCCCGACCTACGGCATGTACTCCATCAGTGCGGACACCGCCGGCGTAAAGACCGTTGACGTTCCGCCTGCCGACGATTTCCAGCCGGATGTTGAAGCAATCAGAAACACAGTGGAAAACGGCAGTGATAACATCAAGGTTATCTTCATCTGTTCACCAAACAACCCTACCGGTAATGTCGTTGATGATGAAAAGCTTACCCAGATTCTGGAATTCACAAAGGGCAGATGCCTTGTGGTTGTTGACGAAGCATACATTGAGTTCTGTCCAGAAGCCACCAAGGTAAAATTCATGAAGGATTATGACCATCTGGTGATAACCCGCACCCTGTCAAAGGCCTTCGCACTGGCAGGCATCCGTTGCGGATTCACCCTGGCAAATCCTGAAGTAATCAAGCTGATGCTCAAGGTTATCGATCCTTATCCTATCGCCGACCCTGTTGCCCAGATAGCTGTACAGGCTCTCAGCACTCATGGTATTGCAATCATGAAGGAAAGGGTTGCCGAACTCAAGGAACGCCGCAACAGATTCGTGGAAGAGGTTAAAAAGCTGGACTTCGTTCAGGAAGTGTTCTATGAAAATGCAAACTATATCCTCATCCGCTTTAAGGACGGAGAAGCCCTCTTCAAAGCCTGTGCGGACAAGGGTATCATTCTGAGAGACTTCCACACCAAGACCAGACTGCAGAACTGCGTACGCATAACAATCGGCAGCGAAGAAGAAATGAATGAGGTATTAAGCGTATTTCATTCAATTAAGCAGTAATCCGTAACTTCCGGCGTGTGTTCCGCAGTGATTACGATTCTGCCGGAGAACATCTCCGAAAAAGAATTTTCACGCCGGTTTTAATTTTTTACATCGCGGGGCGAAGCAACCGCCCCGCAGTTCAGTGGAAAGCCAATGGAAAAATATCTTTTCATCGACCGTGACGGTACAATCATCGAAGAACCTGTCATTGACAAGCAGGTTGATTCTTTTGAAAAGCTCAAATTCGAGCCTCGCGTAATCTCAAGTCTTAAAACTCTGCAGAATGCCGGCTACAAGCTGGTGATGGTAACAAATCAGGACGGTCTCGGCACCGATTCCCTTCCATACGAAAACTTCAAGGGACCGCATCAGCTGATGCTTGACGTTCTGGCTTCTGAAGGCGTTACCTTCGAAGAGGTTCTCATCTGCCCTCATTTCCCGCATGAAAACTGTGCCTGCCGCAAGCCGAAAACCGGACTTCTCGGCAAGTATCTGGTACCGGGAGTAGTGGACAAGGAACACAGCTTCGTCATCGGCGACCGTGAAACCGACATGGAACTCGCCCAAAACATGGGTATCGGCGGAGAACGCTACAATCCGGAAACAAACAGCTGGACTGCGATTGCCGAACGACTCACAAAGATTCCGCGCACGGCTCACGTGGTACGCAATACCAATGAAACCAAAATCGATCTTTTCGTGGATCTTGACCACAGTGGCGGTAGCGAAATCTCCACCGGAATCGGCTTCTTTGACCACATGCTGGATCAGATAGCCACCCACGGAGGCATCACCATGAAGCTCAAGGCTACAGGCGATCTTCACGTTGACGAACACCATACAGTTGAAGACGTGGGCATTGCTCTCGGCTCAGCCCTGAGACAGGCTCTCGGTGACAAGAGAGGCATCGGCAGATTCGGCTTTGCCGTCGCCATGGATGAGGTTGAGGCTAAACTTGACGGTCTCCCTGATGATTCTCTCATGAACCATCCTGTTGATGCCTGCATGGATATTTCCGGAAGACCTTACTGTGTATTCAGCTGTGATGCCGACTTCGTTCGTCAGCAGGTCGGAGAACTCTCAACCGAAATGGTTCCGCATTTCTTCCACAGTCTGGCATACGCCATGGGTCTCACACTGCACATGAAGGTTACCACCGGCAACACCCATCATCAGGTTGAAGCCCTCTTCAAAGCCTTCGGCAGAGCACTGCGCATGGCTCTGAAAAAGGAAGGAAACGAACTTCCTTCAAGCAAAGGAGTACTTTAATGAGCAAACAAAAAGTAACCATAATCGACACCGGAGTGGCCAACCTCTCATCAGTACTGTTTGCCATGAACCGACTTGATGCAGACTGCATCATCAGCGCCAGGGAAAGTGACATCAGAAATGCCGACAAGCTTATTCTCCCCGGTGTGGGCTCTGCTGTTGCAGCCATGAAATCTATCAGGGAAAGACACCTTGATGATCTGATTGTCAATGCTCACCAGCCGCTTCTCGGTATCTGTCTCGGCATGCAGATGCTGGCAGGTTTCTCGGAAGAAAGCATGAGTCAGGGAACTGATGCCGTAAAGTGTCTCGGCATCGTTGACGGCGGCGTACGCCTTATGAAGGTTCCGGGACTGGTGCTTCCGCACATGGGCTGGGATCAGGTTGAACACGACGGTTCCTGTCCTCTCTTCAAGGATATTCCCAGCGGTTCATATTTCTACTACGTTCACTCATATGCTCTGGACGTAACCGGACATACTGCCGCCACCACCACATACGGACAGACATTCTCCGCCGTTGTGAACAGGGATAATTTCTTCGGAACCCAGTTTCACCCTGAGAAATCAGGTCCTATCGGCCATAAACTTCTTAAAAACTTCCTTGACCTCTAGGAGAACACGACATGATTATACCTGCAATTGACCTTATAGGCGGCAAGGTTGTCCGTCTTTATCAGGGCGATTACTCACGCAAGACCGAATACGATGCCGATCCACAGGAACGTTTCGATCTCTATGTTAATGAAGGTGCAAAATTCCTGCACCTTGTAGACCTTGACGGAGCCAAGGATACCTCCAAGAGACAGCTTGGCGTTATTTCCGAACTCATCAGAAACACCCCCGTACCGGTTGAAATCGGCGGCGGCATCCGTACCGAAAAGGATGTTGAGGATCTGCTGGGCATCGGTGCTGAACGCGTCGTCGTAGGCTCAGCAGCCGTTAAGGATCCTAAGATGGCAAAGGACTGGTTCCGCAAATTCGGTGCCGAACACATCGTTCTCGCCCTCGACATAAACATTGATCCTGCCACCGGCAAAAGATTCATTGCCATCAAGGGCTGGCAGGAAAACAGTGCCGTAACCATCGAGGACCTTATTAAGGACTTCGCTGAGGTAGGTCTGAAATACGTGCTCTGTACCGACATCTCTCGTGACGGTACCCTGAAGGGCTCTAACGTAGAACTTTACAGGGATCTGCACAATCTGTTCCCTCACATTGATTTTCTGGCATCAGGCGGCATCGGCAGCCTTGATGACGTTGCCGCAGTTCGCGACAGCGGTGCCGCAGGCATTATCATCGGCCGTTCACTGCTTGAAGGCAAATTCACTGTCAAGGAGGCTGTAACATGCTGGCCAAACGCATAATTCCGTGTCTCGACGTTAAAGACGGCGTTGTAGTAAAGGGAGTTCAGTTCAGAAATCATGAGGTTATGGGCGGCATCGTTGAGCTGGCAAAGCGCTATGCCGACGAAGGTGCAGACGAACTGGTATTCTATGATATCACCGCATCAAGCGATGCCCGCGTCGTGGACAAGAGCTGGGTACGTAAAATCGCCGAGGTAATCAATATTCCTTTCTGCGTTGCCGGCGGTATCAAGAGTGTTGAGGATGCAGCAAGAATTCTGGAATACGGTGCAGACAAGATTTCAATCAACTCACCTGCCCTCGCAGATCCGACCTTAATTACCAGACTCGCCGACAGATTCGGTGTTCAGTGCGTTGTCTGCGGTATCGACTCATACTACGATGAAGCCACCGACCGTTATCTCGTTAAGCAGTATACCGGTGACGTAAACAGAACCCTTATCACCAAGTGGACCACTCCTGAATGGGTAGAAAAGGTTCAGGAATGCGGATGCGGTGAAATCGTACTTAACATGATGAATCAGGACGGCATGCGCAAGGGATATGACCTGAAGCAGCTTAAGCTTATCAGAAGCCTTGCCCACGTGCCTCTCATCGCCTCCGGCGGTGCCGGTGAAATGTCTCACTTCAGGGACGGCTTTAAGGAAGCGGAATGCGACGGCTGTCTTGCAGCATCAGTATTCCACAAGGGCCTGATTCACATCCCTGAACTGAAGGACTACCTCAGAAATGAAGGAGTAATCGTTCGTGACTAACTATACCTTAAATTTTAAACCGGAAGATCTTGACTGGAAGAAGGTTAACAACCAGATTCCCGTTATCGTGCAGAATTACCGTTCCGGTGTTGTGCTCATGCAGGGTTTCATGAATCCAGAAGCACTTGATAAGACTCTGGAAATCGGCAAGGTAACATTCTACAGCCGTACGAAGCAGAGACTTTGGACCAAGGGTGAGGAATCACGTCATTATCTTAATCTGAAGGCCATAACCGCAGACTGTGACAATGACTGTCTGCTTATTGCGGCAGATCCTATTGGCCCTACCTGTCACCGCGGCACTGAAAGCTGCTTTGACGGACACCTGCCTCTCGAAGCTTCAAACATTGCCGTATTCAATCCTGAAGCTGCTGAAGTTACAGAAGGCGACATCGCAAAGCTTCTGTCAAAGTTCAATGCGGACAGCACCAGAGAGAATGCCGCAGACCTGCTCAAGGGCGTACTCGGTGCTCTGAAGCAGAAAGGCATCTCATTAAGAGACATTGACGCACTGTTCAGACAGAGCTGCGACTGCAGCCATGAATAAAATCTGCCGTGAACCGCACCTGATGACATTTAATTCAGGCACGGTTTTTAAGGATTTTGTCAGATCTTAGGTAATCAGAGAACGGAACGAAAGTTCCGGTCTCTTTGTTTAAAAACGAAGCATAAAAACCTATTTTTATAATAATTTTTTGTATATGTGAGATTTAAATAACAAAAATAATACATTTAAAAGCCATACATTCGAAATATAGTCACCATTAACTATAAAATCATACAGCTGAACGTAGAATCTCTGACTCTTTTTAACGGATATTCCATGCATCAGATGTTACAGACCATATAGCTAGCATGTCGAAACTAAAGCACCGAATAATTCTTGTTATTAGGATTTCTCATTTTATTATTTTAGGTATCGTAAATGTCAATATTTAGTATGAATAAAGGCGCAAATGCCCCCCAGAATAGTGGTTCAGTCAGATCCACTTCGCAGGTTCATATTCTGAATGCAATAGCCAATGAAGGCTCTCCAAATCTCCTGATATGGAAGTCCCCAGTGATGGATTTCAATACAAATTCTGTTCTGATTGTAAATCCCGGTGAGTCAGCAATATTCATCAAGAACGGAGAAATTGTTCAGGAGTTTGACAACGGACGATACGAACTAAGCACTGAAAATTACCCATTTCTCAGCAATCTCAGAAACCTTCTTAGCGGAGGCCAATCTGTCTACACATCAGAAATCTACTTTGTCAGAAAAGCGTTAAGCAATGAAATTCTTTGGGGTACTGATTCTCCAATCCAGTTGCGCGACCCCGTCCAGGCCCTGCAAACTTCTGTGAGAGGAAGAGGGTCATACAAGGTTACAGTAAGCAACGCAGGTCTCTTCATATCAAAACTGAGCGGTAATGTAAGAGAATTTACTCCGGAAGATCTGGATTATTATTTCTACTCACAATTCCAACAGAAAATTAAATCAGCCATTGCAACCGCTCTTAAAAATTCACATGAGGAAATTCTCGGTGTCTGTTCCAGACTCGAAGAATTCGCAAACGTACTAACACCTGTAATTGCCCAGATTCTTGAAGACTACGGTCTGAATCTGCAGTCATTTAACATTCACGCACTCGATATACCTGATGACGATCCAAACCGTCAGAAACTTGAAGACGCATATGTCCGCTCACGTGAACTGAATATTCTTGGCGATAATTACCGTCTTGTTAAAGGCATGGAAATCATTCAGAATATAGCCAATAATCCAAACAGTGGCGGTCTTGCCGGTGCAGGTGCAGGTCTGGGCATGGGAATGGCTGCGGGAAGCGTAATCGGAGAAATATCAAAGGGAATATTTAGCGGCATGGCCACGGTTCAAGAATCTCAGTCGGCCTCAGCCGTGCCCGGCAACAGTTCAACACCAAAAACAGACTCATCTGCGGAGGATCCTTTTGAAAAGCTGGCCAAGCTCAAAAAAATGCTTGATGCAGGCCTGATTGAACAGGAAGAATATGACGCAGTAAAAAAGAATATTCTTGCCAATATGTAGTTATTTAGGCGTTACTGTTTTGATATTTTAAATATAAGCTCAAAATATGAATTCTAAAATTATTTCAACACTATTAAAGATGGTGTTTCCCATAACGTTCAACGTTGTATTTTTGGTAACCGTACTTTCTGCCGATATGCATGCAGCAGCCTGGATATCGTGCTTTTGTGTTAACCTGTCCTACATCGTGATGATAATGCTTCCTTATTTTAAACCAAAGGAGAAAAATACGGAGGCGGCGAACTATGTGGTCTACCTGACGACCTCATTGGGATTTGTCGTAATATTCATTGTCGGGTTCTTGATTATGTTTATTAATCCGGAGTCTTTCGGGGTTCAGACATTCCTTATAATGCTGGTGCTTCTTATGATTGAAGCAGCAGCCACACTCACATACATGCTCGCAAATAAAAACGCAGCAGACATGATTGCTCAACAGTCTCTGGACAGTTGCAACATGAGAACCATTGCTTTTGATCTCCAAAGCGTATCCAACCTGTTTACTGATCCGGAACAGAAAAAAAAGCTGAATCAGCTGGCGGACATCATCAGAACCAGCCCGACAGCCTCCAGACCGGAAGTTTATGAGTATGAGCAGGAGATCCGCAACACCGTTGCCGATATAGTAAATCAGATTAAAGCAGGTAAACAGGCTGATTATAATTCAATGTTTGAATCTATTAGAACAGCATTAACCAACAGAAATAACAAATTAAAATTATTGTAATGGAAATAAAATGAGTCGTAACGAAGAATTTCTCAAAGAATTAAAGTGCTCGGGATGCGGGCAGAGCATCACTGATTTCGACAGGAACGCCGATACTGTTACATGCCCTTTTTGTAAAAAGAAATTTCTGAATCCGTTCAAAAATTCAGAATCGTCAAGCGAGAAGGAATTTTATGAAAGAAAGTCCGGAAATTCGACTTTTATTATCCCGTTTAAAGAAGATGTTGAAAGTTTCAGCGATCAGATCATTTCACATCTTACAACCACCAGTGATGTTCCTCTGGATATATTCAACCAGTTATCCTTTGACAGAATTGAAAAGCTCTATGTTCCATATTTCACCTATCAAGGAAACTTTTACTGCTCATGGAACTGCGAAGTACCGATTAAATCAGGTTCAAACACCGAATACCGCCCTCACAGTGGCAACACAAACGGTAATTTTAAAATTCTGATCTCTGCATGGGGCAATGCTTCAGATTCAGAAGAAAACAGACTCCCATCAGGCATTGCACAATTCATTGATAATTTCGCAGTTAACAATGAAATTGGAAATCAAAACGGTGCTGTTTTTGAACCATCAATGGTTCAGAATTCAGATGATCAAAATGAACCAAAATTTAAAGTATTAAATGCAAATCAGGATTCCCGTTCCCTTTGGAACAGCTATGGTCAAACCATAGCCGGACGCATTGCGGAAAACAGAGCAAGAGAAATAGCTCCCGAAGGATTCCGCAAGTTAAAGTGTTCCACGAGCGTCGAACTTGATCCTCGATTTTTGGATAAAAGCGAAACAGTTTTGGTTCCATTCTGGTTTACCCAGTATTCATACTGTAACCAGCAGTTCTACTTCGTTTCTTCCGGAGTAAATAAGAATACAAATGACTGGACTCATCCGGTTGATCCGGCTCTTAAAACAATGGATGAACGCTTCGGTTTAGGCATTGGTGCCTCATTAATACTGTCCGTCATTGTCTTTTTTGCCTCAAGCTGGGCTTGGGCAACAATCCCGTTAGGTTTAGCCCTCACACTTTTTATTATTAACCTAAACATCGATAATAAAAACAAGGAACAGAGAAAAATCGCAGCAAGAGCTGTGTTTGGAGACCAGGAAATCCTAAACAAGTTATAGCATTCATACTTCCGTCTTCAGACAGTAATGTAAGTTGTCTTAGGAATTTATCAAATCAGAATACACATCAATAATCGTAAAATTGATGTGTATTTCTCCTTACCAACAGCAGGAAAACAGCTGATTAATGTTTTTCAGAAACGTAAAAGACGCTCCTAATCCACATTATTTTCCTTCTTAAAGACCCTATATTCCTCTATCTTTTCCTCATTCCCAGAAAGACGCAGTGTTCTCTCAAGTATCTGAGTATAAAGAGGTCTGCCCTTAAGAAGTGACGCCGTCTGCGTGGCCGCCACCACCGCAATCATCATCGGCAGCAGGAACTGGAAATTATTGGTCATTTCGCAGATAAGAATGATACCGGTTATCGGCGCTCTTACGGATGCCGCAAAAAAGGCACTCATCCCCACAATGGCAAGGATACCGGGATCGTAATTAAGGATTCCCAAATGCAGCATGCCCATTCCCATAACGGCCCCTATCAGTGCCCCCACTGAAAGAGACGGCGCAAATATGCCTCCGGGAATTCCGGAACAGAAGCACAGCAGTATGCCGATGAATCTTGCAAGCAGCACTGCAGCCAACAATCCCAGAGACGAAGAGGTCATTATCCAGCCGCTTATGAAATGCATGCCTGATCCTGTAACATCAGGGAAAAAAACAGAAACCGCACCGTATATTCCTCCGACCACGGAAACCGTAAGAACGGTACGGAGAATTTTCCCCCTGAAAAACGATGCATAGGCATCCTGCATTCTGCCCACAGCCCGGTTGAACAGCACTCCGACCACTCCCACAATGCAGCCGAATATCAGAAAATCAATAAAATCCTTTGCATCTACTCTGGCAAATACCGGCAGATCAAAAACCGGCTCCCCGTTGCCTACAATAAGAGCCCTGACCGTCGTTGATAGAACAACGGCCATTGCCACAGCCTGCACTGCTGAAAATTTGTATTTGAACTGAGGTCGCATTTCTTCAAGAACAAACAGCATTCCCGCAATTGGAGCATTGAAGGCGCTGGCAAGTCCTGATGCGGCACCTGCGGCAAGAAGAACATAGAAATCCTCCTTTCTGATTCTTAGGAAATCGCACACAGCCGCCCCAAGGTTACCGCCAATCTGAATGGACGGGCCCTCACGTCCCAGAACCATGCCAGAACTCAGGGAAAGAATACCACCGAAGAATTTAATGGGAAGAACCCTTTTATATCTTACCGGTCTTAAGTCAACCATGGCTCCTTCAATTTCAGGGATACCGGAACCGCCGGCCTCAGGAGCATATTTTTTTGTTAGATATATTGCCGGCACGATCATCACAAAGCTTATGATGAAGGCAATAACGGCAACCGTCACACTGTCGGCCTCTCCATTAAGAAGAGACTGAAGCCATTCTGTTCTGACTCCGTTCAGAAGATTAGGCAGAAGCTCAAAGAAGGCACAGACGGCTCCGGTAACGGAACCTATGATAAGAGATGCCACGGTAAGCATAAGCGGCACGTGCAGTCTCTGACCGTGTCTTTTGAAGAAATCGGCCGTTCTTAAATTTACCACCTGTCTTTTCATATAAACTCCGCTAATATTCCGTCAAATTCTGCAAGCGTGATGTCCGTGCCGCAAAACAGCCGTATTCACCTGTCATTCCTTTCTGAACAGAAAAAAAATAAAAAGCAGGGAAAAACCGGCAATAAGCCAGTGTCCAAACATAATGGACAGCACCAGCACACCGATGCACATGAACATGCTGACTTTTATGAACCAGTTGAGGATCTCTGTCTGTTCATTCAGATCTTTCCGTACATCATTCGCTGTTTGTCTTGTCCTCATTCCTCCTGCAGAAGCACAGTGCCGGTATTCATAAGAACCTGTCGGTTCGGTATTCTGCGAAATATCCGACTGACGGCCGGACGTACCCTCCCCAACCTGATTTTCAGACATTTCCGAATCCGAAAAATCCGCATCTCCGTGAGACACACCGCTGCCGTCTCCGGCTGTTTTCCCGTCGGGCTGAACTGCAGAAACGGGCTCGACAGAGTCCTGCTTCGGTACCTGATCGTCAGTGATGTTATCGGAAACATCACTCCGTGCGGGTACGTCACCGCTTTCATCTTCCGGTAACGGGACTGAAACGGAGGTGTCTCGCACCTTAAAAGGCCACGCCGCGGACACCTCCGCAATGGAGATGTTTAACGCATCGGACGATACCGTATCGTGAGACAGATCCATGCGGAAAAGATCCTCAAGAATCTCAGTAAACATGGAAATGAAGCCGTCCGCGTTAACGGGATACTTTACTTCTTTGGAATTGTCATAATCAAAGGTATTTATTTCCGTAACCTTGCCCGTTTCTCCGTCCAGATATATTTCAAACTTTCTGAAGGAACTGAAAAAATCATAGATAAACAGATAATCACCATTTATGTGTATGCCGCTGTCCCTAAACCCCAGAAAATCCAGAAGAATTCGGGTTCTGCTTTCAAAACCGCCCTTCTTAAGTTCACTGAAAATACAGCGGAAATCATTAAGAAGATCCTCTGTCGGCTCCTCACGGAAAACCTTCAGACTGCCGTGAATATTCCCGTTATCTCCTGCTTCTATGAATCTTTTCTCCGCGGAAAAAAAGCTGCCGGTCATTTTGTCATGATTGCATATATTCATGCCATCGGCCGGGCGGTTTCCGTCTTCACTGAAATGGCAGATACCGTAATTTATGCCGGGAATGGCATAAGAACATAAAGATTTCAGCTGCGTGTCGTAATAAAACATTTGCTATTATCCCCCAGCAATTCTCATCTGAAAAAACAGACAGCCACCACCTTAACGGAACCTTATGTTTCCGGCGGCATGCATGCTTTCAGTTCTCTTTCCGCTGTATTTAAAACACTGACGTGATTATAGCATACGACATCATATACTTTGTAACGTCAACCAACCGCAGATAGTCCTGTCACACATCTGAGACGGGGACTTCCGTTTAAGGATTCCTTAAAAAAACAAAAACGCCGTTATGCGGTTCACATAACGGCGTCACCTGACACGTAACGGCATTATCAGTCTTTTGAAGCCTGACTGCCGTCATCATCCATGTACTTTATGCCGACGACAAGGTAACTTACCATTGACCAGATTGTAAGACTTGTGGCTACAAGCATAAGCAGTAAGGACAGATTGGCCATCCAGTTATCACGGAAAATCAGTTCCTTATCTCTCCAGATGAGACCTGCTATGGCCATCATCTGAATGGCTGTTTTCCACTTTCCTACCCAGCTTACGGCAACCAGACCGCGCTTACCGATTTCAGCCATCCATTCTCTCAGTGCACTGATTACGATTTCGCGGGAAATAATGATTACGGAACAGATTGTCAGAATGATTGAAAACCCCGGGTAATAATCACTCTTATGCGCACTGAACCAGCCGACCAGCATGACCAGTGCCACGCATACCATGATTTTATCAGCAACCGGATCAAGAAAAGCCCCGAATTTTGAGCACACCTTCCACTTACGGGCCAGATAACCGTCAAGCAGATCGGTAAAGCAGGCTATAACGAACACAAAGGCTGCGGCAAGATTACTCCACTCATTCGGGAGAAGAAAGAAGATGATGTATACGGGTATTAAAAAAACTCTCAGAAGAGTAAGGACATTAGGGATTTTCTTAAGCATTTTAAAAACTAAACGTTGAAATTCTACAATTCAAAAGCGGGGAGCATACTGCGCAGCTGACAAACATACCGTTATTTAACTTTAGGGACACTGCAAATGGAACCTGCCGGCCTTACACGCCGAAATAAAATCCTCTACAGGTTTACGCGTCATCTTCCTGAAAACGTCCTCCCCCGTATTTCCGCTATTATTATAATCACACCTTAAAATAAAGAAAAGAAGGAGATTAAAATATTCAGGATGCTTACGGCAGTTCACAAGTTAAGGAATTCATAAAGGAACGTAAAACAGAAATTGAAGCACTGGTTTTGTGACATTTCTTATCTCCTGCTAAAAAATGAGCGGCATCCGAGTGCCGCTCATTGATGTTTACTTCAGACTACTTAGGGTTCAGCCACCATTTTTTTACGTTCTTAGGTGTCTCGCAACCGTATTTTCCGATAATCTCAACCGCCTTTTCCACGGCCTGTTTCTGCTCAGTCTTATCAATCTTGGCAAAATAGCCCTTTACCCTCTGGGCGGCATTGCCGTATCCGCATGACGTATATGCCGCTGCCCAGGCATAGGCGCCGGCATAGTCGGACTGGGAGGCCTTAAGAAGAGACATGTTGTACAGGGAGACGTGATTGCCGTTGGCTGCGGCCCTGGTATAAAAATCCTCTGCCTTTTCTATATCCTTTTCAACCCCAAGACCATTCATGAAGATATTGCCGAGATCGTTATAGGCGTCGTTGTTGCCGTTATCAACCACACGCATGAAAATGCGGTGTGCCTTTTCAAAGTCAGGCTTTGTACCGACACCGTGCAGATACATGGAACCTACAATCAGATTGTTTTCAGTAACACCGGAAGTAACGGATTTTTCAAACATCTGCAGAGCCTTGGTGCTGTCAAACAGCTCTCCTTCCGTCATGGCGTAGATATTTCCCAGTTCTCCGGCAGAATCCGCATCAGCTTCGGAAAGAGGGAGAAGCAGACTTTCAGCCTTCTTCAAATCCTTTGGCTGATTAAATCCGCCATAGGTATATACCGATGCAAGCGCCCTTCTTGCGGCAACCAGAGCATAGTATTCACTGTCCTTCTTTCTGTTATCGAGACTCACGGCAGACATCTTCTGCAGAATGTCTATGCCTTTGTCATAATCAACGGGAACATCTGAACCGTAGCTGGTTTTTCCGAGATAAATAAGTGCCATTTTGAAGTTTGCCAGCTGACTGCCTGATGCGGCGGCTTCAGAAAGCAGATTGAAGGAATTGAGGTACTGCTTTTCCCGATACATAAGATCTGACAGTCTTATTGATGCCTGAGGAATCCCCTGCTCGGCAGCCATGCGGAACCACTTTTTGGCGGTTACCACGTCTTTCTTTTCAAGAGCCAGATTTCCAAGGACGAATGCCGATTCACCGTCATTATCGGTGGCAAGCTCCCTCAGTACGGTAAGACCGTATTCGATGTTTGTGTCATCCCCACCGTCATTAATAACAGACAGGGCATATTCACGCAGCTCATCCACGGAAGCCACACCGGATCTTGAACGCTTGGCCAGTATTTCCCTGAATCTGGCAGCTTTTTCCGGAGTCTTTTCCACCATGCCGTTAATATACATCACTGACTGATAATACATGGCGTCAAGATCCTTCTTCTGCGATGCGGCATCCAGGTATTCCCAGGCCTTTTCATAATCAGGATCCGTACCCAGACCGTTTATGTAAAGATTTGCCAGCGCCCTGTAATTCTGGCTGTTCTGAAATTCCGGACGCTTCATGAGATTTTCAAAAAGCTTCAGCAGTTTGGCGGCCTTGTCAGGATACTTCCTCATGAAGGATACGTCATTGGTAAGCTGTCTCAGCACGTCTGACGCATATGGATATTCCGACATGTTCATGCCCGGAACAAAAAGGAATCTGTACAGATAGTCCATGCCTTCCCGTCTGTCAACCTCGATTCCGCCGAGCCCTTCGCTTTTTATGCGACCCAGTATGTACAGTGCATCCGGACTAGTTATGGCTTTGCTTCGCTGACAGTAGCGCATTGCCGAACTGTAATCGCCTTCATCATAGGCGGTATTGCACAGTTCGATGTCTGTTTCCCCGCAGGCAGCCAGAGCGGAGAGGGCAGCAATCATGGCAGCTGCCGGCATGACCTTTGGACTTTTCATATCAAAAACCTCAAATGTTTGAGTTAATCCAAAAAAGCCTGAAACCGGACGTCAGAACAGTACCGAACGGAAAAAAAGAACCGTACCCTTCCGGCGTTGACGGCAAAAAGCCTCTCGACTGTCAGTACAGAGATTGACCGGCGGCACGGGATGATATGTGGTGATTATTATCGTCCGAAGGGAAAACACATCCGGATTCAAAATGGCTGCATGCGGAATACATGCGGCATCAGCTCGAACCCTCCGTAAAAACCCTCGGAAATTTATCATACCGAAACAGCGGTAATCAGCAGGATGATCTAAGCACCGACACTTTCATTATACAGTCTGAGTTTTTTTACTGTTGCGAGGTATTTCATGTTTAGTGATTAAAAAACGACTAATTGTTGATTCCTAATCGGAAAAAGGGGAAAATTAAAAACTTTAATGGAAAGTATATTACTTCAGAATCGTAATAACGCATGGAAGCGGAATTAATATTTTAGGATAAAAGATGACGGATACTGAACAGGACATACACGACGGCATTATGGATGCAGTGGAAACTGCCGATATTTCAAAAATCAGAAAATCACTCATCAAGTGTCTGAGACTTGATGCTTGCAGAAAATTTTATTTTCTCAATCAAAACGTTTCCGAAATCCGTTTTGAAACATTGAATCCATTAAACAAGTACGAATTCTTCAACGGTGAACTTGATTACGCCTCAGGGAATGCCGCATATCTCCTTGACGAACACGACGGAGAAAAATTCCTTCCGATATACAGATGGAATTACGGCTACGTTAAAACACAGCTCGGACGACTGACCAAAAACTTTTCCATGCCGAGAATCGAACTGGTAAAGAAGATGCTTCTTGCCATGGTGTTTCTGAATGAACTGAAAATGTTCATTCTGTTTCTGATTGCTTTTTCGTTCGGCTCATGGATTTACAGCCTGTACAAGCATCTGGACTTCAGTCTGTTCACCGCTCTCACCAGTGCCCTGGGGGCCTGGTGTCTCTGGATAATAATTAGTGCAGTCGAAGCGAGAAAGAAAAAATAACGGAGAGCCGCTTACCGGACACTCCCCGTCACATTACGTCACTGCAACAAAAACTTGCGATTCCCCCTCGGAACCGGACATCATTCAGAGGCATCGGCCGCCTCAGGCTGACCTTCAGATTCTCCGGCAGTTTTCTTTTTCGCAGTCTTTTTACGCGAACTGATCCTGCCGAGAATTTCCATAATCTCCTCACTGTGACGGGCAATCTGGAAGGAGATCTCATCCTTGATGTTTTCCTTTACACCGTCGAGCTCTTTGATACTGCTGAAAAGGTCAAAAATACCGTCAGCCGCATCAAGCATGCGATCATATTTGCGAGCTTCCTCTATGTCCTGAAATCTGGCCACTTCCTTACCTTCTTCGTCTTTCAAAATATATTCAACTTCTATCGTTCTTTTCATGATTTACTGCTTTCCAATTGTTTTCTGCCAACGGACTGAATCAGACCTGACAAGGGATGCTGAAGCGTAACTGCAAAAAATACGGCCTCATGCATATATTCATCCGAAACTTTGTTGTTTTAAACATATACGAAAAATAATTTAATGGAAGTTGCAGAAAATACAAGACTTCCATAATTTTTTGCGGTATAATATAAACATATATATTATATGTTTATATGGATGATTTT
>Ga0256405_10002332_pt1 | contig 44326 bp, 36 predicted proteins | sample RumenRJG_02DNA_FD_189096 | JGI IMG/M metagenome (GOLD analysis project Ga0256405, IMG submission 189096) | Bovine rumen microbial communities from Lethbridge, Alberta, Canada - RJG_02 | ecosystem: Host-associated > Mammals > Digestive system > Stomach > Rumen | place: Canada: Alberta... | reverse complement strand
ACCATTCAAGTCCCAAGTTTCCCTCTCCAGCAGGCCGGTTCCTCCTTTTTACAACAAAGGTAAGGAATTCTGCCTTACTAATCAAAGATTATCCCATCTTTTTCTTAGACGCTGCAAACTTAGAGTTTCAGGTCCGTTTCAAGTCCGCTCCTATAATGGGACTTACATGGGAGTCACAAGGGAGTTACTTGGGAACTACTTAGGAGCTTGCGCTCCTTTTTGGGGAAAGTAAATTAGGAGTAAATTAAATTCACTAAATTATACAACATACAAGTTTTGCACGTCAAGAAATGTCTGGAAGACAGTACCATGAGTAACCCCGTACATACGAGTGAAACGAGGATGTGCGGGGATAAGCCTCTACTCTTGTAACTGCCTGGAGGGCAGTACACCGCAAAAGGGTATGCATGAAAACTAATCGGGTACAGCCTTCCAGGCTAATAAAAGAAAGTGGAGCATTTCTTTCCGAGGGCATCCTCTCCTATGTAGAGTATGCACCTCGGTTACTTATAGTGTTGTCTTCCAGGCAATTCTTAGCTTGCGACGAGTGTCGCTATGTAATTTGCAGGATATAATTTATTTACAATTTACTTTCTAAAACAACCAAATGTCATAGGCGTTTTTGTGCATATTTGGCACGTTATTTGTAAGGAATAGTCGGGAGAGTCAATCCCCGAATAAATCTTAGTTCTACTTTTTTATTAACAATTAAATTCAACATTATCTATGATTGAAGCAAATCCCTTTGCTCAGGGCGAAATACGCTCTGAAATGTCAGAAACCGCGTCTGAAAATCCTGAAGCCAATGTTCCGGAAATGGTTGAGAATGACCTGTTGGCGGTAGAGTACCATCTTGAGCACAACTATCAATTTCGCCGCAATGTGCTCAGCGGCTTGGTTGAGTACAAGAAGACTGGAGAGCCTGACGAGAACTTCTCTCGCCTGACCTCTGAGGCACTCAACACCATATTTATTAAGGCGAAGCGCGAGATTCCTGACGACACGAGTCTGAAGACTGACATAAAGGCATACGTGGAGTCTGACATTCCGCCAGTATATAATCCTGTTGTGGCGTGGCTTGATAGTCTTGCAAAGTGGGACGGCAGGGATCGTGTGCTGGAATTCCTCAACCGTATTCCTGGATTGTCAGACGAGAAGATTGCCTTTCTGAGGATTTACCTCCGCTCTAACGTGGCACATTGGCTGAACATGGAGCAAGAGCATGGTAATGAGACTGTTCCGTTGCTCATTGGCAATCAGGGATGTGGCAAGAGTACGTTCTGTGTGCGTTTTCTGCCAAAGCATCTGCGTCAGTATTATCTCGACCATTTCAACCTTGCCAATAAATTTGACAAGGAGATGGCCCTGAGCAGTTGCCTACTCATCTGTCTTGACGAGATTGATATGTATAACGCACGTCAGATGGCGCAGATTAAGCAGGCTCTATCGAAGGTGAAGGTAAATGGTCGTAAGATTTATGGCAAGACAATTGATGAGCGAATGCGTTTTGCATCATTCATTGCCACGACAAACAATCGTCACCCACTTGTTGACAAGACTGGCTCACGCCGTTTCCTGACTATTGAGATACCTAATGGCGAGGTAATCAACAATAATGGTGAGATTGAATATGAGCAGTTGTATGCGCAACTGCTTCATGAGGTTCGTGACGAGAAACTGCGATATTGGTACACTAACGAAGAGACGCAACGAATACAGGAACTTAACGCGCCATACGAGCAGACGCTGGATCTGGAGCAGATGATTGACTGTATGTTCCGTAAGCCACAGGGCAACGAGAAGCATGGGGCTTTCACTTCTCTCGACATCCGCAAGATTCTAAAGCAACAATATCCTGATGTGGCTGACAGCCAGTTCAATTCAATCAAGATAGGCAAGGCTATGAAGGAGATGAAGGTTGCAAGGGTGAAGTCAAAGCGAGGGGTAAGCTATTCGCTCGTACAGCTCGCGGCATAAGACATAAATTAATTAAAAATGCCGCTCAGAATTACTTCCTAACGGCATTATTAATTAAGTGAATATTGAAAAGCGAATAATACATAATACAGGTGGACACCAGAACGAGATTCGCGCAAGGGCGTTAGCTAGTATTATTATCTATTCACTATTAACTATTCACTCTTATAGATTTATCGCATCCAGAACCTTGTCGGTTGCGCCTGATGCGTTCTTGACATATTCGCCTGCCTTCTGACTTGACTCGCTGAGCGAGGCTTTGTCGGCTATGAAACGCTCCATGACGTTGGCGAAGTCGGCGATGCCGTTGATAGGATAACCGCCTCCCGCTGCTATGAGTTCCTTTGCCTCCTGGAACTTGTCGTGGTTTGGACCGAAGACAACTGGCATATTCCATACCGCTGCTTCGAGTACGTTGTGGATGCCGACTCCGAATCCGCCGCCTACATAGGCTACATCACCATATTTATATATAGAAGAGAGGAGTCCGAAGCAGTTGATGATTAGCACCTCTGCATTCTTCAGTCGCTCTACGAGTTCTTCATCGAGTGGGTGATTGCCCCGTGTCTGCATCGCCATCATATCGGTGTAGCGCTCCACCTTCCTGCCCTTTAGCAGGGCTTCTATCTGCTGGAGGTGGTCTTCGCCTATGACGTGTGGCGCGATGATGAGTTTCCAGTCCTTATGCTTCTCGAAGTATGGGATGAAGATCTGCTCGTCGGGCTGCCATGAGCTGCCGGCAACGAATGTCGGTTTGTCGTCCTTGAATGCCTTGACAAGCTCAAGGGTGCGTGACTGGTCGGCTATCTGCATCACGCGGTCGAAGCGTGTGTCGCCTGTTACCTTGACGTTCTTGATTCCGATGTTCTCAAGCAGTTGCTTTGACTCCTCGTTCTGCACGAAGAAGGCGGTGAAGCACTTGAGCACGTGTGCATACTCCTTGCCATACCAACGGAAGAACACCTGATTGGGTCGGAAGATGCTGCTAACGCTATATACCGACACCTTGCGATGGTTGAGGATGTGGAGATAGTTGTACCAGAACTCATACTTTATGAAGAATGCGATTTCGGGATGTATGGTTCTGAGGAATCGACGTGCATTGGTTACAGTATCGATAGGGAGGTAGCAGATGATATCCGCTCCCTCGTAGTTCTTTCTCACCTCATATCCCGAGGGGGAGAAGAAGGTGAGCAGGATTTTGTATTCCGGACGATGCTCACGCAGATACTCAATGATAGGGCGACCTTGTTCGAACTCGCCCAGCGATGCTGCGTGTACCCAGATATAACGTGCATTGGGATCAACCTTCTCGCGAAGCACGCGGAACGAATCGCGCTCTCCACGCCACATCTTCTTCAACTTCCCGTTGAAGAGACTCGCGATTGCAATTCCCAATTGCACTATGTACATTATGATGTTATACATCTTGTCATTTACAATTTATTCGCTTGGGCTCATCAAGCTAAAGCAAGTTCCCATTTACCATGTACCATTTAAGTATGTACCATGTACAATTTACAATGTACAATTTACCATGTACAATTTTCAATGTACAATTTTCATTTGAGCATTTCTTCATTTACCAGTTAACATACTGCCTTATTGCGCCAGCAAATTGTACATTATTCGCTGAAGCTCATCAAGCTGAAGCAAGTGTACATGGTAAATGGTACATGATTCTTATCCCAACTTCTCCACCGCTCTCTTCAGTCGTGCGAGGGTTTCTTCCTTGCCGAGGAAAGCGGAGATATCGAACATGCCAGGACCCTTGCCTTCGCCAACGAGGGCGAGACGGAAGGCGTTCATCACGTCACCGAGCTTGTAGCCCTTGCTCTCAACCCATGCCATTACGACTGGCTCCTGACCTTCAACAGAGAAGTCGCTAATACCTTCGAGAACAGCGGCAAGCTCTGTCATCACCTCTGCTGAATTCTCCTTCCAGCGCTTCTTGACGGTCTTCTCGTCGTAGGTGTCTGGAGCAATGAAGAAGAATGAGCAGAGTGGCCACAACTCGCTTACGAAGTTCACGCGGTCCTTCATCATCTCAACGACCTTCACGATGCGGTCCATTGACTCCTCTACGCCATTGTTTGCCACGATTGGGGCGAAGAGACCTGCAATCTCCTCTGCGCTCTTGCGAAGGATATACTCGTGGTTGAACCACTGGCACTTCTTATAGTCGAACTTTGCACCTGCCTTAGAGCAGCGTGAGATATCGAATGCCTTTTCAAGCTCTTCGAGAGAGAATACCTCCTGCTCTGTGCCTGGATTCCATCCGAGAAGGGCAAGGAAGTTGACGATTGCCTCTGGGAAATAACCGCTCTCACGATAGCCAGAGCTTATCTCGCCAGTCTTTGGGTCGTGCCATTCAAGTGGGAATACAGGGAAGCCGAGACGGTCGCCATCGCGCTTTGAGAGCTTACCCTTGCCCTCTGGCTTGAGAAGCAGAGGAAGGTGGGCAAACTGTGGCATGGTGTCTTCCCAGCCGAATGCCTTATAGAGAAGTACGTGAAGCGGAGCACTTGGCAGCCACTCCTCGCCACGGATTACGTGTGAGACCTCCATGAGGTGGTCGTCAACGATGTTTGCAAGGTGATAGGTAGGGAGTTCGTCAGCACTCTTATAGAGCACCTTGTCGTCAAGGATATCGCTTTTGATGCGAACCTCACCACGGATAAGGTCGTTTACGAGAACCTCCTCGCCTGGCTCGATCTTGAAGCGGACAACATACTGCTTGCCATCGGCAATGAGCTGGTCCACCTCCTCGCGAGGCATGCTCAAGGAGTTGCGCATCTGCATACGGGTGCGGGCATCGTACTGGAAATTCTCAATCTCAGCACGCTTAGCCTCCAGTTCCTCTGGTGTGTCGAATGCAATATATGCCTTGCCGTTAGCAAGAAGCTCCTTAACGTATGTCTTGTAGATGTCGCGGCGCTCACTCTGACGGTAAGGGCCGTGGTTGCCGCCGAAGCTAACGCCCTCGTCGAACTTGATGCCTAACCAGCGGAAAGATTCAATGATATATTCCTCAGCTCCAGGAACGAAGCGATGAGAGTCGGTATCCTCAATACGGAAGATGAGATCGCCACCATGCTGACGGGCGAAAAGGTAGTTGTATAATGCAGTACGAACGCCGCCGATATGAAGCGGACCTGTAGGACTCGGTGCAAAGCGCACCCTTACTTTTCTATCCATTGTTTGTCTTAATTTTCTAAATTTCCATGCAAAATTAGCATTTTAATCGCACTTTAGCGAACTTTTTCTCATATTTTCATCATTATCATATTTTTTTTTAGTATTTTCGCACTCAAAATAGGAAAAATCGCCCCTAACCCCTGCCCTTTGGCTTTCCCCTTCGGGCCGCCGACCTCTTCGACGTTCCCCGCTCGGGGGAAGGGAGTAGTTACCATTAATCCCTTATGGGATTTGATCGGGAAAATACTATATAGCTCCTTGCCCCATTTGGGGAAGGGATGTCCGCAGGACAGGAAAGGGGCTGGTAATTATTACATTTTTTATGTCAACACTCCAATCACGCGACGAACTATCTTGGCAGCGCGTTCTTATGCGCATAGGAATCATAGCCATCTGTACCATCGTAATTGTTATTGCGATGCCACAAAGCTCGGCACCGCAGTATAATGCGAAGGAGGGTTCTCCATGGACACAGGCTGCCGTCACCGCCACCTTTGATTTTGATATCCCGAAGGACTCTGCCATCTATAGGGCTGAGTGCGACTCTGTAAGGAAAAGTTTCGCTCCATATTATACCAACGACCTTTCTGTCTCTCAGATTCAGATAAAGCGATTCGTTGCACGCAATCAGAACGGTATTGACGGACTGCCGAACAGCTACATCTCTCTCGTGGCAAAGAAACTCGCGGAATTATATTCACAGGGTATCATTCCGCAGGCCGACTATGCCCGTCTGAGCAAGGATTCATCTGCCTTTATCCGCGTGGTGACTGGCAAGATGTCGCAAAGTCATCGTGTGCGTAATCTGCTGACGCCTATGTCGGCATACGAGCGTTTCTTTGCTGACAGTCAGATAAGTGCGGTGAGGTCGCAGTTGCAGAAATGTAACATCAACGAGTATTTTACCGCCAACCTGAAATACGACAGCATACGCAGTAACGACGAACTGAGCGGTCAGATTGCCCTCATCGCTGCCAAGTGCGGTCAGGTGAAGAAGGGTGAGCGTATCATTGACCGTGGAGAAATCATTAAGGATGAGACGCTGCGCAAGCTCAATGCCTATTCTTCGGAGATGGAGAAGCATCTCAGCGATAAGAGTAAGCAGACAACCCTGTGGGGACGTGTCATGTTCATCTTCATCATGCTCAGCATCTTCTCGATTTACCTCCACCTATTCCGTGCCGACTATTTTGAGAAGCCACGCTCGCTGGCTATGGTGTATTGCCTTATCGCATTGTTCCCTGTGCTGGTGTCGCTGATGGTTCAGTATAACCTCTTCTCGGTGTATGTGCTTCCGTTGGCTATGCTGCCGATGTTCGTGCGTGTCTTCCTTGATTCACGCACAGCCTTCATAGCGCATATCACAATGGTGCTTATCTGTTCGCTGGTTCTCACCATGCCATACGAGTTCCTTCTTGTCCAGATAACCTCGGGTCTGGTGGCTATCTATTCTCTTCGTGAACTATCAAAGCGCTCACAGATATTCACGGCGGCTGTATATACATCGCTTGCGGCATTTGCTGCATACTATGCCCTGCAACTCATGCAGCCGGGTGAGGAAATCGTATTCAACCATTCAATGGCGATTCATTTCATCTTCTCAGGAATACTTCTGTTACTCGCATATCCGCTTATGTTCCTCGTGGAGAAGGTGTTCGGCTTTACCTCGTCAGTTACCTTGTTCGAGCTTTCAGATACCAACAAGAACCTTCTGCGCCGATTGTCAGAGGTTGCCCCTGGTACCCTTCAGCATAGCATAACGGTAGGTAACATCGGAGCGGAGATAGCATCGAAGATTGGTGCGAAGTCATTGCTCGTGCGTGTCGGTGCCCTTTATCATGACATCGGTAAGATATCGGCTCCTGCCTTCTTTACAGAGAATCAGCGCGGCAATAATCCGCACGACCGTCTCACTCCTATCGAGAGTGCGGAGATCATTGTCAATCACGTGCAGGAGGGTCTTAGGATTGCGGAGCGTGAGGGACTTCCTGACGTTATCTGCGACTTCATACGCACGCATCACGGCGAGGGTATGGCGAAATATTTCTACATTACAGAGCAGAATGAGCATCCTGACGTGGAGGTTGACAAGGCTCCGTTCACATATCCGGGACCTAACCCGTTCACTCGTGAGCAGGCTATCCTCATGATGGCCGACGGTGTGGAGGCTGCTTCACGCTCATTGCAGGAATATTCGGAGGAAGGCATCACCGAACTCGTGAATCGTATCATCGACGGCATGGTTGCTGATGGTTATTTCCGTGAGTGTCCTATCACTTTCCGCGACATCGCCACCTCCAAGCGCGTCCTTATCGACAAGCTCAAGAGTATGTATCATACGAGGATTACGTATCCGGAGTTGAATAAGTAGCCCCTTACCCCCGTCCCCTTCCCCCGCTCGGGGGAAGGGGGGTAGATAGTAATTTTTACCTATGCCTAAATCACAAGACAACATAGCGAATAATGGTAACCACTCCCTCCCCTCTACGGGGAGGGCAGGGGAGGGGTCTTCTCTTGTGAGAAAGGTAGGTGTTAGGGGCTTGGTTGAGGGGGGGCTAATCTTCCTCAAGCGCATCCGCCACTGCGCCGGCTTCGGTGTCCAATCGCCTACCGACTACGCCTTTGTCCGTGAGGTCATCTACGAGAGGTGGCCGTATGCCCAGTATGCGGAACTGGAGGCAAAATTCTACGGCACCAGTCGTTTCCTGTTGAAGCTCTCGCAACTGCTCCTCCGTGTCGCCAACTATGCGCAGGCATCACGGATCGGCATCATCGGTCCCCTTCCTCCTGTCATGGAGGCACATCTGAAGGCAGGGTGCAGGAAGAGCGAGATTGAGAGAATGAACAGACCCCCTAAATCCCCCTGCGTAGGGGGACTTCCATTGCCCACCGGCTCTCCCCCTATGCAGGGGGAGCGGGGAGAGGGTCTCCCTCCTTCTCTTGTTATCGCTACTGAACTTAACGATGACTGGAAAGCCTACATCAGTCAAGAACATATCATCTCCTTCGACCTCTATTATCTCGGCATCGCCTTCTACGACGAGAAGAGATATAGGGAGGAGCATATTATTAATTTCTACTGACCCCCTAATCCCCCTGCATAGGGGGACTTGCAAGGCGAAGGAAGTCGGTAGCGAAGAAAAAAGTCCCCCTATGCAGGGGGATTTAGAGGGTCTTTTTTATATGAAAATCTCCAAAGTTTACACCCGTACTGGCGACAAGGGAATGACATCCCTCGTAGGTGGCATACGAATAGACAAGTCTGCCACTCGCCTTGATGCCTATGGCACTATCGATGAGCTGTCGTCACACATCGGACTCCTCATCGCCTATATCGAGCAGGACCTCAACGATGCACATATCCTTGAGGTACTCGGACGTGTGCACAACACCCTGTTCAACGTGGGTTCATATCTCGCCACCGATGCCTCCCTCTTTGAGGAGAAACCGGAATGGCTCGATGGGCATATAAACGGCATCCTGTCGCAACTCCCAGCCGAGACAGAGCTTCTTGAACAGGAGATTGACGCCATACAGCCAACGCTCCCCACGCTCCATAGTTTTGTACTCCCTGGAGGCACTATTGCGGCATCGCAATGCCATGTCTGCCGCACCGTCTGCCGACGCACCGAAAGGCGCATCATCGCCCTGTCGAGAGAGTCGCAAGTTGCTGACGAACCAATCAAGTTTGTCAACAGATTAAGCGATTATTTATTCGTTTTAGCAAGAAAACTCAATTTTCTTGCACGAAAAGATGAAAAAATATGGAAAAAAACTTGCAATTCAGAAAAAAAGTAGTACTTTTGCGCGCGAAATGTAAAGAAGAAACCCACGACCCCCTCCATCTCCCCCCGAGGGGGAGAGGTTTAGATAGTAATTTTTGTATCTAAGACTCCCTCCCTTGGGGAGGGTCGGGGTGGGTCTTAAAACCTAAATAGTATTTAATATGTATTGGACACTTGAATTAGCATCAAAACTTGAAGACGCTCCATGGCCAGCAACCAAAGAGGAGTTGCTCGACTACGCCACACGTTCAGGCGTGCCTATGGAAGTAATTGAAAACCTCGAAGAGATAGAAGACGAAGGCGATGTATATGAATCAATCGAGGACATCTGGCCTGACTATCCTTCAAAGGAGGACTTCCTTTTCGATGAGGAAGAATACTAAAGCGTCTACACTAGTGTAATACACTATTTGATAGTCTATTACAATCAAGCAATAATGAGAGGCAACTGCCTCTCATTTTTGTTTTCATCCCGCTTGCCCCGCATGTTGATATGCCGTTTTTTCGAATGTCTCATTGTCTCATTTTCTCATTTCTCCAGTTGCTTCGCTATACTTTTTTCTTGACTTGCAAAACATGTGATTTCTTTAATTTGCAAGCAGAACCAAACGCAAAGCACTACCGCTCATACCACTGTGAGTATTACTGTAGCTCACGATACAAGCGTACTTGCTGAAGCTTATATGATACGCATACCTCGGGTATTTATAAATCCAGTTGCTAAATAAACATCAGCTCGACCAATAGCAGCCAAACTCACGTTACAATAGCTTCTCTTTGTATGTTCGCGAGACTGGGATGGAGACACCACCGATATTGATACGGTTTGAATCCATACTCGTTATTCTCGTTTTGTTGACTATGAATGAGCGATGAACCTGGCAAAACATATCAGAAGGCAGAGTAGCAGGAAAATAAGCAAGTTCTTTCTCATCAGTATCTGTATAATTTGAAATGTTGAATCTGGAATGCTCCTACTGGTATGCGCACATGACGACCTTGATGCGTCTGGTCGCCATTCAGGTGACGGATGATGTGCTGCTTGCCATCAACAATCTCCACCTCCTCGCATTTCGCTAACCCGATGCGCTGCTGAAAGGTAACCACCACCCCACTGCCTATCACCAGGTAATCCTCTTTACCCAGCCGAAGGATGATACAAGCCGTCTCTGGCCATTCCGCATCCTTCGCACCAGGTTCCCAACCCAGCGAATAACTATGTCTGATGGTGAAGCGGAAACCATCAGCAGTGACGATCTCAGCCTCACGCTGTTCGTTGTCGAGCAGCACGGCATCCATATCCTTCGTGCCCTGTCGCTCAAGAATCAACGGCTCTGTCTGCCGCAACAGCTGATAGGATGCCACAAGCGGTGACAGCGAAGAGCCTACCGACGAGAAAACATTAAGCTGATCGTCCTGCGAGAGATCCATCTGCTTCCAGTCGTTGGCATTGGAAGTCGTTGTGAGCGGATAGTCCTCGATGCTGAACGGACAGAACCCCATCGCCCCATGATGCCCGAAGGCGTAGAGAGCATACATCGCGTCTTTATCCTCCAGTCGTATCTCTGGCACGAAGAGCGGATTGTTGGGTAGGTGATATTTCGCCAGCCACGACTTGATGCCCTTGTCGTAGATATCCACACCCAGCACATCGATAGATGGAGCCCCACAATGCCACAGGTCAATAAGATGAGCCAACGGACCGCCCGACGGATATTGTCCAGGCTTCCGGTCGCGGCTGTTGAGAGCCACATTAACGTACATTGGCAGATTGTAGATTTCACGTCCAGCCTTGGCTATCTGCTCCACATAGGTGGCGTAGGTCCACGTCTGGAAGATCTCCTCCGTATAGATGTCATCCCCAAACAACTGCGCCCAGTTGGCACCAGCTTTAGCCTGCGGCTGCAATTTCTCTTTCAGATAAGGGTGCAGCGACTTCTGATACCTCTTCAGATAGTCGGTCAGCTGCTTGGGCACAGCGCTCTGGTACAACCGCGTCGCATCCGCCGAATAGTCGCGCGGCACCTCAATCATACCGATCTCATTCTCCACCTGCACCATGATTACCGTCTGCTCCAGAGCATCATGATCACGTAGATACGCCATCACATGACAGAAGGCACGCTTGTCGGCCTCCAGCACATTCTTACTCAGCGAAGAAGCCTCCTCAACGGGCACCCCTTCAGACGTATGGGCACGAGGGAAGCGCTTCACGTCTCGCTTAAACCACTCTGGCGCATAGCAACTCATCGAGTTTTTCCAAGCCCCAAACCACAACAGCACCACTTTCAGTTCGTTATGCCTTGCTTCGCTCAGAATCACGTCGAGCGTCCCCATGTCGAACTCACCTTCTTGGGGCTCAATCAACTCCCACGACACGGGAACGAGCACAGTGTTGAGTCCCATCTTGTGGAGATGCGAAAACGTACGCTTCACGTCCTCTGGCGTCGAGGCTGACGAGTTACCCAACTCACCACCAATCATCAGCATAGGCCTGTCGTTGACAACAATCCTAGCCGTACTATTATCACGATGCTCCAGGCGAGGCTGCCGTTGTGCCTGTGCTCCCATTGCCAGGATACAGAGCAGCAGGGAAATAAGCAAATTCTTCATATCGTCTAAAAGTCTGCTGATTATTTTATGCCACAAAAATAACAATTATTTTTCGAATGACATTGGATTTTTTGCGATTTTCACGTTATTATTGCTTCTTTCTACCTTCCCTGCATGCGTAATTTTAAATTTATACATATTATCAACTATATTATACCTAAATTCCGCAGCACTTTAGTTTAACTTTCTTTATAAGTTCCTGAGCAAAAAAAAGTTGCCCAGGATTTTGCCATGTCAGATTTTTCACTTAGCTTAGTGCTGCGTTTCAAGACGAGCAAAAAATCATCAATGACATGGCAAAAGTACAAATAAAATCTGAGAAAATCACTCATTTTAGAGAAATAATTTATGTGAGAGGGATATTTCCTTGTTACGTGAGTCCCATTATCGATAAAGTTTTTGTGTTTTCGATGAACGCAGACGACAAAACAAGTCCACATGACTATTGTTTGTGAATTTTGAATAATATGGTATAAATACATAGACTTTATATAATCGTAATATTATGTTCTCTTTCGCCTTTTACCTCCTTTAAACGTCAAATAAGTCTGTCGGGAATTGTGTTGAAAATGGTTATGTTGTTGATGTTCAATATGGTAGGGTCCTTTTCGACGAGGAAGAATACTAAGCGTCCACACTAATGTAATACACTATTTGATAGTCTATTACAATCAAGCAATAATGAGAGGCAACTGCCTCTCATTTTTGTTTTCATCCCGCTTGCCCCGCATGTTGATATGCCGTTTTTCGAATGTCTCATTGTCTCATTTTCTCATTTCTCCAGTTGCTTCGCTATACTTTTTCTTGTCTTGCGAAACATGTGATTTCTTTAATTTGCAAGCAGAACCAAACGCAAAGCGTAACTTTCGGAGCGGAAGTCGCCTAACACGTCGGCATTGTTCGAACTGAAAAACAGACGCCACGCGTGCTCGATGCTATTTCTGCTAGGCGTGCACGACCAATAACAGCCATAATTACCATGGTAGTAGGTATTATTGTAGTTACGGGCTAAGCCTGTAGCAGGGAGGCCGACTAAACCCTTAGCCTCGTAATACTCAAAATCTTCTTTTGACATGGTCTTACCTCCATTTTTTGATTCAATAGTTCTTAGCAAGCTCTTACCTGGTGTGGTATCTATGAGATAGCAAATTTTACCATCTACTTTCCACCCACATTCGCCTAATTTTTCACAGACATATCTCCACTCACACGCAGACAGCAGTGCCCAGTTCCGAGTGTAGCCTTGAATGCTACTTATATGTTTTGGGTTGGCAAAATAGAACTCCTGTTCTCCCCAAACATCATTACGACAACTCCAGTACAATCTAAATGATTTACCAAGACATTCATTCATATTTCTACCCCAACGGAAAAGGCCGATGTGATTCGAATTATGGGAATAGTCTAACTGACTCTTTTCAAAATCTAAATGGCCGCTGGAATAATAAACATTGCCTTTATTCGTGAAATAGAAACTACGCTTATAATATGAATCGTGACAATCATAACCCTCGATTGTTATCTTATTACCAATAGCATCTTCAGGCTTTGGCTCATTCACCATGTCGATTTTAATATTATAGTCCTTGCCGTTATACACAGTATCCTCTATGAGCTTGCCATTTACTTCCTTCATAATGTGATAGTATGGCTGTGCCATTGATACCACAGATGTCAATGCCACGATGAATGACAAGATTGCTTTCTTTGAAATGTTCATAGTTTTATTGTTTATTTGCTTTTTCCTTACTTTGATTTCTCGTTATGCTTCGTTATGCTTTGCTTTGCCTTGAGAAACATACGATTTCTTTAATCTGCAAGTATTACCAAACGCACTGCGTAACCGAAGCTGCGTTTAGGGCCACTCCATGTACGTGCTCGGCTCGAATCGAAGTCCATAGAATGCACTCCGGCCTTGCCTTGTCCATATAACGTGTCGTTGCTGGGCGTGCTCGACCAATAGTAGCCGGTTATATTCTGACCGTATAAACTCGTGTTCTTGAGCAAGCCTGAAGCAGGGAGGCAGACTAAGCCTTGAGCCTCCAAGGACTTAAATTCGTCTATTGACAGATCCCGAGGATTACCATTATTTTTATTTCGAAGTTCTGTTAACAGGCTCTTACCTGGTGTGGCATCTATGAGAAAGCAAGTCTTTCCATCTACTTTCCACCCATATTCGCCTAAGTTTTCACAGACATACGACCACTCACACGCAGCCAGCACAGCCCATTCCTCGTTGCCCAAGTCCTCTTTCAATTTTGGTAAGTTTGCTGGATCCGCAAAATAGAAATATGTTTCTGTAGCATTAGTATTAAGCACATAAGATTTTACATCGATACATCCTTCAAGATTGCTATCCCAACAGAAATGACCGCAGTGATCCTTACTATATCTTCTTGGATAGTCAAGCTGACTATTTTCAAAATAGAATTTACTTTCTGAATTATTGTAATAAACATTACCGTGCTTCGTGAAATAGAAACTGCGCTTTAATGATGATTTGTCGCAGTCATAGTGCTCGAGTGTTATCCTACCACCAATAGCATCTTTAGGCCTCGGCTTTTCCATATCGACTCTAATCTTATAGTTCTTAGCATTATACGCAGCCTCTTCGGTCAGAATGATACCTTCTCGCTTCATGACGTGATAGTATGGCTGTGCCATTGCTACCAATGATGTCGATGCCACGAGGACAGACATTATCGCTTTCTTTGAAATATTCATAGTTTTATTGTTTTATTTCGTTATTTATATAGTTACCAACTACGCCAACGGCGAGCTTGCTATTGCTTTTTGATTAATAGCCATACCATTTTTTAATTTTGGCTAAACAAACAGCAAAAATGCTGACGATAACGGCGAATGCCATCACGCCTAAAATAAACCTTGCTACTACTATCATATCATTACCAATTTATAGTTCGTGAATAACTGACAGCACATTGTGTGTGCGACATAATATTACTATTACTATTGCAATTCATCTTCCCATATTTCGCCAAAAATTGGGTTCCCCTTTGTACCTGCCATACCACCGAATGGATCGTCATTTATATCGCCTGTGTGATTTCCAAGTGGGTCATCGTAATTGTAACCTCGCGACCAGGAGGTCAGTATGCTTTCTTCAATAGTAGAATCCACTATCTCGGCAATAGGCTGCTGGTATATCTTTTTCATTTCCTTTCCGTTCTCATTTGATGATTACTTAATCATATACTTTGCGCCATTCTGCACTACTATTGTGCCTCGACGAGGATTCTTGACTCGCTGACCACTGAGCAGATACATCGTACTGTTCATGTCGGGCTTGCTGTCATTGTCATCAACAATCATTGCATCGTCAATGCCTGTAGTTGCTGAATCGAAATCGAGCATAAGCATTTCTTGAGCTTGCAGCTTTCCACCTTGCATTACAAAATAAGGAGTGAAAGCCGGGACTGATGTTGCGACTCTCAGGAACACACCTTTCCTGGTGAGTGAGTAGAGAATCTTGTTTTTTGTTTGGGCAACTGAGCCTGATTTGACAAACTTGAACTTATTAACGTTTTTGCAATCCCTATCACTGACAGTTTCGTTTGTGACAGGTATCTGATACCAACCAGGACTATTGCCTTGCATAACAAAGCCTTGACCCTTTGGCAATTTTGTGCGCTCGGCAAGTGCTATGCGACTGCCGTCTGCGGTGAGACCTGTAGCAATATAGGCTCTGATTTCGGTTGGTTCCTCAAACATTTCTGTAATGCCAGAAAAATCCATTGTGCCAGAGTTATTACCTAAATGACTGAGATTTCTGCTGTCTTCGCATTGGTCGAGACAAACCGACATCACAGGTGTTGCGTCGGTTGTGAGCCATTTCTCACCTGTCGTGCTGACTTGGTAAACTGTCTTTTTCTCGCCACCACGAAGAGGTTGGGCGTTAACTACAAACACGTTACCACCTTCATACTTGGCGTCAATCCAAACATGGCGCGATTTGTTTTCTAAACCATAATCCTTACCATAATAACCGCAAAAATACTGGTCCGTATGTTTCTGGGGTTTCTCCGATGGACCATTTTTGACACTGACCGTCTGTGCCTGCATGACTAATGCGCCAGTGCAGAGCAATAACATTAAGAATTTTTTCATCGTTGTATTTTTTTTATTATAAACTCTAAACGGAATTGTGCACAGCATCTCGCTATTACATACTAGAAAACAAACCATTGATAATAACTAGCCCTTTCATTTACAGTTAAGGAGGAGAGAATGCAGGCTATAAATGGCTTTCAGATAGGGACATACATCCCCTGTGTTATAAGTCTTTTGGGAACTTCATACGTTTCCTTCAGCCTTATAACAAATCATGCAAGTTGTTAATCTAACTTATTGCAAATCAATGATTTTTTTTAGAATTGCGTCAGCCTGTCGTCTTGTCGTTGGCGATAATTGCACTTCTTAATTTACCTTTTATTCCTTGCATATATTATACCGTCTTGTCGTGTGTGGAGATAGCAGACTTCGAAAGAGTCGTGATTCACGGTGCAAAGGTAGATGTTTTTCACAAAATATCAAAATCGATGGGATGAGTGACAATATTCAGGTGACGAATAATATATAGATTACCGGTTTTGGGATAAAATAAACATATTGCGTTATGAAATATAACGCATGGCCAGTGTACGGATTTACTAAAAAGATTATCCGCATATACTCGATAGGCGGGCTGAGAGTGCGGGCTGAAAGCCCAATAAGCTCATAGCCTAGGGCATCGCCCTAGGTGGATGTAGGTTGGAAATTTCGCCCTGAAGGGGCAAAAGAATTATTATATAAGAGCTTTTGCCCTTACAGGGCGTTAGCTATCCCCTCTATTTTACCACAGGGTGTTGCCCTGGGCTGGTAGCTTTTGCCCCTTCAGGGCGTTATCACGTAATTGCGGATAATCATTTACAAAAAAAATGGCGAAAGCAAAATTCGTCGAACTCACGTTACAATAGCTTCTCTTTGTATGTTCGTGAGACTGGGATGGAGACACCACCGATATTGATACGGTTTGAATCCATACTCGTTATTCTCGTTTTGTTGACTATGAATGAGCGATGAACCTGGCAAAACATATCTGAAGGCAGTTGTTCAAGAATACTATAGATTGTAGTGCGAACCAATAGTGAGGTGTCATCGCGATGATGTATGTCGCAATAGTTCTGCCGTGCCTCAATATAGGTGATGTCACGGAACAGAATCTTATGTTTCTTTGTCTGAGTCACCTTGACCAGCATATAATCCACGCCTTCAGTTTCTATATCTTTCTGAAGCATTTTCCTTGCCTTGACAATGGCCTTTGAGAAACGTTCGTAAGGAATCGGCTTGAGAAGATAGTCGGTTACGTTGAAGTCATAGCTTCTGAGGGCATACTGTTCGTATGCAGTGGTAAGGATGACGAGCGACGAGGTATTGGCGGTGCTAAGCCAATCCATGCCTGATGTGTATGGCATCTCGATGTCTAGGAATATTATATCTGGCGACATCTCCAGCAGACGCATACGAAGCTCCGGAATAGTCTCACATTCTGCAAGAATCTTGATGTCGCCTTCGCGCGTGATATATTCTCTGAGTCCTTGACGGGCAATAGGCTCATCGTCAACTATAAAGCATGTTATCATAGAGTCAATGTCAATTTTGCTGAGTAAAAGTCGTTATTTCTCGTTATTTCAAGTGTGTGATGGTCTGGATATAACAGCGATAATCGTCGGCGCAGGTTGGCCAGTCCAGTTCCTGTCTTTGGCTTGGGAGGCATCTGGGCATCGATGGGCGGAACCGAGTTGATAATGGAAAAAGTCAGTTGGTTTCCTGTCTTGAACATCTTTATGTCAATACTCAGTTCGTCGCCTCCTATATATTTGAATGCGTTCTCAACGAGGGGAATGAACAGAAGCGGGTATATCATGTCGTTCTGAGCATCTTCCATCATATTGAAATCTACTTTGAGGCTAAGGCGGTCAGAGCATCTCAGTCTGCGGAAACTTATATCCTTCTCCAGATATTCCAACTCCTTTTGCAGCGGAACTTTCTTACTGCCGCAGTTAACCTGATAACGCAGAATTTCGCTGAGAAGCTCGATGGTGTGGCGTGCAGTCTCATTCTCTGGTCCTATCTGGAAGTATATAGTGTTAAGCGCATTGAACAGGAAATGAGGGTGATACTGAGCTCTAAGCGCACGTAGTTCGGAGTTAAGCTGTTCATTCTTCAGTTCGGCCTGTTCTAACTGCAGTCTTCTCTTTTCTGCCTCATCTATGCTATGACGCAGAATTCCGTAACAGATACAGCCAAAGAGCGACGAGACTACGAGAGGCACGCTCATTTCTTTCATGGAGTAGAATGCGTGATACTGCAGGTAAGCCCTTACTGCCGCATCGCAACCAATAACAGCAAAGGAAATGGCAACGGTTACGCCATACCCTTTCCACAGACTTGACTGATGCTTCTGAGTATATGTCGTCCACCATCCAAGAATATACAGGAACACATAGCATACGACAATCGTTGCTATCACGTCGAAGGCAATAAACCCAGGGCTCTTCACTTCCCAGTATTTCACATTACGATAGACATCGGTGCATATTCTCATACAGGGAAGAACCACGACACCTAAGAATGTGGCAACGTAGAGTTGTTTCAGTTGCAGTTTGATCTTCTTTGCCATTATTGACCCATAAACAATCTTTGAAATACAAAATTACGGAATCGCCTTTAAACGACCAACTTTGAGTGATGAGTTGCGTGAATAATGTGACGAACGACAAAATTCAAATGTCTCATTGTCTTTTCTTTTTAGTTCAAGGAATAATCAATCCATTTCGTAGCCTTTTACCTGAATGGCAGGGCATACAGGGAGTTTCCTTGTCCTTCCCTTCACGGCATTGCGATACAGGCCGTTCTTCATATAGCCATTCAGGTAAAGGAACCCCTTCTCGCCCATGCCATCCACCATACGGATGCTGACGTAATAGTCTGTCTTGGGCTTCAGCACTATGTTCTCCTCCGGACGGATATCCAAGAGGTATTTGCTCTTGTCTTTTGTGAGAGTCTCGTATATCGGCTTCTGAAGGATGTTCACGAACTGGCCGCCCCTTTTCTCATACACGTTGATGCTCACCTTGCATTGCTTGAAGGTGCAGCTTGACACTTTCACCATGATATCGCTGATTACAGAACTCTTCTTACACGAGAAGACAACACCGCCCTCTGGTCCTGAGTCTGAGCCATGTCCAGAGATGCCAATCTGTCCTGGGGCAGGGATGCCCTTGCCTACGAAGGTCTTGGGCTTGTTCTTCTTGCCAATCACCACCTCTGCGAGTTCAACAACCTTGTCTTTCAGCACTACGGTGAGTTCCTTGTTCTTTGAATATTCCTGATAGGAAATCTCTGTGGTGAGATACGATACATGAGTGAATGAAAGTTCTGTCTTCCGTCCGGCAGGAATCGTGAGTTCGAAGTGCCCCTTTGCATCTGAGATGATGCCAACGCTATCGTTCTCGAATCCTATGCTGACGTATTCGATACTCTCGCCCCGCTCGTTTACAACGTTACCCTTGACGGTGGTCTGTGCTGATATTGGCGACGCTATTGTCATTAAGGCAATTAGCATCGCAAGAATAATGCTCTTTTTCATCTTTTTACTTCTCGCTACTATAGTCTAGAATATCTGCCGGAGTACAATCCAATGCCTTGCAGATGGCATCAAGAGTGGTAAAGCGTATTGCCTTTGCCTTACCCGTTTTCAGCTTTGAAAGGTTTGTGATGGTGATGCCCACTCGCTCAGATAACTCATTAAGCGAGATCTTCCTTTTTGCCATCATCACGTCTAAGTTCACGACTATCATTTTCTCCCCTCCCTATACCGTTAGATCATGTTCTGCTGTAACCTGATAGCCCATCTTGTATAAGATTCCGAAAACGAACAGGATAAGAGCCTGCACGAATGGATTTGAAGTAAGAGCCATTACTACCGGACCTTCAGAATGGAATGCCTGAGCAAGATTGTCTGATGCAACCGTCTGAAGGAATAGCAGGATAGCACCGATGAAGATAAGTCTGATGTTCTCCTTCGGAAATAATTCCTCATTTCGTATTCCTTTGATGAGGTTGATAAAGAAAACCACGCATATCCCCATGACTGCCAGCGTCAGGACTATATATGATATGAATATAGTGGAAGAGAACAAAACCAGTTTCTGTTTCGCCTCCCAATGAATATGCTCGCCAGTCGTATCAAATACCTGATGATAGCTTTGATAACACAAGAATACAAACCATACGGCACAAAAGAATAGTGCCACATAACTGAGCCATTTCAGCGTCGTTGTCAATTTCTCATTCATAGCGTAAATCTTTTCTATTTATTGTTTTGGCTGCAAAGGTAAATAAATTTGTCGAAAAACGACAAATAATAGATGATAATTAACTATTATTTAACGTAGTTTACTATTTGTAATAGTCTGTTGCTTTTTATATTTGTCCTATATCCGTTATACCTCCGTTTCTCCTTCGCTATACCTTCGCTTCTAGTCCGTTCTTGTGGATGGGAGAAAAATGGGACTTACATGGGATTTGCAAGGGAGGTACATGGGAATTACAAGTTAGACGAAAAACAGACGATACATTTGGTTAGATTAATTTAAGTTCTGCAAAGACGATCGGGAGATAACTGATACAGAGTGGAAACATTTATATAACTATGCTGGAAACATAATGCAAAGGTCTGGTTTTGAATGAAAAAAACGATTAACCGAATATTTTTTGGAAATATTTCTTTATTTTGGAAGAAAATGTTTATCTTTGCAAAATCCTATTAGAACAATAATAACTGAAACCATTAAAAAGAGAATATAGTATGAATGTATGGGCGATTATCTGTTTGGTGGTATTTGCATTAGTGCTTCCTTGGGCTATTGATAGAATATGTATGTTCATATCAAAGAAGACCAAGCATGAGTATGGTATTCAAGATACATACGAGCACTTTCACAAGGAACTCGTCAAAATAGAAAGAGCGCGCAAAAGACGTGCTTTTTATGAAGCTTTCCAAAAATTCTTTAGAAAACTCTTTGGTGGCAAATAGTCATAGGTAGCAACATCTAATAACAAAACCATATCAATACTAATATGAGTACAACAGAAGACACAGAACTACTAACCGTCGATCAACTTGTTGAGGAGTTGGCTGAGTTTGAAGAGGACTACTCTGACTATGACGTAGTTTGCTGGACTCCCGACCATGAGCCTTGTTTTCCTACAAGCGTTGAACTTGATGGGGATGGCGACCTCTGCATCAGCCTTAAAGAGGATGATGGGGAAAACTACAATGTTGGTATGCTTCTTGAGGAACTCAGCAAGTATGATGAAGACACTCCGGTATATGTTGCCGCCCGCGGTCTTCTCATGAATATTGAGGTGAAGAACGACTATACCATCTTTTATGAAGACCTTGATGAAGAAAGCGACATTGAGGTCATTGCCTGCGATGGCATCGTCTTTGGAGAATATGAAGATGAGTGGGAAGAAGATGATGATGATTTTTAAGTTGAACAATAATCATCCTTTTTTATATACCTATATTACACAATAGCATTCCAGAGTGGAAGTATCATAAATATTTTAAACATGAGTATCATCCAATTATATGGAGAATGGAAGAAAGGGTCTACAAGGAAAGAAAATTCCCTTGAAATAAGATTCAAGAACTTCCTACTAAATCAACGTAACCCAGACGACTATTATCTGTCATCTGATGGGAAACAAGTAAATTGTAAAGGTGATGTGAAAATTTCGGATGATGATTTAATTGATGGTAGATTTCCATTTGATTTCGGCGATGTCAATGGCTATTTTGATTGTAGTTTTTGTAAATCATTAATATCACTTAAGGGTGTGCCAAAGAAAGTTGAAGGTTCTTTCAGTTGTGCAAATTGTGACAAATTGGTTTCGTTAGAGGATGCGCCTGAAATTGTAGGAGGAGATTTCTTTTGTCATGATTGCCCAAATCTGGCATCATTAATGGGAGTACCAAAGAAGATCGATGGCTCTTTCAGTTGTACAAACTGTGATACTCTAAAATCATTGGAAGGAGCACCCGAAATAGTTGGAGGTTATTTCTTTTGTTCGGATTGCAGGTCTTTGACTACATTAAATGGTGCGCCAAAGGATGTTGGAGGCTATTTTAATTGTGCAAATTGCAATTTGTTGGTTTCATTAGATGAAGCGCCAAAGAATGTTGGCAGTTCTTTTATTGTTTAAAATATTTTAATATGGCATTAATCTTTCCAAAACCTACAAGAAGAGTAGGTATCACAATTATTGATAATAACGGACTTTGTTCTCCGTTACAGTTAAATATTCTTCAAGACTGTACTTCCTTGGATTTCTATTTAGGGAAGTATAATTCACTTGCTGAGATACTTAATTCATTAGGGGTTAAAGTATATATCTGTAAAGGAATAATAGAGAAGGATATAACTTCGTTTCTAGATGAAGCAGAGGAGTTTTGGCTCTCTAAACTAAAGACAGATCAGAACGAATCGGAGGAGATAACAAAGAATCTGGAAAGAATCAAAAGAGAACGTAAGTTTTCAACAGTCCGCATTCGTGGCAGGTATCTTCCCGAAGGAAAAATTATAGAACTCTATCCAGAAGAGATGAAGGAAGAGTATAGTGGAACAAAAGTGGACGAGTTGTTAGTATCAACGCTTGCTCATGAAACTATGCACGCCTATTTCGACCGTCCAGGGCATGACCACTATCCATACGCATATTTTGTGGAAGAACCGTTGGCAGAGTTCGGTATGTTGTTGTTTCTCTATGCTGCATGTATGCCGATGCTATCATGGGCAAAACAAGATGTTGCAGGTGGGTATAGCTGTTATCGCTATGGAGCAACACTTTTTGACCACAAAGGTGATCTCGCACTTCGCGTTTATTTGGAGAATTATAAATGTGGCATCAGCGAATATGATACACTTGATGTGTATGGTAGAACAATAGTGTTGCCGTATCCTTCAGTAGGAAAGAAACTACAAGTCTATATTCCAGGCGGAAAAATCATAAACTGCCCTGTTTCTGCGGATACATTTGTTGCAGCAATTGATGAAGCCGCAATCCAGAAGGGGACTGCCGCATTATTGGATCCTAAAGTTAACAAATTGTGGTGTTACTACCCTTTAATGTCTGATAATACCGCGACCTATAATAGTGCCTTTCCCAAATACCAAAAGGCACTAAAACAATGCGCAAAAAGCAAACTATACGTCAATACATATTCCAGCAATACACAAAAGGAGCGATTGCTGAATGAAATCTTAGGAAAGTTAGGTCTCAATTGGACGGTCTCCATCGTATAGATGCATCACAAATGCATAAATTGGGCCATTTGAAACAAATATAACCATTGCTTTCCAATACCCCTTAGGCAGTTTGACACCGTTCATCTGCTTGAGGAGTATTGAAAACATGATAATATCAATGGTGTAGTCTATCAATATAATAAAAACTATAGTAAAAGTAATCAGGTTTAATTATATAATCAAGCATTTAAGATTTTTCTTTTGGGTTTATCGCAACTACACAAAGGTTTTTTATGCTTTGCTCACAAAGGTGATGTCACATTGGGAGAAATGGACGGACCAACCGAGAAGGACTTTCACGCTATCTGCCAAATACACCTTCAACCCTGCCAAGAAGAAGTACAAGGGTGAGGCTGCAAGTAGCGAACTGAACAGATTCTAAGGCTATTATATATTATAAAGGTGAGTTTGTCGAGAAAAATGGGAACGGATTTATCCAATTTTTCTGATAGCAGGCGCAGTGTTATTTGTACGGTTTATTTCTGATATATCCGATAAATTCGTTTCCCTTATTCTTTTTATTGTAATGTTACAATGAAATCGGTTTGGATGTAGAGTTAGTGAAGAATTCACACCTTTGCTGTTTGCTATAATAATTAGGCAAAATGAGACAATGAGACATTTGTAAAAGAGGGTTAGAAGGCTTTTGAAATTAAGAGATTAAGAGATTAAAAAATTAATTTTCAATTTTCAATTCTCACTTGCTTTAGCTTGATGAGCTTCAGCGAAGAACTTGCGTAGCTTGTTGAGCCTTGCGAAAAATTTTCAATTGCTAAGACCTTCTACCCTTTTTCCTACTCTTAGAGCGCAAAACATCAAGAAAGTGTCATGTTTTGCTAAATAAGGTCATAACAATTTGTGTCGATATGAGTAATTTTGTCCCCGAAATGTTAAGGTTAAAAGGTTGTAAGGTTAGGATGCCTTATTGCAATTGAAAATTTTTCGCAAGGCTCAACAAGCTACGCAAGTTCTTCGCTGAAGCTCATCAAGCTAAAGCAAGTGAAAAATGAAAATTTTTAATGTCTTAATCCCAAAAGCAAGTCCGACCTGAAAACCTATAAACCTATAAACCCTGTAAACCTAAAAAAATGAAATCTTTACTTTTCGCAGCATCTATGCTTCTGGCTTCTTCCGTGCAGGCGTTGGCTCAGGAATTTGAGTCGGCTACTTCTGCCGTTAAGAATATGCGTGTCGGGTGGAATCTCGGCAATACCCTTGATGCCAACTCGGGTTCTACAACTAATATGTGGATTGAGAAGTGGACGGAGCGCAAGACTTCCGACTACGAGACGGCTTGGGGGCAGCCTGTTACCACAGAGGCACTCATAAAGATGTTCAAGGATGCTGGTTTCAATGCAATACGTGTTCCTGTGACATGGTATCCTCACATGGGTGTTGTGAACAATGAACTTAACTGGGATATCGATTCTTGGTCGCCTACTAAGGTGGAGGAGAAATGGATGGCTCGCGTGAAGGAGGTTGTTGACTATGTGATAAACAACGGCATGTACTGCATCATCAATGTGCATCACGACACAGGTAACGCTACAACGGCGTGGATACGTGCTAATACTGCAAACTATAATAAGTATAAGGATACTTTCGAGGACCTCTGGACACAGATTGCTACGGAGTTCAAGGACTATGACGAGCATCTGCTTTTCGAGGGCTATAACGAGATGCTTGACAGTTACGGCTCATGGTGCTTTGCTTCATTTGCAGCTCCTGGAAACTATAATGCCGATTCTGCGGCAGACTCATACAAGGCAGTAAACAAGTATGCGCAGTCGTTTGTGAATGCAGTTCGTGCCACGGGTGGTAATAACTCATATCGCAACCTCATTATAAACTCATACTGCGCAAGCAATGGCTCTGGCAACTGGAATGAGCATCTGCTTGAACCTTTGAAGAATCTTGCCTACCCGGAGGATGAAGCCCAGAACCATATCGCCTTCCAAGTTCATTACTATCCAAGCATCAAGGACCTCTCCTGGGCAAAGACCGAGTGCGCTATGATGCTGAGTGATATCAAGAAGTATCTTCAGAATAGGGCTCCTGTGATCTTCGGAGAGTGGGGAACGTCAAATAACCTTGTTAAGAACGAGAAAGGCGATGGTTATAAGGATGACTACTATACATCGTACAAGCAGAACAAGATTAACTTCGCGAAGTTTTTCGTAGAAGAGTGTAAGAAGGCTGATATCGCCACGTTCTATTGGATGATGCTGTCGGACTGCGAGGACCGCGCGAGTCTGACATGGACAATGCCAGACCTCAAGGATGCCATCATCAAGGGCTATTATGGCAATGACGGCTATACCACTTCCATTGAGGGTGTTTCAGAGACTTCATCTTCAAAGATATTGAAACCACAGAAACTAATACATAAGGACAAGGTGATCATTGCAAATGGTGATGATAAATACACCATTGCAGGTACAAAACTCAAGTGAACGCATAGCGTTCGGGCTCACCATTATTAAAATGGTGAGCTTTTTTTGTGGGTTAGAAAGGAGTAATAAGGAGTACAAGGAGTTCAAGACGAATGCTTTGAACGTTCAAATAAGCGATAAATACTATCGTCTTGTACTCCTTGAACTCCTTATTACTACTTGTACTCCTAAAAAAAAACTTGAAAAAAATCCCTCTTTCATGTAATAAATTGTTATGACCTTACGTCAAATGGTTAAAACAAGTACGACGATGGAAAGTATCGAAAAGGAATTTGCGCAATTTGTTCGCGAGCAGAAAAGCACCATCTATACTGTGTGCTATATGTTCTCTAATGATGAGGAAGAGGTTAACGACCTCTTTCAGGAGGCTCTTGTCAACCTCTGGAAGGGCTACGGGGCATTCCGTCATGAGAGTAAGATCGGGACATGGGTATATCGTGTGACGCTCAACTCCTGTATATCTTCTGAGCGCAAGAAGAAACGGCGTGTGCAGGCAATACCCCTTACTATGGATGTAAATCTGTATGAGGACAATGATGCCGACACTAAGCAGATTCGACAACTTCATGAACGTATTCAGAAACTTGGAATGGTGGACAGGGCCATAGTGCTGATGTGGCTGGAGAATATGTCGTATGACGAGATTGCTGCTGTCATAGGCATAACCCCGAAAAACGTTGGCGTGAAGCTCTTTCGCATCAAGCAACAGTTGATGAAAGGTTAAAGGGAGGCCCGAAAGTAAATTAGAAAGAAATTCTCTCAGAAAATTATAATTTTAAAATTTGAATTTACTGATTATAATTTATTGAGAATTTACTTTCTGAAAAAGCGCAAGCGCCAACCTTTCTTAATTATGAACCATTTATTGTAAAGAAAACTATGGAAGAAATGAATTTGGAGGAGATGCAATCCCAGATATCAATCCTAAAGGAAAAGATAGAAAAGAAGAGTGTTGTCAACGACAAGCTCATACATGATGTTATCAGTACCCACACCGACAATATCAAGCGGAAGATGTTTGCCGCTGTGGTGTGTGGACTCATAACAATTGCAATGTCACCTACTGCATTCCACTATAATCTGGGAATGTCATGGCTGTTCGTCATCGTAACGGATATCTTTCTGATATACTGCATGTCGATGGAAGTGTATTATAAGAGGATGCTGTCCGACAAGACATTGATGAACTCCAGTATATTGGAGGTGGCTCAGTGCGTATCACGATTCAAGGTCGGTTATAAGCGCTATACCCTAATAAACTGCGTGGTTCTCCTGCCTCTCTGGCTGACATGGCTGTTTGTTGAAACGTATTCCCATTTTTCCGACAACATGGAGATGTTCTGGTGGCTTACAGCCGGTCTTTGCGTTGGAATCGTCATCGGAGGATTTATTGGCTTGCGCCTCTTCTTCCGTATCCTTGACAATGCGAATCAGATTATAAAGGAGATTCAGGAGTAACTGAAGTTTTTGTAAGCAAAAACTTCAGAGGTTATGAGGTTTGGAGGTTTTAAGGTCAGCATCGCTACAAACATTGTTCACAAGCTCACCAAGCTAAAGCAAGTGTTCACAAGCTCATCAAGCTGCGCAAGTTCTTCGCAAGGCTCATCAAGCTAAAGCAAGTCCGACCTGAAAACCTTAAACCTGAAAAAGTTATGGACTCAGAATTGCCTGGAAGGCAACACTGTGAGTAACCGAGGTGCATACTCGACGAAAGGAGAGGATGCCCTCGGATAGAAAACAATTGCTCTCCTTATCAGCCTGGAAGGCTGTACCTGATTGACTCTTATACATGACCTCTCGAGATGTACTGTCTTCCAGACAGAAAAATATACGATGTGCATTTATCCCCCGCACATCCTCGTTTCACTCGTATGTACGGGGTTACTAATAGTGTTGCCTTCCAGGCAAATTCAAACTCCCGACTGTCTTTCTGATGAGTTTGCGAAGAACTTGCATAGCTTGTTGAGTCTTGCGAAAAAATAGCTCTGAAGGAGCGACACCTAAAAGGGCAGTCCGTAAGGGCTGTTACTATGGTGGTGTTTTATAGTGAGCGCTGTAGGTGCGACACCTAAAAATATAATAAGTGTCGGTCCTTCAGACCTCAGATTACAATAATGTCTATAATATAACGGCTCTTACGAACCGCCCTTTTAGGTGTCGCTCCTTCAGAGCTAATTTGAACTCACTTTAATGAGTCGAAATGAGAAAATGAGACAATGAGACATTTGAAAAAGAGGGTTTCGAGGTTATGAGGTTAGAAGGTTAGAGGTCAGCATCGCTAATGAGCGTTATTCGCTAAGGCTCATCAAGCTAAAGCAAGTCCGTTCAGAAAACCATAAAGACCTTCCGACCTTAAAACCTCTAAACCTTCTAACCTGAAAACCTTAAAAAATCTTTCAAAAATACGTTTTTATACTATATAAAAGTGTGAAATAACACTAAATTGCAAAAGTTTTGGTGAAAACGTTTGCAATATCAAAAAAAAATGTTATCTTTGCACTCGTAATGGGGAAAGAGTTAGTAGTTCACCCATTATGATTGAATATTAGTTGCAATTGAAACAGCCACCGCGTTGCGAAAACGGGGTGGCTGATTTTGTTATATACCATAAGATAATGTAAGCTTCATCTTTATGAAAATGTTTTTGTAAAAAAATGATGATATACACACTTTTGGCATATAAAAGAGCAGAGTTTACAATTTTTTTGTTACTTTTGCACGCCGAAAACCATATCTAAGACGGATAAAATTATAATTATGAGAATTATTTCAATAGCTATTGCGCTTTTTGTTTCATTGGTTGCTAATGCGCAGGTTAATCCAAAGGAGGGATTTATCATTACCAATCAGAAAGATACGGTCTATGGAATGATAGAGTATCGAACAAACACTATAAATGCTCAACAATGTGTCTTTAAGGCTAATGATGCCTCTGAGTATGTGAAATATACTCCAGGACAGATTCTGGGTTACAGGTTCAAGGAAAGCGGAAAATTCTATGTGAGCAAGAAATTCGACAATAATGAAGAGTTCTTTGCTGAATTTCTCGTTGATGGAATTATGAATCTGTACCGCAAGGAAAAGGGATTTAGGCAAATCTATTATTTGGAGAATGAAGAAGGCAAGGTGGTTCAGTATGAAAACATGGATGGTGATATGAATTACGACCAGCGTACTGCCAATATGAGAGCTCAGGAACTGCTTCAGCAGGTTTATAAGTCACAACGTGCCATTGATGATATTAAGCCAAACAGTATGAGTGATAAGCAGATGATAAAGATGGTGCGAGATTATCATGAAGATGTTTGTACATCAAATGAGGAATGTATCAAATATGAATATGATTCCAGCAAAGAGAAGACAAAGTGCTATCTGTCAGTTTTTGCTGGTGGCGGTGGTGTATATATTAAAACCTCTGAGATGGAGCATGGTTTTCGAGGGAACATGTTTTCTGTAGGTGCCTCTTTGGATATTGATGTAAGTAGATATGCCAACGGTATGTTATTCCAGATTATGGGTTCTTATTTCGGTATCAAGAGTAAAAACGAAGATGCTGTGAGCCTTGTGGAATTGAATACAGGCGTTATGGCCCGTTTCCCGATAAACAACAAATTAAAGTTTACGGTAAGGGGAGGTCTTGCTTTTTCTACAACTTTTGAGGATGGAGTTCTTGGCTATGGATTGTTGAAAGGCCTTTACGGAGGTTGTGGCCTGGAATTGCCAGTTCAGAAGCATGCCGTATTCCTTAATGTTGATGGCAAAAGTTTTGGAACGGGTGATTTTTGGGGATTAGGTGATGTTAATATACTTCAAGGTACTATAGGTTTTAGGTTTTAGTAGCACATATCGTTAGTTTGTGCTCGCTATATGGACAATTAATCATAAAAATCCTCACACGTGAAAATGTGTGAGGATTTTGCGTTACTATCTTAAACTTATTTGCGAAATGGCTGTTACAGACGTGATTTCTCATCATTTCCTGCACCGGTACCTTTATACTTGCTGTTGCTTGCGTTGAAGTTGTAGCTGATGGTGAAGCCTACTGCCTGAGTGTAGGTGTATATCTTATTGCTGGTGGTACCGATGCCGTAGTAGGTGATCATGTTGTTGCGTGCAGAGCGGAAGATGTCGTCGGCATACAGGGTGGCAATGAGGTTGCCCTTGAGGAATGTCTTCTGCACACGGGCGTTGACAGAGCAGCTGGTGCCGCGATACATCATTCCCCAGTGGTTGCTGCCAGTGTAGTTGATGTCGAGCAATGCCTTGGCGGTGGTGCCGAGGATGAACCAGTTCTGTAGGCGTGCGGAGAACTCTGGCTTGTTCAGCTTCTTTGGAGCACCATACTTCTCGGAATCGAACATCTGCTGATAGTAGTGCAAAGTGGTGATCGGCTGCCAGATACCAATCTTTGGAGATGCTGTGAGGGTGGCATATACGCGATCCTGGTGGTCAAAGTTTACAGGCGTAAGGATAATGATTTCATTCTCCTCGTCGTATAGCTTACCTGTGTGTGAAAAGAAATCGTTCTCACGGGTATAGCCAGTTGCGAAGTTCAGCCATGAATATGTCAGGATGAAGTCGAGGCTCTGGCGGGTGGAAGGACGCAACAGAGGATTACCGCCTTCGTAGAACATACGACTGTCATATACGACAAAAGAACCTAATTGATTGTATGACGGACGCGTGATGCGCTTGGTATAGCTCAGTTGTGCGCTCCACTTACCCTTTTGCCATGCGGCAGAGAGGGTAGGGAACAAGTCGTTGTAAGTGCGGCTTGGCTCTGTCTGCTTGATGCCGAACGAATAGTAGTTTGTTGATACGTGCTCATATCGCAGACCGGCATTCATACGCCATTGCCCCAGTTGCATCTGATATTCGGCAAAGCCGGCAATGTTCTTTTCGTCCGTCTCATTGTCGGACTCGGGTATTATGCCCTCATGATTGTAGTTGTAGCCATTACTCTGGGTATTTGTAACCTCCGAGCCACCGCTCAATTCGCCTTTCCATACAGGGTAGGTGAGAATTAGTTTACCGGCTGCCATAGTGCGCTTGTCGTTGGTGTTGCTGGTGATGGGGCGGTTGCCGAACTCTGTGCTATATTCATACTGATAGAGATTGTTCTCTGTTTCGCGTCGCAATAGCGTGGCATTGAAATCGATATTCAGTTTCCCCACCTTGCCTACGTAGTATGTATTCAGTTCCCATATAGGTTTGTTCTTTTCACGAATATCAGTAAGTAGAAGCACATCGCCATGAAAAGCTCCGTTCTTCGTATAGTGCTGCTCCATATCGGTCTTGAAAATGCTGGAGAAGATATGTTGTGAAGAGATGCTGAAACCGATGGAGTGGTCAGTATTGAAGTCGTAGCTGAGACCCGCCTTGTAATAAAGCGTGGTCCATGTGCTCCTTACAGGGATTTTTGCATTGGCATTGAACAGATCCTTGCTGATGTGGATTTCCTGGTCAACATCTTGCTCTGTACTGTAGTTGCCGTTGTCGAGGGAAATGTTGGCGAATGCTTCCAGTCCGTTGGTGCGGTATTTCAGGGTGAGGTCGTCATAGTTATACCACTTGTTGTTGAGGCGTGACTGGTTATAGAGAGAAAGGCTGAAACCGTCGCCCTGTGGCTTCAAGGTCTTGATACGGATTACCGCATTTACCTCTGCATTATACTTGGCACCCGGAGCGGTGATAACCTCCACATTCTTGATGTCGGCGGATTTCAGCATCTTCAGTTCGCTTGCACCAGTCACCTTCTTGTTGTTGATGTAGATTTCAGGCTCACCCTTTGCGAGAACCTCGAACTTGCCATCGCGTTTCTGAACCATAGGAATCATAGATAGGAGGTCATCGGCTGTGCCTACGTCGTGAAGTACGGAGTGCTGCACATCGACAGCCATTCCGCCAGTCACCATCTTATACTGCGGAATCTCGCCCTTGATCTCCACGCCCTTGATTGTGTAGGTCTCAGGCTGGAGGGTGATAGTGCCCATCTTGCCTACGGCAGCATTGCGTATTACGGTCTTGTAGCCGATGGTGCTAATCTTGGCTATGATGTGCTTCATCTGGCAAGGAATGACGAAATCACCATTCTCGTTGCTCACGCCGCCAGTGATGAAAGAGGAGTCGGCAACAGACAGAAGTGATACGTTGGCAAATGGCATTGGAGCACCTTTTTCATCAACGATGTGACCGGAGAGCTTGGTACCAGACTTCTGTACGCACTCGATGTAGATATCCTTTCTTTCGAAGGTGGTGTGCATAGGGTAGAAACCGATAACCTGTCTTACGGCATCCTCAACAGAGGCATTGCGTATGGATGTGGTAACGGTGAAGTCCTCCAGTTCATCGAATATGAAATGTATCTTGTAATTGCTCTGAGCATTATCAATCCAGATGAGCGCGTCGGAGAGAGACGTGTTGCGGAAGGTATGTGTCAGGCTTTGCGCCTTTATTGCAGATGAGGCGAAAAGGAGGAATAACAGGAATAAGCCCCCCAACCCCCCAAAGGGGAGTTTCTTGATTATATTTATTGTGAAAGACATATTGATTACGAATTTATGTTACTTATTTCGTTAGCATCCTATCGATTGACTATGTTCATCTTCATTTCACGGACATACTGAAAGAAGCGATCTATGACGTCAACGCCTTTCATGTTTGGCACATTGATGAGCGATGCACCGTTGTTGAACTGCATCACGGTAGGTTTCTGCTCGTCGAACAAAGGCCAGGCAGGTAGTCCTTCACCGTTAGGATTGCCACCAGTCTTGGCGAAGTTCACCCAGTATTGCTGCATCAGGTCGCTAACCTTCTTCTCCTGCGGAAATCTGTCAGCCTTCTTGTCAAAAGCTCCTTGCAGATACATGATGTCATCGGAATGAGCGGCACCACGGCGGTTGCCCTTGGCATAGATGGTAGTGTCAGACTTCTGGGCGAGGTAAGCCACATAGACAGGACTCTTTCCCGTCTTTTTCTGCAAGGTAGCCCAAGCGTATGCAGGCCATCCGAAATTAAGGTCGCGACCTATGTCGCGGAGGCTGTAAAGACGCTGCTCGGCAGTACTGCCAGGGTAATAGGCTTTCAGGGTGTCGCCCCAAGTGCCAGGCAACTGAGCGGCTTGCTGGTTATACATTTCTTCGCTAACGGAGTCAAATTCCGTGGCAGCCTCGTCGCTGTTGTGCATGATCAGTACAGGCACATCGTTGTATTTGCCCTGATTGTAGAGGTCGTAGATAGGCGCGGTCATAACGTAGCCGTCGATGATAGGGGTACAGCCCACGAAGTTCACGCCGTTGCCTGTGAGTGACCTGGCATCCATCTGGCGCATCTCCGCGATGCTCTTCTTCTGCAACTGGTTCATGAACATATTACCCAGTGTCTGAGCCGTTGGCTGGTCAACGTCGCCTGGCAACATGAAGGCTCCGCTCTGGCTGATGCACGCACGGAACAATCCCTTTGCCAGAGGTGATGCACAGAGAATGTTGCAACACATGGCACCTGCTGACTCGCCAAAGATAGTTACCTTTGCAGGGTCGCCGCCAAAGTTGCTGATGTTGCGCTGTACCCATTGCAGGGCAAAGATAAGGTCGAGTATGCCATAGTTGCCAGAATGTCCATCGGGATTCTCCTTTGCCAGTTCCTCGTGTGCCATATAGCCAAGTGCACCGGCACGATAAGCCACAGATACGGTGACAACGCCACGACGGGCAAGACTCTGCCATAGTTCGCCGCCATAATGTTCACTACGGAATCCGCCACCATGAATCCACACCATCACGGGCAGGGCCTCGTTCTCCTTCTTGGCAGGAGTTACCACGCTGAGGTAGAGGCAGTCCTCGTCCATCATGTCGTATTTCACGTAACTCTTTTCTGGCTGTGGAGGCCACTTGGCAGGCTCCTTGGCTTTGAGCACACCATTCCAAGGCTTTGCAGGCTGTGGTGCCTTCCAGCGCAAGTCGCCAACAGGAGGAGCTGCAAAAGGAATGGCATAATAACAGGCGAGGTCATTGCCTTCGAGTACACCCTCTACATCACCCGTTTCTACATGAGTCTTCAAAAGTGGCTGGGCCTGAATAGTCACCATGACCAATAGCCCGCATATAATAGATAATAGTTTTTCTTTCATTTTTACAGAGTTCTAGGTTTACGTCTTACTTTTTCCGGTTCCCTCCCTAAGGAGGTTTTTATTCTATAGTTATTGTTTCGTCGGAGAGAGTGAGGTGTACTTTCTCGAAGTGGTTGATACGGTTGATTATATCCTGCAGTTTGTCGTCAGCATCCCATGACAGGTATAGACGTATCGTGCTGGCTTTCTCGTTGTTGAATACCACTTTCACACCGAAGTCTTTTTTCAGCTGATTCATGATTTCCTGCAACTGCACGTTGTTGAAGTTCTGGGCAGTCCTTACGGTATCTGTCTTTTCTTCTACATTTACAGTCTTAACGGCAGTCTCTTTTTCATCCACCACAGTTGTTGTCGTTACATTTGTATCTTTTTTGGCAGATACGAAGTGAGAGATAGCGGCGTATGAAATGCCTGAGAGTGCAGCAAGGATGGCTAATGTGGCAGCCCATTGCATAGGCTTGCTTCTATGCTGCTTTGACTGTTTGGCCTGTGTCCTTGTCTTGAAACGTTGCCACTCTTTATCCACGTCAGGGGCAGGGATGTGGGAATCTTCGAGCATCTTATCAAGTTGCTCTTCTGTATATTGCTCTGAATTTAGGAGCATTCTGATTTGTTCTTCTTTTTTCATGCTTCTTTGCGGTTAAAAGTGTTACGCAGTTTTTTCATTCCTTGCACTAAGTGCTTGTTTACGGCCGAAAGGCTGATGCCGAGCGAGTTGGATATCTCCTTGTAGGATTTCCTGTCGTCGAAGTGCATGTGGATGATCTTACTTGTCTGTGGGGTGAGCCATCCGTCGATATAGTGGCGTATTATCTCTATTAGCTCATCGTCTGGTCTCCCTTGCCATGGTTCCGGAAATTCCAGTTCTTGTGTGTCTGCTATCTGAGTCTCAACTTTTCTATGCCTCTCCCATTGCGCAATTATGTTGAGGCAGCGATTCCTGACACATGTCAGAAGAAACGACCGTTGAGATTCTTCGCGCAGCTCCACAGTACCATCCCACAGACTTGCAAAGACATCCTGTACGGCATCTTTTGCTTCGTCCTCATCACCCAACAGGATATATGCCACTCGGTACATCCTATCGTATTCGGAATGGAAAAGCTGTTCAAACTGTTGTTCTTTTTGTTTCATCATTTTTTGTTGCTGTTTATCTTTAATACAGCTAAGCATGAAGAATGATTACCCCTAAATGAAAATTTTTTTTCAAAGAAGCTAAAAAAATCTTTTTCCTGCCTACAAAAATACAATATTCTTTTTATATAAACAAGTAATGTCCCCGGAATTATCAAGAAAAATGACTTTGTGTATTGGCATCTTGCTATTCGTGTACTCCATTTTTGTATTGTGCACAAAAATAAGATGCTATTTCAATTTATCATTAAAAGAAAGACATGTCGGTATTTTCATGGTTGTTTATTCCTTCTCATTAAGTCCGTTATAGTTCCGTTGTAAGTCCGTACCAAAGTCGGTGCAAGTCCCATTTTCCAAGGAACCAAACTCGATGAGGGTCCGTTCTAAGAGCGAACATAGAGCGGAGGTTCATCGAGTTTGGTTCGGAGGATGAGCGAAGTTATAGTGATGTTAAAAGCAAGGTGTTACCCAAATGTTTTGGAATGATTTTAGTATTCTTCAATCAAGAAACGTTTTCCGAATCTGCGTATGAGGTAGCCTAATAGTAGGATATTGAAAATGAGGAAAAATATCATGAAATATTTCCTGTATTTCCAATAGTATTCATCGCAAGTATAAACGTCGTCTTTGTCTAAACCTCGTACTTTAGTGTATCTGTCCCATAGGATAGTGGTGGTTGATGCAGAGTCGATAGTGGCATATTTTTCTTCGTGGGCATCCAGTTGGGTAAGGACATAGCAATTGTGGTTTTCTGCTGTGAATGCAATAGTGTCATCATGTTCTAATAGCTCCTGTACATCATTGAATGCGTCCTTTTCAAAGAATTTCCCATTGACATCTGTGTCAAGACGCCAAGCATATCCTATATTGTTTAGCTGATATTTGTTGTTGATATTTACACATTGCCAATCGCCTATGCCTATGTCGGAACCTGTCACGATGCTATAAGCAATGTTTTCAAAGAAAAATAAACCTGCAAAACTAAAGATAAGAACTCCTGGGGCAAAGAACCAAGCTACGAGTTTTACTTCTTTGTTCGTGCGTTTCTTGTAGAGGTGAGCCAATATTAGGCCAGGGAGACCGAAACCGACAGATAGAATGGCAAAAACGATAGCCCAGATGATAAGAACGAATAATAATCCCATAGTTAGTCGTTGTTTTTGAGAATTTTTCCGAATGCTTGCCAAAGGGCATCATCGGGTAGGGGAGCTGTTACGCGGATCGTTTCTTTGCTGACAGGGTGCACGAACTCCATATGTCTGGAAAGCAGACAGATAGAACCGTCTTTGTTGCTGCGTGGAGAGCCATATTTGAGATCGCCTTTGATAGGGTAGCCAATCTTTGAGAGTTGACAGCGAATCTGATGATGACGGCCTGTGTATAGCTGTACCTCTACAAGACTGTAGCGGTCGGAGTGGGCAAGAATACGGTAGCTTAGCTGCGCCTTCTTTGAATCCTTCACCTCATGGTCATAGGCATACGACTTGTTCTGCTTCTCGTTGCGAACGAGCCAGTGGGTGAGGAGAGTGCCCTCAGAACCCAGACCCTCTCCCCGCTCCCCCTGCATAGGGGGAGAGCCGGAACCCAATGGAAGTCCCCCTATGCAGGGGGATTTAGAGGGTCTCTGCACTATCGCCCAATATGTCTTGTGAACATCCCCTACGCGGAACATCTCGTTGAGACGTGCAAGAGCCTTACTTGTGCGAGCAAACATCACCAATCCGCTGACAGGACGGTCAAGACGATGCACCACGCCAAGGAATACGTTCCCCGGCTTCTGATACTTGACTTTGATATAGTCCTTGACGGTCTCTGACAATGGAGTATCTCCTGTCTTGTCGCCTTGAACTATCTCGCCAGATTGCTTGCTGACGATAATGATATGGTTGTCTTCGTAAATTGGAGTCACCTTGATATTTACTATTTAACTATGTACTATTTACTATTTTACTTTCAAATTCAGCATTAAAAATGCGTTTCCTCGGCAAAGATACGGCATTTTGTCGGGATATCAAAGAAAAAAGAAGTAAAAGTCTTTGTTGTATGCTTTTTTTGCTGTATCTTTGCACTTGTCAAACGAATGACGTGCGAGGTACTTTGCACGTTGTCGCCTGAAACCAGAGATTATTCTATGAATAATAAATACATGAAGTGGGCAATCGGTATTGTGCTCACTCCCTTCATCTTAATCGTGCTTCTTGCCGTTGCACTCTATCTTCCACCTATTCAGAACTGGGCGGTAAAGACCGTTGCTGCCTATGCTTCTAAGGAGATGGGGATGGAGGTTAGCGTGGAGCGCGTCTGCCTTGTCTTCCCGCTCAATCTCGGGGTGGACGGCGTGAAGGTTATTCAGCCGAATGATTCTTTACCTCAATGCAAGGATACTATAGCTGACTTGAAAAGGGCTGTGGTGGATGTGCAGTTGCTGCCTCTTTTTGACAGTCAGGTGAATATTGACCAGCTTGATATCTATGACCTGAAGATGAATACCGCCAACCTTGTGCATGAGGCGAGGGTGAAAGGTAGAGTGGGAGAATTGAGTCTGACCTACCCCGACCCTCCCCAAGGGAGGGAGAAGAAAAATAGTCCTGCGAATATAGACCTCGGAAAAGAGACGGTTGATCTTGCTAAGATTTATCTTGCTGATGCGCATATAAACGTGGAGCTAAGCGATACCGTTCCGGAAGACACGACGAAGAGCGAGACGTTCTGGAAGATAAGTGCCGAGGAGTTGGCTATTGAAAACTCAGATGCTACGATACACATGCCGGGCGATACGCTTCAGTTTAAGGCCGTGCTTGGCAAGGTGAGTGCAAAGCAGGGATTCTTCGATTTATTCAAGGGAGAGTATAGTCTTGCATCTTTGGATTGGCAGAAAGGCGCAATATATTATGACAATAATTTTGAGCCTCGCCTTAAAGGACTGGATGCTAATCATATAGCGCTCACAAATATCGGGTTGGGCATAGACTCCTTGCGTTTCCTTGCAGCCAAGGATTCTGTGAATGCTATGGAGATGAGTCTGAGGATAAGGCAATGCCAGATGATGGAGAAATGTGGCATTGGCGTAAAGTCCTTGACGGGAAATCTTGCTATGGATTCCCTGAAACTCACGACCGATTTCGACCTTGCCCTCAATCGTGATGTTAATGCCGATATTGCAACCTCAACGCTGAAGGCAAATGCCATTGTTGACCTTAACGTGATGGATTCTATCAATCCGGGTAAGGTGTATGTGGATGCTGATGCCTCACTCGGAAGTGAGGATATTCTGCTTGGCATGGGTATGGGCGATATGCCTAAACAGTTCATGGATCAATGGCCGAGGAAACCGCTTGCCATCAAGCTTTCTGCCAATGGCAATATGAATCGTGTGGATATCAAGAGCGCATACGCACAGCTTCCGGGGGCATTCCTCGTGAAAGCTGACGGATATGCGGAGAAGTTCATGGATGTCAACAAACTCGTTTCGGATGTTCATCTTGATGCCCAGACCTATAACCTCGATTTCGTGAAGACCATGCTCGACAAGAGTACGGCGAAGATGATAGGCATACCAGCCGTTCATGCTGTGGCTGATGCGAAGATAAGAGGTCAGATTTATGATGTCGATTTCCGTGCTACTGAGGGTAAGGGCTCTCTGAGCGGTAAGGCGAACTTCAACGCAAAGGCAATGGCTTACAAAGCAAATTTGAAGGCCGACGGATTACATTTGGGACACTTCGTGAAGGGCATGGGACTTGGCGGTTTCACAGGCAAGGCAGATGTTACGGGCGTGGGAACTGATGTGTTCTCACCTCGCACAAAGATAAATGCAAAGGCTTCCGTGACTAATTTTGCATATAGCAAGTGGAATCTCAACAATATGAAGCTTGATGCCGATTTGTCAGGCGGTAAGGCTCATGCAACGGTAGTTTCAAGGAATCCGCTTCTTGACGGAACTATCGGTTTTGATGCCCTTCTTAGCAAGAAGGTGGATGCTACGATAACCACGGAACTTAACAAGGCCGACCTCTATCGTCTCTATCTTGCTGAGGCTCCGTTGACTATTGCGGGTTGTGCTCATCTTGATTTGGCTACCGACATGGACGAGTACTACAAGGTCGTGGGAAGTCTTAGCGACCTTACAATCATAGACTCTGTGCAGGCATATCGCCCGGATGATATGACCATCGACCTCCTTACACGTACTGACACTACCCATGCCGTAGCAGATTGCGGAGACTTCCACTTGAAAGCCGACCTTAGCGGAGGATATAAGAAGCTGATGAAGGTTTCTGATGTCCTGATGGAAGAGGTAATGCGTCAATGGGAGAAACGTATCATTAGTGAGAAGGATATCCGTAGTAAGTTGCCGCAAGGTAATGTATATCTGTCACTTGGCAGGGATAATCCTGTAGCAGATGCCATGAAGCGCTTCGACATAGGCGTGAAGCAGGTTCTTGCAGATTTCAGAATCTCGCCAGTTACGGGAATAAATGGTGAGATGACTATTGATACGCTCAAAACCGAGTCCCTGCAACTTGACAGGATAAAGGCTGTCCTGACATCTGATTCTGAACAGATACGATATAAGGTGGATGTGGAGAACGGCAAGGATAATCCGCAGTATGTGTTTACGGCTCAGGCAAAAGGCTCTCTCCTTCCGAACGGAACATCGGTTGACTTGATAATCGACGATGCCCGAAAGCAGAGAATCCTTGATTTAGGCGCTCTTGCCGTGATGGAGACACGAGGTATCCGCATCTCGCTTGATGACAGGAAACATGTGCTTGGATATAAGCCGTTCAGCGTAAATCCTGATAACTATATCCTTTTCTCGCCAAATATGCGACTCTCAGCCGACCTGAAACTGAAATCTGCCGACGGCATGGGTTTGTTGGTATATACGGATGACGAGAATCTTGAGGCTCTTCAGGACGTGACGCTTTCTTTACATAGGTTTAATCTTGCTGAGATTGTGTCTGTAATTCCTTACATGCCTCAGATGGGTGGTATTATGGATGGTGACTTCCACGTCATACAGACACCGAATGATCTCTCTGTTTCAAGTTCTGTGGAGTTCAAGGACCTTGTATATGAGAACTGCGGAATAGGTAATATATCTTCCGAGTTTGTGTATATGCCTATGGAAGACGGTACTCATCATATTGACGGAATCCTGCTGAAGGATGGCGTTGAGGTGGCTACCGTTATTGGTGGCTATAACCCAGAGGAATATGTTGAGGAAGGAGGAGGCATCGACCTTGACGTGAATATGCAGCAACTGCCGTTGAATATAGCCAACGGTTTCGTGCCTGATCAGATCATAGGTCTTGAGGGAACAGGCGAAGGACAGCTCACGGTACGCGGTTCTGTTTCAAAGCCTGTGGTTAATGGTGATATCTACTTGCAGGGAGCTTCTCTCATTTCTGTTCCTTACGGCATAACGATGAAGTTTGATGACGACCCTGTTCGCATCACCAACTCAAAGCTCTTGCTTGAGAACTTCCAGATGTATGCCAATAACGATCAGCCACTCGTGATAATGGGCGACATAGACTTCTCTGACCTTGATCATATCAGCCTGAACATGCGTATGCGTGCAAGGGACTTACTGCTTATTGATGCGAAGGAAAGCCGTCGCTCCGAGGCTTATGGTAAGGGCTACGTGAACTTCTTCGGAAGGATAAACGGCGAACTATCAGAACTGAAGGTAAGGGGTAACCTCACCGTACTCTCAAAGAGCGACCTCTACTACATCCTCCGTGATTCTCCTATCACAACCGATAACCGTCTGAAGGAACTCGTAACGTTCACCGACTTCTCTGGCGATGAGCCTTTGGTGGTGAACCGTCCGGAGGTGGATGGTATGTCTGTTGATTTGTCGGTTACTGTTCAGGAAGGTGCCCATGTTACTTGCTGGCTCAACACCAACCACACCAACTACCTTGACATACTCGGAGGCGGAAGTCTCAGAATGAAATATATAGGCGGCGATATCTCAATGACAGGAAGATACACCATTTCGTCAGGTGAGATGAAGTATTCTCTGCCTGTAATTCCTCTGAAGACATTCGAGATATCTCCTGATTCGTATATCGAGTTTACGGGCGATATCATGAACCCTCGTCTTAGCATCACGGCGAAGGAGAAGACCAAGGCTATGGTAGAGGAGAACGGCGTGAAGAAATCTGTACTCTTCGAGTGTGGCGTGGTACTCTCGAAGACACTTCAGGACATGGGACTTGAGTTCGTCATTGAGGCTCCGGAAGATTCATACGTTAGTGATGAACTCAGTATGCTGACGCTTGAGGAACGCGGAAAACGTGCCGTTACGATGCTCACCACGGGTATGTATCTCACGGAGAACAACACCTCAAGTTTCACCATGAACTCGGCTCTCAGCTCATTCCTGCAACAGGAAATAAACCAGATAGCAGGTTCAGCTCTCCGCACCCTCGACCTCTCCGTAGGTATGGAGACAAGCTCTGACGAGACAGGTCGTATGCATACCGACTACTCGTTCAAGTTCGCGAAGCGTTTCTGGAACAACCGCCTCTCTGTTTCCGTAGGTGGAAAGATATCCACAGGCTCTGATGTAAGCGGACAGAACAACACGTTCTTCGATAACGTGGAGCTTCAGTATCGCACCTCCGACATTTCCAACCAGTATCTGCAACTCTTCTACAAGCGTGCCGTATATGATTTCCTCGAAGGCTATGTAGGCCAGTATGGTGCCGGTTATATGTGGAAACGTAAGTTGCAGAACTTCAGGGATATCTTCCAGTTTGGAGATAAGAATCTGGAGATGAGAAGGAGGATGTTAAACCCTAACGCTGCCCCAACGACCCCTAACCCCAACCCTTCCCCCGTGATGGGGAAGGGAGCCAGAGAACGACACGGAGAAGTGAATGGAGTAAAGTTTGGTGTTGATAGTGTAAAAGTTGATAGCATAAAAGTTGAAGGAGTTAAGTAGATAGTAGTATCTCAATGAATAAGATAAGGAAATATATAAAAAAGATTTTTGCGGCTATAGGTGACTTCCCCCTCCGCCTTCCGGCTCCCTCCCTACGGGGGAGGGCGGGGGGAGAGGCCGTGGTCCTGTTTCTTCTTCTTCTCTCCTCCTGCTCCACCCACCTTGAGCCGGGCGAACAGCTATTCACCGGCTTAAAGCCTATCGACTATCAGAATCACGATAACAGCGAGCATTTCATTGAGACACAGGCAGAAGTGGAGGCGGCTCTTGCAACCGCTCCTAACGGTGCCCTGTTCGGTTCTTCATACTATCGCACCATTCCTTATGCCCTATGGATTCACAATGCCTGTGAGGGGAAGAAGAGCGGTTTTGCAAAGTGGATGGGCAGGACATTCGGTAAGGCTCCTGTGCTTATGGGCAATGTGAACCCAGAGCTTCGCGTATCGGTTGCTGAGAATGTGCTCCAGAATCATGGCTATTTCCGTAGCAATGTGGATTATGACATCGTGTATGGCAAGGCAAAGACAACGAAGACAGATACCGTTGCGCGTCCACGAACTGCGAAGGTGGCATATACCGTTAATATGGGACCGCTATACACAATTGATACAATCAGCTATCATAATTTCCCGAAAGATGCGGTAAATCTCATCCTTGCTGACAAGCCGAAGATAAAGATTGGTGATCCGTTTGATGTTGCGGCTCTTGATGCCGAGCGTTCACGCATAGCCTCTATCTTCCGAAATCATGGCTATTACTATTATAATCAGTCATATACATCATATCTTGCTGATACTGTGAAAGTTCCTGAAAAGGTACAACTTCAGGTTCACATGGCAGACTCTCTTCCTGAAGAGGCTACCCAGAAATGGATGATAGGCAAGATAAATGTGAATATCCGCCGTCAGAATCAGGAACAGCTAACCGACTCTACAAGTCGTCGTTTCGTCACTCTGCACTATAAGGGCAAGAAATCACCTATCCGTGGTCGTGTGATTTTTTCTGATATGAAGTTGCGCTCTGGAGAACTCTACTCTCAGGATCTCTATGAGGAGTCCTTGAACCGTTTCATAGGTCAGGGAGTATATTCAAGTACGAGCATTGAGTTCAAGAAGAAACTTCGCCCTGACGGAACGGTTTTGACAGTTCCTGATACAGTCAGGTCGCTAACCCGTGACGGACAGGAACGTCGTGGAGCGGGTATCCTTGACATGACGGTGAACTGTATTCTCGACAAACCATACGATGTTACCCTTCAGGCTAACTATCTCGGAAAGACATCGGGCAGAATGGGCCCTGGTGCGAGTCTCGGCTTTGCCAAGCGAAACGCTTTCCGTGGTGGTGAGGTCTTAGGCTTCAATCTGGCTGGAAGCTATGAGTTCCAGACTGGCGGTAGTGGTGATAATGGTGCCAACTACGAGATTTCGGGCGATATGACCTTGACAATGCCTCGTCTTCTGATGCCTACGTTCCTGAAGAAACATCGTCGTCGTTGGATGAATACCCCTTCTACGATGATAACCGTAGCGCGTGAGACCATCAACCGTAGCGGGTTCTTCAGAAGGCATATTCTTTCCGGCGAACTTGCATATACCATTCAGCCAACATCGCAATCCGTACATCAGATCTCGCCTCTCATCGTGGAGTACGACCGACTGGCAGAGGTTTCTGCCGACTATAACGAGAAGGTGAAGAAATCGCCTGTGCTCCTTGCGTCCATGAACGACTATTTCCTCATGAAGATGAAGTATAACTACAAATATACCTCACCTTCCAACTATCATAATCCTATCTATCTATCTGCCACGCTCACAGAGTCTTCCAACCTTATTGCACTTGGCTATGCTCTCGTAGGAAGAAGCTGGAACGAGAAGGACAAGACCTGTTTCAAGACCCCGTTCTCGCAGTTCTTGAAGCTCGATGTGGATTGGCGTAAGACATGGATGATTGACGAGCATTCATCCGTAGTGGCACATGCCCAGCTTGGTGTGTTGAAATGCTATGGCAATTCCACCTCTGCACCATATTCCGAGCGTTACTATGTGGGTGGTGCAAACTCCATAAGGGCATTCTCTGCAAGAGCCGTAGGACCAGGCAGATCATCCTTGCCCGATTCCTTGAGAAACTATCAGTATGTATCAAACGTGGGTGACTTGAAATGCGTTCTAAATCTTGAATACCGCCCTCGTCTGTTCGGTTCATTGTATGGTGCTCTCTTCGTGGATGCAGGAAATGTATGGACTCTTGAGGATTCAACGAAATCACTCGGATATGATATCTTTGGTGATGGAGTAGGGAAGAGGTTTGATGCAAGTAAGTTCCTCACAGACTTTGCCGTAGGTGCAGGCGTTGGTATCAGATATGATCTCGATTTCTTCGTCCTCCGAATAGACTGGGGCTTTGTTGTGCACGATCCACGCTATGACTCCAAGAGCGGATATTTCAACTTCTCTCGCTTCTCCAAAAGCCAATGCCTTAATTTCGCCATCGGATATCCATTCTAATTAACATCAGTTCGATGACTTGCCCTAAAGCACCAAAGGTGCGTTTATATTGAGATTTGTCGAGCTCACGTAAAAAAATGTCTTATACTGAAATTGGTTTACACTTTTGCAAATCAATTAAAGTAAAGAAAAATGAGAAAAAGATTCTATTTCCCAAAAGAAGAACGTATCTCGATAGCGAACGAGTACTACACAACA
>Ga0256405_10002331_pt1 | contig 44372 bp, 38 predicted proteins | sample RumenRJG_02DNA_FD_189096 | JGI IMG/M metagenome (GOLD analysis project Ga0256405, IMG submission 189096) | Bovine rumen microbial communities from Lethbridge, Alberta, Canada - RJG_02 | ecosystem: Host-associated > Mammals > Digestive system > Stomach > Rumen | place: Canada: Alberta... | reverse complement strand
TTTCTCCCGGACGACATGCGCATCGGAAGTCGCCGACACGATTTCGAACGAAGGTTTTTCCGCCCGCTTTTTCAGCGTGGCGAAATCGGGGCAGTGGAGATCCACCGCGTAGGCGTATGAGGCATTTTCTACCTTCCTGCCGTGGTCGATCTGGAACATCAGGATCGGCGCGGACTTCGGCAGGTTTTTGACCGTCCGGTTGGTCGGATTGATTTCCACCCAGCGGTCTTTCCGTGTCTCGCCGGAAAGTTTGCCCTTTCCGTTCAGCACGGCATAGCCCACTCCGTCATGCCAGAGCAGCTGCGAATCCGTCCGGAAACTTTCACCCGGCTTGCGGCCGGTTCCGGAAGCATCCACGGCAGTCCCGCGCCACAAGGTCTGGTCGAGCGTGGTGGCGACCGGCACATTGCGCTTGGTCCGGTCCGTGATCCCCGTTCCGAGGCAGACCAGTTTCCCGTTCAGCCAGAAATAGGATTTCTCCGCATCAAGGTCGTAAAAATTCGGATCCGGGCTGGCGGGGATCCGTTTCCGTCCCATCCGGTAGCCGCATACGGCATAATTCCCGTCCGCCGCACCTCCGGCAAAATTGTAAAGACCCGCATAAACCCGCCATTTATTGGTTTCATGGGTGAATTCCCACTGGCGTGAAGTCACGCCGGGGATGGCATACATCTTCAGGAAACCGCGGGCGATCCGGTAGGAATCGAAGTGCTTCATGATCCAGGCTGCGCCGTCGGACCAGAAATCGGTCAAATGGGAGGCGGACGGAGCGGATTCGATGCTGAGGATCCGGCTGGAAAGCATGCTGACTGCCGCAACGGACTCTTTTTCCCGGCAGAGCAGCAGGTCATTGTTCCAGAAATAACGGGTGCCGACCGGGAGTTCCCGGTCTTTTCCGGTGATGACGTCCATACAGCGCTGAAGCCGTTCTTTCTGCTTCGAACCTTCCGGAGCCAGCGCGCTGAAATTCTTTGCAGTCCGGTATGCCGTGCCGAACTCAAGGAAACCTTTCCCTTCACGGTAATTCAGTCCCCTGCGTCCGCAGGCGGCCGGGATGTCCAGCTGCAGCAGCGGCCCGACCGGGGCAATGTTCCGGTCCTTGTTTTCCGCCCAGACTGTCCCATACCAGAGCAGCGTTTCCAGATGACGGCAGAGGAGGTCGAACGCAGGACCGTCCGTTTTCAGCGCCCAGCGGGACCCGACCAGATCGACCATCATCCTGCCGACCGCGTTGAACCCGTTCAGCGGATACTCGAACGGATAATTCTGGTTCCGGTGTCCCCAGGAGGAACCGTCGGCAGTCATTCCGTCCAGCCAGAACGCGTCTTTCATCGTATTGAAGGAAGTTACGCTCAGACAGCCTTTCGCCACTTCGGAAACCAGATCGAGCATTTTCGGATTCCGGCAGATCAACCCTGCCTGGAGGGTCGGACGGTAGCCGAAGTTCCCCCCGGTCCAGTTGGAGTCGCCCCGGAACGATTCGATCGTGAGCGCCGGGCCGACGGTGTTGTAGAAGGTGTGGAAATAACACCAGGAGGCCGCCTCTTTCAGCAGCCGGTTGAGCAGGACCGCATCGGGATCGCGGTTCGTCCCCTTTTCCACCGCGTCCATCTCGTCGAAGAAGAGCGCATAGGCCCGGCAGGCCGTGGTGGGCAGCACGAAGGCCGGGACGATATACCGGAAACACTCCGCCCGGCGGTTGCTTTCCGCAGTAAGCGTGCGGATCAGGCTCTTGAAGAGTTTCCGGCGGTTCGCTTCGGTCCGCGGGACGCGGCCCCACTCCCAGTTCCCCATCAGTTTGTTGTAAAAGATGCAGTGCAGATTCATATAGGTTTCGTTGACGTCGTGCGGGGGACGGTTCCGCCGGTGGATCTCCACGGCGTCGGCATAAGACAACCCTTCGATCGTGCCGTCAGGGCGGATCCGGTTGATCGCCTCCAGGCCGAACAGCTGCTTCGGATCGGTATGTTCTTTTTTCCAGGTAACTCTCAGCCGGGTCTTCCGGAGTTGTTCGATCTCGGCCATTTTCGCCTTGAAATCGGGATCGTTCAGCGTCTGCTGCCGCTGTTCTTCCAGCGTGTATTCGGGGAAGAAACAGCCGTCGGTCACCGGCGGCAGCCATTCGTCATGGAGCTGGAAATCCAGACCGGCGGGCACGAAGCGCAGATCGTCCAGCACCGCCTGAAATCCGGGGACTCTGGTGGTGAATTCCACGGCTTTGAGTTTGCCCGGGCGGATTTTCGGCCAGTCCTTTTCGGTGATCTTCACATTGGCGCCCCGCCAGCCGCTGTGAGGCGGGGTGCGGAGATTCCAGACCGCAGGTTTGCCCTCATCATAGACGAAGGTCACCGTGATCGGCTGATTTTTCAGTTTTTCCGGGACCCGGATGCCGAATCCGAAGCAATAGATGTTTTTGAGATCGAACGACCCGCTGCGGGGAACGAATTTCAACGGTTTTCCGTCCCAGGCGATCCGCCCTTGGTCCAGCCCGGACTGAATGAGGGAAGCATCGCTCTTCCACGATCCGCAGTTCTTATACAGCAGGACGTTGTCATATTCCTTCGCCCCCAGCAGGCCGCCGAACGAGAGCATGGCCGCGGCCAAAATGCAAAAACCGTTTTTTTTCATGGCCTCTTTTCTCCCTCTTTCAAAATCTTATCTGCCGGTTTCGTTATTCCGGCCGCAAAATTTTCGGGCGGACCGTCCGACTCCCCGTTTTACGAACTCAGAAATAGATCTTGTTGACTCCGTTATTCAAGAATTTCTTTGCAGGTTGTTTGCTGGAGTCAACTTTGGTCAAGTGGTAAATAGTGCTGAGAGACAGGTTATCGGAATGACCGTCGGCATAACCGAAGTTCGCGCTTTCCTTGCCGTGCCGGAAAGCACAGCCGCCGACGTCATTGAGTTTGCTTGTGGACCCGGAACCAGGAGCGTCCAGACTGTAGTCGCCACCAGTGCTGACGAAGAAAGAATTGGTCCGGTTGTTGTCTCCGACCAGAACGACGGACGAGGCTTTTTTCAGCCGGGAGATCTTGTTTAAGGGGAATTTGAAAGCTCCACCATGTTCATTCCACCAGTCGGCATCATAATATCCCACAGCATTGGCGTTGGCCAGATAGTGGCCGTAGTCGAACTTGCCGCTGCCGGATGGCCCGATCGGTCTTGTTTCCGAGGGACAGACGGCAATCAGAAGTTTTCCATTGTTGTAGTTTTTTACGACATCCAGATCATAGTCCTTCTGCATTATGTGGTAGATATTTTTGGTCCACTTGGGGGTTCCCCCGTAATTGTTGACCGGGCACAGCCAGTCGTTATTTTCCACGGTGTATTGCTGGAAGGCCTGGGCGATCTGTTTTTCGTTGCTCAGGCACTGGATCTGCTGCGCCCTCTGTTTCGCCTTGTTCAGCGCCGGCAGCAGCATCCCCGCGAGAATCGCAATGATGGCAATGACGACAAGCAGCTCGATCAGCGTAAAACACTTCGTCGTTTTACGCTTCAAATATGAAATATGAGATATGAAATATGATTTGAGTTCGGTCTCCTTTCTCATTTTGTCATCCTGACGCCATACGACATTTTCTTTTTTTCTCATTTTGGATCTCCTTTTCCGTTTGAAAAAAATTCATTTTATGGATATATTATAATACAGTTTTCGGAAAATGGAATGGATAAAACGGAAGAAAATATGGATTTTAAGGAAATGCAGAGATGAATTATTTTGATGATTTGGATATTCCGGTTGCCGGGCATGTACCGGACGCCCATTGCCGGACCCATTCCCCGATGTATTACGGGATCCAATACAATCAGGAAGGCGAAATCGAGCTGAAGATCGGAGACGGACCGCGGCGGATCGTTTCGGGCCCGGTGGCATTCATCACGCATCCCGGTACGGTGTTCAGTTACAAGCTGCTTCCCGGTGCCAGGCATTATTACTATGCGGTCTGTTTTACCGGAGAACGGGTCCGGAAATTTATTGAAGGCGGCCTGCTTTCGCTGGCGCCGGTGACTTACCCGGTCCATGACTCCGCGCGGTTCATGCAGACGATCCTGGAGCTGATCAAAATGCGCAGGCTCGGCCAGCAGGATATCTGCGTGAATCTGGTCGAAAATCTGCTGCTTCAGCTCCGGCTGCCGGGCGAACGGAAATTCATCAGACAGACGCCGTATCAGATCAACGCGCTGAAGTCGCTGGCGGAGAAGATCCGTCAGGACTGTTCCCGGGAATGGGATTTTGCCCGGGAAGCCGGCAAAATGTTCATTACCGAACGCCATTTCCGGACCTTGTTCACCCAGGTCAATTACCTGCCGCCGCAGCATTTTCTGCTCCGGATCAGGCTGGAACAGGCGTCGAAACTGCTGGTCTACACCAAAGACCCGGTCAGCGAAATTGCCGGGAAATGCGGGTTCCGGGATGATTTTTATTTCTCCCGTCTTTTCAAGAAATACTACCGGTTTTCCCCCAGACGATACCGGAAGGAATTCGGTTCGTTCAGCTGATGCTGAGAGACCGGATATTTCCAGTTTTCATACTGCGCAAGGAAGAACTTGCTGTTCTGCAGGAAGTGGCGGCGTAGAATGGTCCAGCTGTTCATCCGTCAGTTCCGGAGAAAACAAACATTTTATTCTGAAATGAGTTTGAACAAAGCGAACGATGCTTTATTTTTCATTGTCAATTTGCCATCTGAAAGACTGCCGTTTCCGGCTATCAGCTGCCAACGCCCTTTTTTCAGATCCGGGAAAGATGCAGTCTGTTTTTTTGCATTGATCTCCCGGAAGAAAATCGCAAAGCCGGAGGTGGAGATCAATCCGGAAATGCTCTTGCCGGAAGGCTCCTCGCCGACAGGATAGATTTCCCCGGCAAAAACAGCATCCCGGATACGGCTGTGCAGTTCCATCATCCGGCGGTATATTTTGCGGATTTTCTGCGGGACCGTAGAAGGCGCAAACCACAGCAGCGGATTGGCGAACAGGGCGACAGCAGCCCAATATTCCAGCGGATAATCGCAGCATGCCGGCCGAGGCGGCGGATCGTCCGCGGCGGCTTGTGCCAGATAATCCTCGGAGTAGGGGACTTCGATCTGCAGCGATTGCGGACGGATATATTTTGCCAGCAGCCACAATGACCGCAGCGTTTTTTCCGGGTGATACGATTTGTTCCCCCGGACATAAAGATACCGGTTTTCCAGGAAAATATTGCCGAATTCCAGGAACTGGAAATAGCCGGCACGCTGTCCCGCGGTCATATCCAAATTGAAAAAGATTTTTCCTCCGCTTTTTTTCCGCAGGAAAGTGAACAGCGACCGGAGATTCCTTTCCGCTTCCAGCGTCCGGAGTTTCACCGCGTCGATCTTGAAGCAGTCGATCCCGTATTTCCGGTGCATTTTCCACAGGATCTCCGCCGAACTCCGCCAGTCGCGGTATTCCGCATTTGACGACGGGGCGAACCAGAGCGCCGGCAGAACACCCGCTTTCCGGCAGTCACGGATGATTTCCGGAAAGGTTTCGCGCACGGTATCCCGGAGTTCCCAGAAATCCGCGGTCATATGGCGGTTCCAATGCCACATCTGAACCAGTCCGTTGCCCTGCTGCCAGCCGTCGTCGAACTGATAATGGGTCGCTCCGACTTCCGCGGCTGCCTTGCATTCCTTTTTCAGAAAATCCGGAGACACCAGTTTCGGAAACCGGCCGCATCCCCACGGATTGAGGGTGATCGAATAAAACGCGGAAGAGTCATAGCGCCGTGCCAGATACTGCTTCAGGATACTCTTTTTTTCCGTTTCGTTCCGATAGACCAGAAGCACATGCCGGAAAGACTTGTAGGTCCGGGTCGCGCTTTGGATATCTTCCGGCGCGAGTCCCCACGTGCAGGAACGGATGACCTTCGTTTCCGGGTCGTAACGGAAATCATACGCTTCCCAGTCCCGCCGCTCCGTGCTGGGCGGCGCTTCCTGCAGGAACACCAGACCCGTTCCCTTGCCGTCGTCGCAGTAGAGCAGGTTCCCGGTCAATTCATTGCCGACGGCGGGATGTTCCAGGACCGGGACCGGTTCATCATCGGTGCGGCCGCGGAATTCAACGCTCTGCCGGGGCAGGATCGAAGGCGCCAGCCGCAGGGCATCGCCGGTGCTTTCCGGAGATTCTGGCTGGAGATGCCGGTTGCGGTGGCTCCAATAGGTGTTGGGCGTCACCGGTGTACGCAGGGAACATTCCATCCCGATCGCACCCATCTGCGGATAAAGGATATAGCTTTTTTTGTAAAGACTTCCGCTTACCGGTTCTTCCATGGAAATCTCCACGGTCAGGCGCTGCGTTTCAAAAAGGTCGCGCTGTTTTTTTCGGCAACGGACGGATTTGATCTGCCACGGCACTTCCATTTTACCCGCTTCGTGCATTCCGATGAAGCCGAGGTCGCAAACCGGATTCTTCGGCGAGCCAGTTCCGTGCCGTCGGCGGTCTGCAGGGAAATTGTCCGCGGCGCTCCGGTCGAAAGATCAAGGACCCGGCGGATCCGGCTGTTTTCCAGGATCAGCAGATCGCCTTTCCGGCTGATCCTGATATCTTCCCAAACCGCCAGAGTTTCAAGGGAAGTTTTTTTATTGAGGACCATTTTTCTCTTCTCCTTTCATGTCTCGAATTATATAATGCCGAAATTGAAAAAAACAATGAAATCCTTTCTTTTTTCATCGCTTTTCCCTGACCATGACTTGAAATCGGATCAATTCGCATTTGCCGGCTTTTCGATGCGCATTTTCACCGTAACGATTTTCTGCGGCGGCACACTGATTCGAGCCGGTCCAGAATCTGCAGCACCAGTTCGATCAATTTGATCCGGAACCGCTCGAACGGCAGATACCATTCCCGGTCCCAGTGGGATGAGTTGAAGTAGTAAAAACGCATGGTTCCGATCCTCCTTACAGTTCCGTCGTTACCGGCTGTCCGCAATAGACTCCGGTCGGCAGCTGGATCTTGTGATCTTTTCCATTCCAGCGGAGCGTAATGGATTCCCGTTTCGGATCCTGTTCGGGGTCGTTCACGGTCACCTGGACTTTGCCGTCCGGGGTCTGCCGCAGCAGCACGACCGCCGGGGCATCGACCTTGAGTCCGCCCGCTTCGCCGGGTTTGAAGAAGACCGCCGCCAGTGTGCCGGAACATTTCTCCCGGACAACGTGTGAATCCGAAGTCGCCGAAACGATCTCGAACGGCGGCTGCTGGGCCAGTTTCTTCAGTGCGGCGAAGTTCGGACTGTGGAGATCCACCGCGTAGGCGTAGGAAGCGTCTTTCGGGTTCTTCCCGTGGTCGATCTGGAACATCAGGATCGGCGCGGACTTCGGCAGGTTTTTGACCGTCCGGTTGGTCCCGTTGATCTCCACCCAGCGGCCTTTCCGCGTCTCGCCGGAAAGGATGCCTTTGCCGTTCAACACAGCGTAACCGGCTCCGTCATGCCAGAGCAGCTGTGAATCCGTCTGAAAACTTCCGCCCGGCTTGCGGACAGTTCCGGCAGAATCCTGTGCCGGACCTCGCCATAAGGTCTGGTCGACCGTAGTGGCGACTGGAATGCCCCGGTCGGTCTTATCTGTGATCCCTGTGCCGATGCAGACGAGTTTTCCGTTCAGCCAGAAATAGGATTTTTCCGCCTCCAGATCGTAGAAATTCGGATCCGGGCTGGCGGGGAGCCGTTTCCGTCCCATCTGGTAGCCGCATACGGCGTAATTCCCATCCGCCGCGCCGCCGGCAAAATTGTAAAGACCCGCATAACTCCGCCAACTATTGGTTTCATGGGTGAATTTCCACTGGCGCGAAGTCACGCCCGGGGTGGCGTACATCTTCAGGAAACCGCGCGCTATCCGGTAGGAGTCGAAGTGTTTCATGATCCACGCAGCGCCGTCGGACCAGAAATCGGTCAGATGGGAGGCGACCGGTGCACATTCGATGCTGAGGATCCTCCTGGAGAGCATGCTGACCGCCGCGAGCGACTCTTTTTCCCGGCAGAGCAGCAGGTCGTTGTTCCAGAAATAACGGCATCCGACCGGAAGTTCCCGGTCTTTTCCGGTGATGACATCCATGCAGTGCTGGAGCCGTTTTTTCTGCTCCGAACCTTCCGGCGCCAGTGTGGAGAAACTCTTCGCCGTCCGGTAAACCGTGCCGAAATCAAGGTAGCCTTTTCCTTCGCGGAAATTCAGACCCCGGCGTCCGCAGGCGGCCGGTATGTCCAGCTGCAGCAGCGGTCCGACCGGCGCTATGTAACTGAATTCATTTTCGGCCCACACTGTCCCATACCAGAGCAGCGTTTCCAGATGACGGCAGATGCTGTCAAAACCCGGATCGTCCGTTTTCAGCGCCCAGCGGGACCCGACCAGATCGACCATCATCCTCCCGACCGCATGGAATCCGTTCAGCGGATATTCGAACGGATAATTCTGATTCTTATGCCCCCAGGAGGAGCCGTCGGCGGTCATCCCGTCCAGCCAGAACGCGTCCTTCATCGTGTTGTAGGAAGTGACGCTCAGGGAGCCTTTCGCGACCTCGGAGACCAGATCGAGCATTTTCGGGTTCCGGCAAATCAAAGCCGCCCATAAGGTTGGCCGGTAGCCGAAATTTCCGCCGGTCCAATTGGAATCTCCTCGGAACGAATTGATCGTCAGCGTCGGGGCAAGAGTCTGGTAGAAAGTATGGAAATAACACCAGGAGGCCGCCTCTTTCAGCAGCCGGTTCAGCCGGATCAGATCCGGGTCGCGGTTCGTTCCTTTTTCCACCGCTTCCATTTCGTCGAAGAACAGCCTGTAGACCCGGCAGGCCGTGGAGGGCAGCACGAAGGCGGGGACAATACACCGGGTATACTCCTGCCGGCGGTTGCTTTCCGCGGTCAGGGTGCGGATCAGGCTCTGGATCAGTTTCCTGCGGTTTTCTTCGGTCCGGGGAACCCGCCCCCATTCCCAGTATGACAGCAGTTTGTTGTAAAAATCACAGTGTTTTTTTACGAAAGTTTCGTTGATGTCCTGCCAACTGCGCTCCCGGGTATGGATTTTTATGACATCTTCATACGACAACCCTTCGACCGAACCGTCGGGCCGGATCCGGGCGATTTCCGGATTGCCCAGCAGGTTTTTCGGATCCGTATGCATCGGTTTCAGCTTGATTTTCAGTTTGGCCTGCCGAAGCTGCTCGATCTCCGCCATTTTCGCTTTGAAATCGGGATCGTTCAGCGTTTCCTTCCGCTGCTGTTCCAGCGTGTATTCGGGGAAGAAACAGCCGTCCGTCACCGGCGGCACCCATTCGTCGTGAAACTGGAAATCCAGACCGTCCGGCACAAACCGGACATCGTCCAGGAACGCCCGGAAGTCGGGGACTTTGGTGGAGAATTCCACGGCCTTGAGTTTGCCTTTGCGGAAATGCGGCCACCCCTTCCCGGATATTTTCACGCACGCGCCCCGCCACCCGGTATGGGGCGGGGTCCGGAGATTCCAGACCACCGGCTTTCCCTCGTCATAGACAAAGGTCACCGCGAACGGCTGATCCTTCATATTTTCGGCAACCCGGACGGCAAATCCGAAATAGCAGATGTTTTTCAGGTCGAAGGTGCCCCCTCGGGGAGTGAATCTCAGTGTTTTCCCGTCCCATGCGATCCGGCCCGAATCCAGCCCCGACCGGATGACGGAAGCATCGCTCTTCCACGTCCCGCAGTTCTTATACAGCAGGACGTTGCCGTAATCCTTCGCGCCCAGCAGGCCGATGAGGAAAAATACGGCAGCTACCAGGATCGCAAAACCTGTATTCTTCATGGCGCCTTATCTTCCGTTTTGAGTTTTTTCAAAATTATTTCTTGGTGTCGAATCCAAGCACGAACGGCTTGTATCTATCGTAATCGTAAAAACTATTCAGTGGCAGTTTCGGCTGTCTGGCCATGAAGGTCCGGTAATCCATCGATCCGGCATGATTGTCCATGAAAACCATGTTGCATCTGCCTCGGGTGGCCGAAGCAGTCGTCATCGTGTTCCCCGTATAGGGCCGCGGATCCAGCGCACCATGACGGAATGCCAGGTTGTCCACCGGTTTGTAACCATTATGATACATATCAGCGCGCGCCAGATTCCGGTTGTCGGCGAAGATCAATGCCTGGGAGGGTTCGGTCAAGCAGTTGAGTTTCCGGTTGAATCCTCCGGCCCAGCTTCTTGCATTGGTCGATCCGACCATATAGATATTGATCGCATAATGCGTATAGGCAAAAAGATTACTGGCGTAGTCGCCGAAATCCACGGGTTCGGAAGGACAGTCGAAAGACGGACTCTTTTTCCGCTGGTCGTATCCGCCGTATTTCAAATTATAGCCGGGAGTTAATTGTTTGTATCCCTCTTGGTAATGGCCGGAAAGCATGCCGAACCATTGCAATGCATAAAAATACGATTGCGTCTTCAAATCGCTGGTCGCCCAATCCCTGAGCGAGGCTGGAAGCAGCCAGTCCTTGAAATCCGAAATATAGAGATGATGCGCCGTTCCGATCTGTTTGAGTTTATTGGTGCAGGCAATGGACCGTGCCGTTTCCCTCGCGCGGTTCAGTGCGGGCAGCAGGAGCCCCGCCAGGATAGCGATGATCGCAATCACGACGAGGAGCTCTATCAGCGTAAAACGGCAATTCTGCGATAACAAGGGATGATGAGATTTTTGAGATGAGATCCGGATCATGTTCTGGTTCCTTTCCTTTTTGAGTTTGAAATTGATTTTGTCATGCCGACTGCATGGATCCGCCCGGGTCCGGTAGTTCAGGATTCACTCATGGTCTTGGCGCGTTCTTCTGTGAGAACGGAATCCGGCAGACCTCCTTTCTCCAGGGAGACCATGATTCAAAACACCTTTTTTTGTTAGTTCGATTGCTTCCGTGAAAGCCAGCAGAGGACCGCCGAAAGCATGGGTGTCATTCAGAACCCAGGTGCGCTGCTGGTAATCCGCCGGCGTTCCATTGTATCCGACGCCGAGACAGCCTCCGCAGCAGTTCTGAACGGACCCGTCCACGCAGATATACCCCGTCAGCGCCTTCAAGGCGCGCCGGAACGCGGCAAGATATCTTTCCTCCGTGAAGAAACCGTTCCGGATCCCTTTGCCCAGCGCATACAGGATCAGTGCGGTCCCGGAGGATTCGAAGTAGGTGCCGAAATCTTCCATGCTCTGATGCCACATGCCGTTCGGATCCTGAACGGCCAGACAGCCGTCGATCGCATCGCGGTATGCCTTGAGGATATAGTCCCGTTCCGGATGATCCTTGGGCAGGTCGGCGGCGAGATCGGCCAGGGCGTGCAGACCCCAGCCCATGCCGCGGCTCCAGTAGCCCGGAGTAAGTTCCGGCTGCTTCCCGTCGATCGCCTGATGATAGAGTTTCCGTTTGCGGTCGAACAGCAGTTCGTGATGATATCTCATCTGGGCCGCGGCTTCGTCGATGAAATCTTTTCTGCCGCATTTCAACCCGGTCCAGAGCAGGTACGGACACACGCCGAAGACCGTGTCGATCCAGCGGAGCCCCCATTTGGAGCGATCATACCAGGTTTTCTGGCAGAAGATCCCGTCGTTGCAGCGCGGCTGATAACGGTTCAGACCTTCGCACGCGGCGCACAGATTTTCCGCCGAACCTTCCGGCAGATGACCGTTCAGCAGCGCCCAGGCGGCGGCATTGCCGCCCCAGCGGTAAACGTATTCGCCATAGAAGCCGATCGCCTTGGCAACCTCGCCTTTGACCATCGGCATCAGGCGTTTGATGACATCCGCGCGGAGTGCCCCGTCGTTCATGACATCGGCCAGCCGGAGCGCGCCGTAGAGGGTGAAAACCGTGGTATAGCATATCGGGAAACTCAGGTTCGTATAGCGTCTCCAGACATTGTACGCAATCGTGGAATAGTTCATTTTCCTCATTCTCCCGTAAATTGGTTCATCACTTCACCGAAGGATGGAATCAGGTGCATGGCGCATTCGTTCTGGACCGCCTGCTGCAAGGCTAGCAGGACCGGTGCAACGGCGAAGGACTCGTCCTTATACCATTTGATCGTGGCGTAATCCACCGCGGTGCCGCGTCCTCCCGGACAGAAGCCGCTGGCGGACCCGTTGAAAATGCTTCCGTCGTAAGCCAGATAGCGTGCCATTCCCGCCAGGCCGTGCAGATAGGGCGGCAGGAATTTTTCCCGGTCGACCGTTCCTTTTTTCACGCCGCGGCCCATGGCATAGAGGATCCATGCCGTGCCGGAGGTTTCCGGATAGGAACCCCAGTCGTTCAGCACCTGATGCCACATGCCGTTCGGGTCCTGATGCCCCAGCAGCCCTTCCAGCATATCCACGCGCATTCCGATCAGCTTCTGTTTCGCTTCATGTCCGTCCGGCAATTCGAAAATCAGTTCGGACAACGCAAAAAGCGCATATCCTTCCCCGCTGCCCCAGCAGCCGGGATAAACCCCGACTTTCTCCGGATACAGTTCCGGCACCATGCAGGAATGATCCCAGAATCCGCCTGTCATGGCGGCATTCGCTTTTCCCGGCAGGAAGCCCGGATGCCAGAGACGCGCTGCCGGGTCGTAAAGTTTCCCGGCATACCCGGTGAACTGTTTGACCGCCTCGTCAAAATAACGGGCCTGGCCGCCGATTTTTCCCGCCCACGCAAGAAACGGGACCGTCATGGCCAGATGCACGGTGGAAAGATGCCCCGGATAAACCGGATCGTCGAACAGTCCGTCCGGATCACGATGTCCTTCCTCCAGCAGGGAATCCGCGGCGGCGATCACTTCATCGGAAACCTTCGCCAGTCCCCGTGCGCACATCCAGGCCGCGCCGGGATGGCCGGGCCACACCATTCCCGTGGTGTTTCCTTTCTGCGGCTCCCCGGCGGAAAGGATCCTTTTCGAGAATCTTTCCAACATCGCTTCCCAGTCGATGTCTTTTCCGACCGGAACTCCGGTTTTGGCAAGACTCATCCCGATCTTCACCCACCGCACCAGACTGTAATCCAGCAGCATCCGGGCCGAAGGGCATATCTTCGGATCGTCTCCGAACTTCTCTGTCAGCAGCATGCAAAGATCGGAAAAATCAATCTGCATATCCATAATTGGCCTCCCGTTTATTCATCAATAATGAAGTATTTATTCATCATACAGTAATATACTCCGCCAAGATTACATTTTATGCGGACGGGAGCTCCCGTTCCAGTTCGATCATGCAGCGAACCAATTCATTGTGAATGTCGGCAAAAGGAAGATGACCAAAGATCAGCGGAGTCATGAACGCCGCATAATCGCCGCAGGAGTTTCCTTTTCTCTGTAGCGAGCCGTTGTCCGGAGCATAGCCGCAAGCTCCGTTGGTCAGGCTCATGACCATGGGATACGGCGCAGCCGAGGCCGAGACAATGTCATTTTTGATTGCCTGCATGATTTCAAACGGAGCCCCCATGAATTGCAGGGGGCCGAGGCGGATGATATGCAGTTCCGCCGGAATGACGAACCCCTCGCGTTCCAGATTTTCCAGGCACCGGTCGATCCCCTGCAGATAAACTGCCGCCATCTGACAATTGTAGTCATCCTCGTGTGCATCCGGAGCGGCAAGGACCGCTTCCTGCTGCGCCCGGATCTCAAGCAGCTTTTCCCGCGTAAAGATTTCATTGGCGCTGAACGGAAAGATTTTCGAAACCGCCTGCAGTGAGTCTATCTTCAATTCCTGCGCCTGATTCAGACCGTTGCGGACCGCATTGGAAAAGCGCCCGGCAAAAACATCCAGAGCCAGCAGCGATTCCTGTTCCCCTTTATGGACACACCCGGAATTGACATCCCCCTCGGCCCCCTGGAGAAACATCCCGACGGAACCGGGGAATTCCCGCATCAGCGTGTGCATGGCGACTCCGGGGTAATCGCCGTGAAGATACCGGTTGGAAACGCAGCAGACTACGGGATGGCAGCCGAAATAAGCCATGAAACCAGCGAGTTTGCCGGTTTTGACCGAATCAAACCGGATGACCCGGCAGACGGTATCAGTCAGTTCGGGTTTGGCCGGTTCCCAGTCTTCGCGCAGTACATCTTCCAGCGGCGGGGCATCGCGGTCGTAAACACGGTTCAGTGCCAGGTGCCGGCATGGCACTTCCGCCTGCGAAACCCTGACTTCCTCCAGATTGGCGAAAGCCTGCTCGGCGGAGGCGGCGATCTTTCCCGGCAGCAGAGCCAGCCAAGGCGGATCGGTGACGCCCCATCCGTTGTTGCACGGGGAAGCAGCCGGACCGGAATGGGTGTGACTGGTGCTGATCATGATGTCATGATCCTGCAGTCCCGGATGCTTTTCCCGGATCCGGCTCCGGATCTTCGCAATGACCTCCGGGATATAGATCCCGCCCAGATCCAGCGTAACTAGGACTGCCGTTTTCCCCCCGCATTCAAAAACTGCGGTCCGGGCCTCCAGAATGTCCCGCACCCCGATGGATTTCCGGTTACGGTACGGACCGAAACCAAACAATTCCACGCCGACCCGCGGCGTGATATCCGTTTTTCCAAAACCAGCTTTCATTTTCCTATCCTTCACATCAATTCAGCTTTGTTTTCGGCGACTTTGCGGATCGCCGCCGCCATTTTCGTGGCGCTTTCCGGATAATACATGGAACAATGCATGAACTGGGTCATGTGTGCGGTCAGAAATTCGGAATTCGGACATCCTTCCGGGTCGATCCGGTAATCTTCCGGCTTCATATTGAAGAGCAGGTGCTTGCAGACCCGTCCATACGAACGGGAGACGCCCGGAATGCCTTCTTCCCCGAGGGCCTGGCAGATTTTCAAAAGCGGGATCTTCTCGAAACCGTCGCCCTCGAAGATGAGCCCCAGCGCATAATATCCCTGCGGGGATGCAAGCCTGCCGCGGCTTTGCAGCCGGACGCCCGGAATATCTTTGATCTCCTGTTCCAGAATGTTGCGGAATTCATTGTGGCGGCGGTTGAAATCCGGCAGTTCGGTCAGCTGGTCGCGGAGGATCTGCGCCTGAATGGCCAGACCGCGGTAATTGTGGCAGACCAGGTCCTGCGGCGGGGGCGTCCCGGCCTGTCCCTGCTTGTCGTAACGCGAATATCCAATATGCTTCGCGCGGTAAAGTCGTTCCGCCAGTTTCTCGTCGCTGGTGATGCAGATCCCCGCTTCGCCGGCGGCAAGGGTTTTGCTCTGCTGGAAACTGAACGAGCCGACCGCGCCCCAGGAGCCGCAGCCGCGTCCGTTCCATTTGCCGCCCTGCATGTGGGCGCAGTCTTCGATCACGGCGATGTTGTGTTTTTTGGCGATGGCGAGGATTTTGTCCAGATCGGCCATGCCGCCGTAAAGATGGACCGGGATCACTGCTTTGGTTTTCGGTGTGATCATTCGTTCAAATGCGGCGGGATCCAGACAGGCGGTCGTTTTTTCGATATCGGCGAAAACGCAGGTCGCGCCGACGTAGCGGACGCTCATCGCGGTGGCGATCCAGGTGAGATCGGGAACGATGACTTCATCGCCGGGGCCGACTCCGAGAGCTGCCAGTGCACATTCCAGCGTAACTGTGCCATTGCTCATCATGATCCCGTATTTCGCCCCGTGATATGAGGAAAATTCATTTTCAAAGGCCTGTTCGGTCGGACTGTTGAAACTCCAGGCACGCGAGAGATAAAGCTCTCTGATCTTATCTGCGGTGGCTTCCCTGACCGGAGGCCAGATTGCTGCCTGATACTCATTTTTCTTGAACAAAGGCGTTCCGCCGCTGACAGCCAGATTTCTGCTCATTTTTTCGATCTCCTCTTTCCTGTATTTTACCGTAAGTTTTTTTCCGGTTTACAATAAATTTAATTTGCAATTCGGGAAAAACAAGCTATGGTATTATAAAAATGATTGATGAATCGGACCATAATGTTGATAATGAAAACCATGGCTGAAAAAAACTTGTCCGAGAGCTTTAATTTACCGGAACAGTGGAAGATGAGGCAGCTTTCCGAACCGGAGGAAAGCAAGTTGACTCTGACCCGTGCACAGCGGATTTGGCTTGATGATCATGAACACTCTCTCGGCTGCCGGGAATTCCTGGCGGTGATCCGCGGCACGGCGCTGCTGCGGGTGGGCGGCCGCCCGATCCGGCTGAACCAGGGGGAATTCCTGGCGATCGATCCCTGGGTATGGCATACCGTGGGGCATCTTCCTGATGAAACGGCCGTTTACTGGTGGTGCATGCTGGAACCCGGACGGTTCAATATGCTGCTGTGGCGGCAAAACCGGATCGACTCGTATCAGATCATGGATGCGGGGAATTTTGTCCGGATACTGGACCAGACCTTGTCGAAAACCCGGGATCCTTCGATCTCCGCGGAACTGGAACATTTTGTCGCCGGGCTGATCTGCCGGTTTTTCCGTATGCGGCAGTCGGACGAAAAAAGGCATCAGGAAAAGGTGGTGCAGAAAGTGCTGGCCTGGCTGGAAGATACCGCCGTACTGAAATGTTCGCTCACCACCGCCGCTTCGCTGGCCGGATACAGCCGCACCCATTTCCAGCGTCTTTTCCGTCAATATACCGGGGAATCCTTTTTTGAGTATCTGCAGCGGAAACGGCTGGAACGTTACCGTGCCTTGTACAGGAAAAACACGATCTCCAAAAAAGAGATGGCTTATCTGCTGGGATTCACTTCGACTGCCGCGCTGAACCATTGGGAACAGGAGATCCGGAGTGCAGAGACCGGTCCGGGGAGTTGACGGGGAAAATTCCGGCCGCCGGATGAGTGACCGGCAGCCGTGAGCGTATCTTCAGATCCTGCCGGCGGGGTATGCGCAGACAGTTTTCACCCATATCTTTTTCAGTTTTTTGCAAAAAAAACGGAAAATATCTTTTTTCCCGCTTGCAATCCCGTTCGGAAGCGTTATAATGCTCTACAGAGTCCCAACCAATGGAGGTGCAGTTATGGACATCACAGTGAGCGCAAGACATTTCACTCTTACCGAGGCGGAAAAGCAGGATGCGGTCGATCAGATCTCCGCGCGTTTTTCCGATCTTCCCATAACCATCATTTCAACTTCGGCGGTATTTGAACGCCAGGGAAACCGTTTCACTGCTGAAATCATCGTCAATGCGAAGAGCGATTTCACCGCGACCGCGAAAGTGGAAGATTTCGAATTGGCCAAGGCGCTGGATGCTGCCGTGCAGAAGGCGGAGACCCAGATCCGGAAGCATCTGGAAAAGCGTAAAAACCACAAGAACGGCGAAACGCTGTCCGGCCTGGAAGCCAAAAATTCCGCCAAGGCATGACCGGGTTTCAAACCGCAACCGCCCCGGGTCGATGATCCGGGGTTTTTCTTGTCCGGACGGGAGAGGATCGTGTCTGAAATCACTGAATTGGAATCAATGCTGCCCGAGGCATGGCGTGCTTTGCTGCATGATGCCTGCCGTGCGGAGTCGTTCCGTCAACTTGATGATTTTCTGGCGGCGGAATACCGCGCTCGGACTATTTTCCCGCCTCGGGAGGACCTGTTCACCGCATTCCGGCTGACTGCGCCGGACCAGGTGAAAGTGGTGATCCTCGGACAAGATCCGTATCACGACGAGGGGCAGGCGCACGGACTGGCCTTTTCGGTCCGGCCGGGAGTCCGTTTCCCCCCGTCGCTGCGGAATATTTTCAAGGAACTTGCCGCCGATCTCGGATCGGAGATCCCGGAAACCGGTTCCCTGGTCTCCTGGGCGGAGCAGGGGGTATTGCTGCTGAATACCGTGCTCTCCGTGCGTGCGCATCAGCCCGGATCGCATCGCAAACACGGCTGGGAAAACTTTACCGATGCGGTCATCTCCGGTCTCAGCCGGGAGAAAGGGCATCTGGTATTTGTGCTTTGGGGTGCGCCTGCACAGAGCAAACTGCCTCTGATCGACCAAGGGAAACATTCGGTCATCTGTTCCGCTCATCCTTCGCCGCTTTCGGCGCATCGCGGATTTTTCGGAAGCCGGCCGTTTTCCGCGGTCAACCGCGACCTTGCCGCGCATGGAATAGAACCGGTCCGCTGGGGCTTTGCACGTTCCGGCAATGATCTGCCCGGATTCGGGGCGGATGTATATTGACCCTGTCTGGAAACACCGGTAAGATCAGGAGAAATGATTCTGGTTTTCAAATTCAGATGTGATACAAAAAAACAAGGCAAGTGCGCGATTACTTTTTCTGTTCATCCTTTTTGCCGTATTCCGGAAGGTAAACCCTGTAGTCTTGAGTTTGAATAAGACGCGGATAATATTTCCGGATCGCGCCGGGCTTTTTCCAGATGCCGTCATACGGGGTAACCAGAACCGCTTTGATTTTCAGTTCTTCGGCCAAATAGGCAATTTCCCGTTCCGCGGGATCACCGTCGAAGATTCTGCAAACCCGGTCATAGCGCTGCTGAAGTTTTTCCTCAGGATAAAATTCGGAGTAGCATTTCGCGAAGATCTTATCTCCAATGGCGGTCGCACGTTTGGAATAAAGCGAGAAAAAGATGTTGGTGGAAAGCTCCTTGATTTCGTAAAGCATTCCCAGTTCGTAAAAACTTTTGGGATTGCACTGCACCAGATCACTCTTTTTCGTATGCCGGTGAACGGTCTCCCAGCCTTTGACGGACCGGGCGAACTGCCCCCGAAGTTCCGGATAAGTTTTCCGGAGTCCGATGCCAGACGGTGAATTCCCCCAGAGGAAACACTCGAAAACGATCAGCAGAATGATCGCCGCATATCCGAAAATCTTCCGACCTTTATTCCCAGTCCGGAACCAGCTGATGAATTTTACCAGAAGAAATCCGGAAAAGAAACTGAGCATATAAACCGCCGCAGTAAAAGTGCGCCAGCCGAAATCGTTGGTGTAGAAACTGCTGTGGACGAGCGTGATGCTCAAAAGCGAAACTACAGTGAAAATCCGGAAAAAATCCATTATGCCGTTTCTGGGCAGGATCCGCGGCGTCAGGCAGGCGATCATGCCGAAAAGATAACACAATCCGATATTGTTCGGAAGCTGGAAACAATAAAGGGAAAAAAGATAACGGATCCAGCGGAACGGTCCGCTCCATTGATCAAAAGGCGGCATTATACCGAATGCGAGGGGAAAAGTTTCCGATTTGACCAAAGTCAGATAATGGATATAGGAAACGGAAAGCAGCGCAAACACGGCGATCATAAGAAGATGCGGGAAAATGTTCTGGTTGACCCGTTTGCGGAATGCGCCCCGGACAAGATATAGGATCATCGCGGCAATGCCGCCGTAAACCAGCGTAAAAGTTCCGGCATAGACCGAGGTGAAGGACGCAGATGCGGCCAGTATTCCGATCAGGACCGCGATCCAAAGTTTTTCTCTCTTCGATTTTACTCTGAACAGCTGAAAATAACAGAAGAGAAGCAGCACGATGATCCCCCCGGAAAACATATGATGCGGCGACCAGACAAAGTTGTCGGCATTGGGCCAGAAGCCGACAAAGCTTGACATTGGAGTGAGAGCCTGGAAAACTTTTTCCGGCAGGATCCTTTTCATAATATTCTCAGAACTGGTTATGAACAGCATGGAAAAGAGAAAAGCGCCGATCCCATATTTTTTCCTTCCCAACCCGCAGAGTCCGGCGATTCCGGTCAGACCGGAGAGTACGGCCAAAGCGGAAAATCCCGTCAGACAGCACTCGGAAAAGAGTGCGGAAACTTGTGTCAGCATGGGAAGTTGTGCCACCCAGGCATACCAGCCGAAATAATAAAACAACCGGATCGGCTGTCCGTTGTCCGCAAGCCACGGATTCACCGGCGGTATTCCGAAGTTTGCAATGGAATTGACGATCGCGCAGCGGACATGGTCATAGACCGCAAAACTGAAATACAGTCCGCCGTTGATCTCAAATGGATAAACCAGCCGGCTTATGCATACGGAAAAAGCAAAGATGACGGCAAAAACCAGATACGGGGTTTTTCCCTTCGGCAGAAAAAGGGTTTTCCACCTGAATCCGCACCAGATCGCCGCGAGAAGCAACCGGACCGGCAGATTCCACTGCTGGTGAGACAAAAACCAGGACGGACTGAGCACAGCCCATACGGCGGCGCCGAGAAGTGGAGCCAGTAAAAAACTGAACGTTTTTTTCTCTTCACTCCGCAGGGAAGCGGGCAGCAGTGTCATTCCGAAAACCATATACAGAACGTAAAGCAGTAAATTTGTCAGTGAAAAATAAAATGTTTCGATCATGGTTCCGGTTTTCCCGATGTTTCAGGTGTTTTCATTTGTTCTGAACAATTATAAAAATTCATTCGTAACTGAATAATATATCGTGTGTGTATGAATATTGCAAGTCGGAAAGACTTGCTTGAATACGCCAAAGTCATGTTTTCGCGGATGTTCCGAAGACGCCTGTAAGACGAAATGCTTTTCGGAGCTGTCTGATTTTTCGAAAGGGGCGTGTTTTGCCGTCCGCAGAAACTCTTGAAATCCGGACTTTACAATTCTTCTCCGAAATCGAATTCCGGCTGGATCAGCTGCCCGTCCGCGCCTTCGTTTTTTCCCTGGGCGGGGAAATTGGAAACGGTCACTCCGAGCAGCCGGACCGGGATCTTTTCCGCATCGGTGTGTTCCAGCAGTTCGCGAGCGACGGCGAAGATGACCGCGGGATCGTCGGTATGTTCCCCGATCGTGCGGCTGCGGGTGATCGTGCGGAAATCGAAGAATTTCACTTTCACGGTGACCGTTTTCCCCTGATAATGATATTTCTGCAGTTCCGCCGCCACTTCCTGTGTCTGCTGCCGCAGAAACGGGACCAGTTCGGTCATGTCGGACGTGTCATGGCTGAAGGTCGTTTCCGTGCCCATGGATTTCGGTTCGTGTTCCGGGGTCACTTCCCGGTCGTCGATCCCGCGCGCCGCATTGTAATAATATTCGCCGGTCCGGCCGAAAGTCTGGACCAGTTCCTGCCGCGAGAGCCGGAGCAGGTCGGCGCCGGTCCGGATGCCGCGTTCCAGCAGATATTTTTCGGTGACTTTCCCGATCCCGTAAAACTTGCCGATCGGCAGGTCGCGCAGGATCTCCGGCGCCCGTTCCGGCGTGATGACCGTCAAGCCGTCCGGCTTCTGGAAATCGGAGGCGATCTTTGCCAGGAACATGTTGAACGAAACTCCGGCCGAAGCGGTCAGTCCGGTGGTCTGAAGGATCCGCTGCTTGATCTCCCGGGCCGTGCGCGTCGCATAAGGGATCCCGCGTTTGTTGACGGTCACATCCAGATAGGCTTCATCGATCGAGACCGGTTCCACCAGGCCGGTGTAATCCAGAAAGATCTGCCGGATCTGCCGGGAGACCGCAACGTATTTTTCGAAGTTCGGGTGCAGAAAAACGGCTCGCGGACACAGCCTGCCTGCCATGGAAGACGCCATGCCGGAATGGATGCCGAATTTCCGCGCTTCGTAGGAACAGGTCGCCACCACGCCGCGCGAATTCGGCATGCCTCCGACGATGACCGGTTTCCCGCGCAGCGAGGGATCGTCCCGGATCTCCACCGAGGCAAAAAAAGCATCCATATCGACATGTATGATCTTCCGCATTGAAGTGCATGATCTTATCCGGACAGAGTATCGTATCTCCGGATAAGATCACCCTCCCGATCGAGTTTGAAATCTTTCCGTTCCTGCCGAGCCGGTTCAAGGGTTTTATCGCTCATGATCCCGTCTTCCGGCCGGTTGTTTCCTGCTGATAAAATAGCATGGGACATTATTTTTTTCAATCCGGTTTTTCCCTTTGGCTTGCAAAAAAAGAAAAACGGTGTAAATTACCATATCAAAAGGGGGAAACGGTTTCCCCGGAAACCATTAACTGAAAGGAGTCTGCCATGACGGTCAAACTTTCTCCGGAAGAAACAAACATTCGTAAACTTTCCAGATCATCCATTCCGATGAACTTCGTCAAGAAACAGAACGGTTCCTGGAATCATCAGGACTGGTTGAATTTCCTGGCGTATCTGAAAGAGAAAAAATATTTTCCCATCGACACCGACCGCGTCGGCCTGTTGCTTGAGGAGAAAAAAGCGAAATTCAACGCCGGGAAGAAATAAACAGGGATCCGGTCCGGCTTTCGGACCCCCAAAGGAATTGCACGATGTTTGAACTGGATATCCATCGGGAATTTTCCGCGGCCCATTCCCTGCGCGGCTACCAGGGCGATTGCGCAAATCTGCATGGCCACAACTGGAGTGTTCAGGTCTTCATCCAGTCGGAAAAACTGGATGAGGTCGGCATTGCCCTTGATTTCAAGATCCTGAAAAAAGATTTGGATGCGGTATTGGCCGAACTTGATCACAAGAATCTGAATGAGCATCCGCATTTTCGGGAGATCAATGCCACCAGCGAGAACCTGGCCATGTATATTTACCGGCGCCTGGCTCCGGCAGTGAACCGTGCCGGCGTGAAACTTTCCCGGGTGCGGGTCTGTGAATCCGCCACCTCCGGTGCAGCTTACTTCGAGTGATTCCAGTTTCAATTTCACTTTATGAAACAAAAAAAGAAGCGGGAGTTTTTTCCGCTTCTTTTTTTGTCGATGGACGGTGAAACTCGTGTTCAGCGATCAGAGCCGGGGTTTCTATCCGTATCATCGGTCTTTTCGTCTTCATGCGTGGTTTTCGAACGGTAGCGCGCGGGGGAAATACCCGCGTATTTGCGGAAGGCTTTGGAAAATGCGTAACGGTCGGAAAAACCGCAGTCGGCGGCAATGTCATTGATCGAACCCTGCGCGGCGGCAAGACGGCAGCGGGCCTTTTCCAGCCTCAGGTCCAAGGCATAATGTTTCGGAGAAAATCCCGTCGCCAGCCGGAACGCACGCTGGAAATTGCTCTGCGACATACCGATGTCACGGCAGATCTCCGCATTATTCATTCCCCGGTTGAGCAGACTCATGGCACGCTGGATCCGGTCGTCCACTGGTTTCTCCGCACTGGCGAAACGATCATGCGGGATCGCCGCCAATGCAGAAAACAGCAAGGCGTAAACCGCCGCAGGGGAAACTTTTTCCGAATCCAGCCAGGAATCCGGAATGCCGCAAAGCGAACGGTCCAGCACCAGCACTCCCGGTTTGACTTGGGAATAAGGCCGTCCCACCGTGAAATGGATGTAAAGATGATCGAACGCGGCTTCGCAGCTGCTGGTGAACGCTGTGTAAGGCGGGATCAGAATGAGCTGGCGGCTGTCCGGGCGGATCTCGCGGTCGTGGAATTTCAGCACCGCACCAGGTTCGGAATTGTAATAGAGGAACCAGAACGGAACTTTCCGTGTGAATTTCCAACTGAAATTGACCTGGCCGCGGCCGAACAGGAAAATTTCCGCCCGCGGCAGTGCCACCGGATTGATCTGATTTGGGTTTTTAATAATTTTTGACATGTCTTTTTGGCGAAACGTACATTTATATTTGATTGTTTTCAAATATAATATACCATGAACAACCGAAAAATACAAGGAGGAAGATATGTCAATTTTAACATCACAGGAATTCACGAGAAGAATGCAGGCGGCACAGGAAGCGGTTCGCAAGAACGATCTGGATGCCATTTTGGTCTTTTCCACGGAATGCGAACCTGCCGCGGTCCGTTATTTTTCCGATTACTGGCCGAGTTTTGAAACGGCGGCAGTGCTGATCCCGGCGGAAGGAGAGGCGGCTCTGCTCATCGGTCCGGAATCCCTGACTTACGCTTCCAGCCGTTCGAAACTGGGCAGGATCATCCAGCTGATGGATTTCCGCGAATCCTCCCAGCCGGATTATCCTGGCTCGACCCTGCCGAAATGGCCCGATGTGATTGCACAGTACAAACTGAAAAAGATCGGCCTCTGCGGCTGGTATCTCTTCCCCTACACCATGATGATGGAACTTGCCAGGGCGATGGGCGGGATCGAAAACGTGGTGCCCGCCGATTCGATGATCCGCCCGATCTTCATGAAGAAGAGTGCACAGGAAGTGGAATGCCTCAAGGCCGCCGCCAAGGCGTCCGAAGCCGGGTTCAAGGCCATCCTCGAAACCATCAAACCGGGCATGACCGAATCCGAACTCTGCGGCATCGCCACCGCCGCCATGACCGCGGCCGGCGCCGAAACCACCGGATATCCGATCTGGTGCTGCTCGGGGCCGAATTCCGACCAGGCGATCAGCCGTCCGACCATGCGCAAAGTGCAATGCGGTGAAATCGTGCATTTTTCGATCGGAGCCAAGGTGGAAGGTTACAGCGCCAGCATCGGCCGTCCCGTGGTGCTCGGCCATTGTCCCGATGAGATCCGCAAATTCCTCCAGGTCGGCCTTGATGCCGCCAACATGACGTTCGATGTGATGCGTGCAGGGGTCAAATCCGGCGATGCCGCGCGCAAAGTTCATGATTTCATCCGCGCCAAAGGCTACGGTGACGCCATCCTTTACGGCCCGGCTCACGGCTGCGGACAGATGGAATGCGAATATCCCTTCCTCGAAACCAGTTCCGAATATCTGCTCGAAGCCGGTATGACGTTCATGCAGGACATGTTCCTGCACCGCAACGGCATGGGCTTCCGCTGGGAAGACGGTCTGCTGGTGAAGACGTCCGGTCCTGCTGAAATGCTTTCCAGCTACGGACGCCAGATCAACATTCTGTAAGGAGGAGCGATAAAATGGTCATCGATATTCACGGCCATCTCGGCAACATCAATTTCAGCCAGTTCTGGCAGGCGGACGCCGACCAGCTCGTCAAGTATCTGAAAGAATCCAATACGGACAAACTCTGCCTTTCCGCCTCGCGGGCTATCATGTATGACATTTATGAAGGCAACGCCGAACTGGATTCGGTGTTGAAAAAATATGATGAATTCTACGGCTACGTGGTGGTTAGTCCGACCTTCCCGGAGACCGAAAAGGAACTGCATTACCTGAAGGACAATCCGAAGTTCCGGGGCGTGAAGATCCATCCGGACTATCACGGCTACGACCTTTCGGTCCCCTCGAATTACCGTTATGTGGACAAGATCGCCGACCGGACGCCGATGATGCTGTTCCATGTGTCGTGCATGCCTGGCACGGGCTTTTCTCCGGCGGCGACCGTGGTCTCCATCGCGAAGAACCATCCGGATACCAAATTCGTGCTGGCGCATTGCGCGGGACTTTATCAGAACGGCAATTACCCGTTTTTCCCGAACATGGATTCGCTGGAACGGATCTGCGACGCGGGCCTGCCGGACAATGTGTGGATCGACACGGCGCACTATCTGCTTTATGCTTACCAGACGATCATGGCGAAAATGGTGCGTCTGGCGGGCGCAACCCATGTGGTTTTCGGTACGGACTGTCCGCTGCAGGGCTCCCTGCAAATGAAATTCGCGCAGGAAGCGGTCACCACGCTGGATATTCCGCAGACGGAAAAGGACGCGATCCTGTTCGGCAATGCGCAGAAGATCCTCGGACTGGTCTGAGCAGGAAAGCACGAGACGATGAAAGGCCGGTCGAAGGGGATCATCCTGTGTTCAAATTGTTGCGCGGATATGGGGCTCGAAACAGTTCCCTGGACTCGCGACTGGCTGAAGGAGATCGGGCAGGAAGAAATATAAATCAAATTGACCAATCCGCATATTGCCGGTGATTTGAATCTCCCTGACGGTGGGGTAGGATGCCGGAATAAAAACTGCCGCGCTCCGGAAGGAAACGCGGCAGTTTTTCTATGGACGGTGAAACTCAGTCGAGCTTGCAGTATTTGAGGTCGCCGAACTTGGTGGACATGATCTCGCAGCCGCCCTTCTTGACGATGACTCCGGTTTCCCAGCGGAGACCGTAGCCATTGCCGGTGAAGAAGGTGTCGATCTGATAAGTCATGTTCTCTTTCAGTTTGTATTTGCTGGTGGTTTCGATCCAGGGGGATTCGGTTTCCATGATGCCGAGGCCGTGGACCGGACCGTAGAGCATGTAATCGCCCCAGCCCTGATCGATTCCCCATTGCGTGTATTTCTTGGCGATCGAAGCCGCGTCCGCGCCGGCTTTCATCAGTTCGAAGGTGTAATTGTGGGCGTCCAGACCGAATTCGACCAGCGCCATCTGTTCTTTCGGAAGTTTGCCGAACCAGACGGGCAGTCCGATGGAGGAGCTGTAGCCGCTGACGCGGGCACCGATGTTCAGCTGGATGATCTCGTTCTTTTTCAGTTTTGCATTGGTCGGACGGCTGATGCCGTTGCTGGTGCGGTCGCCGCCGAAACAGTAAAGGCTGTGGCCTTCGTATTCGCCGCCGTTGGCATAGATTTCCCGCTGGGCGATACCGATCGCCTGGAATTCGGTCATTCCCGGCTTCATTTCGTTAAGCATGGCCTGGACTGCCTTTTCCGCAACTTTGAACGCTTTGCGATGGCAGGCAAGTTCGTTTTCGCTCTTGAACCAGCGGAGCGGACGAAACACTTCATCCGCCCAGACCAGCTCAACGCCCGGCAGCTGTTCCTGGAGTGCCTTCAGGGTAGGCAGGGTCATCACGGCTGTTCCGACCAGACCGAGTTTTTTCAGTTTCTTTTTGCCCATGGCAGCCTTTGCGACATCGGAGAAGGTGGCCAGCGGGATGCCCGGATAATCCGGCTCGGCGGATTCACGGTAGTTGAGCATTTGCATCACATTCTTCTGTTCGAAGACAGAGCGTCCATACGCATACTTCAAGCTTTCCGGACCGATCAGCAGGATGGCGTCTCCGGCTGCGGGCACGAACACTCCGGCCTGTTCGAAAGTCGGCCAGTATTCGGTCAGGTAACGGACGTTGGCAAAATCGGATTCGGTGCCATGGATGAGGCAGGCGTCGAGACCCGCTTTCTTCATGTTGGCCTGCAGTTTGGCGATGCGGTCGAAATATTCCTGTCTCGGGATGCTTGGAATGCTTGGCATGATCTTTCTCCTTTGTTTAAGATGATGGTTTGCCATGCGGGATTCTTTGTCCTTCGCATGTTAATATATTGGATGCTGGTTTGCCATGCAAGACTCTTTTCCTGTCCGATAAACTTTTTTTCGCAAATTTTTTATGGGGATAACGTTTTTAAGCACAATAAACTATAGCGCTATAGTTTATTTGATCCGCAGAAAATGCCTGTCCGGTAAAAATATTACTTGAAAATGCGGAAAAAGTCATTATATTGCTGAGTTGATCTGCTTTGATCTGAAGCCGGGAAACGACTGGTCTCCGGGGAAGGCGGGATCAGTTCGACCCATGCGGCGGATCGTGGAAGGATCAAAGACCGGTCCTTCGCAGGAGTTTCGTCTGCATGGATGGCAGATGCCGGTTGAAAAGAGTGTGAGAGAATTGGAAAACAGGATGGAAGTTTTCTGTATTATCATGGCCGGAGGCCGGGGCGAGCGCTTCTGGCCCAGAAGTCGAAAAGACCAGCCGAAACAGTTGTTGAATCTGCTTGGCGGAAAATCTTTTCTGGAACAGACGGTCCTGCGTCTTCAGGGATTCGTCAGCGAAAAAAATATATTCATCATCACAAACGGCTCTTATGTGGACCGGATCCGTCAGTTGTGCTCCCAGCTCCCGCCGGAAAATGTGATCGGAGAACCTTGTGCCCGTGATACTGCTCCCTGCATGGCCTTGGCTGCGGGAATCGTCAAAGCTGCGGCAAAGACTCCCGATCCGGTCATGCTCCTGCTCCCGTCGGATCATTTTATCGTCGACCGGAATGCCATGATCTCCGATTTCAAGTCCTGCTGCGATTACGCGCTGAAGGAAGATGCGCTGGCAACGATCGGGATCGTTCCGGTTTCTCCCTGTCCGAATTACGGATATATTGAATGCGGTGAGATTCTGAATGGACCGGATAAAATATCGCGCGTCAAATGTTTCCGGGAGAAACCCTCTGTTGAAGAAGCGGTCCGTCTGTTGGCTTCCGGCAATTATAAATGGAACAGCGGGATGTTTGTGTTCCCGTTGAAAACGATACGCCGGGAAATGCAGCGGAACGCTCCCGATCTGCTCTCCCTTTCCGACCGGATCGCGGAAGTCTGGGGAACCCCGGAGTTCGATTCGGTCTTGCGTTCTGAATATGAGGCCGCGCATAAGATCTCCATTGATTATGCCATTATGGAGCATGCTGAAAAAATAGTGGTCAAAGATGCCGCGTTCGATTGGGATGATATTGGCAGCTGGACTGCGCTCCGCAATCATCTCTCCCCGGATGCGAACGGCAATGTTTCTTCTTCGGATTCCATGCTGCTTGACTGCAAAGACTGCATTGTTTTTTCCGAGGACCGGGGAACTATTGTCGCTGGGATCGATTTAAAGGATATGATCGTGGTGAAGACCGATGATGCGGTGCTGGTCTGTCCGGTAAAAAGCGCTCCCAAAATCAAATCTCTTCTTGCCGCCCTTTCCGGGGATACCCGGTTCCGCAAATATTTGTGATATTGCGGATCGATCCCTTTCCGTGAGGAGGCTGTTCCGGAATCAATGGAGGCCCATTATTTTTCCAAAAATCAAATTTTTTTGGAAATGAGTTTGAAAAATACGTTTTTCCCGTTATATTACCTGCTATCAGTTATGCACCCGTAGCTCAGTTGGATAGAGCGTCTGCCTCCGGAGTAGAAGGTCGTGAGTTCAAGTCTCGCCGGGTGCACCATTTATTATCAAGCATTTATGACTTTTTTAGAAACCCACAAAAATTGAATTTTTCACCAATTTTTCGCCTCTTCGGCGGTTCCTGACATAAATCAGATTTCTTTCACGCAGGAAATCTCCGGCAGTTGGTAGATTCTTTCCCTGCTTGAAAATGCCCCCATACCGTCCATAAACGGCAAACGCATCGGGGCATAAAAAAAGAACAGCCGGGTACCAAAACCACGGCTGTTCTGAGGTTGTCAGGACCACACCGAACGCTTATTCGGCTTCCTTGACCTTGATGTTCTTAAATTCGATCACACTGCCTTTTTTTCCGCCCTGCACCATAATCAGAACACGGACAGAGGCAGTGCCGGCCCAGAGCTTTTTGCTGTTCATACCGAACTTCGAAACGACTCCATCGATACTGCCTTTACCGGAGACCCATTCCTGGGGAGTGAGTCTTTTGATGTAGGAGTAGATATACGTGGAACCGCTTCTATGCTGACGGACGGCGGTGCCCTCGGCGACATCTTTTTTCAGCGGAGTCTTCAGCGTAATTGCCCAAACATCGCCATCCTGTTTGATATTGTTCTTGGGAACAGCAGCGAAATTGTAGTTCGGCAGGTCGGCGTAATCTTTCTTGGCATCAAAAACGATGTAACCATAGGGAGTCTTCATATCCCATTTGGATGCGTCCTTCAGATACACCACAGTGTCGCCCTTCTTGGCTGCCTTGGCAACGATGGTTTCGGTATTTTTCACGACATTCACAGAGATCACCTGAATTTGTCTGCCTTTCGCGTCAAACGGGGCAAAACCAGCATAAAATATACCGGCCTTTTCCCCCTCTTTCAGGCGGTAATCGAAGGAAATCGTGTATTTCTTTCCCGGATCCAAAGTCACTTTCTTGGCAGAATAGAGAACGAAATACGGTCCCTTCATGGTCAGGGCCAGGGCATCTCCATCCTTGACGAGCTGCGTCGCAGGCTTGAACTGCGCGTTAACGAAATCGGCCGGTTCGTTGAGGCTGATGACTTCCGCCGCCGCCAGCGAACACACACATGCCACCGACAACAGCCCTGCTGACAACTTCGATGCAAGACTCATTGTTTTCTCCTTAGTCTATGTTGAGGTTGAATACGAAAAGTTTTATACTATAACACGGACTTGGGAGAAAATCAAGTTGATCGAGGAGGAAAAATGTTTTGTTGTGCGCTGTAAAGTAAAAAGCACGCTGGTAAGAGAGAAAAGTGCATTTACCATTTGTATTTCCGGTCGCACTCGAAGGAAGGGGAGCAGTTTTGCTGATAATGGAGACTGGTTTCATTCCCGCGGGAGGAGTTGTTGTTTCCCTTATTTGAATTTGCTTATTGTCCCTGTATATTACAGGAGAATTTTTTGAAAGGACAACGAGCAAATCCGGGAGAAGGAAACATGAGTTTTTTCCGCAGAAAAAATGTAAGGGGATCCAGAACAGAACAAAATGAGGATCGAATGATGAAAAAAGGCTGGCGTCTGCTCACCATGATGCTGCTGTCCGCGGTCCTGCTGCTGCCGATGGCCTGCCGGACCACCGCGTCGGACTCCGCACCGGCCGGTTTTGTGCATCTGGCCGAGGCTGTTCCGGATGCGATTTTGGAGATCCGTTATTATTCCACTTATAATTTTGTAGGCGACCGCATCAATGGATATGAAAGGCCGACCGCGCTGCTGACCGTGGAAGCGGCCAAAGCCCTGAAAGCCGTAAGCGACGATGTCAAGAAACAGGGCTACCGCCTGAAAATCTACGATGCCTATCGCCCGCAGCGTGCCGTTTCCCATTTCATGGAATGGGCAAAGAAACTCGACGACACCCGGATGAAGGCGTATTTCTATCCCGATTTGGACAAGTCCGTGCTGTTCGCGCAGGGCTACATTGCGGAAAAATCCGGACACAGCCGGGGCAGCACGGTCGATCTTACTTTGTTTGACATGGCGACCGAAAAGGAAGTGGATATGGGCGGCACCTTTGACTGGTTCGGGATCGAAAGCCATCCTGCCTGGTGCGGAGATCCGGAAAAGAAAAGATACACGGGCAAATATCCCGGAAAAACGCCTCCGGTTGGTCGGGCGATCAATGAAATGCAGTTCCGCAACCGCATGATCCTGCGGGAAGCCATGATGCGGCACGGATTCAAGCCCATCGCCGAGGAATGGTGGCATTTCACGCTGGCCAAAGAACCTTATCCGGACACCTATTTCGACCATCCGGTCAGGTAAGCCGTTTCCCCGTTTTCGGAAGAAAAACTCCTTTTTTTCGGTTTCCGGTTTGTTTTCCCCGAATTAAGTGCTAAATTGTACCGTTTATGGTTTGGTGTCGGAAAGAGGGGAATCATGGAAATGGGTGAGAGTTTTGAAGCAAGACTGGTTAAATACTCTTCCAAAGAGGTTTTCAAACGGGCGAAGCAGCTTCTGCATAACGGCGAGTTGCTCTGCTGTCATGAAAGCTCCGGACGGACCTTGCGTGCCGTGTTCCGGGATCCCAAAGGTGCTGTGACCCGTGCGGAAGTCAGCGGTTTTCCTGCCGGACCTTATTCGGTGAATTGTTCCTCCTGTGGAAATCTTCCGGGCCGGCTTTGTTCCCATGGTGCGGCTGCGGCCCTTTACCATGCCAAATACACGATCAAGGCGAAGGATGCCAATGAGAGCCTGCCCGATGTTCCTGCGCAATATGCCGGATTGAAATTTTCCGGCATGCCCGAACTGCTGGGGCAGGTGCTGGCACCCCGCACAGGACAGGTCACCATTGCCGCCGATTCGGAATTCCCGCACATGCCGAGCAAATGGGAACGGATCCTTTTTACCGTCAGTTTGTCTATGAGCGGACGACAATATCTGGGGAACCTCAACAATCTGCGCCAGCTCCATTTCGGCAAGAATCTGGCCGCGTCGCTGAAACTGGAGGCATTTTCCCTGCAGGAACGGCAGATCATCCGTTTTCTGGCGATCAACGCCCAGCAGGACGGTTCCCGGCTGTCGCTGGATGCGGAGCAGACCGCGGAATTTTTTCATTGCCTGATCGGATTCCAGAATTTCACCCGCATGGGGGAAAAAGTGGTGATCCACCGATCTCAGGCGGAACCGGCGGTCATGCTGGAACGGGTGAAGGGGGGCTGCCTGCTGCGTTCGGCGGTCATTGTGAAAGGTTCACCGCTGCCGCTGCACGAAACGAAAGTGATCCTGGGACGGGCGGGCGCATGGGTCGGCATGCTGGGCGAATACTGGTGGATCCCCGGACAGATGGATGTGGCATGGCTGCGGAATTTCCTCCGGTCCACCGTGCAGCCATGCGACCTGAAGGCTGCCAAAATGCTGGCCGCACGGAAAGACGAACTGCCTTTCAAACTGCTCATCACCGGCAGCGTGAAAGTCCGTGAACGCGTGGTCAAACCCTGTTACGACGCCCATCTGAACGATCTTTCCGAACTGGAAATGGAGATCCTGTTCGATTACGGCGGACATCTCTGCAAAGCGGACCAGTCACGGCTGGCGTCATCCGGCGGACAATTCTGGCGCCGGAATGTCCGCGGCGAGGAAAAACTGGTGCAGGAACTGACCAATTTCGGTTTCGAAATGATCACCGGGAAATCCACTGCCGACGGAGAAACCCGGCTGATCCTGCGTGACCGCGAGGCGGTCGGCGTTTTTGTGGATGAACTGGTTCCTCAATGGCTTTCTTCGGGCCGGAAATTCCTGATGAGTTCCGAACTGGCCAATCTCTGCGGGGATTCCGGAAAACTGGCCATGCATACGGAGCTGACCGGGGAAACCCCGGAATATTACGAACTGACCGTTCAGCTGAGCGCTTCGTCGCTCCGGATCCCCTGGCGGGATCTGGCCGCGGCTGCCGTCAGCAATGAAATGTTTCTTGCTCCTGCGCCCGGGCAGCTGGTGAAAGTGCCGCGGGCGGTCCGGAGTCTGGTCCGGGCCATGGCCGGTATCGTTCAGCCGAAACCCGGAGCGGAAACCGGGGAAGTTCCCTCGGATGTCCTGCTGCTGCCGCGCGCCGCAGCGGTCCACTGGGCCGAACTCGGAACGGATATCGCCGGCGCCGTCCCGTTGGAATTCTTTCGGCTCAAGGCCGATCTGGAACAGGCGGCAGAACAGGCTTTGTCCGGTTCGCTCGAACTGAATCCCGTTTTCCGCGGCACGCTGCGTAAATATCAGCAGTCGGGCGTATTGTGGATGAATGCGCTCGGCGAACGCGGATGCAATCTGATCCTGGCCGATGAAATGGGGCTGGGAAAAACGGTCCAGACTCTGGCTTTGCTTGCCGCCGACCCCGGGAAACATCTTCCCGCACTCGTGGTCTGTCCCACCAGTCTGCTGGAAAACTGGGTGCGCGAGGCGGAAAAGTTCGCCCCGTCCCTCAAGGTCCTGCCGATCACCGGCCACGACCGCGCCCGGCTTTGGGAACAGGCGTTGTTCCATGACATCTGCGTTACTTCCTACGCATTGATCAAACGGGATGCCGAACAGGTATGCAAACTGCATTTCAAATATCTGGTCCTGGACGAAGCACAGCATATCAAGAATCCTTCCACCGGAAATTCACAGATATGCAAATCGATCGGGGCCGACCATAAACTGGTGCTGACCGGGACCCCGCTGGAAAATTCCCCTGAGGACCTCTGGTCGATCTTTGAATTCCTGCATCCTGGTCTGCTTGGCAGTTTGAGCGCGTTCCGGCGCAATTATGTCCAGTTCGGCAGTCTGCCCGAATCCCTGAACGAACTTTCCGCCCGGATCGCACCGTTCATCCTGCGCCGCCGGAAATCCGAAGTCTCCGCCGAGATCCCGCCCAAAACCGAACAGTTGCTCTATTGCGAGATGGATGAGGCGCAGCGGCAGCTGTATGACCGCTTCCTGCTGGAAAGCCGCGAACGGTTCGCCCGTATCCGGAGAGGCGACAATTCGGTCGGACGCTTCGAGATCCTTTCTTCGCTCCTGCGGATGCGGCAGGTCTGCTGCGATCCTCAGCTGCTGCCGGACGGAGGAAATACCCGGTCCGCTAAAATGGAACTGCTCCGCGAACTCCTGCTGGAAACCATCGACAGCGGACACAAGGTCCTGCTCTTCAGCCAATTCACTTCCCTGCTGGCGATCGTCCGCTCCTGGCTGGATTCCGAGGGGATCCGCTATGAGTATCTGGACGGTTCGACCCGCGACCGGATGGAACGGGTGGACTCGTTCAACCATACACCGGAGATCCCGCTGTTCCTGCTGAGCCTGAAAGCCGGCGGTCTGGGGTTGAACCTGACCGCGGCCGATACGGTGATCCTGTATGACCCGTGGTGGAATCCCGCCGCGGAGGCGCAGGCGGCCGACCGGACCCACCGGATCGGGCAGACACACAGCGTCAACATCATCAAACTGCTGGTGAAAGATTCGGTCGAGGAAAAAGTGCTGGAACTGCAGCGCCGCAAAGCGGACCTGTTCAATGACCTGGTCGAGGCTTCGGCGGAAAATGCCGCGTCCATGTCGCTGGAAGATTTCGAGTTCCTGCTCCGAGAATGAGCTAAAGAGGTATTCCCATGGAGGGAAGAGCACTACTCTATAACGCATGCACCCTTTTTTTCATTTGCATGCAAAAATGATGTCTGCATACGTTTGATAATTCTTTGTATTATAATCAAATGAAATAAGCAAAGATTCGACAGAAGCACGGTCAAATTTTTCTATCCAATTCCAAATGACTGGCTTTATAAGATCAATATTGCGTTTCAATTTCCATGCTTCGGACGGATTATCTCTATCAACAAGCACCAGGAAAATGCGATTCTCGGAGCCAAAACGCATATCTCCTTGATTTTCATAAAGCCATTTTATAAGGTCTTTGCCGTGATTCATAATATATTCTGCAGTTTCTGCCCATTCTGTTTTTACCGCTTCAACAACTTCCCGCCCTTGAATTGTTCCCGAATCAATGAGCCGCTCTGTTAATTCATATTGAATTTGTTCATCATCCGCAGTATCCTCAAATGGGATATGCAACATTTTTGCAAATCGCTTCAATTTTTTGAGAGGTTCCTCAATTCCAAGTTGTTTTCGGATTGATTTTGAATATTCCTTGGGAATGTACGTCACCTTTAAATCAAACGGAAAATCCTTAACAAAGAAGTCAACGTTTTTAATCTTGCCAAAAGCGGGCATGACGCAGGAATTGCGGTGAAATAAATTTTCTATGAGGACTGAAGACCAATAATTATACCAACTGTTGCAAAGGTATCCACGGGACATTTCAAGCAATTCACCTTCGCAAATTTTCTCCAAATCTTCGTAAGGAATTATATTTTCAGTTTTAATATATCTAGATACGATAGCTTTATCAAGTGAGTTTCGAAAACCTCCTCCCCAATGAAAGTGTTTCATTTTATACAGATTGGAACGGATACATTCAAATGTATTGTCAATTTTTGTATTTTCCCGTTGCTGACGGTCGCGCATAAAATCAAACAGGCACATTTTGATAGTTGCATCTGAATTGAGTTTTATCCAAATGTTTTCGATTGTGTTTTTTTCAACCTTCATATTGATCATTGTGCAAAACGATGTGAGAAGATCCTTTCTGTCAATAGAACGGAGTTTCAACCAAAGCAATCCTTCTTCGCTCCTGCTGAATTCAAGAAGGTCATTTTGAGCAAAACGTTTCTTCCAAAAATCAAAAGTTTTCATTTGGGTTCTCCTATAATAAGAATCTCACTGCTGCCTGCCACACTTCCTTTTCCGCCTCGGCTTTCACTGTATGTCTTTTGTTCAACATGAACCATCCGATATCTTGAAACTATATCTGTCAGGGTGTTGACATCGGGATAACTTCGATCGTTGTAACTGATAATCCAATACGGGATTTTCGTTGCCTGCTCAAACATTTTTACCAATCCATCAACAATGGTGGTTTTCTGATCGAATGCAGTTTTACGCTTCGGTTCGTAACGCTTGACACCATTGACAAATTTCTTGTCTTTCCAATACATTGTGTAAGTTTCCAGCAAGTGATAAAATTGCTGATAATCTGCGTGACTGTTTCCGTAGGGAGGATCGAAATAAGCCGCATCTGCTTGAGGTATGTCTGCAATAAAATCAATGGCATCTCCTCGAAAACTCAAACATTTTCTCCCATTGTCAAACACGGCAGCATTATATTCATCTATGAGCTCCAAAAAAAGTTCTTTAATCGGGCGAACCAAACTGCGGTTACGTTTAATTCTTTCGGGGTCGTCGGCATAAAGAAGGGCTTTTCTATGGGCAAAATGTCCCATGGTCACCTTGCGTGTCAAAGCACGATTCATTACAGCAAGCGCAAGGAAACGTTTATATGACGTTTTCAACCTTTCCACATTTCCACGGACAGCATCCAGAAATGAAGAATCATCTTCCTTAAAAAAAATATCAGTAAAGGTATTTCTCATCAAATCAAATTCATTTTCATCCGGATTTTCCGACAATAGAATTTTCAAGTCATGGTCATCCAAAGTCTCATTCCCGTTTTCAACCAAAGCTTTCCCAATGGCATTGCTGTAAGCCATCAGATCATTGGTCCAGACAGTATATCCAAGTTGCTTGAGATAATATGCAATAGACTGTGACCCCCCAAACGGATCAACAACTGTCTTTATGTTTTTAGGTAAAAAAGAACTAATCCAAGTGCGAAAACGGAATTTCGCACCAAGGTATTGAGGTTGTGGAAATTTGTATTCCAGATATTCGAATTCCTTGAAAAGACAAGTCAAATTCCGACCCTCCTGTTCTTTTTTTGAAATAACAACTTTGATACACCCATATCGCTATGCATACAAATTTAAATAATATATCTCGAAAATCACTATTTTCAATTCTGTTTTCTTTACGCTTGAATGAGGAAGAAACTGAACGGAGAAAAATTTCCATTCCGGTCGTTTGAGCTGAATTTCAGCGGCAACTTCAGAGGATCTTCAGCAGTTCCACCTCAAAGATCAGCGCCGCATTCGGCGGGATCGCGCCGGGTGCACCCCGTTCCCCGTAAGCCAGACGGGCCGGGATGAAAAACCGGTATTTCGCGCCTTCGGACATCAGCTGCAGTCCCTCGGTCCAGCCGGGGATTACCTGGGAAAGCCCGAATTCGGCCGGTTCGCCGCGCTGCACGGAACTGTCGAAAACCTGTCCGTTGAGCAGTGTTCCGGTGTAATGGACCCGGACCTTCGAGGAACGCGTCGGCTTGCGGCCTTCGGCGTTCTGGATGACTTCATACTGAAGCCCGGTCGCGGTTTCGGTTACTCCGGCTTTCTGCTTGTTGGCGGTCAGGAAATCCTTTTCCGCCTGGATATTTTTCTCCGCCTGGTTTTTTGCCTGTTCTTTGGCGGCTTCCTGGATCTTCGTATGCAGCATCCGCATGGAGGAGGCATATTCATCCGAGGATATGGCGGGTGTTCCCGCCAGGGCGTCGCGCAGACCCTGCAGCACCAGTTCGGGTGAAAGTTCGACGGGCGTGTGGACAATGTATTCCGCCACGTTCAAGCCCATGGCGTAACTCATCTTTTCGGTATCGTTCTTCAACTCCAATGCCATGATAAAAACCTTCCGTTGTTTTCCGTGTTTCAGTAGCGATAATTTTCGGCTTTGTAAGGACCTTCGACCTTGACCCCGATGTAATCGGCCTGTTTTTTGGTCAGTTTGGTCAGATGCGCACCGAGTTTTCCCAGATGGAGCCGGGCGACTTCCTCGTCCAGTTCCTTCGGCAGGGTATAAACCTGCTTCTTCAATTTTTCGGACGCGATCTTGATCTGGGCGAGGGTCTGGTTGGTGAACGAGCAGCTCATCACGAAACTCGGGTGGCCGGTCGCGCAGCCCAGGTTCACCAGACGTCCTTCCGCGAGCAGGAAAATGCTGTGGCCGTCCTTGAAGGTGTATTTCTGGACCGGGCATTCACTGCCTTTGATCTGGGTGATCCGGATCCCCTTGATCGCCTTCAGGTCGGCAACTTTGATCTCGTTGTCGAAGTGTCCGATATTGCAGACGATCGCCTGATCTTTCATCTTCGCCATGTGTTCGGCGGTGATGATATCGCAGTTTCCGGTGGTGGTGACGAAGATGTCAGCATACGCCAGCGCATCTTCGACCGTCACTACCTGGAATCCTGCCATATAAGCCTGCAGCGCACAGATGGGGTCGATCTCGGTGACGACCACGCGGGCGCGTTCATTCTTCATGGCTTCGGCACAGCCTTTGCCGACGTCGCCGTAGCCGCAGATGCAGACCGCTTTGCCGGCGATCATCACGTCCAGCGCCCGTTTGATCCCGTCGGTCAGCGAATGGCGGCAGCCATAGATATTGTCGAATTTCGACTTGGTAACGGAGTCGTTGACGTTGATGGCCGGGAAGAGCAGCTGTTTCTGGGCGGCAAGCTGGATCAGCCGGTGCACGCCCGTAGTGGTTTCTTCGGAAACCCCGCGGACCGCCGCGGCGACTTTTTTCCAATGTCCCGGATGTTCCTTCAAAACGCGTTTCAGCAGTTTGAAAATGACCGCTTCTTCTTCGCTGGAAGGTTTCTTGTCGAGGATCTTCGGATCCTTTTCCGCTTTCACGCCCAGATGGATCAGCAGTGTGGCATCGCCTCCGTCATCGACGATCTGATCCGGCCCGGAGCCGTCCGGCCAGGTCATGGCGCGGTAGGTGCAGTCCCAGTATTCCTCCAAAGTTTCGCCCTTCCAGGCGAAAACCGGAATGCCGCGTTTGGCGATGGCCGCCGCGGCATGGTCCTGCGTGGAGAAGATGTTGCAGGAGGCCCAGCGGATATCGGCCCCGAGTTCCGCCAGAGTTTCGATCAGCGCCGCGGTCTGGATGGTCATGTGCAGGCTGCCCATGATCTTGACGCCCTTGAGCGGTTTCTTTTTTCCGTATTTTTCACGCGCGGCCATCAAGCCGGGCATTTCCTTTTCGGCGATATCAAGTTCCTTGCGTCCGAAATCGGCCAGTCCGATATCTTTGATCTTGTAATCCGAAAAACCTTTTTTTGCTTTTGCCATTGTCAGCATCCTTTTATTTGATTGAATTGTTTCATGATTTCCGGCCAGCGTCCGGTCGGTAAAGATGCACCGATGACCTGGACGACTTCGGCGCCAAGGACTGAACCCATTTCCCCCGCTTTCCGCAGACCGAGCCCGTTCAGCCAGCCGTAGAGGAATCCCGCCTGCCAGAGGTCGCCTGCGCCGGTGGTATCGACCGCGTTGACTATTATCGGTTCGATGCGGCAGGTTTGGCGGTCATCCTGCAGCAGGGCGCCTTTTTTGCCGAGTTTGACCGCAGCGACCGGACATTTTTTCCGGAGTTCTGCCACGGCGGCTTCCGGATCGAATTTTTCCGGACCGCAAAATTCGCGTGCCTCGTCTTCGTTGGCGAAAACGATGTCAACAAAGTCCAGCAGATCGGCGATCTCCTGGCGGAAGAGCCGGACGACCTCGAAAGAAGACAAATCGAAACTGACGGTGCAGCCGTGCGCCTTGGCCATACGCAACGCTTTCTGAAGCACGCCCGGCAGGAACAGCATGTATCCTTCCGCATGGAGATGGGTAATACCGTCAAAATCCGCCTCGGCAATGTCATCGGCGGTCAAAGTCGAGGATGCCCCCAGATGGGACCGCATGGTGCGTTCCGAATCGGGGGTGACCAGACAAACGCAGGTCGCAGTCGGTTCGGTCTCGCTGACGCGGAGCCGGGATGCGTCGCCGCGGGCTGCGGTATAAGCGTTCCGATAGAATTCTCCGTTGGCATCCCGCCCGATTTTGCCGAGGAACGAGGTCTCCATTCCCAGCAGAGTCAAGGCGAAAGTCGTATTGAATGCGGAGCCGCCTATGGTTTTCCGGACTTTCCCGTCGGGAAAAGAGCCGATCAGTTTTTTTTGTGTCGCGGCATCGATCATGCCCATGCCGCCCTTTTCGCCGGAAACATTCCGGGCCAGAAAGGCGTCATCCACCTGGACCAGCAGATCCAGAATCGGACTGCCGAATCCCAATACTTTGCATCTGTTCATCGACAGCCGCACCCCAGGTTATTTCTTTTTGCCTTTGGCGGCTTTTTTCGAACTTGCTTTCTTCGCGGCTTTCTTCGCCGGTTTTTTCTCTTCGCAGCCGCAGTCGCAATGATCGTGCTCATCCTCGCAGCCGCAATCGCATTCGCATTCGCAGTATTTGCGGGCCTCGTCGATCAGCGCATCGACCTTGTCGGTCTTTTCCCACGGGAAAATATCGCGTCCGAAGTGCCCATACGCGGCGGTCTGGCGGTAGGACCAGCCCTTCGGGGTCTTGAGCTTGAGCTGCTTGATGATCCCGGCAGGAGTCATATCGAACACCGCGCGGACGATTTTTTCGAGCACCGCGTCGTCCTCGAACACGCCGGTGTGATAGGTGTCCACGTTGATGGAAAGCGGGTCGGCCACGCCGATTGCATACGCCAGCTGGATCTCGCACTTGTCAGCCAGTCCGGCGGCCACCAGGTTCTTGGCAATGTAACGGCCCATGTATGCCGCGGAGCGGTCCACCTTCGAGGGGTCCTTGCCGGAGAATGCGCCGCCTCCGTGCGAGCCGACGCCGCCGTAGGTGTCCACGATGATCTTGCGTCCGGTCAAACCGGTGTCCCCGTTCGGGCCGCCGACCACGAAACGTCCGGTCGGGTTGATGTGATACTTGATCTTGCCTTTGAGCAGTTCCGCGGGGATGACTTTCTTCACAACTTCCTTGACCAGCTTTTCGAGTTCGCCTTTCTTCATGTCGGGCGTATGCTGATGGGAGACCACGATCGTGTCGACCGCCACCGGGATGCCGTCCTTATAGTGGATGGAGACCTGACTTTTCGCATCGGGACGCAGGAACGGATATTTTTTCGGCTGCGTTTTCCGGAGACGCGCCAGTTCTGCAACGATCTTGTGCGCATAGAGGATCGTGGCCGGCATCAGTTCTTCGGTCTCGTTGCTGGCGTAACCGAACATCATGCCCTGGTCGCCAGCTCCCTGTTCCTTGTGCAGACCCTGTCCTTCGGTGACACCCTGGGAGATGTCGCCGGACTGGGCATGGATGCTGACAAAAACTTTGCAGCTGTCCGCGGAGAAACCGATGTCATTGCTGGTGTAGCCGATATCTGCGACCACGCCGCGCGCGACCTGTTCCCAGTTCACTTTCGCCTTTGTGGTGATCTCGCCGGAAATGACGATCAGGTCGGTCGTAGCCAGCGTTTCGCAGGCAACCCGGCTGTTCGGGTCCTGTTTCAGGCAGGCGTCCAGGATAGCGTCCGAAATCTGGTCGCAGACTTTGTCAGGATGTCCTTCCGACACCGATTCGGAAGTGAAGATGTGATCCGCATGGATTTTGCTCATTTTGTTCAAGCCTCCTATAAACTTATTGATTCGGTTCCTATGAATTATTTATGTAATATACCTCTTGCCGGTTTTATTTTCAAACGGTTTTCCGCGGTTTGCACAAAAAGTTGTCGGAAACGCCGGGATCGGACGGAGCATGGCAAAGGATCTGGCCGGGTTTTTCCATTGTTTTTTTTGGATGTCTGATTTGCATTGAACGTAAAGGCCGGGTATATTTCGACCGGTTCACTTCGGAAAATAACAACTCTTTCTTCAACCTGAAATAATGACAGGAGGAAAAATCTTATGCAGTTCAAAATGGTTCACAACAACTTCAACGTGCTTGACCTGGAAAAAAGTCTGAAGTTCTATGCGGAAGCCTTCGGCCTGAAGGAAGTCCGCCGGATCGAGAAAAAAGATTTCATCATCGTTTATCTGGAAGACGGCTGCAGCACCCATCAGCTCGAACTGACCTGGCTGCGCGACCGCAAGGAACCGTATGACTTGGGCGAAGACGAATTCCACCTTGCTTTCCGGGTGGACGATTTCGAAGCTGCCCATGCCCTGCATGAAAAGATGGGCTGCATCTGCTTTGAAAATCCGGCCATGGGCATTTATTTCGTGGAAGATCCCGACCACTACTGGCTGGAAGTCCTGCCCGCAAAACGGTGACCGGAAAACAGATGCATGCCGTCCGGCGGCTTACTTGTGCCGCCAGACGCTCAGCACTTCGCCGGTATATTGGATGTGGATGAACCCGTCCCTGCCGAGCCGTTCATGCAGTTCTTTCGGCAGGAATTTCCCGGGCACAGGCTGTCGGAGCACCTTACGGCAAATCACCACTTTATCCGCTTCCAGATAGGTCACGCCGCCATCCGGGGTCTCGACCGGAGTGAAGCCTGCCAGTTTTTCCTTGTCGGTGTCGCGGCCCGACTTGCCGCCGAAAATCTTGTAAACCGCTTTCATGTGTTTTTCCGGATACCAGGAAAGCACGAAGACCGGATTCGCCTCGAAATACCGGTAACTGAACCTGTTTTCCCGGATATAGACGATGGCGACGGGTTTTCCCCACAGATAACCGCATGCACCCCAGCCGAGCGTCAGACTGTTGTAATGTTCTTTGGTCCCGGCCGTGCCGAGATAAACGCGGCGGCCGAAATTCGGGCCCATATCCTTCTCGGTCGCGACCTTTTCAAAATTCCGGTAGAATTCCGACACCGGCAGCGGCTTCTGCCGCGCGGGCAGTTTTTCCGTCCCATACAGGAATGCTCCGGCCATGGCCGCAGCCGTCAAAATCGCTTTGCTCAGAAATTTCATGATCTACTTCTCCTTTATCGGACAAAATTGGTGATCGATCCTCGCCGGATCTCCGGCAGCGGGATCCCGGCTTCGCGTCCGGCTTTCAGACATTTCATCAGCCAGCTCATATTCCGCGCCAGGTTCTCCAACGTCTGGACCCCTTCCGCATCTTCCGGCACATCATCCGGTTGTCCGGCATGGAAATTGTTCCAGTAGGTGCTGCCGACCGCGAGCATGTTGGAAATGCCGAAATATTTGTTCATCACATCATACGCCGCGGTGGTCCCGCCGCGCCTGGCCACCACGATCGAGGCCGCGGGTTTGTGCTGGAACCTCGTGGGATGGTCTTTTGCCTTGCTGCTGAAAAACAGACGGTCGAGAAAACTCAGGATCCGGCCGGAAGGATGCGCGTAATAGACCGGAGTGCCGAAAACAAATCCGTCCGCACCGTCCGCTTTCCGTGCAAATTCGTTGACTGCGTCATCGTTGAAGACGCACTGCTTGAGTTCGCCGCATTTGCAGCAGGCGATGCAGTCCCGCACCGGCTTCGCACCGAGGTTGACGATCTCCGTTTCAATTCCCTGTTCCGCAAAGACCTTTGCCATGATTTTCAACCCGGCTCCGGTGGCTCCGTCGGCATTCCAGCTTCCGTTCAGCATCAGAACTTTCATGTTTTCCTCCTCTTTGGTCATTATTTTCGTAAAAAATGACATTTCATTGTAATATACGTCCGATCGGCAAAATTGCCAGAACCGATAAGGAAGTGCGATCATTATTTTACACCCGTTCGGCGATAGAATCAAGTTTTTTCCTGCAAAATAACCCAGGCAGGGTATATTTTTGCGGATTTCCCTTATCTCTTTCCCTTTTTCGAGTGGGAATTTTTACTGCCCGAGTCTGCCGCCGCCTGCTTGTCCGCGGTTTCCTGTATCGCCACCCCGAAACCGGTCAGTGCGGCGAACGGGGCGAATTGTGCGGCACGGTCGCGCAGCGGCATCTGCGGATGGTTCCGCGAAACCGGATGCGGCAAATGGATGATGTCATCGTAAGGTGTTTTCATGGCTTCTCGATCACGGAAAATTCTGCCGCCGCGCAGGACGTCCCTTCTTCGTCGCGCAGGTCCACCACGGTTTTCCCGTCCGGGGTTTCGAACCGCACCGGCGTGACGGTCTGTCCGGGCTTGACCTGTTTTTTGAATTCCATCCGGACCCGGTCGAACCGGAGACCGGACGGAAGCGCATCTTCCGCAACGGCGAAATACATGGCACTGGTCAGGTGTCCGTTCGGATCAAGTGAGGAACGGGTGACCGGAAACGGAACTCCCCTGAGCCCGTCTCCTGCCGGGATCGGGATCTTGCGGGGCAGACATTCCATCGGTTCGGCTTCATCGTAAACGACCCCGAATTCCGCCGGGTCGATCTTCAGCGCCTTGCCTTGTTTGAGGTCGAAGAAAGCACCGGTCGCGTTGGAGATCATGCAGAGTTCGCCCGCTTCGTCCCGGATGGTGAGCCGGCGCAGTCCGTAGATGGATTTGCAGCCGTAGATTTTGACCGCGGTCGTGACCTTTTCCCGGAACTCCGGGCGGCGCAGGATGTCGATCTGGATGGAAAAAAGGAAGATCGCGATGCCGTTCGTGCGCAGATATTCGCAGAAGTGTTTTTCCTGATATTCCTGGAATTGCGAGCAGTCCATCATCATCCCGACCGCTTCGTGCAGTTTCAGGCGGTTGTCCGCACCCGCTTTGGTGAACGGGATCTCCGTTTTCATTTCATACATGGCCGAAACCTTTCAAAATATTGGGTGATATGATTATTTTCTCAGTAGATCCTGCCGTGTTTTTCCACGTAGAGCCGGAACGGTGCAAAGGCTTCCTCGCCGAGCAGCGGTCCGACGACCTGGATCCCCCGCCGGATGAATTCCTCCCGCCAATGTTCGCCTTTGTAGCCTTCGTCGAACCCGATCTTTTCCGCCATTTCGCGCGTCGCGCCGTAGACCATTTTTTCGACACCGCTCCACGGGGTCGCTCCGCTGCACATGGCGCATGGTTCGCAGCTGGTCACCAGCATGCAGCCGCGGAGCGAATTGCTGTTCCTCCGGTTCTGCGCATGGGCGAACGCGGTCATTTCCGCATGGGCCCACGACTGCTGCGCGGGGACCACCAC
>Ga0256405_10002330_pt1 | contig 44375 bp, 46 predicted proteins | sample RumenRJG_02DNA_FD_189096 | JGI IMG/M metagenome (GOLD analysis project Ga0256405, IMG submission 189096) | Bovine rumen microbial communities from Lethbridge, Alberta, Canada - RJG_02 | ecosystem: Host-associated > Mammals > Digestive system > Stomach > Rumen | place: Canada: Alberta... | reverse complement strand
CGAGAACAACACCGTCAACGGGGATGCTCTCGCCGGGGCGGACGAGGAAGACATCGCCCTTCTGCACCTCGTCGATCGGAACAGTCTGCTCCCTGCCGCCGCGCTCGACGCAGGCGGTCTGCGGCGCAAGGCGCATCAGGGACTTGAGCGCGTCTGTCGTTTTGCCCTTTGAGTGCGCCTCCAGCATCTTGCCGACCGTGATGAGCGTGACGATCATCGCGGCGGATTCAAAATACAGATTGTGCATCAAGGCATGGGCGCGCTCGCCTTCACCGTTTTGTACAGCTGCGGTCATCGCAAAGAGCGTGAATGTGCTGTAGAGAAACGAGACGCCGGAGCCGAGGGCGACAAGTGTGTCCATGTTCGGCGCGCGGTGGATGAGACCGCGAAATCCGCTTGTAAAGAATTTCTGGTTGATAAGCATGACGACCGCGGCGAGCAGCAGTTCCGCAAGGCCGATCGCAACGTGATTCCCCTCGAAAAAGGCCGGAAGGGGAAAGCCCCACATCGTGTGCCCCATCGAGACATACATCAGAACGAGCAGAAAACCAAGCGAGCTCAGAAGCCTTCGCTTCAATACCGGCGTCTCCCGATCGCGCAGCGATTCTTCCTCGGCGGCGGGGGAGGAGGCCTTTTCCGCCCCCTTGCGCGAGGCACCGTAGCCCGCGGCCTCGACGGCGGCGATGATCGCCTCGGGGGAGGCGCTGCCCTCGACGCCCATGGAGTTGGTCAGCAGACTTACCGAGCAGGCGCTGACGCCTTCCACGGCCGAGACGGCCTTTTCCACACGCGCGCTGCAGGCTGCGCAGCTCATGCCTGTTACGTTATATTGTTCCATTTTGCGCTTCCTTTTATTTCATCAGCTTTTGCATCGTCGCGACAAGCTCGTCGACGACCTCGTCCTTGCCCGCCAGCAGATCACGTTTGACACAGCCGCGGATATGACAGGCAAGGAGCTCTTTGTTGAATGCGTTGATCGCCGCGTTGACTGCAGCGGACTGGACAAGGACGTCGTTGCAGTAGGCGTCGTCCTCGATCATGGCCTCGATCCCGCGGACCTGGCCCTCGATGCGGCGCAGCCGGTTGAGCAGCTTTTTTTTCAGTTCTTCGTCACGCACGGTCGATTTCGCGCAGGCGGGACAGCTTGCAGTTGTTGCCATTGTTTCACCTCCGATACCCCCAAGGGGTATCCTCACTATATACCCCCAAGGGGTATTTGTCAAGCAAGAAAAACAGCCCTGCCTGGCGGGGCTGTTGCTTTCGGATTTAATCCGCCGCGTCCACGTCGGGAACGATGTGGATCGTATAGTCGGGAAAGGCGCTCTGCACCTCGCTGTACAGCGTGGCGAGCCCCTCCTCGGGGGTGATGTCAAAGCTCATGACGACGTCAAAGCGCAGCGTCTTTGCCGCGGTGTCTGCGTGGAAGCCGTGGAGCTGCAGCGCCCAATCGTGCGACAGGACGAGGTTCATCACGCGGTTGCGGATGGCGGCGGCCTCGTCGTCCTTGGTGTTGTAGGCATACACGCCCACGCCCGTGACGATCACGCCGGTCGCCTTATAGACGCGCGCCTGGATGCGGCGCGTGAGGACGTCGACCTGATCGACGGTCATGACGTCGGGCAGCTCGATGTGCAGCGAGCAGGTGTTCTTGTTCGGACCGTAATTGTTCACGATGATGTCGTAAACGCCGCGTACCTCGTCCTCCTCAAGAACGCTTGAGCGGATCTTGCCGGTCAGCTCGGCGTCGGCGCGTTTGCCGAGAATGTCGTCGAGCGTCTCGGTGATCATCTCGATGCCGGACTTGATGATAAAGCAGGAGATCACCACGCCGACCCAGGCCTCAAGTGAAACGCCGAAGAGGAGAAAAATGATCGCCGAGAGCAGCACCGAGGCGGAGAGCACGGCGTCAAAGCTGGCGTCGGCGCCGGAGGCCTCGAGCGCGGCGGAGTTCGCCTTTTTGCCCTGCGCCTTGACATAGCGGCCGAGCAGCAGCTTCACGACCACGGCTACGGCGATGATGACGAGCGAGACAATAGAATAATCCGCCGTTTCGGGGTGGATGATCTTCTTGACCGACTCGACAAGCGAGGTCGCGCCGGCGTACAGCACGATCGCGGCGACGACTAGCGCGGTGAGGTATTCGATCCGGCCGTAGCCGAGCGGGTGCTTTTTGTCGGGCAGCTTGGCCGAGAGCTTGGTGCCGATGATCGTGATCAGCGACGAGAGCGCGTCGGAGAGGTTGTTCACCGCGTCGAGCACAACGGCGATCGAATGGGAAAGCAAACCGATCGCGGCCTTGAACGCGGCGAGAAAGACGTTCGTGATGATGCCGATAATGCTGGTGCGTACGATCAGCCGGTCGCGGTCGGCCACCACGGCGGTGATTTCTTCATTTTCCATCTGTTGTACATTTTCCACGGTTTTTGCTCCTTTCGGAAAAAGGGGAGAAATTAGAACTCGGTCCCCTCCAGCTTCTTGCAGGCGGTCAGCTTGTCATAGGTCGGCAGCATGGGCATGGCGGCCATCACGCCGCCCTCAAGCTTGAACACGCCGCCGAGGATGCCGAGCTTGGGGTCAAGGCGACCCTGGCAGACGGAGACATAGCTCTTGTAATCGCCGAAGCAGCGGAAGGCTGCGTCTGGAACGGTGTCCTCGCCCTCGCCGCGGGTGATGCTTGTGATCATCGTCTTTTCGACCACGTATTTGATCCATTTCGTGTTGCCCGGGATGCCCCAGACGTTGCGGTATACTTCGACGAGCTGGGTGTTCAGACTGCCGGGGACGGAAAAGACCTCGCCGATCTTTTTCACATGCATCTCATACCATTCGTCGTCCAAAAATTTCATCGCTTGGCTCTCCTTTTTGTGTGTTTGATCTGATTGATAGTATAGCATAGCGGAGGAGAGATGGAAAGATTATTTCAAATCGTGATGATGGGCATAAAAAAGTCGTCGCGAACGAACTGCAGTCCGCGACGACGTGGAAAGGGAGGCATATTTTGATAGAATTTCAGGGTGTGGACCAAGGTGGTGCTCATTATTAGCCTGGGGTCAAATTATGTAAACCTATACTTGACTTATGGGAGAGTGTAGTCGTTACTTGTCCAGATATAAGAGCCAAAATTTTCCATATAATAAGGGTCGCTTTTGTTGCTTGCTCCATATTGAATGAAGAATGCGAGCAATTCGATTTGCTGCTGTGATACCCCCCACGTAGAGCCATTGACGGAATACATCGAGTCGAGTGCGTCACTGATGCCGATCTTTACACGGAAGCTCTTATTAATGAGCTCCCAGTATTTCACCGGCGAAAGACCATAATCATTCCTTGGCATCTCGCTAGTATGGAAGAATGCTAAATGCATATCTCTTGATTCGGATTTTGCTGCATTGATTTTGCCGTTTGGCTGGATACTAATATCGTCAAAACCCCAATCCTCTAACAAAGACTTCAGGTCGAAGTCGTTATTCTCGTCGACGTAATCCCAAACATTAATATCGCTCTCGAAGTTTATAGTCGCAACGTTATACTCGTATCTTCCGTTCGCGTTCGGACTAAGGTTAGGGTGGCTGGCAGCGGCTGTATCGTTTGTATTGTTCATGTCGTTGTCGTTGCTGCTAGTATTGTTTTCGGTGCTAGTGCTAGATCCCTGTGGCGCTCCGCGCATCCCCTTGAATAACTCATCGTACTTTTTGAGATCCTTATCGATCGCAGATAAATGACTATCTGAGAGTATGAAGTTCCATGTTTCACCATCAGGCATTGTTATTGTCATCGAAGAATGATCGGTGGACAATTCTGAGATAAACTCGCCGTTGCCAATCGTGAACTGGTAAGAATCGTCGACGGTATAATTGCGCTTTGCGACGCCCACCCAGTTCTCGCCGTAAGTTTTGATGATATAACAGACGCCGTTTGGCCAGAACTCAATTCTGTACCCGTTATCTCCTTCAACTGCCCTCCATACCTCGTTGGTCAGTTTGTCATAACGCTCGCCCTCAGAGTCATTCTTCCCGCAACCGGTCAAAACCAGTGCAAGTCCAAGAATAACCACAAGTCCCATAATGATTATTTTCGCTTTCTTTCTCATTTTTACCCCTCCTTAATTGGTGAGAAGAACATCTCCGTGTCCGTACGTGAAAAAAGTCATCTACTCGATCATTATATTTTCCGTAAAAGCACAAACATAAGCATAAAACTAACGGGGGTAACCGTTGCTACTTGTTTTTTGATCAGCTTCAAAAAACAGCCATCATCGGCAAGTATGGCAAAAAAGAGCATGCAATTAGTTGTTTAGCGAAATAATTATACCAAAGTGTGGTAGAAAGTCAAGAAAACTCAAATTGAACGATTCTCCTCTGTGAGAACGATTCATTAGGGAGAGGGGCGACGGGAAAACCCTAAAAATGAGTGAGAGATGACTTTTGCTGCAAAGCATAAAAAAGTCGTCGCGAACGAACTGCAGTCCGCGACGACGTGGTGGAGATGGGGAGAATCGAACTCTCTTAAAAATTTGTAATTCGATTGCGGCGCAATCACTTGAAAAATCAGTTAGCGTTTTTGTTAGCATTTTCTATTGCGGAAAGCTGCTGTCTGAGTGGCTCAAGCGGCGAGAGATCAGCATATTCTTTCAGCAGATCAGAGAGCTTTGAGAGCGCATCGGCGAGCCGCGCGTCCGAACTCTTATCCCGATAGAAGTCTGTCATAGCGTTCTCAGCTCGCTTCTTGTCCCGGGCTGCGAGCTTAATGTAAATCTTATGCATCGTGCCGGGATCATCCCATCCGCCCATCTGCTGCATGGATAGCTCAGAGAGACCGAGACTATACCCGAGACTGGCGAAGGTCCGGCGCAGACCGTGGTTTGTCACATCGGTCACACCGGCACGGGCGCAGGTTTTGTGAACGTGAGACAGAATTGTATTCTCGGCGTGGATCGGGATAGGCTTGCCGCTGTTCTGATATTCTTTGAGTAGATCCGCAAGACGCGGGATCATGATCGGGATGGTACGCGCAGAAGCAGATGTCTTTGTGGTGCCCTTCTCGACAAACTTATTATCTTTGTCCTGGACGATAGCGCCGCGGACATTGATCACATTATGTTTCAGATCAATCATATCATGCCGCACGACGTACAGAGCTTCGGATATACGAAGGCTGTGCAGTTCAAGGAGCATCTCGATCTCGGCACTGTCACCCTCGGCGGCTTTCAGAAAGAGCGGGATCTCTTCCGGCTCCAAAAACGAAAGGTCGTTTTCTTTGAGCGGCTCAAACTTCACCTTCGGAATGCTATATCCGATATCCGACAGAGCTGTTGTCACAGCGCCCCAGTTCGTCCGGACAGTTTTATTGCTGACGATCTTAAGCTCGTCGTTGATCATCGCCTGCCAATCCTTGATATCCTTGTACGGCTTGTCCATATAATTCTTAAAGCGGAGGCGCCGCGCTTTGTCATAGGTGCGGATCGTGGCAGGGGAGAGGACGCGCTCATATTTCGCTATGAAGTTTTCGATCATCTGGCCGGGCGTCAAGTCTTCCTTGCTGACCTTGCGTTTGCCCGCCTGGTATTCGGCCTTGATCAGCGCGGCTTGCTGCTTGCACTCCTTCGCCGTCGAAGCTGTCACGGGCACGCTGACGCCATTCAGCCGGAGCTGAATGAAGTACGATCCGCTATTCAGTTTTCGAGGCTCGGGTATTTTCATATCAATGTTGGCGAACAAAATCTAACAGATAATCAGCTAGTTCGTCCTCTCCGACGTTTGCATATGCCTGCGCAAGCTCCGTCACGAACTCGCGGTACTCATCATAGTTGTATTTCAGATCATCGTAATTGAGGTACAGATCGTCATACTTCATCTCATACTCGTCGCGACCGTCATCATATCCTTGATCATAACCAGCGTTATAACCTTCCTCGTAGCCACGGTTATATTCAGACTTTCCATCGTCAAGGCATCCACAAAGTGAAAGGCAGCAAGCCACAATAAGTGTAAAACAAATTACTCTCTTGATTACTGTAACAAGTTTTCCTTTTGTCTGCATCTCTCTTTCTCCTTTCGCGTATTACCTAACGACGCTTATAAAGTGTGTCGCCTTGCCGATAATCCTCACGCGGTTCATATCCTCGTTCCAAAACACTTTGGGCTTATAAGTCGGGTTCTCAGGCTCCAAGATAATATGATCGTCGAAGAGGCGGACGCGCTTAAGCGTAGCAGTATCATCATCGACCAGGACGGCAGCGATATCTCCGCTGTTCACTTCGGCGTCGGCCTTGATGCAAACAATGTCGCCGTCAAAGATCCGGGCATTGATCATGCTGTCACCGCGACAGATCAGTGTAAAGTCACACTTGATATAGGAGGGGACATCATCATAGTCCTCGATATTCTCTTCCGCAAGGATCGGATCACCGCAAGCGATCCGGCCAAGGCGCGGAACTTTATAAGTCGATGGCATCGGCTGGACATTGGAAGCGAGGCCGTTGAAAAGAAGATCAGAGGCGGTTTCAAAATCAATTACTGAAAAAATATCAATATTTAAAATCTTTGATATTTCTTTCGCTTTTTCAAGCGGTATTTTCTGAATAGCACCATTTTCATAACGATAAATAGTTGCAGGCGAAACTTTTAATTTTTCAGCAATCATTTCAGCAGAAATGCCAAGATCTTTTCTCCGTTGTTTAATTAATTCACCGGTAGTCATTTTATCACCTCTTTGTTATATACAATAACACGGGAATTGCAAAAACGCAACCAGAAAAAGCAAATATCAAAAAAATAATCGCATAAATGCAAATTGTCTATTGACATTAATTTTTCACTGTGCTATTCTACAAGCGAACTTGCAATAATGCGAGAAGTGAGGTGAGAATAATGCAGGTTAATACAAATAAACTTAAAGGGTATATCGCAGCAAGTGGAATGACCCAAGAAGCAGTTGCAAAGGCAATTGGCGTTGATAGTAGTACATTTTCGAGAAAACTGAAATGTAATGGTCTGACCTTTTCGATCGGCCAGATGCATAAACTCGTTGATGTTCTTTCTATTCCGGCAAGTGATGCAACTGCTATTTTTTTATATCAAAACTCGCAGAAATGCGAGTAGAAAGGAGGAACACCATGTCAAGTGCAATTAACCACCGCAAGCGCAGCCACAGGAGCGAATTCCGCGCGAGACCGTACCGGGGCGGAACTCGGATGATGGTCGGAACACCGGCACTCCATAAGAACGGATTCCTGCAGTTCATCAGCCGGATCCGCCGCGCGCTGACAGGGAGGCGCAGTCATGCCTTACATAAAGCCGGCGAAGAAGCCGTTTGAGAAAATGCGGCGTCTGCTGCTTGGCTATGAGCTGACGGCATCTAAGTTGGCATCAATCCTGGGATGCTCCCTGCCCACGGCCCGGCAGCGACTAAACAATCCAGGACTTATCACAACGGAAGAGTGGAGCAAGATCAGCCGGATCGGTCATGTTCCGATCGAGGAGATCCGGGAGGTATTTCTCCAATAAAGGAAAGGAGGGAAGAAAGAAATGCCGTTTACTCCGGAAGAGCTTGACGAGCTCAGGCGATCAGATCGGAGGATTGATCGAGCTTTTCGCGGGGCATACGTGCCTGACGCATCTCAAAGAGAGCTTGATCAGGATACCGATGAGGCCGCTATTGTCCAGGATCTCGACCACCAACAACTCCAGACTCGACGGACCAAAGCCGCCTATCGTGAATTGGAGCGAAGGACAAAAGCCGATCAGCTCAAAGCGTATCGAAAGTCCTGGTATGAGAAAAACCGCGAGCAGGATCTTGCACGGCGCAAGGCTCACCATGAAGCACATCGTCAACAGGAGCGCGACACCGACCGCATCTATTATCAAGCCCACCGGGAAAAGATCCGTGCGAAAAACAAAGTCTACTACCAAGAACATCGCGAAGAGTTCCAGCGTAGGAATCAAGCCTACCGCGAAGTCCACGCCGATGAACTTAAAGCCAAGAAGGCTGAATACTACCGCAAGCATCGGAAGGAGATCCTGGCCAAGCAGAAAAAACGGGACAAGGCCAGAAGAGCAAAATAAAAGCCGCCTCCTCGCCATAAGGAGACGGCTAACCAGCAGATTTAATTGTACAACGCATGTAAAAGACAATGGCGGAACGGGACACACAAGCAAATGCCGTGCACGCAGTTCCGTGCTTCCACTTTTAAGGAGGTGTTTTTCACATCCTTTCGTAGTGAGATTTTTGTGCATGGCCATTACACAATATGAGGATAAATCATGAATACTCAAAAACCAACAACAATTCAGAAACAGAATGAATGGCATTTCGTTCTTCCCGACATCGGCATGATCCGGCGTGGGAGATCGTATTCGGTCGGCGTCTGCGTGCTGGAAACAGGCGGAGGCCTCACCGCAGTCGGCGAAGTTACGAGCAAAGATGCGGTTACCGGAATAAATCCAGACACGATGATCTTCTCGACTGTATCGGCTGCGGTTAAATACCTGAGTGAGTTGGGAGGTGTAAGCCATGGGGATTGATCTTCGGTACATCCCGGCCAAAATCAGGAGTGTCTTCGCCGCGAAAGCCGCCAAGATCCGCGCTGATAAGAAAACTATGTTCTGGATCCGCTATGCCTGTCGTTGGCTGATCGTGGGGCTGGCTATTGTGGCCTACACGATCGCTATCAGCAATGCGGCAACGCGCCGGGCGCTCACTACCTACGAGGGGTGGCTTGAGGAGTACAAGGCGGAACAGGCCGAGATTGCCGCGGCCGCGGTTGCTGCGGATCCCTATCAGCTGCAACTTGACGCCGAGGCCGAACAGGTCGCTCGCGTTCTTTACGGCGTGAAGGACAACAGCACGGATGATCTGAAGACATACTGCTGGTGCATATTCAACAGGGTCGAGAACAAGGCCTTCCCTGACACGCTGGAGGATGTGATCGCCCAGCCAAAGCAATGGATGCGCTACGATCCCACGAATCCCATTTTGGAACCGCTTTTCCAGCTCGCTCGTGAGCAATTGGACGATTGGCACAGCAACACACACCGCCCGGTCTCAGCAGATTATGTCTTTATGAGCTGGAGCAAATCAGATATCTGTCTGCGCGACGTGTTCGCAGAGGGCAGCGGAACACACTACTGGCGATGGGGCCAGTAAGAAAGGAAGAAACAATGTCAGTTAAGATTACAACTTTTGAAGCTGAGAATGTCAAGCGCATCAAGGCTGTGCAGATCGAGCCGGCCGAGAAGGGCTTGACCGTAATCGGCGGAGACAACGGGCAGGGGAAGACCTCTGTACTGGATTCCATCGCCTGGGCCCTCGGAGGGGATCGCTTCCGTCCCTCGCAACCCCAGCGCGCCGAGAGTGTGATCCCGCCGAGCATCAAGGTCACGCTCTCCAATGGGCTGATCGTGGAGCGCAACGGCAAGAACAGCTCGCTCAAGGTGATCGATCCCTCCGGCAACAGGGGAGGCCAGCAGCTTCTCAATTCCTTTGTGGAGCAGTTGGCACTGGATCTGCCGCGCTTCATGAGCGCGAGCGGCAAGGAAAAGGCGCAGGTCCTTTTGAAGATCATCGGCATCGGAGATCAGCTCTACGCCCTCGACCGGAAGGAGAGCGAGCTTTACAACGAACGGCTCGCTGTCGGACGGATCGCCGATCAGAAGAAAGCTACGGCCAAGGAACTGCCGTTTTATGAGAACTGTCCGGACGAGCCTGTGAGCGCGTCAGAGCTCATCCGGCAGCAGCAGGATATCCTCGCCCGGAATGGTGAGAACGCAAGGAAGCGCGCCCGTAAAGATCAGATCCGGCAGGATCTGCAGCGCGTTATGGTTCAGCTCGCTGATCTGAATGCAAAGCGCAAGCAGCTTGAAGCAGATTATGAGGTCGCTGTCAAAGACGCCGAAGATCTTCACGACGAGAGTACAGAAGCACTCGAATCCAACATCAAAGAGATCGACCAACTCAACGCAAAGATCCGCACCAACGCCGTGAGACTGGCCGCAGAGCGCGAGGCGAAGAACATGAGCGATCAGTATGACGGCCTGACTGCGCAGATCGAGGATGTTCGAAAGCAGCGCCTTGATCTTCTGGATGGCGCACAGATGCCCCTTCCCGGGTTAAGCGTGGAGAAGGGAGAACTGACCTATCGCGGACAGGCCTGGGACAACATGAGCAGCGCGGAGCAGCTGCAGGTTGCTACGGCCATTGTCCGCAAGCTCAACCCCGAGTGCGGCTTTGTCCTTTTGGACAAACTGGAGCAGATGGATCTGAACACGCTGCGCGAGTTCAGCGCATGGCTGGAAGGGGAGGGCCTGCAGGCCATCGCGACGCGCGTCAGTACCGGCGACGAGTGCAGCATTCTAATTGTCGACGGCATGTCCGTAGAACCTCAAAAGAAAGAGCCGACTTGGAACAGAGGCGCTTTCTGATGGGAGCCTTCATTGATCTTACAGGTCAGAGATTCGGAATGCTTACGGTGAAAGAACGCATTGGAACACGAAACAAGATGGCTCTTTGGAAATGCAGATGTGACTGCGGAAACTATACCGAAACGGTTTCTGGATCTTTACGCTCTGGTGCTGCTCAAAGCTGCGGATGCGTTAGAACAGTTCGATTAAAAGGAAAGCCTGGAATTCACAGATCCCACGGGCTATCGCATACCCGTCTTTATTATGTCTGGTGCGGAATGCGCCAAAGGTGCAGTGATCAAAACAATATTCACTACCAGCAATACGGCGGTCGAGGGATAAGGGTATGTGATGAGTGGCAACACGACTATTTATCCTTCCATAATTGGGCAATGTCTAACGGGTATAAGCCGGATGCGGGCAGGGGTGAATGCACAATAGATCGGATTGATAACGATGGACCTTATGCCCCGTGGAATTGTCGCTGGGTCAACAGCACAGAGCAAGCCCATAACAGAAGAAATAGTAGAAAGGATTGATTATATGTCGAAATACAGTACAAGCAGCAATTATTGCTACGCTCCGTACAAGATCATCATCTACGGTCCCGAGGGTATCGGTAAGACGCTTTTTGCCGCACGCTTTCCCGATCCGGTATTTCTCGATACAGAGGGCAGCACCCGGCATTATGACATTCGCCGTATCATCCAGCCGAACGGACAGAGTACACCGAGCAGCTGGGAGATGGTGAAGGAAATGGCCGCGGCAGTGCGCGACGGAGATATCCCGTGCAAGACACTCGTGATCGACAGCCTTGACTGGGCGGAAGCGCTGTGCGCCGCGGCGGTGTGCGCCAAGCAAGGTGTGAAGGGCATCGAGGACTTCGGCTATGGCAAGGGCTATGTCTATCTGGAGGAGGAGTTCGGGCGCTTCCTAAACTTGCTCAATGAGATCTATCACAAGGGGATCAACATCGTCTGCACGGCACACGCCACTATGCGCCGCATTGAACTGCCGGAAGAGACCGGCGCTTATGATCACTGGGAGATGAAGCTTGAGAAGAAGACGGCGGCACTCGTGAAAGAGTGGGCGCAGATCATTCTTTTCGCAAATTACAAGACGATCGTGATCAGCGGCAAGACGGCCATGGATAAGAACAAGGCGGCCGGCGGCAAGCGCGTGATGTACTCGACGCATACGCCATGGTGGGATGCAAAGAACCGTTTCAACCTGCCGGAAGAAATGCCACTGGACTTCAAGAGCATTGAACACCTGTTCCTTTATGAACAGCCGCAAACGGCGCCCCAGGCTACACAGATGGCCGATCCTGCGCCGAAGCCTGACACGGCAGGGGAACAGCTCTCCATGAACATCCTCGCCCGGGAAACGCCCGTACAGGCCTCTCCCGAGGAGTTCGAAAAAGAGAGCAAGGAGTTGCCCTTCACCATGGGAGAAGATCAGTATCCTGGCTTGCCGAAATCCTTCGCTGATCTGGCTCGCGGCGAACACATGACGATGGAAGACATCACCAAGACCGTCGGCGTCGGCGGCTGGTATCCAGCGGGAACACCCGTAGAAAAAATCGACCCCGCGTTCTTTGATTTTCTTGTCAGCAAATGGAGCGATTTTGTCGCCCTTTGGAAAAAGAATAAATAACAGAAAGGAAATAACATCATGGCTGAAAACATTGAAAGAGAACTTAGCTGGGACGAGAGCATTGAAAACGACGGCCCGGAATTCGTTCTTCTCCCCGACGGGGAGTATCCCTTCCGTGTGGAAGGTTTGGAGCGCAAGCGCTTCAACGGTTCGGACAAGCTGCCCGCTTGCCCCATGGCGGAGCTTAAGATCCGCGTATTTGGTGACAACAATCAGCAGGCGCTTCTGACGCACCGCCTCTATCTGCATACCCGTACCGAAGGCCTTCTCTGCGCCTTCTTCACGGCGATCGGTCAGCGCAAGCACGGTGAGAAGCTGACGCCCAAGTGGCAGAGTGTGGTCGGATCGGAAGGCCGCTGTAAGATCGGGCAGCGTACATACAATGGCAACCAGTACAACGACATCAAGGGTTTCGTTGAGCCCAGCGAGCAGAAAAACCAGAACGTGGGCGGCTGGGGTAGCGGTGCGTTCTGATGGAGATCAGGCCGTATCAGAAGGAAGCTGTCGCGGCGATTGAAGGAGAATGGGGCAAGGGCGTCGGCAAGACGCTCCTTGTCCTACCGACAGGAACCGGCAAGACTGTTGTGTTCTGCCGCGTAACGGAGGACCAGGTAAGAAACGGGGGGCGGGTGCTGATACTCGCACACCGTGGGGAACTGCTTGACCAGGCCGCTGACAAACTGTTCCGTTTCACTGGATTGCGCTGTGCAACCGAAAAGGCCGATGAGCACAGTCTCGGAAGCTGGTACCGCGTGACGGTGGGATCCGTGCAGAGCATGATGCGGGAAAATAGGCTGAAGATGTTCCCTGAGAATTATTTCAGCCACATCATCATTGACGAGGCTCACCACGTTCTTTCAGACAGCTATCAGCGAGTGCTGGAACATTTCCCGGGAGCAAATGTGCTTGGCGTCACGGCCACTCCTGACCGCGGGGATATGCGAAATCTTGGCAGCGTGTTCGAGAGCCTTGCCTATGAATATACGCTCCCGCGGGCGATCAAGGACGGATATCTTTGCCCGATCAAGGCACAGACGATCCCGCTGAAACTGGATCTATCCGGCGTAGGCGTGCAGTCCGGCGACTTCAAGGCCGGAGATCTAGGCACAGCATTGGATCCGTATCTCGTACAGATCGCTGGCGAGATGGCGAACATCTGCCGCGACAGGAAAACGGTTGTGTTTCTTCCGTTGGTCAAGACCTCGCAGAAGTTCCGGGATATTCTCAACAGCAAAGGTTTTCGGGCAGCGGAGGTCAACGGCAACAGCGCCGACCGGGCGCAGATCCTGGAGGACTTCGACGCCGGAAAGTATAACGTCCTTTGCAATTCGATGCTCCTCACTGAAGGCTGGGATTGCCCGAGTGTCGATTGCATCGTCGTACTGCGACCTACGAAGATCCGCAGTCTTTACGCACAGATGGTAGGCCGCGGTACCCGGTTGAGCCCTGGAAAGGATCATCTTCTGCTGTTGGACTTCCTGTGGCATACAGAGCGGCATGAGCTGTGCCATCCTGCGGCACTGATCTGCGAGAGCGACGAGGTCGCCCGTAAAATGACGGAGAACATCGAGGCGGCCGGATGCCCGGTCGATATCGAAGAAGCCGAGGAAAAGGCACAGAGCGACGTCGTAGCGGCCAGGGAAGAGGCTCTTGCCAAACAACTCGAAGAAATGCGCAAGAGGAAGCGCAAGCTTGTGGATCCTCTCCAATTTGAAATGAGTATCCAGGCTGAGGATCTCGCCGGATACGTTCCGAGTTTCGGCTGGGAACTGGCGCCGCCTTCGGAATCGCAGCGTGCTTCCCTTGAAAAGATGGGCATTTTCCCGGACGAGATCGACAACGCCGGCAAGGCAAATCTCCTGCTTGAGCGTCTGGCAAAGCGTAGGGAAGAGGGGCTCACCACACCGAAGCAGATCCGTTTTCTTGAGAGTAAAGGCTTCGAGCATGTCGGCACATGGGATTTCGACGCCGCCCGGAAACTGATCGACAGGATCGCAGCGAACAGCTGGCGCGTGCCGTATGATATCGAGCCGCGCAGTTATGTACCGGCTCCGGTATATCAGCAAACAGAACTTGGAGGCTTTGAACTTCAATGACATATCTGGATTTTCTCAAAACAAAGGTCGAGGTCGCGCCTGTCTCCGGCTTTGACGTTTCCCCGGAAGAGATCAGCCCGGCGCTTAAACCGCATCAGAAAGACGCGGTGCGTTGGGCGCTCCACGGGGGAAGAAGGGCGCTGTTTGAAAGCTTCGGTCTCGGCAAGACCGTGCAGGAGCTGGAATACTGCCGCCAGGTACTGCGACATGAGGGAGGCAAGGCGCTGATCGTGCTGCCGCTGGGTGTCCGGCAAGAGTTCAAGCGCGACGCCGTACAGCTGCTTGGCTTGGAAGAGCCGCGGTACATCACGAGCGCGGAGGAAGCGACAGAGGACGGCAAGATCTATCTGACAAACTATGAGCGCGTGCGGGACGGGGACATTGATCCCTCACTCTTCGCGGCCTGCGTCCTCGACGAGGCGGCGGTGCTGCGCTCCTTCGGCAGCAAGACCTATCAGACGTTCCTGCCGAAGTTCAAGGGCGTCAAGTATAAGCTCGTAGCCACGGCCACGCCCGCACCGAACAGGCTCAAGGAGCTGATCCACTATTCCGGCTTCGAAGAGGTCATGGACACGGGACAGGCCCTGACGCGCTTCTTCCAGCGAGACAGCACGAAGGCGAACAACCTGACCCTGTACCCGCATAAGGAAGAGGAGTTCTGGCTTTGGGTCTCGACCTGGGCGCTGCTGATTTCCAAGCCCTCCGACCTCGGATACGACGATGAGGGCTACGCACTGCCGCCGATGGAGATCCGGCCCCACATGATCAGTATGGGCTATGAGGGCGTCACGGACAAGGACGGCCAATATAAGTTCCTCAACGACGCTGCGCAGAGCCTGATGGAGGCAAGCCATGAAAAAAAGAACAGCATACAGGCCCGCTGTGCCCTGGCCAAAGAGATCGTCGACAGCGACCCGGAGGCGCACTTTGTCCTCTGGCACGACCTCGAAGCCGAGCGTCACGAGCTCAAACGCATCCTCCCGGAGGCCGTGGACATATACGGATCTATGGACTACGACGAGCGAGAGCGGCGCGTGATCGACTTCTCCGAGGGACGGACACGGCTGTTCGCCACGAAGAAGAGCCTTTCCGGCTGCGGCTGCAACTTTCAGCGGCATTGCCACCGGGCCATCTTCATCGGCATCGACTACGAATTTCACGATTTTATCCAGGCCGTTCACAGAATCTACCGTTTCCTGCAGACGGAGAAGGTGATCATCGACATCATCTACACCGAGGCAGAGGAGCCGATCTACCGGGCGCTGATGGAAAAGTGGAAGCTCCACAACGAGCAGCAGGAGCGGATGCGGGAGATCGTACACAAATACGGACTGACCGGCACGGATCAGATCAAGCGCATGGAGCGCAGCATAGGAGTGGAACACATGGAAGTGAAAGGCAAACGATATACGGCCATCCACGGCGACTGCGTCGAGGAGACGGGGAAGTTTGAGGACAACAGCGTCGACATGATACTCACCTCCATCCCGTTCAGCAATCACTACGAGTACACGCCAAGCTACAACGACTTCGGCCACAACGAGAACACGGAGCGCTTCTTTGAGCAGATGGACTTTCTCTCACCGGAGCTGCTTCGGATCCTACGCCCCGGCCGGGTGTTCGCTTGCCATGTCAAGGACCGCGTGCTCTTCGGGAACGCGACGGGGACGGGCATGCCGACGATGGAGCCCTTCCACGCGATGTGCATCGAGCACTATATGAAGCACGGCTTTCAGTATTTCGGCATGATCACGGTCGTCACCGACGTCGTGCGCGAGAACAATCAGACCTATCGGCTGGGATGGACGGAGCAGTGCAAGGACGGGACAAAGATGGGCGTGGGCTGCCCGGAGTACATCCTTCTTTTCCGCAAGCTTCCGACCGACACCTCGACGGCTTATGCCGACGTGCCGGTAAGCAAGAGCAAGGAGGATTACACCCGCGCACAGTGGCAGATCGACGCACACGGCTTTTGGAGATCCAGCGGTGACAGGCTTATCACCAAGAAGGAACTGATGAACGCTCCGGTCGACCGCTTGCAAGCCATGTACCGCAAGTACAGCAGGGATACGGTGTACAGCTATGAGGATCATGTGGAGCTGGCAAAGAAGCTCGATGCTGACGGCCATCTGCCGGCGACATTTATGGTCGTCGCGCCCGGATCCTGGAGCAGCGAGGTGTGGGACGACGTCAACCGTATGCTGACACTGAACACCTCGCAGTCCCAGCGCCGGCAACAGATGCACGTCTGCCCACTGCAATTCGATATCGTGGACAGGCTGATCAACCGCTACACCAACGAAGGCGACGAGATCTTTGATCCCTTCGGTGGGATCGGCACGGTGCCGCTGCGGGCCATGAAACTCGGCAGGCGGGGACGCATGACAGAGCTGAACGAGGATTACTTCCGGGACGCGATCGGGTACCTGCAGGCCGAAGAGGACAGGATCGAGACGCCGACGCTGTTCGATTTGCTGGAGGCGTGAGATGGGAGAGGTTCATTACAGCCGTGTTTACACAGACCGCCCTGACTATGCCGATTTCGATGCACCGGAAAAATTCAACGCCATTCAAAGCATAATTGGGAAGCGACTCAGAGAGCATCCGAAAGCGATCTGCTCTTATAGCGGAGGTTCCGACAGTGATATCATGATCGACCTAATCGAGCGGACACGGAAGACCTTCGACCTGCCTCCCGTGGTCTATGTGTTTTTTAACACTGGCCTTGAAATGCAGGCGACAAAGAATCACGTCAAGGCCACGACTAAAAAATACGGCGTTGAGATTATTGAAAAGCGTCCGAAAAAAAACATCGTGATGGCAGTGCGCGAGTATGGCGTTCCCTTTGTCTCAAAGATCATGAGCGGAGGCCTGGAAGAGTGGCAGAAGAAAAAAGTTCCGCTGAGCATTGCAGACGAATACGATCAGGCTGAGGACAAAACAGCAAAGCGCGCCGAACTGAAAGAAAGGTATCCGAACTGCGAGAGCCTGATCAATTTCCTCTGTTGCTGTAATAAGGACGGAGAACCGCGGCCTGACATCCAACTGGTTATCAACTCCTCAAAATACATGCGTGACTTCATCGACGCCAATCCGCCCGACTTCAAAATCAGCGCTCAATGCTGCGATTGGTGCAAGAAAAAGATCGCACACGAGGTGCAGAAAGATTTTGAAATGATCATCACCGGCGAACGCAGAGACGAGGGAGGTATGAGGTCTGTACCGCGCAAGGGCGAGGCAAATAAGCAGATGTGCTTTGGGGAATACGGCGATAATCAATTTCGACTCCGTCCCCTGTACTACGTCTCGGACAGCGATAAGGCATGGTACAAGAAGAAATACGGCATTCGATATTCGGATGCGTATGAGGTTTACGGTCTCACGCGGACAGGCTGCTGCGGCTGCCCGATTTCCTATAAGGCCGTCGCAGATCTAAAGAAGATAGAGCCTTATGAGCCGGTCGTCGTGCGTGCTGCCTGGAACATCTTCGGTGATAGCTACCGATATCGGGAGAAGTATATCGAATACAAGCGAAAAAGGTTTGCCGAAGAATACGAAAAAAAGAAGAACTGCGAAGGTCAGTTCATGATAGAGGGAATGTAACAATGAAAGCACAGATTAATTTTCTAGATGAGATCATCGTCGATAACTTCGCCGGGGGCGGCGGGGCGTCGACCGGGATTGAGCTGGCCACGGGCCGGCCTGTGACCATCGCCATCAATCACGATCCCGCGGCGATCCTCATGCACAAGACCAACCATCCCTATACTGAACACCTGCAGGCATCTGTGTGGGACATCGACCCGGTAAAGGTGTGCGCCGGCCGCCCGGTCGGGCTTGCTTGGTTCTCCCCGGACTGCAAGCACTTCTCGAAGGCGAAGGGATCCGCGCTTGTCGACCGCAACATCCGCGGGCTTGCGTGGATCGTTCTTCGCTGGGCCGGGACCGTGCGCCCGCGCGTGATCATCCTGGAGAACGTGGAGGAGTTTCAGACGTGGGGACCGGTGAGGAAAGGCAAGCCCGTGAAGAAAAAGGCCGGCCAGACGTTTTGCAAGTGGCTTTACCAGCTTCGCAAGCTCGGATATGACGTCGAGTACCGGGAACTCGTTGCCGCCGATTATGGCGCGCCTACGACGCGCAAACGCTTTGTCCTGGTCGCTCGCTGTGACGGCAGGCCCATTGTGTGGCCAGAGAGGACACACGCGCCGGCAGACAGCGAGCTTGTGAAATCCGGGAAGTGCAAACCGTGGCGCGCTGCCGCCGAGATCATCGACTTCTCGCTCCCAATGTATTCGATCTTCGCCACGAAAGAGGAGATTAAAGAAAAGTACGGTGTCAACGCTGTGCGACCGCTGGCAGAGAACACAATGAAACGGGCAATCCGCGGCGTGGACAAGCACACGATCAAAAGCGGAAATCCTTTTATCATTCCGACAGGCTACGGTGAGCGCACCGGACAGGCGCCGCGGGTACATGATATCAACGTCCCTCTGCCGACGGTCGTCTCGACAGGAAAGCAGAATCTTGTCGATCCTGTTTTGTCGCCATTCCTCGCAGAATGCAATCATTCCGGCGGCGGGCATATTGCGGACGTGGAAGATCCCCTTGGAACCATCACGCAGAAATGCACAAAGGGTCTTGCCGCCTCTGTCCTGTCCCCGTTCACGTTCCCGAACACAGCGAACAGCGTAGGATCCCCGGCAAATCAGCCGGTACACACTGTCACGACAGCAGGAAACCAGATCCTCGCGGCAGCACATCTTGTTTCAATAGGTCAGACGGGAGGCGGTGATCGTATTCGCAGCGTCGGAGACCCCGTGCCGACCATCGTTTCCAAACAAGAAGCTTGCCTTGCATCCGCCAACCTGATCCAATACCACACGGAGCAGACCGAGAACGTCAGATCGAGCGGCCTTGCAGATCCGCTTCAAACCGTGGACGGCAGCAACCGGCACGGGCTTGTTTCCGCGCATTTGGTTGAATACTACAGCACCGGGCGACCACTCAATATCAAGGAACCGCTGCATACGGTCACCGGGCATGATCGGGAAGCGATGGTATCTGCTGTTATTCATCCAATCCACGACGGCGGGTACAAAGGGAAGGGGAACAAGCCAGATATACCGCTGAATACTGTGACGTCGTCGGGCGGGATGATGCTGGCCGCTCATCATATAACAGAATTCAAGGGCCAGGACATTGGCCAGCGCATGGACAAACCGCTGCGGACAATCACAGCCGGGGGCGGGGAGTTCGCCGTCGTTGGCACGGAAATCCGAAACTATGAACCGGGATCAGATCTTGGATACTGGCCGGAGATCCGTGCACTGCTGAACAGGCATTGCGGTTATACGCTCGCTGATAACGAGGTATTGCTGCTGAAGATCAACGGCAGGCTTTGGTTTATCTCGGACATCACCATGCGGATGCTGACGCCGAAGGAACTGTACGCGGCGATGGGCTTCCCGCCGGATTACATCATCGACCGGGACTACACCGGCAGGCCTTATCCAAAGAACGCCCAGGTGGCGCGCTGCGGCAACGCGGTGTGTCCGCAGATGGCATCGGCAGTTGTCAGGGCGAATATGCCGGAGTGGTCCGTTACGATCACGACGATGGCCGCCCTGCACAAGATGGTGGCGGTATAGGAAGAGTGCCTTGTGAATGCAGATCAACTATACTTTAGGATGGTGAATTTGAAATGAGCAATATCAAAAGCGAAGATCTAATTGCGAGACTGCGCAACGGCACAAAGCTCCCGGCGCTGCAGGCCCTTCTGAATGAAGCGGCCGACAAGATCGCGGAACAGGACGAAAAGATCAGCGTTGCCTGTTTCTATATGAAAGAAAAAAACCGAGCTGAAGACGAAGGGCGGGTGGTTTTGCTTGATCGCGAAACTGCTCTGGCAATCGCAGCGGGGTGGAGAGCGATCAGAACGACAACGAGACTTCAAAGCGCCACCTATGTCTATGATCCGCTTGGCGAGGATGGCGGCCCATACGAAATCCCTTATGCAAGAGCCGGAGAGATTCTTCATCAGATTTGGGACAGGTACCCGCTCGAGAAGGAAGAAGCTGAAAAGGCTAAAGAAAACACCACTCCGCGATCTATTCCCGCAGAAGAAGATACCATTTACGACATGGTAAGAAATTTTAGCCTGGAGGACATGGCAAAGGCTATGAGTTTTGTTGCGGCAACAAAAGGATGCTGTTTCCCGCAAGACAAAAGATGCGATGGAAAAACATCGTGGTGTTGCGGTGATTGCTGGAAAGAGTATTTGAGCACGAAAAGGGGGATGGGCGATGGCAGAACTTAAACCTTGCCCGTTTTGCGGGGGAAGACCGTATCTTGAGAAAAGTTCAAGAGCGTTTCTCGGTGGAGAAAGCCAACGGGTTTCATATGTGCGCTGTACAAAATGCGAAGCGCGGTCACCCAAGATTCCCATTTCTCGTTATGGCCATTCGTGCTACAGCATTGATGCGCAGAATGCCGCTGCTAAAGCATGGAACAGGAGGACTGAATAATGGGAGTCTTGCAAAGCTGCCCAAATTGCGGAAGCGAGCTCGTGCATCTTAAACGTAATTTGAGAGGCAAGTTTAAGTATGAGTGCATGGGGGATTGCTGGACGCAAACGAAGTGGTTTTGGACAGAAAACGAAGCCGCTTATGCCTGGAATAAGTTGAAGAAAGAGCCAAAGGAGGAGACATGATAACACACGAAGAACTGGAAAACAGATTTACCTATCATGCGCCCAAAGAGGGGCAGCCGGAACGCTATGAGCGCATCCGATACAAGGCAAAAATGTTTGCCGCCTACATCAACGAACACTGCCCGGATAGCAGAGAGAAATCCGTAGCGCTCACGAAGATTGAAGAAGCTGCTATGTGGGCGAACGCCGCGATTGCGAGGAACGAGTAATGAGCATCTTAATCAAGGGCATGAAGATGCCGACAAACTGTGCGGCTTGCAGAATCGGCCATAGAGACACCGGATGGGACAACAAAGACAATGAATGCGAAATCGTGTTCTGCCCGCTTATAAACCAAGGAAGCCGCCTCGAAGATGCGGAGGCAAAAAAACATCGTCTCTGCCCTCTCGTCCCCATCCCGCCGCATGGGGATTTGATAAGCCGGGAAACCGCAAAGTTGTATCACAGCTATTTAGTGGACGAAAGAACAGACACAAGAGTACCTGCGATTCCGTTGAGCGTTCTTAACGTAATCCCCACCATCATCCCGGCAGAGGAGGTGACGAAATGAAGTACAGAAAAAAGCCTGTTGTTATAGAGGCTATCCAATGGACAGGAGATAATCTTTCGGAACTAAGGAAAATGGACGGGTTTGACAAAGTATATTCTTGCTTCATGGGAGAGCTGACGATTTCTACCCTCGAAGGTGCTCACCATGCGTCTGTGGGCGACTATATTATAAAGGGCGTTCATGGGGAGTTTTACCCGTGCAAGCCTGACATCTTCGCCAAAACCTATGAACCAGTAGAGGAGGGCTAAGAATGAAGTACATCTGCAAAGAAGGTTTTGCCGTTGAAGAATACGATGATGATGGTTGGCCTACGGACAAATACATGAACATTGAGGTAGGCGAAGTGTACGAAGTCAATGATGATTGGCACAGGGTGGCTGGTGGCTACGATTCAGTCCGTCTTGAAAACAACGAAAACGGCAACTGGCTTGAACTGCAACAGGAAACTATTGACCAATACTTCGAACCGGCAGAGGAGAAAGATCAGTGAAATATTGCAATATATGCTGCAGCGCAGATGTTGAACCTTCGCTATCTGCTGAGAACGATCTGAGTGATAGCCCAGTCGGTGTCTGCGAAGAAACCTACGGAATGATTTTCCGCGCGGGTAACAGACAACCGCCAGCGCTCATCGTACAAAAATGGGACGGAAAGCAAAAAAGGAATACGACTATTGGTGTTTATGAGCCGAAGTATTGCCCGGAGTGCGGCCGCCCATTAAAGAAAGCTGTCACGTACAGAGACGAAATCAATGCCATGTCGAACGAAGAATTGTCGGAACAGATCGTGGAATGGATACAAGGAATCGAGCCTGGATCCGGTATGCGTTATGACGATGATGTTGATCGTTGGTTTGACTGGCTTGAAATGGAGATTACCCCATGAAACACTGTATTGTTCAGTTTAACGGCGGGGAGTTCTGCAATATCGAGGCCGACCGCCTTATCGCGGCGCCGTCAGATGAACATATCATTATGGCCATGAAAGGCGAGGAGATCGTGGGCGTGTTCGACATGGGCTGTGTGCTCGCGATCTATCTCAGCGAGGTGAGGAAATGAAAACAGAAACCGATCTCAATTTACTAGAGCTGCTGGAATATATCCATCCGGCTGACTGCGATTATACAGAATGGCTCTCCATAGGGATGGCGCTCAAAGAGGCAGGCTATACCTGCGCAGACTGGGACGAATGGTCGAAGCGGGATCCGGAGCGTTATCACGCCGGGGAAGCCTGGCGAAAGTGGGACAGTTTCAAAGGAGCTGTCACTCCCATCACGGCCGGGACGCTCGTGCAGATGGCCAAGGATCACGGCTGGGAACCTTCTCGTTCCGGCCATGAGCTTGATTGGGGAGATGAGATCGGTGGAAAGGACAGTCAGGTCGTCGTGAAGAAGGGCTGGCTCGAGAGCATCGACATCAAAGAGCCGGAGACATGGAACCCTGTCGAGCAGCTGCTGACTTATCTCGATGTGCTTTTCACGGATGAGGAAAACGTCGGCTATGTGACGGAGGTCTGGGAGAAGGACGGGAAGATCCTGCCTACATCCGGCTCTTATGATCGCACCGCGGTACAACTGAAAGCTGCACTGAAACACTGCAAAGGCGACATCGGCGCCGTAATCGGGGATACCAATCCGGACGCAGGCGCATGGATCCGCTTCAATCCTCTGGACGGGAAAGGCGTACGCAATGAGAACGTGACAGATCTACGCTATGCCTTGGTCGAATCCGATGAGACTGACCTCGGCCAGCAGAATGCTATCCTGCGTGAGCTTGAGCTTCCGATCGCCGCCCTGGTTTACAGCGGCGGAAAGAGCCTGCATGCAATCGTACATATCGACGCGCCGAACTATGAGGAGTACCGCAAGCGCGTGGAATTCCTCTATGATATCTGCCGCAAGAACGGCCTGCAGCCGGACAAGCAGAACAAGAATCCTTCCCGCCTTTCTCGCATGCCCGGCGTGATGCGCAAGGGACATAAGCAGTTCCTTCTCGGTACCAACATCGGCAAGAAGAACTGGGAAGAGTGGCGGGAGTGGATCGAAAGCGTCAACGACGATCTGCCGGATCCGGAACCGCTCTCTGATGTGTGGGATCACCTGCCGCCGCTGTCTGATCCTTTGATTGACGGCGTCCTTCGCAAGGGTCATAAGATGCTGATCGCGGGGCCGAGTAAAGCGGGTAAGTCTTTTGCTCTGATCGAAATGGTTATTGCCATCGCCGAGGGCAGATCCTGGATGGGCTTCCCATGCGCGCAGGGACGTGTGCTTTATGTCAATCTTGAGCTTGACCGCGCGAGTTGTCTGCACCGTTTCCGTGACGTGTACAACGCGCTCGGCTGGCCGCCGAACAACATCGGAAGCATCGACATTTGGAACCTGCGCGGAAAGTCCGTCCCCATGGACAAACTCGCGCCGAAGCTGATCCGTCGGGCATCCAAGAAAGACTTTGCCGCAATCGTGATCGACCCAATTTATAAGGTGCTGACCGGGGATGAGAACAGTGCGGATCAGATGGCCGCCTTCTGCAACCAGTTCGACCGTGTATGCTCTGAGCTGGGCGCGGCGGTGATCTATTGTCACCACCATTCGAAAGGATACCAGGGGCAGAAGCGCAGCATGGACCGCGCATCTGGATCCGGAGTCTTTGCCCGTGATCCTGACGCTCTGCTGGATATGGTGGAGTTGGAGATGACCGACGCGCTGCGCAAGCAGGAAGAAAACAAGCGGGCATGCAAAGCACTCACCGCTTGGATGGATACGGTATCCGAATCCTGGCGGCACGATGTAGGCCTTGACGACCGTCTCAGCGAGGCCGCATTTCTGCTGGCACTGGAAGACATCCTCCCGCCGAAAAAGCTCGAGGAGGCGCGGCAGGTGGCCATGCGAGCGAAGGAAAGTGCGGAGACCCGGACGGCCTGGCGGATCGAGGGCACGCTCCGTGAATTCGCACGCTTCGCTCCTGTCAACGTGTGGTTTGATTATCCGATTCACGTCGCCGATGAGAGCGGATCGCTGAAGGATATCCGTCCTGAGTCTGACAAACTGCCCTATGAGAAGGGCAAAGAAGCATCCGTAAAGAAAGCAGAGCAAGAACGTATTCAGAAGAACAAGAAGGTCATGGCCGAATATACAAAGCTCAGCAAGAAAGGTCCCGTGAGAGTTGGAGATATGGCTGCTGCGCTTGGTATTGAAAAGCACACTGCACGGCGTTGGATTGATGCCTGCACGCTGCTTACGAGAGACAATAACGGATATGTTTTTGAAAATCTCGACGATGACGAAGAGATATAAGGGTATCAAACGCAAGTGTTTAATACGGTAACAGAGGCTTGCCTTTGTTACCTTGTCACCCGGTAACAATCCTGCCTTTGATACCGGGGGGTAACAAAGACTTATATGTGTTTGTTACCCGGGGGTTACAAACGCTCTTTATATATAAAAGGGGAAAGGGCTTACACCCTTGCCCTTTCCCCAATATATATATTCTCTGCTTTTGATCCCGCGGGGATCAGGAAGGATAGAATCATGACAATCAATTTCTTTATGCCAATGGAGCGGCTGCCTACCGCCACCGGGCAGGAAAAAGGATACAGCAGCAAGACCGGCACCTACTACGAGCCGGCATCTGTCAAACAGGCTCGGGCAAAGCTGAACGGACACCTCGCACCGAACAGGCCCGAGCGACAGCTGCAAGGTCCGCTGCGACTGCTGGTAAAGTGGTGCTTCCCAGAAACGAAAACGCATCCGGCTAGATCCTGGAAGACTACACGGCCAGACACCGACAACCTGGAAAAGATCCTCAAGGATGAGATGACCAGGCTCGGCTTCTGGAAAGACGACGCCCAGGTGTGCAGCGAAACCATTGAGAAATTTTATTGGAAGGTCCCCGGTATCTTTATTGAGATCACGGAGATGTAAAACATACGGAGGTGAAACAGTATGCAAAGACATGAGCTCAAGATCGCGCCGGAATACTTCCGGGCAGTCTGGGAAGATCGGAAAAGGTCCGAGCTCCGGTATGACGATCGAGGATACCGTGTCGGTGACGTCCTGCTCCTGCGTGAATTCAAGGATGGAGAATATACAGGATCCCGTCTGGCAGTTAAAGTGACACATATCCTTCGAAGCGGACCGGGCCTCGGCTTGCAAGAAGGGTGGTGCGTTCTCTCCTTCATTCACGTAGGAAAAGAAAAGGAAGAAGGGGACATCGTCAAAGCACTGCGCACTTGCTCGGTCGGTGCTCCGTGCGCAGACTGCCCGCAGAAGCCGAAGAGATGGAACTGCGATTGGAAATTGATGGGTCAGGCTGCTGATCTGATCGAGCACATGGAGCTTGAAGTACATAACTACCGCAAGGCTCTTGAAGCAGTGGAGGCGCGACTGCAGAAAGGACGGGGAGGGAATCAGCATGGATGAGTATTTCTTTACCGACGCTCCGAAAGCGCCGGCGCCGTGCGTACGAAAAGACTGGCCGGCAAACAACGGGATAAGATGCCGGCCGGAAGATATGCACTGTGATGCTTGCGGCTTTAATCCGGCCGTTAAGAAAGCGCGTATTCAAAAGCTCATGGCGCAGAGAAAACAGCTCACAGTTCAGAAACCGGAATGGAGTTCATCCTATGAGGACGTTGATATCCGCTGTCCGTACTTCAAAGGCTTGGACGTAAAAAACAAATATGTGGTGTGCGACGGCGCACAGAAAAGGACAAGGCTCATGCTGCATATCTCTCGGAAAAGAGATTTTGAACAGTCGATCGAGAGACTATGCAAGAACCATTTCCGGGAATGCGTCATCTATCAGGCGATAGAAAAACACCAAGGTTAATTCACTCGGCCGGGGGCGTAAGCTTCCCGGCCGTTTCTTTTCTCTTTTTGTTAGAGAACAGGAGAGTCGGTCAGATAAAATAGATGCCAGATCAGATGAAGGAGGTGGGCATGTGGCCGCGAAGAAGAAGCCAAACTGGGAAAAGATTGCAACCGAATATATCACAGGCGACATTGCTATGTGCCCGCTTGCAGACAAATATCATGTGCCTGTCCGCACTCTTAAAGATCGCGCTCGAAAAGAATTCTGGACCCAGCAGAGGACGGATTACAGACTTCGAACCGGGAAAGCCGCTGCGGATAAAACTGCACCGTTGATTGCACCGGACGTCGAGCCGGAAGCGCAGGCTCAAACCGAGAAGGTCTTTATCGCAACGGACCTTGTCATGGATCGCGTCATTGAACTGCTCGAAAGGGACAGGCATCTCGACGGTCGTGAGCTTCAAGCTCTTATGACTACGATCAAGGGCGCCAAGGAAGTCAAGAATCTGCGTGATGCTCTCGATATCCAGGAGCAGAAGGCGCGGATCGCGGCGATGGAAAAGAACAATGCGCCGGCCACGAGCGAGGGCGTTGAGATCGAATTCATCGGGAAGGCCAAGGATGCTGCGGTATGAAACTGAGAATTCCAGAACCGTCTGAAAAGCAATGGTCTTTCCTGAAAGATCAGCATAAGTACGTCGCCTTCGGCGGGGCGCGCGGCGGCGGTAAGAGCTGGGCGGTACGCATTAAGGCCGTGCTGCTGTGCGAAACGTATCCCGGGATCAAGGTGATGATCGTCCGAAAGACTTATCCGGAACTGCGGGCAAACCATATTAGACCGCTGTGTGATCTGCTGCGGTGCAATGCTGATCGCTCTCTCCGATTCGCAGACTATAACGACAGCAAGAAAGAGATCCATTTTCCGAACGGCAGCATGATCCTGTTTCGATACTGCGACACGGACAAGGACGCTGACCGATTCCAGGGCACGGAGGTTGATGTGCTGTTTGTCGATGAGGCAACACAGCAGCCGGAAGAGCGCATGGATAAGCTGCGTGCCTGTGTCCGTGGCGTAAACGGATTCCCGAAACGGATCTATTACACCTGCAATCCCGGCGGCATCGGCCACGGATGGATGAAGCGCCTGTTCATAGACCGGAGCTATCATCCCGAAGAACGCCCCGAAGATTATGCGTTCATTCAGTCTCTTGTTACAGACAACGCGGCACTGATGGAAACGGATCCGGACTATATCAAGAAGCTGGAAGCACTCCCTCCAAAACTCCGCAAGGCCTGGCTTTATGGAGACTGGGACGTGCTTGAAGGGCAGTTCTTTGAAGACTTCCGTACTCGACCTGACATGACAGCCGCACGCAAAGCCGGTTACAAGCTGTCGGAAGAAGATCTCAAAGCACAGCACAGATGGACGCATGTGATAGAGCCGATCGACCTGTCACGTGGAACAGCTGCCGGATGGAAGATCTATCGGAGCTACGACTTCGGATATGGCAAGCCCTTCTCCTGTGCCTGGTGGGCCGTGGATTATGATGGGGTAGCCTACCGTGTACTTGAACTGTACGGCTGCACAGATACGCCGAACGAGGGTGTGAAGTGGACGCCGGAGCATCAGTTTAAGGAGATCGCCAAGATCGAGCGAGAACATCCCTGGTTTCGCGGGAAGACCATACAGGGCGTGGCGGACCCGGCAATCTGGGACGCGAGCCGCGGCGAGAGCATAGCAGAGACAGCTGTGCGATATGGCGTGTATTTCTCCCCGGGAGATAACAACCGCGTGGCCGGATGGATGCAGGTGCATTACCGCTTCCAGTTTGATGAGAACGGATACGCGCGCATGTATGTTTTCTCGAACTGCCGCGCCTTCATTCGCACGATCCCGCTGATGATGTACGACCAAACCCGTGCGGAAGATCTCGATACCAATCTCGAAGATCACGTCGCGGATGAAACAAGGTATTTCTGTATGAGTCGGCCAGTCAAGGCCATGCTCCCCGTAAGTGATGAGGTCGAAGTGATCGACCCGCTCAACCAATACAAGAATAGGAGGACGTAAATGGACGAGGTAAAGAAAGAGCATATTGAACCGCAGGAAACCCCGGAGAGTTCCCCTTACGGGACAGTTGACGGGAAGTATGTGCGGAAGCTTACCCGCAAACTGCAGCAGTACAAGGCAAGCAAGGTAAGGTTGGAACAGCGTGTTGTGGCAGCAGAGAACTGGTGGAAGCTGCGCAACGAGATGGAAGAAATGAAGGTCAGCTCTCTTGCCGATGGCGGGTTCCGTTCAAAGAGTGGCTGGCTCCATAATGTCATCGTGTCGAAGCACGCTGATGGAATGGAAGCATATCCCGAGCCGAACATTCTTCCGCGAGAGAGAGATGACGTTGAAGAGGCGCACCGCCTTGCGTCGATCATCCCGGTTGTCATCGAGCAGAATCACTTTGAGGATATCTATTCAGAAGCGCTGTGGGCCAAACTCAAATATGGCACCGGCGTCTATAAGGTGATCTGGGATCAGGATAAAATGAACGGCCTTGGTGATATCTCCATCGTGAAGGTCGATCTCCTTAATCTGTTCTGGGAACCTGGAATCGAGAATATCCAAGACAGCAAGTATTTCTTTCATACATCTTTGGAAGATAACGAGACCTTGGAAGGCCAGTATCCCGAACTCAAGGGGAAACTCAAAGGCAGCACTTTCACAGCCACGCGCTTTCTGTATGACGATACTGTATCCACCAGCGGCAAGAGCACGGTCATTGAGTGCTATTACAAGAAGTGGATCGCCGGCAAGCAGGAACTGCATTATGTCCGCTATGTCGGTGACATCGTACTTTACTCTTCCGAGAATAAAGGGAAGCCGCTGTACAATCACGGCCTTTATCCGTTCGTGTTTGATTCGCTCTTCCCGGTCGAAGGCGCCCCGTATGGTTACGGCTTTGTAGATCTGTGCAACAATCCGCAGACTGCAATTGACCTGATGGACAGTGCCTTCATCCGTAACACGATGGTCGGTGCCATGCCTCGATACTTCAAACGGCAGGATGCCGGGGTGAATGAGGAGGAGTTCCTCAATCTGTCGAAACCGCTTGTCGCCGTGGACGGTAACCTGGGAGACGATGCGCTGAAGATCATCGACTTCCGCCCGCTGTCCGGAAACTATATCGACTATCTGCGCAACCGTGTCAATGAGCTGCGCGAGACTTCCGGCAACACGGAGACAGCGACAGGCTCCACCTCGCAGGGCGTAACAGCCGCATCGGCTATCGCCGCACTGCAGGAAGCCAGCGGCAAGGGCAGCCGTGACAGCACCAAGACCTCCTACCGCGCCTACGGCGAGGTCATCAACCTCGTGATAGAGCTGATCCGTCAGTTCTATGTGCTGCCGAGACAGTTTCGCATCGTCGGGGCGAGCGGTGCTGAAGATTTTATTACATACTCAAATGAAAAGCTTCAGCCTCAACATCAGGGAGTGCTCGCAGGTGTTGAGCTTGGTATGCGTCTGCCGGTATTCGATATTAAGGTACGCCCCCAGAAGGCCAGCACCTACACCAAGATGAGCCAGAATGAATTGGCAATCCAGTTCTATAATCTCGGTTTCTTCAATCCCCAGCAGGCCGATCAGACATTGATGTGCCTGGACATGATGGATTTCGACGGCAAGGATAACATCCGTCAGAAGGTCAATGAAATGAGCACGATGTATCGGGAAAACATCCAGCTCAAACAGCTGATTCTTTCCCTTGCTATGAAGTATGATCCGGATATGGCGCAGGGCTTAGCCGCTCGCTTCACCGGACAGCAGATGTCGATGGCTCCACAGAAAATCAGCGCTAATGTTGATCTGGAAAAGGTCAACACCAATGAAGCGACACATGTCACGAACGCTCGCGCACAGGCACGCGAGGCTTCACAGCCGGGAGGTATGTAATGATTCGTGCGGAATACAACCGGGTTGACTTAAGCCTTCTTGTGCGTGGCCATGCACAGAGCGCACCGAAAGGAGAAGACCTGATCTGTGCGGCGGCGTCCATCCTCGCCTTCACGGCTGAGGGCGTGCTTCAAAATGAAGAAGCGCATTTCATGCCGAGAATTTCACGGCGCAATGGAGAGTTCAGAATTGTATGTCAGCCAAAGGAAGGGCAGGTAGCAAGATGCCGGCAGATCTTCGATACCATCTTCACAGGCTTCGAGATCCTCGCGAATGAATATCCGGATTATGTGAGAGTGACAAAGGAGGAATAAGATATGGCAATGATGGTCCAGATGGCAGATGGCGGAGGCAGTGGAAAAAAGAAAGAAGAAACTGCCGTTCGACCGGAAGGTAGAACAAGGAATATCCAGGGAACCGGAAGCGGTCTATACCGTCGCGGCGAGGGACTGAACACCGGCCCGGTCGGTACTGGAACAGCTGAAGGCGCGAAGGTCGTTGCACAGTACGCCGGGAAAAGCACAAGCAGTTCCGGCGGCGGTGGCAGTAGTGGCAGCAGTAGCAGTTCGTCAGCCCCTCAGAAAGCTGAAGTTTATGAGGCAGCGGACTATGTTTCTACTTTGCCCCAGTTCCAGAAGCCCGAGGCGAATCCGGAGCTGCGCAAGCTTTACGAAGATGCCATGACCACGCTGGAGCGGATGAAGGGGGAAACTCCAACATACGGCAGCCAGTACGACGAACAAATCAAGAGCCTGTATGATCAGATCGTCGGGCGGCAGCCGTTCAAGTATGACAGCGCAACCGATCCGCTATATCAGCAGTACGTTCGGGATTATACAGAGCGTGGGCAGGAAGCCATGAAAGATACGATGGGGAAGGCCGCGTCGCTGACTGGCGGTTATGGGTCCTCCTATGCGCAGGTGGTTGGCCAGCAGGCTTATGATTCTTATCTCCGGCGCCTTGGCGAAGTCCTCCCGGAAATGTACGGCATGGCGCTCGATACCTATAACGCCGAGGGCGATGCGCTTCAGAAGCAACTGCAAACGACCGCTGAGCTGGAGAGCAGCGATTATGCCCGCTATCTCGACAGGCTGAATCAGTATAACCGTGAGCTTGCGCTGGCGCAGGCCGATGCGGATACTGCCTATGCGAGAATGATCGACGATGATGAGCGCACCTATAGTCGCGCCGTCGATGATTACGAGAGACAGCTCACCGCGGACGATCTTGACTATGAGCGAAAGCAGGACTATTACAACCGCCTTGTCAGTTTGATCGGAATCGGTTATGCACCGACAGCTCAGGACTATGCCAATGCTGGTCTTTCCCCAACGCAGGGCGCAGCAATTCGACAGCAGTATCTCAATTCGATTGCGCCGTCATCCTCGGGTGGGGGAGGCGGTGGCGGCCGTACCGCAAAAACTACAAGCTCGCCGAGTAGTTCCCCCAACTCTTCACCGACAAGTTCGAAGTATTCTCTCTCTGATGTAGCTTCTGATCTTGCGAACGCGAAAACGAGCGGTCAGGTTCTTGATATCGGGCGCGCATACGATCAGGCAGTAAAAGCTGGACAAACAAGCTTCACTCAGGCTGAATGGAACAAGTTTAAAAACGAACATCGCATTTAACAGGAGGTAACGATGGCGAATAATACTTATGATCCCGTCGCAGAAATGCGGAAGAAAATGGGAATCAATACCGCCACGTCCGGAACGTCGCAGTCTTCAAGCAGGCAGAACACCGTTTCAACCAGAAACTCATTTGATCCTGTTGCAGACATGCGGAGAAAACTCGCCGCAGGATCCGATGGAAGTACTACACGTCGATTCAGAGAGCAGAGAGCATCGTCTGCCCCAAGAACAAGCCCCGCGGAACAGTTCAGACAGGACCGTCGAAGCGAAGCTGAAGGGAAAAGAACCGAAGCACGATCTGCTTATGCTGACCTCGTGAGTGTTCGGGACAGTGTCAAGTCACAGGCGGACGAGATGCTTGCCGCTTACAATCATCGAATTGAGGCCGGTGAAAGTCGGGAAGATCTTGCGGATTATTATCTCAAAATCCTTGATCGGCTCGACCGGGCGTCGGCCTACGATGAGCAGGTCAAGAGCGCTTACGACACTTTGAAAACCGCTGAGCAGGAATACAAGGATGTCTATGCTGATTATAATGCCGCAAGAGATGAGGTAAAGGCGTCACGGAGAAATCTCCGTGACGTCGAATCTCAGTATTCCGGATGGGCTACAGACGACCTTTCCGCGCAGAATGTAGAGGCGGCAATGAATGACGCCGAAGATGTAAAAGCCGCAAGAGAGCGGCTTGCAAGAGCTCGTGAAGAGTATATCAAGCAAGGCGGCAATCCGGATGCGAACATCTTCTCGGCCGGCCTGAAAGGAACCGCTGCAGAAGTGGTCGATACTTTCGGATATCTGCAGGAACTCGCCCAGCCGGAGAATGAAAAGCGCTGGGGTATCTTCACGACCGGCCACATGACCGATCAGCAGAGACACCACCAGGAAGTTTTGGAAGCCAGAGAGAAAGCGCGGTATGAAGCGGAGCATGGCGCGGGGACTTATGTTTCGACACCCGGCTACATCCGCACGCAGGATACAGCTGCGCGTCTTGCCCGTGAGAGTGCAGAAGAGACGGCAAGCATGAAAGCCGGACGCAGTCAGCTGGGGCAGTTCGGTATTGACATGGGCGTTCAGGGCGTTCAGATGGGCGCGGATGCTGTCGCCGGTAAAGTCTTGCCGGGAGGATCTCTCACGGCTATGGCGCTGCGTACTTTTGGCAGTGGCGTGCGAGAGGCAAGAGAGAACGGCGCAAACATTTATCAGCAGGGGCTGTATGGCGCCGGTACCGCAGCGGTCGAAGTTCTCACCGAAAAGATGTTTGACGGTGTTGCCGGCATCTACGGCGGAGGTGCTGCTGATGATCTTGTCTCAAACTGGATCGGCCATCTCTCGCAGAACAAGCTAGGACAAGCGGCTCTCGGCTGGGCATTCGACGCTGCGGGTGAGGGATTTGAGGAAGTCGTTTCCGATCTCGTAAGTCCGTTCCTGCAATCTATCTATACCGACACTTCCGGCTGGGAAAACTTCAAAGATATGGACTGGCGAGAGGTCGGTTATGATTTCCTTGTCGGGGCCGCGATGGGCTCTGTTGGTGGAAGTATCTCAATGGTGCAGGAAGCCACCGGCCTTTCAGCGGATCCTCGTTCGGAATTCTTCATGCAGGCCGGGCAGGAAGGGAAGAGTTTCAAGCAGGCCATGAACGAATGGAAGCAGCAAAAACTCTCCTCCGGATATGCTTCGCAGACCGAAGATGCTGCCATCGGGAATATGGCGACAGACTATCTCAACAGACTGCAGCAGGGCAAGCGGATTTCTGAAGCGAAGATTGACAAGCTCAATGAGCGCGCGGCCAATCAGATCTCGCTCGAAGATATGCGAAACACTGCCGGCGCCGTGCAAACTCGCCTGCAGCAATTCGGTATCGAAGACAATGTGCTTGCCCAGGCGATCACCGCTGTTGCTCTCGAAAGAGAAGCCGAACGGATCGGTGCCCGAGGTATGGGCGCGACGGAGAGTCAGCGCGAGATGGTGAAGGATAATTATATCGCGTCCAGGATCCTTTCTGAAATGGATGTGGAGAACCTTCGCAGAGAGCAGGCAGCAAATTACCTCAATAGAATTACCGGGCTCACAGGAGCGAACGCTGATGATGCGCAGCGCAATGTCAGCCCCTTTGAACGGTCAAACAGCTGGGTTAAAGAAATCACGGGCAACAAAGCTCTTGCCGCCGATGTGTATGGATCTCAGGTGAGTGCATCCGAGATGATCCCCGCAGTCGAGCCGATTTCTGAAAACAATACCGGCATCACTTACAACGGGCAGACTGCGAAGGTTGTCGGCATCCAGGATGGCAAGGTGCGAATCGAGCAGGCCGGAAGGATACAGACGGTGGAGGCCGATGCACTGGAAGGCATGAGCGAGGGCTATGGTCAGATGGTCCAGACTGCAACGCAACGAGCAGATGGAAACGAAATGCTGCGGGCCTATCATTCCGATCAAAGCCCGGAGGCGTACATGGCGGCATGGAATTATGCTGTAGATATTTACGGCGCTCAGACGAAGGCAACAATTGAGCAGGCCAGGAAAAGCCCGCTTCTTTCCACGCTGACCGACGCTCAGCTTGACCTTGCGCTCACGATTGGCCGACATCAGGCCGCACGAACCGCACAGGCCACGCAGGAGCGCTCGGACAACTATAAGGAGATCCGCAAGCAAGCCAAGAAGACCGAAGCGAAAAAAGGAGCTGTGACGCGTCAGAAGGGCACAGTCAGTTATAAGGGCGGAACCTTCAACGGAGAGACCTACAGGGGCGTCGATCGCTCGAAGCTGTCTCGCTCGCAGAAAAAGAACGTGGCCATGATCGAACGGCTGGCCGACGTGCTGCACTATGACTTTGTTGTCTATGAGGGCGAGCCGAATTCCGGCGGCGTGTATCTGTCGGGCGGCACGATTCTTGTCAACATCCACGCCGGTGAACTGTCCGGAAAGACGCTGACAGCCGCCTCGCTGTCTCATGAGCTTACGCACTCCTTCAAGGAGAGATCCACGGCCGAGTATGAGCAGCTGAAAGACTTCATCGTTTCGCACATTCTGGAGAAGAGCCCCGCACAGTTCGAGAAGCTTGTGCAGCAGCAGATGGATCTCAACGCGACGCTTGACCATGAGGGCGCCGTCGACGAGCTTGTCGCGAACGCCTGTCAGACTATGCTCCGCGACAGCAAGGCCATCACGCAGCTGGCCAGACAGAACATGACATTGTGTGAGAAGATCGTTGACGTGATCGAGGATCTCGCGACGAAGATCAAGGAAGCCTTTGAGGGTGTGGATCTGCGCGACGATATCGAGGTCTACGATGCCGTGCGCGCGATCGAGGATGCCTATGATGAGGTGCTTGAGCTTTGGGATAAGGCTCTCACCGAGGCTACGGAGAACGACCACGCCGAGAACGTAACGGGAATGAAAAACCCCGCTCCAAAGAGCGAGGTGAAATTCATGGCATATCCGAAAGATTCTGATGTGTCCAAACGTATAAAAGTGCAACTTCAAAATCACTCACATGAGCTTAATGCCATGTCACCGGTTTTTTCAAGAAGAGGGATTAAGCATAAGAATACTCACGATACATATCTTGAAGCGGTGCAAGAATTCAAGAAGATCGGTTATCATGTTGACCGGCAGGGCTTTGGGGTTATTCGATTTGACCCGAAACGTCTCAATACGGCTCTTGACTACGCCAACACAGCAGCAGAAAGAGCTGCTATCCTTGCAATGCCGAGAGTGCTAAAACGCGGAATAGAAATCAAAGAGGCCAGTGAACATAAGAGCAGGGGACATGATACTGTAACATTTGCAGCTCCTGTTGAGCTGAACGGTGTTCGTGGCAATATGGCTGTCGTTGTTAAACAGACTTCCGATAACTTCTACAAGACGCACAGGATCCTTATGCCGGATGGCAGTGCTTTTGAATTGGCGTCAGAAAGCGAAGATGCAGCGCCTACTCCGGCAAGGGGCGCAACTCAAAAGAGTCCGCTTTCCAAGCCCGTCAGCTCTGCATCTGAAATTATTGTAACAGACAAGTCGCAAAAAAGCAAGGAGCAAAACCAGAAGTTTGGTATTGGTGAGACGGCAGAGGAGAGAGAGGCGAGGCGTGAGAGCATTTCCAATCTCAAAGCCGAGAACAGGATCCTTCGGGCACGGGCGAAATACTGGCGCGACCAGACGCGGCAGACAAAGGAGCGCACCGTGCGGCAGCAGGACACCGACCGCATGGCCAACGATCTCCTCCGCGAGTATGAGAGCCGGACAGACAAGGCCGAGATCAAGAGCGATCTGAAATCGCTGGGTGATTACCTGGTGCAGGCGGAAGAGCTGGACTACGAAGAGCTGCACGACCGGGCGGAAGACATTGCAGATCGGATCATTGACGGCAACTATACGCTGATCGACGACAGCAACAAGGAAAATCTTGATCGGCTGAAAGGCTTCCTCAAGGGTACGGCGCTGAACCTGTCGGCGTCAGATTTCAGCGATACCGGGGATGAGGGATTCCGAAAACGCTACGGCCGGTACTTCACCGTCCGGGAGAACGGACGCAGCATCGACAGCGCATGGGGAGAACTGGCCGGCATGTTCGGCGAGGGCCTTTTCCCGGAAGATGCATATGCCCCCGGGGACATGCTGCGCATGATCGGAGACTATCTCGATCTGTGGCGTCCGCAGTACGGAAATATCTTCGAGAACGCCCGCGGTGAAGCTGTGGAGGCCGTGACGAATGAGATCATCGATCGTGTCCTCTCTGAGGACGTACGGCAGACGCAGGCAACCTATGCGGACAAGGCACAGCAGAAGCTCAATGCCCAGATCGCGAAGGACAAGGCCAAGCTCGACACTCTCCGTGAGCAGAAGAATACTCGTATCGAAGAGATCAAGCGCGAGGCCGCGGAGAAGAACCAGCAGATCCGTTTGGCTGAAAAGGCTGCCAAGTATGAGGCTGTCGACAAGGTCAAGCAGCACTACCGGGATATGATGCAGCGGCAGAGAGGGAAGCGGTCAGATACGGCACTGCGCGGCAAAATCAAGAAGCTACACAAGGAGCTTTCGGATATGCTTATCCGGCCGACGGAGAAACGCTATGTGCCCCGTGAGTTGGTCAAGGCCACGGCGGAGATCCTGGGCGCGGTTGACACCACGTCCGGCAGAGCGGTCAAGGCGAAGGCCGCGCTTGCACAGCTCAAGGTACAGTACGACGCGCTGGCGCAGGATCCGAAGTATTCGCTCACTTACGACGAGACTGTCAGCAGCCTTTTGCAGACACTTGTATCCAATATCGGAGACAGCAGCATTTACGATCTGACAGGCGGGCAACTGGAGAACGTCTACAACGTGATGTGCTCATTGAGAAAGACGATCCAGGACGCAAATAAACTTGTCGGATCAGAGATTGAGGCGACTGCATTTGAAGCCGGCAACCAGATGATGAACGAGGCTATCAATGCTAAAAGTGTGCCGACGGCGCTTCTCCGGAAATTCGTGCTCGCACAAGCAACACCCGAGACTGCGTTCAGCCTCTTCGGCGGGTATAAGAAAAACTCCATGTGGCACCAGATGTATGAGATGCTGAACCGCGGGCAGCTCACGCAGACGCAGATCATGATGGAGGGCGGCGCGATCTTCCGCGAGCTGATCGACGATAAGCAGATGAAGACGCTGCACGACCGCAAGAACCTTGTGGACATCGGCTTGAAGGACGCCGACGGCAACGCGATCCTCGTCACGCGCGGCATGATGCTGTCCGTGTACATGCACCTGCAGAACGAACAGAACACCCGGCATATCGCATACGGCGGTCTGACCGTGCCGCGGCTGCGGGAGTATTACAAAAGCAAGATGAAGGAGGCCTTCACCGGAAAGACCGGCCATGCCGTGGCCTTCTTCGAGGAGATCCAGGAGGTCAACCGTCAGCTCGCCGAGGCCGAGACCCAGGAGGAAAAGGACGCGCTCAGCGAAAGGCTGGCCGAGCTCCAGGATGAGACCGACGCTTATATCGACGGCATGCGCTCCAAGATCGAAGAGCAGCTGACAGAGTACGACCGCAAGTGGATTGCAGCGGCGCAGGAGTTCTTCGACGTGTATTCGAAGGGCAAGCTCAACGAGGTCACGGAGATGGTGTACGGCTTCCAGAAGGCACAGGTCGAGCGGTACTTCCCGATCCACACGGACCCGGATTACCGCACCGCGAGCTTCGATACCATCACGCGTGACATGAGCCTCGAGAACGCCGGCTTTATGAAAGAGCGTGTCACGGCGAGCAATCCGATCCTTCTGGAGGATATCACGGACGTGATCTCTTCCCAGCTCCGGAGGACGGCGCAGTATTGCGGCCTCATGCCGGTAATCCGAAACTTCAACAAGGCATACGGCAAATCTCGTATGGGCTACAGCATGACCGTTCAAAAGGCCATTTCTGAGACTTTTGAAACAGAGGGCAAGAAGTACATCGAAAACCTTATGGCTGATCTGAACGGCGCCAGACGCGGCGAGGCGAATATTTTTGACGCCCTGCGCGGCAACATGGCCGGCGCGGCACTGACTGTCAATCTCCGTGTAACGCTGGCGCAGACTGCTTCATGGCCGACAGCTGCGGCTGAGATTGGATATAAGCCGCTAACGAAAGCCTTGGTCGACATGAAAAATCCCATGTGGGACAAAGGATTGCGCGAAGAGATTGCCAAGTGGACCCCGCTGTATTGGTATCGCATGCAAGGTTTTTCCACGCAGGAACTCGGCGACATCAAGAGCAACGAGCAGCTGATGAACAGAGTCATGCAAAAAACCAAGTGGCTGACCGGATGGATTCAGTTCGCAGATGGTCTTACAACCGGTGGCTTATGGCAGGCATCGAAGTATTACGTCGATGAAAATTTCTCCGATCTAAAGCAGGGAAGCGACGAATACATGATGAAGGTCGCCGAGGTGTATAACCGTGTGATCGAGCGCACGCAGCCGGACTATACGACAATGCAGCGCCCGGATATCCTTCGCAATCCTCATGCCGTTGTAAAGCAGCTGACCATGTTCATGACACAGCGCTTGCAGAATACGAACCTTCTTTTCAGCTCGGCGGCGGAGTATATGAAATACTCCCGCGATTTCAAAGCCGGTCTTAACGGCGTGACAGCCGAAGATGTGAAAACGGCGCAGACGCGCTTCCTGTGGGCTGGGACTTCTCAGCTTATCGCATCCGGAATGATTGTGGGCTTTAAGCTCCTCGCCGATGCTATTATGCACAGCATGAACGCCTACCGTGACGACGACGATGAGCTGACGAAGGAGAGCATCGTACACACGCTCCTTGTCAACTTCTCCGAAACGCTGACTTCCAATTTCCTTGGCGGGGCAGAGCTCTTCACCTTCCTCAAATCTGCGGTGACAGGGGAACGCTACTACGGCATTTCTCTTAACGGTGTCGATACCATCAATACAGTCTTCACTGAGCTCCTGAACACCTACAAGAAGCTCCGAGATAAGAACGCTGAGCCGGAGGTCAAGCGGAAGCAGATCGCGAAACTGGCAAAAGCGGCTGGACAATTCCTCGGAGTGCCGGTCGGCAATCTGCTGAAGTGGAGCGAGATGGTGGTCAACCATGTGGAGGATATCAAGAACGGTGAGATCTGGTCCTTCGAGGCTGGCGTCGACCGGACAAAAGCGCAGAATACGAGGCTGCTCTTCGCTGCTTTGCAGTCCGGAGACACGGCAAAGGCCAACCGGCTGAAAGAAAACTTCAAGGATGAGAAAGACGTGAGGTCTTCTCTCAAAGGCTATATCAAAGAACTGTACACCGGCGAGGAACAGAAGATCATGAAGGCCGAGACCATCCATCTCTTGCAGCAGTATTGCGGCATGACCAGAAAGACAGCTGAGAATACTACAACACAGTGGACGATGGAAGTTGTCACCGGCACAAGCTACTCTAAGCTCGGGGATGAATATATCGCCGGAAATATTCCGAAGAATACGGCCATCCGCTATCTGCAGACCTATGGAGGGAAGACCCAGGCCGAGGCCGAGCAGAAGATCAGTGAGTGGCAATGCGAGAAGGATACAGGTATCGCATATTCGGATATCTCCAACGAGGTCAAGATCGGAAACATCTCGCGCGACCGTGCGATCGACATGCTTGTCAGATACGGCAGCAAGGATCCGGACGCAGCTGAAAAAATGGTTACGGGGTACCTGATCGAGCATGAATACGGCTTTGCACCGGTCGACCTTCAGGAAATACCTTGCCGGCAAAGTATCCGACGCAGAAGCCTTTGAGATTCTCGCCGAGTACAAATACTTCGGTAAGGAGGATGCGGAGGACAAAGCCGCCGACGAATTAGAGCGGCTGCAGTTCGTGAGAGCCAATCCGGGTACCGAGGATATCTCGGTAACTCAGGTGAGAAATTACAGAGCGAGCGGTCTGGAAGGCTTCGTCAGCCCAGAGAATTTCTTTGAAGCGGCAAAGGCGACGGCAGCCATGCAAGGAGTGGACGCGGACGGCGACGGCAGAATCGACAGCTATTCTAAGGTAATGCAGAAGCTGGAGTATATTGACGCTATGGATCTTACAGCGCAGCAGAAAACAGCGTTGGCACGTTCGCTCGGTATCAACGAGAAAACGATCAAGCGCAAAGCCCCCTGGTATTAAACGGGGAGAGCGGGCAAGGGGATAATCTTTGCCCGCTTTTTTTCATGTCAAAAAAACTTTTCTGTTTTTGTTAGAGAAAGAGAAAAGTTGCATTTTATACTGTTACTATAGAGTCGCGGGCTGAACCCGCAGAACAACGGGAGGTATTACCCAAATGAAAGTAAAATGGTTTGATCTTCAGCTCTTTGCCGACGGTGCCGGAGATGGTGCGGCGGGCGGCGATGGAGGTCAGGCCGCGGGCGGCAATGCTGCCGACGCCGGGCAGGACAACAGTATCGAAGCAAGACTCTCGCAGCTTGGTATTCCCAAGGATAAGATCGATAAAGTCAAAAATAAAAAGGGCGCTTTCAAGAGTATTCCCACTCCGCCGCCTGTTGAGCAGGAAGCCGCTCAGTCGGCAAATGAAACGGCAGAAGTTTCGGAAGGGGAGACGTCCGGTGCCGCCGACCGGAAAACCTGGGAGGAAATCAAAGCTGAATATAAGGAAGAGTATGACGCCGAGATGCAGAACATGGTCAAGAAGCGGATCAAAAATCTGCAAGACAAGATCCAGCAACTTGAAGATCGGGACAGCAAAGCGGCTGTGGCCATCGATTTTCTCGCCAACAAATACGGTATGGATCCTGCAAACCTTGATATGGACAAGTTCCTTGAAGCGTTCCGAAATGACGCGAGCCTTTCGGAAGCAAAGGCAAATAAGCTTGGCACGACCGAGGAGATCGCGCATAAGCTTGAGCTTGCCGAACAGGACGAAGCTCGCAGGGAAAGAGAAAAAGAGAGACAGCAGCAGCTGAAAGAAACCTTCGACCGCAGGGCGCTCGCAAATCAGCATTTCGATGATCTGCAGAATCAGGCGGCAGCACTCCAGAAGAAAATCCCCGGATTTGATCTGATGCATGAGCTTGATGATGACGCTTTCGCTGAAATGACACGCCCTGGATCCAAAATCTCTGTGGAGGCAGCATACTATGCACTCCATCCGGAATTTCGCCAGCAGGAGATCGAGGCCGTTGCGCAGAGAGCACGCGAAGCTGTGAGCGCATCCGTCCGCTCCGGATCCGAAAGGCCAAGAGAGACCGGGACGCAGGCCGCGTCTCTTGGCTCTATGTCCCCCAAGAGCATGAGCAAGGAAGAAAGAGAAGCCTTGAAGAAGCGCATCTATGATGCCGGCTACCGTGGCCAGCATGTGCAGATTGGAGGCTAAACAAAAATGATGAAAGGATATGACACAACATGAAGAAATTTTTTGACATTCAGTTCTTCACCAACGCTGGTGACGTTGTCAACGCCACAGGCAACTATGTCAACGCCAACACCGGCGCGACGACCGCCTTTTCCGGCAACAATACGCTTGCCCCTGAACTGAAGGACTTCTATGATACCGAGCTGCTTGAGAACGCTCGTGTCGAGCAGTTCTATGCCCAGTTCGCCAAGCGTCAGCCCCTGCCCGCCAACCACAAGGGTACTGTTGAGTGGCGCAAGTGGAACTCCTTCGCGCCGGCCGCGCAGCTGACCGAAGGCGTGATCCCCACCGGGCAGAAGTTTGGCGTCACCTCGATCACCGGTTCCATTGCCCAGTACGGCACCTACACAGCCATCACCGACCGTCTGGAGCTGCGGGCCTATGACGACGTGATTCTGGGCGCAACCGAGGAGATGGGCGCCTCCGCCGCAGAGACCCAGGAGAAGCTGATCCGCGACGCGCTGCTGACCGGTACCAACGTGCTGTACTGCGACAACATCCTGAACGGCGCGTTCGTCTCCACTCCCACCACCTGCGCGACGATGCTGGACGATGCAACCGGCCGTAGCGTCCTCACTCCTGCGATGGTCAATAAGGCCGTCACGATCATGAAGAAGAACCGCGTGCCGCGCATCAACGGTCGCTACTACGCCGTTATCCACCCCAGCGTGGCGCACGATCTGCGCGAGTGCGAAGGCTGGATCGAGGCGCACAAGTACGCCTCTCCCGATGAGCTGTTCAACGGCGAAATCGGCGAGCTGCACGGCGTGCGCTTTATTGAGGACGTCTTCGCCCCGGTGCTCAAGAGCGGTACCAACAAGAACAAGTCCAATGGTGCTGTGTATGCTACCTACTTCTTCGGTAAGGACAGCTATGGTATCATTGATCCCGAAGGCGGGGCGCTGGAAATGATCATCCACGACAAGGCCGAGATCGGCGGTCCGCTGAACCAGTACTCGACAATCGGCTACAAGTTCGAGACCAACGGCGCGACGATCCTGTACCCGGAGCGCGTGCTTCGCGTCATGAGCTGCAGCACCTTCAGCTCCACCGACACCGAGAACTAATCTCACAAAACCCATTTTAACAAAGGGGCAAGGTGCCTGTTAATATCAACACACCTTGCCCCGATTTAAGAAAGGAATAAAGATCATGGCTGAAAAAAAGAATGAACTCGTTGAAGTTTTCATCCCTCGCAACAGCGCAAACAAGGATCCCAACTACTTTGTTGCCGTCAACGGGAAGAGCTATCTTCTGCCTCGCGGCAAGAAGAGTATGGTCCCGCCTGAGATCGCGGCAGAAATCAACCGCGCAATGGCCGCAGAAGATGCTATGTATGCTGCCCAGGAAAAACTCCAGCAGGCGGCGACTGATCAGAACAACGCTGTCAATCAGCAGATTGCCAGCGCCAGCAACTGAGAATCAGGGCAGTCTCGCAATCCCTCAGGAGAATAACCATGACAGTAAATGAAATTATTGCCATCGTAGATTTGCAGGAACCGAACAGCTATAAAGCCGAGGAAAAGATCGGATGGCTCTCTTCTCTTGACGGAAAAATCCGTCATGAAGTTCTCGAGACGCATGAAGGCTTTGAGGCGGAAGACCCGTTCGAGCCGTACACCGACGGCAGCGAAGATCTCCTTGTTCCTTTTCCGTACTGCGAAGACATTTATGTTCATTACCTGATTGCGATGATCGCCGCGGGGAATGCCGAGACTGCTCGGTACAATCAGCAGATCGCGCTTTATAATGCAGCGTATGGGGAATGGTGGAACTGGTATAACGCCAATCACATGCCGCTGCATAACAAAACTCGATTCGAATTTTAGAAGGAGAAGAGAATGAACGCACCTGATAAAGCTACTGAAATCAAGACGGCGATCACGTTGATCATTACCTTCCTTACAGCTCTTTGGGGCTGGGTAGGCTGGGCGATTGCCATCTTCATCGTGGCCATGTTCACGGACTACATCACCGGCACGCTCGCGGCCAGGGCAAACAACAAGTGGTCAAGCGCGATCGCCAGGCAGGGACTATGGCATAAACTCGGCGAGATCACTGCGCTACTCGTCGCGGCGCTCTGCGATATCGCTGTACAAGTCCTCATGCACAGTGCCGCCGCGCCTCTGATCGGCGACTTCAAATATGGGAACTACATTACGCTCATCGTCGCCGTATGGTACATCTTTACAGAGCTGGGCTCGATCATTGAAAACGCTGGAAAGCTCGGCGCCACTATTCCGGAATGGCTGAAAAAAGGTATTGCAATGTTACAGGCAAAAGTCAATGAGCCGCCGGACAATTTCAAAGAATAATAGGTAAAGCCCCGGGAAAAACCGGGGCTTTTTCATGCCTGCTTCGTTAGCATTTTCATTAGCATTTTCTCTAAAAAAATTGCTAACAAGGCTGAAAAACAGCTTGCAAGCGTGAAAAAATACTTTCATATAAAAACGGCTGTAACCGTTGTAAATAAACGAAAAACCGCCGATCACAACGGATCGGCGGTTTCCTCGTTTTGGTGGAGATGGGGAGAATCGAACTCCCGTCCGAAAGCGCTTCCTCAGGAACTTCTCCGGGCGCAGACGGTTATTTACATTCCCTTATCCGCGCGCAAGCCGTCATGCTCGCGGACTTGGTAGCTTCATGATGCATGGCACGCTCAAAGCTTTGCGTACTCACGGTCCCCACTCATCGACGCCTCTGTCCGGGCC
>Ga0256405_10002329_pt1 | contig 44387 bp, 35 predicted proteins | sample RumenRJG_02DNA_FD_189096 | JGI IMG/M metagenome (GOLD analysis project Ga0256405, IMG submission 189096) | Bovine rumen microbial communities from Lethbridge, Alberta, Canada - RJG_02 | ecosystem: Host-associated > Mammals > Digestive system > Stomach > Rumen | place: Canada: Alberta... | reverse complement strand
GGCGGCTTCCCGTGGAAGATTCCTTCCTCGCAGGCCAGCACGGCACCATCGGCGCCGAGGGAAATCACAACCCAGGGAATCTGATACGTATCATGCAGCTCCTGCGCGGACCGCAGCACATCCTCATAGCCGTTTACCCGGATTCCCAGGAGGGCCTCGATCTCGTCCTCATTCGGCTTGATCATATCCGGACAGCCGCTCAGGCTTTTCGACAGGTAACTGCCGCTGGTGTCCAGAATCACCTTGATCCTGGCCTGCTTCATGATAGCGGTCAGCTTCTTGTAGATATCCGCAGGAACACCCCGCGGCGCGGACCCTGACATCGTTACAACCGAGCTTCCGTCAATGATGGAAGGAAACTCCTCCAGGAACCGGTCCACGTCCTCTGCTTTCACGTCAAATCCCGGCTCCAGATACTCCGTGGATCCGTACTTCGGATCCAGAATGTTAATGCAGCTGCGGGTCTCTCCCTCTACATGGAAAAACCGCGTTTCCACATCGCTGCGCCTTGCAAGGTCCTCAAGGTACTGTCCGTTGAACCCGCCGGCAAATCCTGTCGCCTGCACGTCGGCGCCGCAGATCCGTGCGACCTTTGCCACATTGAGGCCCTTGCCTCCGGCGGTATTCCGCACCTCCTTCACGCGCATGACCGTGCCGTTCTCAATCGCCCGCTCCATCACATAGGCTTTGTCGATGGACGCATTCAAAGTAACTGTCGTGATCATGTCTTCCTCTTGTCTGTTATGCTTCGCTGTCGATCAGAATCTTTCCCTTGACCGTTCCCGGTGTCTTGTACCACTCGAAGGCTTCCGCGATCTGTGACAGCGGTACCTTGCGGTAGATAAACGATTCATCGAATTTCAGCTGTCCGGTACTGAAGTAGTAGGACGTCAGCTCCCACTCCTTTCCGGGGAACGGAGCCGAGTAGGACATCCAGGATCCCGTCAGGGTGAACTCCTTGCGGTTCATGCACTCCCACTCGTCCACGGTGAAGGAAAGCTCCTTCGTCGGGGTGCCGATAAAGCACACGCCTGCCTTGTTCGCCGCCAGGCGGAACGCCATTTTCATCGTGATCGTGTTGCCCGCTGTTTCATAGACATAGTCAAAGCCCCTGCCGCCGGTCAGCTCCATCGCCCTGTCCATGAATCCCTCTTCCAGCGTATTGATCCCGGCATCTGCACCGAGCCGCTTGCCAAGCGCCAGGCGTTCCTCGACAATGTCAAAAACCACAACCTTCTTCGCGCCGAAGATCTTCGCCCACTGCAGCGTCATCATGCCGATCGTCCCGCCGCCAAGCACCGCCACGCAGCCGCCGCCCTGATAGTTCAGGCGCAGCAGTCCGTGCAGTGCTACCGTCGCGGGCTCGAAAAATGCGCCTTGTTCGAAGCTGACATTGTCGGCGAAGGGAACCGCGTTCCGCTCCGGCACACTGACATATTCCGCGAAGCTGCCGAATTCGCGTGAACCGATGAAGCTGTAATGCTTGCACAGGGAATAATCGCCTCTCTGGCAGTCATAGCACTTCATGCAGGGAACCAGCGGGATCCCTGCCACACGGTCGCCCGGTTTCAGACGTGTCACGCCTTCCCCGATCTCGACAACGGTTCCGGAAAACTCATGGCCAAGCACATTGGGGAAATAATGGCAGGCATCCGCATTCACCCGCGGTACGTCAGACCCGCAGATGCCGGTATACTTGACCTTGATCAGAACCCTGCCGGGCCCGGCCTTCGGCGTCTCGATCTCTTCATAACGAATATCATTTTTCGCGTGCACAACTCCGGCTTTCATGATTGTATCTGCCTCCTTCACATATCCGTCCCAGCCGGCTCCTTCACGCATGGAGCCGTATCCCGCGTCCGCGCCGGACGCGTCTGGTTTTTTCTCGCCTGTCATCTTTGATGCATCAGATCCTTCAGGTTCTCGTACAATGCCCGGTAAGTCTGATACCCTTTCTCGTACGCTTCCAGATCCGCCGTCCCGGGTTCATGTACCCGTCGTGTCGCGATGGTACGGCCGATCACCTCTTTGTAGGAGGGGAACAGTCCAACGCCCACGCCGGCCAGCATACACGCGCCCCATGTGGTGGCGGTGTCGGAAGCTGGTACCTCGATCTTCTTTCCCGTGATGTCTGCCTTGATCTGCGTCCAGAGCAGGGAATTCGCGGATCCGCCCATTGCCTTCAGGACCTGTACTTCAGCCCCGGCATTCCCGGCGACCTCCAGATTGTGGCGGAGCGCGTAGGCAACGCCCTCCATCAGCGCGCGGACAAAGTGTCCTTTCTTCTTCGTGAAGTCAATCCCGTAGAAAACACCCTTCGCTTCCGCGTCCCAGATCGGCGTCCGCTCTCCGGACATGTAGGGCAGGAACACCAGGCCTTCGCTCCCTGCGGGAACCTTCGCCGCAGCCTGGTTCATCTGGTCGAGCGAGCTCATGCCAAGCTGCTCCTTCATAAGGCGTTCCTCCCCGCCGAACTCACTCTCAAACCAGCGCATCGCGCCGCCACCGCCGGTCGTTCCGCCCTGAAGCAGCCACCTTCCCGGCACGACATGGTATCCCAGAATCAGTCTGGGATCTGCATGGTACTGATCCATGCAGATGCTCATGCCGCCGGCCTGACCGCCCTGTTCCTGGGTCTCTCCCGGCTCAGACACGCCGACGCCCAGAGTACCGCAGCAGGCGTCCAGCCCGCCCGCCACAACAGGAGTTCCTTCCAGAAGGCCGCACTGTGCGGCAGCCTGTGCCGTCACGTGTCCGACAACCGCGTCACACGCCGTGATCTCCGGCAGGAAGCGTTCCGGTATGCCCAGTTCCGCGGCCATCTCCAGATTCCAGCAGCCCCTGCGCATGTCAAAGCAGTGCCAGCCATAGCCCTGTGAAAGATCCTGCGTCACCGCGCCGGTCAGCCGGTAGACGATGAAGCCGTTGCACTGGAGAATCTTATCGATCCTGCCGTACAGCTCCGGCATGGTTCTTTCATACCAGAGAACCTTCGGCGTAGTATACATCGGCTGCAGCGGATTGCCGTCAACCGCGAAGATCCGCTCCGCGCCGATCTTCGCTGTCATTTCCTGGCAAATGTCATTGGAGCGTGTATCCATCCAGATCGGAGTGGGACACAGGACCTTTCCTTCCTTGTCCACCGCCACCGCAGACCAGCTCTGGCCGTCTACACCGACACCGGCAATCTCCTCCGGCGAAACATCCGGGCTGTCCATCAGCTTCCGGATGCCTTTCGCGACGCCTTCCCACCAGTCGTCCGGGTTCTGCTCCGCCCAGCCGGTGTGCGGATAATACACCGGATAATCCTCGGTTACGGACGCGGCTACATGGCCATCCTTGTCAAATACAGCCACCTTGCATGCGCTGGTACCGATATCAATTCCAAGCAGTAACTCTCTCATAATTGTGATCTCCTGATCCCGCTCAGCTTCGCGGCTGAAATAACTTTACCGGGAAGGACGCGCCGACGATCTGCCGGGCTTCGTCCAGGCTGCCGATCCCGCCTCTTCCCCACATCTGTACGATGATATTGCCGATCGCGGAAGCTTCCGTGGGGCCGGCATATACCGTCTTCCCCAGCGCGTCGGCCGTGAGCTGGTTCAGGTATTCCGCCTGTGATCCTCCGCCCACAACCTGCACAACCGGATACGGTTTCCCATTCAGCGTCTCCAGCTCCTTCGCCGTCTGCGCGTAGCACGCAGCCAGGCTCCGGTAGACCACCGAAGCAATTTCCCCTAACGTCTGCGGTACTTTCAGGCTATGTGCTTCGCACCATGTCCGGATACTCTCACACATGCTGTCCGGAGACAGGAAGCAATTGTCCTGCACGTCCACCAGCGACGGGAAGTCTTTGCTTTCCTCCGCCATGCGGCAGATCTCATCAAAGCTGTACCGGTCGCCGTACTCGTGCCGTACAGACTGAATCATCCACAGGCCCATGATGTTCTTGTGGCAGCAGATTCCTCCGTCCGCGCTTCCCTCATTGGTCAGGTTCGCCTTCCGGCTCTCTTCACTGCAGTCCGGCTTCTCCCGGCGCACACCCATCAAAGACCATGTGCCGGAGCTGATGTAGATACTGTCACTCTCCACCTTCGGCAAGGCTGCCACCGCGCAGGCCGTATCATGGGTGCCCGGCAGATAGACGTCCAGGGAATACCCGGCCTTCTTTGCCCAGTGCTCTGCCAGCTTCCCGACATAGGTTCCGGGAAAGCTGACCGGACCGAAGAGCTTCTCCGGAAGACCCAGAGACCGGATCAGGTCAAAGTCCCAGTCCTTTTTTTCCGGATCCAGCAGCTGCGTCGTGGAAGCCTCTGTGTACTCCCATTTCTTCACGCCGGTCAGCAGGTAGTTCAGATAGTCCGGCGTCAGAAGCATACACTGCGCCGCTTCCAGGTGCTCGGGGCTTCGTTCCCGCACAGACATCAGCTGGTAGATCGTGTTGTAATCCGCCTTGAGCGTTCCCGTCCTGCGGTACAGTTCCTCCGGAGCAATGATCTTCTCGACCACGCGGTCCATGCCGTCGGTCCTGTGATCCCGGTACCCGTAGCACTCTCCCACCGGGTTTCCGGCTTCATCCAGGAGGACATAGTCCACGCCCCAGGTATCGACACCCAGGCTGATCGGAATCTTGCCGGCCTCCGCGCACAGCCGCAGGCCTTCCACGATGTTTTCCGCGATCCTCTGATAATCCCAGCACAGGGCATCGCCGCGCTTCTCCATCCGGTTGTCGAAGCGGTGGATGGTTTCCAGCGTCAGCTGCCCATCCTCCAACGCGCCCAGGATCAGACGGCCGCCCGAGGCTCCGATATCTGCTGCCGCATAGTATGTCTTCATGTATGCCTTCCTCTCACAGCAGCCCGCCCGAAGTGTTCTGATTCTTCCCGAAACAATGCTTCCTGGAAGAACACTGCGGGCAGGCTGCTACGCTTTGCGATTCAAACAGATTCACCGATTATCTCACGGTCCTGTACAGCGGTCCGTATGCCTGGCAGGCACGGTAATCCTGTCCTTCCTTGTCCATGCCGAACGCATTCCATGCCGCCGGACGGAAGATGTCTTCCTCGGGCACATTGTGCATGCAGACCGGAATCCGAAGGATCGAGCACAGGGAGATCAGGTCCGCGCCGATGTGGCCGTAGCTGATCGCGCCGTGGTTCGCGCCCCAGTTGTTCATGACGTCATACGCCGACTTGAACGCGTTCTTGCTCTTGTCCACCCTCGGGGCGAACCAGGTGCAGGGCCAGGTATAGTCGGTTCTCTTCCAGATGATATCGGAGATCTCATCCGGCAGCGCGACCGTCCAGCCTTCCACAATCTGAAGGACCGGGCCAAGTCCCTTGACCAGGTTCAGGCGGATCATGGTCGCCGGCATCTCGGCACGGGTCAGGAATCTGGACGAATATCCGCCTCCGCGGAAGTATCCGTTGTCCGCCGCGCACCATTCGGTGTGATCCATGACCGTCTTGATGTCATCCTCGGTCACGTTATACCATTCCTTTATCACCGGATTGCCCGCTTCATCGCGCAGCTCTCCGCAGGCATCCAGGCAGCATGCGCCGGAATTGATCAGGTGAATGAACCCGTCTGCTTCCTTCGCCTTGCCTTCCAGCTCGTATCCGGTTGCCCGCTTCACGGATTCGCCGTTCCAACAGGTTCTCACGTCCGCGAACATCTGGGGACGGTTGGTCAGAAGCTTCATGAACAGCATGCCCAGTCCGTTCAGCACGTCATTCTCCGTTGCCAGGATGTACGGCTCTCTTGCGCCTTCCCAGTCAAATGACGTATTGAGGAGTGCCTCGGCGTAGTCGCCGTTCGGATAGAAATCGGTCCACTGACGCTGTCCCTGGAAACCGCCGGCGATGGCATTGTGGCCGACCGCCTCTTCCTCACAGCCCTTGGGCAGGTTCGGATTCCCATTGAACAGATCCTTGATGATACACGCCATCTTGACGACGAATTCCCAGTCTTTTTCCTTCTGCTCCGGGCTCTTGCGGATGAAGTCCGGATTCTTGTCCAGGCCTTCCTTGCAGTACTTCTTCGTCCACTCCATGGCTTTCTGGAAGTCTTCTTCACAGTAGATCTTCTCTTCCATACGGCGGATGAGTTCGACTTCGTCGATGGATTCCACTCTCATGCCGAGGTAATCCTCGATGAACGTGGAGTCGATGATGGAGCCGCCGATTCCCATGGTCACGGAACCGATCTGCAGATAAGACTTGTCACGCATGGTCGCCGCGGCGATGGCCGCTCTTCCGAAGCGCAGAAGCTTTTCCTTCACATCCGCCGGGATGGACGTATCGTCCGCTTCGCAGACATCATGTCCGTAGATGCCGAACGCGGGAAGTCCCTTCTGTGCATGGGTGGCCAGCACAGATGCCAGGTAGACCGCACCGGGACGCTCTGTTCCGTTGAATCCCCACACACCCTTGATCGTGAGCGGGTTCATATCCATCGTCTCCGCGCCATAGCACCAGCACGGTGTGACGGTCAGCGTGATCGCGACGCCTTCCTTCTTGAACTTCGCCTCGCAGGCTGCCGCTTCCGCAACTCTGCCGATGGTGGTATCCGCGATCACGACCTTCACCGGATCCCCGTTGACATACTTCAGGTTCTGCTCAAACAGCGCCGCTGCCGACTTCGCCATGTTCATGGTCTGCTCTTCCAGGGATCCTCTGACGTCCAGAGCACCGCGCCGTCCGTCGATCGTCGGGCGGATGCCAATCACCGGAAACTCACCGATATATCTGTTCTTGCTCATATTTTCTCCTCTCACTCTGTGATACTTGTTCTGTCTGCTCTCCAGTTGATTCTTCTATTCACTCTCAGCGGATTCTTCAATCCGTTACAACACCCTTCTGCAGCATGATATTCGCGTACAGAGCCGACTCTCCCGTCGCGATGATCGCATAGGACTTCTTTGTCTCCTCGTAGAACGCGAAGCGCTCAATCGTCCCGATCGCCTTCTCGCCGCGCTCGTCATGCTTCTTGACGATCTCCTTGTATGTATCCCAGATCGGTGTCTCCACGGGATCTCCGGGCATGACTTCCATCAGGCTCACCGGGTGCTCCACATAGGTATCCAGCGGGAAAACCTGAAGGATCGCGTCCAGAATCTCCGGCACGCCGTGTCCGTCCATACGGATGACAATCGCGTCCTTTCCCATGGATTCCGCCGGGAAGTTTCCATCCCCGATCACCAGGCGGTCGCTGTGTCCCATCTCAGCCAGAACCATCAGAAGCTCCGGTGAAAGAATCTTCGGAATTCCTTTTAACATGCTTTCTTGCTCCTTTCTCTTGTGTCTATGTCTCTACAGGATGCTTCCATTCTTCCTTCTTACGCGTCCGGGCAGTCGACGATCTTTCCGTCTTCGTCCCACAGATCATGCCAGTCATTCGCGCCCGGCCACAGGAAGACCTGCCCCTTGACCAGACGATTGTCCTTCTCGAGGGTGGAGATGATCTGCATCTCCTCATCGGTCAGCGGATCCGATACGGTCGCGGCGAGATTGCTGGTGTACTCCGCCTCATGCACCGAGAACGGAATCGGGATCTGTCCTCTTCTCACTGCCCACTTCAGGCAGATAATCGCCGGATGGACGCCTCTCTTCTTCGCGATCTCCACGATCTCCGGCACCTTCATGTCCGCGATGTCAGTGGCGACGATATCTCTCTCCGGTCTCTGCGGAGATCCGAGCGGCATGAATCCGATCGGCTGAATGTCGTGTGCCACGAGCCAGTCGAAGAGCTCCTGCTGCTGGAAGCACGGATGAAGCTCCATCTCGCAGGCCGCCGGCTTGATCTCGAACTTGTCATACACGGCCTCCAGCTTCGGGATGGTCATATTCGAGATACCGATGTTGCGGATCAGGCCTTCTCTGACCAGTGCTTCACACTGCCGGTAGGTATCCATGAATTCTGCAACGGAGAACGGCTTGGAATCGGGATTGCGGGAATCCACGTCGCATCCCGGTGCGTGATAGTTCGGGAACGGCCAGTGGATAAAATACATATCCGCGTAGTCACACTGAAGATCCTTGATGCTCTTCTTCAGCGCCTTCGCGACTTCCCGGTGCTGGTCATTCCAGACCTTGGTCATGATGAAGAGATCCTTTCTCTCGACCACGCCCTCTTTGAAAGCCTGGGCAAACACTTCACCGATCTGATCCTCATTCTGGTAGCAGGACGCGCAGTCGAACATCCTGTAGCCGCACCGGATCGCCCCGGCGACAGCAGCGGAAACCTGATCCGGCGTAAAACGGTCCGATCCGAAGGTTCCCATTCCGATACATGGGATCTGTTCCCCTGTGTTCAGTGTTACTTTTGGAATCAGCGCAGCATCGATTTTCATAATCTTCCTCCCTTTTTATAAAACTGCTTCCTGCAGTGATTTACCGGTTTCCGCGCCTGCAATGGTCCTTCCGCCGGAAACATTTTCCGCCTGAAAATCCCTGTATTGCAGCCTTTTTCCGACAATCTGCCAGTTATACTGAAAAAACCACTTCGTCAGATTAATTTCATTATAGGCTCCCAAAAGGCCATAACAAGTGCTAATATTAACTCAAAACAGGACAATCTTCAGATCATTGAAGGAAAGACATTCTGTGCGCAGCACTGCCGGTCTGCCTGCCGGACAGGCACTGAGCGGCAGCGGCTGGCGGAAGAACGGAAGCGGAAAACGTTATGAAATATCTGGATTACAGGGAAAACAGAAAGCATGGCTCATTCCGGTTCCCGGTCGCGTGGTACGGTGAAAATCCGCGGACGCCCCGGTACCTGATGACCTTTCACTGGCACAAAGAATACGAGATCGTCCGTGTCCTGAAGGGCACATTTCCTCTCTCACTGGACGGCTATCTCTACCATATCTCGGCGGGGGAATGCATCATCATCCCGCCCGGTGTCATTCATGGCGGGACGCCGCAGGACTGCTGGTACGAATGTGTCCTGTTTGATCCTGCCATCCTCGAGGTGGGCAGCAACCATATCAGCACGCCGCTTCTGCAGAGAATCATCAGCCGCGAGGAAATTCCGGAGCTGTTCGTCTGGCCGGCCGGATCCATGATCGCTACGATCGCGGGGCATCTTTCCGAGATCATGACCTCCCGTCCGCCGGGCTATGAGCTGGCCGCGCAGGGGTATTTCTATCTGATCTTCTCCGAGCTGATCCGGAGCGAAGTGCTGGTGCCCGCGGAAAAGGAGAAGCTGAATCCTTCCGGAAAGAGTGTGAAGAAGGTCCTCGACTACATCTCGGAACACTATGTGGAACAGATCCGGCTGGAGGACATGGCGTCGCTGGCCGGTATGAATCCGAACTATTTCTGCGGGCTGTTCAAGTCGTTCACCGGACAGTCTCCCCTGTCCTACTTGAACTACTACCGGATCGAGTGTGCCAGTGAAATGCTTGCGGCGCGCGATATCACGATCCCGGAGGCTGCGGAGCAGTGCGGGTTCCGCGATGTCGGTTACTTTACGAGATGCTTCAAAAAACAGAAGGGGATGACGCCGTCGAAGTACATGAAACAAAGCTTCTGAGCCGGTTCCTGATACCGCGTGTCAGCCCGTGCAGAAAGCAGGTACAGTATGAATCATATACTGCTGCTGGCCTATCCGGCCGCACTTGTGATCTTCACATGCTTCCATGCCCGCCTGACCAGGGGCGGCAGGGTCTCTGACGGCTTTCTGAGCCTGGAACAGACGCACATGATCCAGGCCTTCGCGTGCATCGGGGTCATCCTCCACCATGTCACCCAGCAGATCACGGCTTATGGGATATACGACAAAGGCCCCATCTCCCTGTTCAATGACATCGGCATATTATTCACGGCGCTGTTTTTCTTCTTCTCCGGATACGGGCTGATCACCAGCCTGCAGGAGAAACCGGGCTATCTGGACAGCTTTCTGTACAGGAGACTTCCCACCGTCCTGATCCCATTCTGGATCATCAACGCGCTCGGTGTTTTGCTGGAAACATTCGGGGGCGGCATTCACACCACCCCAGCCGGCGCTCTGCGTGACATCTTCGGCCTGACACTGGTCAACTCAAACGGCTGGTTCTTCGTGGAGATCACGATCTTCTACCTGTTCTTCTATGTGACCTTCCGGCTGGTGAAAAACCGCAATGCAGCCCTGGTCCTGCTCTGCCTGGCCGTGCTTGGTATCATAATCTTCAGCTTCCATCAGGGACATGATCCGCAGGGAGACCAGTCACACTGGTTCCGGGGCGAGTGGTGGTATAATTCCACGATCACATTTATCTTCGGCCTGCTGTATGCCCGGTTCCGCCAGCCTCTGATCAGGCTTCTGAACCGGCTGTGGCTTCTCTTTCTGCCGGTCAGCTTTCTCCTGACAGCATTGTTTCTGCAGCGTTCCATCGTCTGCGTCAGGCGCGGCGGATACTATGAGGATATGCCCTCTCTGTATGAAAGCGCGATGTCTGCGTCAGGCACCCTGGGCGCAGGCAGAAGCGAGTTTTCTCTGTCACGCTTTTTCGACACGCTGAGCCGCAGCATTCTCTCTCCGTCAGGGCTTTTCACAACCCTGGCCGGACACACCCTCCTGTGGCAGTCCGCCGCCTGCATTGCATTTACCCTGATGATCCTGCTGCTTTCAATGCGCGTCACACTCGGAAACCGGGCACTGCGCTTTGTCAGCACCATCAGCAGAGAGCTGTTTCTGATCCATGGTTACTTCGCTTTCTGGATCTTCGGCTCCGTCCGTATGAATGATTTTCTGCGCTACGCGGTGGTCCTTTCCGCCAGCATTGCCTGCACTGCCCTGCTCTCCTGGCCTGTCCGGCGTCTGGTCCGGGCTGTCGTGAGACTCCTTTCCGGCGCGCACGCCTCGGTATCCGCTTCTTTCCGGGCCGCCGCGCGTGCGAAGCGGGAAGAAACCGGAGCGGCAGCACATGCAAAACGCATGCGGAAGGGACGCATCCTTCTCCTCTCAGGCGCGGTGGTTCCGGCGGCTGTACTTGTCCTGATTCCGGTCTTTCGAAATGTGAAATCAAACGCGGAATTCCAGGCAGAATATGAAGTCCTCAAGACTGCCTCTGTCGGAGACAGCGTCCTGTTCGGCCGCTATGAAACTGACCCGTCAAAGGCCGGTACGGAACAGCTTGCGTGGACCGTGATCCAAAAAGACGCGGACAGGCTCTGCCTGCTGTCAATGTATGGAATTGCCCCGGGCGCCTATCATAAGAAGCACGAAGCCGTAACCTGGGAAGACTGTGATCTGCGCAGGCGGCTGAACAGCGATGAATTCCTGGATATGTTCAGCAGACAGGAGAAAGAGATCCTTGTTCCGGCGGATTCCGGCACCGGCCAGGATCTGATCACCTTGCTGAGCATACATGAGCTGGAAGACGCATTCCCCGCAAAGAAAGAACGCGTCTGCGCCTCTACGCAGTCCGCTGTCCGGCAGGGCGTCAATGCCGACCGGCTGAGCCATTACGACGTCTGGTTTGATCAGCAGTACTGCTATTCCTGGTGGTGGCTGAAGCAGGAAGAAGGGCAAAGCTCCGTCACTGCTCCGATCGTTGACATGGATGGCTCTGTCCTGAAAGACCAGAAACCGGTGAACAAACCCGGCGGCGCCATCCGGCCGGTCGTTTGGGTGCAGGTTCCGCTGCGCCCATAAAAACTGCTTCGTGTATCTGTGTGATTATCCTCCATATCGTCCCGGCGCGGCAGGAAAGCCTTCTTGAGAAATAAGACCACAGACCATTGAAGCACCTGTTCTGTCTGATTACCCTACCGTATTCGTCAGCGTCCCGATTCCGTCCGCCTCGCAGACAACCACGTCTCCTTTTTTCAGGTATTTCGGCGGTGTGAACCCCATTCCCACACCGGCCGGTGTTCCCATGGAGATGATCGTTCCCGCCTGCAGCGTCATTCCCGCAGACAAGTCTTCGATGACTTCCCCGATTCCGAAGATCCAGTCCGCCGTGCTGCCGTCCTGGCGAAGTTCTCCGTTTACGCAGCTTCGGATACCGATCTTCGGCGGATAGGAGAATTCATCCGCGGTGACGATCCACGGCCCGATCGGGGTGAAGTTGTCCAGGCTTTTTCCCAGATAGAACTGTTTATGCCTGGTCTGGACTTCCCGCGCGGAGATGTCATTCAGAATGGTGTAGCCGAAGATATAATCCCGGGCATTCTCTTTTTTCACCTGATACGCGTCTTTCCCGATGATGACGGCAATCTCCGCTTCATAGTCCACCTGGCTTGTCACATCCGGGTGGCTGTCCACCATTCCGCCGTCCGGAACGGCCAGATTGACGCGCTTCGAAAAATACACTGCGTAGTTTTCACGGACCATCGTCGGGTGAAACTTCGCCGCCTCATCCGTATGATCCGCGAAGTTCATGCCGAGGCAGATGACATCCTGTGATGGTCTTGGAATCGGAGCAAGAACGGAAACCTCCTTCAGCGGGACCGCATCCTCTCTGCACCCGCAGGCTGCACCTGTCCGGATCGCATCCTCAATCGTCCCCTTCCGGATCAGTTCCTCCATCGATATCTCCCGGGGCAACAGAAAGATCTCCTCGCCCTTCACGATGCCGACGCACTCTTTGTGGTTATAAAAGACTGTAGCAAGCTTCATCTGTTTCTTCCTTTCCGTTTCTCCATCCTCGTCTGCGGCAAGAACGCCGCTGGCGTTCTTGAATTGCAGCCAACATAACACGGAATCCAGAAAGCGGCAACATGTATCGTTACAGGGGCCGCCGCAATCGAAATTGCGGCGGCCCCCGTTTTATGCTGCTCTTTATGATTCCTATGATAATCCGACTCAGCTCTTCGCCTTCACCTTCCTGGTCGCTCTTCCATGCTTGACCACGGACAGCAGAACCAGAACAACGATCGTGACGATGTAAGGCATCATCAGAACCAGGTCAGCCGGTGCATTGGTCAGCTGCAGCTGGTTGGATACCGCGTCCGCCACACCAAAGATCAGTGCGCAGAGCATGGCGCCGATCGGCGATCCGCCTACCATGGAGGAGGCGCACAGACCGATGTATCCACGTCCGGCTACCATGTCCTTCGTGAAGGAGGTCAGATAGCCCATCGACATGAAAGCGCCGCCGATTCCGCCGAGCACACCTGCGATCGTCCAGGCGAGGAAATAAACCTTCGGAACAGAGATTCCGACCGACTCTGCCGCGTGGGGATTCTCACCCACCGCGCGAATGTGATGGCCGGTCTTTGACTTAAACACAAAGATACTCAGTACAATTGCTGCGACAACCGCGCCGTAGGTCAGGATATTCTGGCCCGACAGGATCTTTCCGACCACAGGAATCGCGGAGATTCCGGGAATATTGATCTTGGGAAGCGCAAGCGACTTGATCGCGACCGCGGAGTTCGACTTCTCACCGGTCAGAGCGAACAGCAGGAAGATGGTTCCTCCGCTGGATGCCAGGTTGATCGCAATCTGTGCAAGCATCAGATCCGCCTTTCCCTTGACCGTCGCGACCCAGATCAGCATGCCTGTCACCGCGCCTGCAGCCATCGCGGCCAGGAACCCGATCAGTGCACTGTGCGTGGCACCACTGACGATAACTCCGATTAACGCTCCCCACAGCATCATGGACTCCGCTGCCATGTTGAACAGTCCGGCTTTTTCGCAGATCGCCGCGGACAGTGCCGCGAATACGAGCGGAGTTGACAGGCGGAGCACCGCGAAACCGAATGAAGTAATCAGTCTGACGTTCATGCCTTCCCCTCCTTCTGCGCAAGTGCCTTCTTAGCAGAGTTAAAGATCAGTTTGCTCTTGAATCTGCTCAGGAACATCTCAGCTGCAACCAGGACAATGATAATGCCCTGAATAATCGATACAAATTCCGGCGGGATGTCGGTGGTTCTCGATACGATATCCGCTCCGGTCCGGATGTAGGCAATCAGAAAAGCGCTGAGCGGAACGAATGCGGGATTCTTTCTGGCAAGAACCGCAATCATCAGACCGTCAAAGCCGTATCCGGTCAGGGAGGTCCACTGGTAGCTCTGGAACATGCCGATGACCTGCACGGTACCGCCGATACCGGCAAATGCGCCGCCGATGACCTGTGCCAGAATGATCGTAGCCATAACCGGCATACCGATGTACTTCGCGAATACCGGATTCATGCCGACTACGCGCATCCTGTAGCCAAAGGACATCTTATAGAACAGGATCGCCGCAATCACCACACACGCAATGGCAATCAGGAAACCGAAATGCACAGAAGTACCCGGAATCAGGTTGCCAAGCTTCAGACTGGATGCCCACTTATAGGAAGCCGTGATCGAGGATCCCGGATCCTTGATCCGATACTTCAGAATATAACTGGTAACATAGAGCAGGATGTAGTTCATCATCAGAGAGACAACGCACACATCCGCATGGAACAGCTGGTCCGCCAGGGCCGGGATCAAAGAGCACGCCATACCGGCGAGCGCGCCGACCACGAGAACGATAATCAGGAGAAGCCATGCCGGAACCTTGTCCGAAAGCGCAATCGCCACACAGGCGGAAAGGCATCCGCCCAGGTTCACGGCACCCTCACCGACCAGGTTGAACTTGTTGATCGCGTATACAAAGCACATACACACGCCCGTGAACATGATCGGGATCATCGTCGTCAGAATATTGCCGAATCTGCGGAAGGTGGAGAACGGTCCGGTGATGAACTGGCCGATCACATAGAGCGGATCATCTGAGATAATTCCCAGGATGATCAATGCGATCACATAGGCAAGCAGGACCGCAACCAGAATCCGGAATAAGTCAAACCAGGTTTCGATCTTCTTCGCGTTATTCATAACAGGCCCTCCATTTCTTCGGCAGTCATGGTCTTGATGCCCAGCATGTACTCACCGAGCACATCCACATCGACCACATTCGCCTTCGGGAACGCCGCAACGATCTTCCCCTGCCGCATGACGAACAGACGGTCGCTGACTTCAAGCACTTCATTCAGGTCAGCAGAGATCAGCAGAGAACCGATCCCCTTCTCCCGGGTCATGCGAACCAGATACTTCCGGATCATCTCCGCAGTACCGACGTCAACGCCTCGTGTGGGCTGATTCGCAATCACAAAGTTCGCGCCGCTTGTAAACTCACGTGCGACAACAACCTTCTGAATATTGCCGCCAGAGAGGAAACGAATGGCTTCGTCCTGGCTGTCACAGGAGATCTCGAACTCCTTGATCATCTCTTCGGTGATCTCCTTTTGCTTCTTCCCGTTCAGGAAGATGCCGCTCATGTTCTCCTTCTTGTCATAGCGGTCGGCAATCGCATTGCTGCGGACCGAAAGGTCATTGACGCAGCCGACTGTCATACGGTCTTCCGGAATCACGGACATACCGGCCTGGCGGATCTCCTTGATCTTCATACCGCCGACCTCCTGACCGTTCAGCTTCACGCTGCCCGAATCATAATGGATCATGCCGCTGATCGCGTCAGACAGAAAGCTCTGTCCATTTCCTTCCACGCCTGCGATTCCGACAACCTCGCCGCTGCGGATCGTAAAGGATACGCCGTCCACCGCATTCTTGCCTTCGCTGTTCACGCAGACAAGGTCCTTTACCTCCAGGACCGGCTTGTCCGGCTTCGGATCGTCCTTCTCGATCTTCAGGACAACGTCGCGGCCTACCATCAGGCGGGAAATCTTCGCCGCATCCAGTTCCTCGATCGGATGAGTACCGTTGCAGTAGCCGTGACGAAGAACAGTCACGTTGTTGCACAGCTCCATAACCTCTTCCAGCTTATGAGAAATGAAGATCAGAGAATGTCCGTTGTCCCGAAGCAGCTTCAGCTGCTCAAACAGCTCTCTCGTCTCCTGCGGAGTCAGAACAGCTGTCGGCTCATCCAGAATCAGCACCTTTGCTCCGCGGATCAGTGCCTTGAGGATCTCAACCTTCTGCATCAGTCCGACCGACAGATCCGCGACTCTGGCACGGGCATCCAGGCCGAACTGGTACTTGTCCGACATCTCCTGTGTCATCGCAATCGCTTTCTCTGCGTCAACCAGACCATTCTTCTTTGGTTCCATGCCAAGCGTCACATTCTGTGCAACCGTCATGGAAGGGAGCAGCATGAAGTGCTGATGCACCATACCGACTCCAAGGCTGATTGCCTCCAGCGGAGACTTAATGTTTACCTTCTTTTCATTGACATAGATACTGCCTTCCTGCGGCTGTTCCATTCCGAACAGCACCTTCATCAAGGTCGTCTTGCCCGCGCCGTTCTCCCCGACAAGAGCATGGATCTCACCCTGCTGGACCGAGAAGGTGATATCTTTATTCGCCACGAAGCCATTTGGATAGATCTTCGTGATATGCTCCATTTTTAATGCTTCCATAAGCTCTTCCCTCTGGAAAAAGAACCCTGCGCCGCAAGGGCGGCAGGGTTCTGATCATAATCTGCAGGTCTCAAGCAGTGTGCTTTCGCTTACTCTGTCCTGATCAGCCGACAGTGTCGAGCAGAGCAGTGTAGTCGTCCTCAGTTCCGTCAAAGTAAGACTTCACAACGATGTCGCCGCTCTTGATGTCTTCCTTGGCCTTCTCGACCGCGTCACGCACTTCCTGCGGAACCACTTCTTCATAGTACTCATTCTCGGCAAGACCGACAGCGTCCTCGGCTACGCCCATTGCCTTCAGGGAACCCCACTCGATGGATTCCGGATCCTTGAACAGGGTAACCATGGTGTTGCCGACTTCCTTCGTGACAGAGGTCGGGATCACCTTTGCGAACGCTTCGTTGCTGTCGATGAAGGATGCATACTGGTCAGAGTCAACGCCGAGTGCCCATGCGCCGTCAATCTCGGTTGCCGCCTCAAATGCGCCGGTTCCCGCGCCGCCGGCGATCGGGAAGAATACGTCTACGCCTGCGCTGGAGTTCTGCGTATTGCAGATCTCTTTCATCTTCGCGGTGTTGCTCCAGTCGCCGACCCAGCCGGTGCTGACCTTGATGTCAGGGTTGTAGGAAACCGCGCCATCTACAAAGCCGGTGATGAAGTCCTTGATCACCGGGTTCTCAACGCCGCCGATCGCGCCGATCGCGCCTTCCTTGGACATGCCCGCTGCCACGATGCCGCCAAGATAGGAGGATTCATTCTGCTTGAAGTAGATGTACAGAATGTTGTCGCCCGCAACCTCTGTATCGGAGTTGATATCGAACAGGACAAACTTGGTATCCGGGAACTCGGACGCAACGGTCTCGACCTGCTCCTGATAAGTGGAGCTCGCGATCACATAGTCATATCCGGTATCCAGAAGATCATACATGGTATCAAGGAATCCGGCCGCGTCATCACCGGTCTCAACCGTCTTGACATCATATCCGGCAGCACGAAGTGTGTTCATGCCGACTTCACCGGAATCGTTAAAGGACATATCGCCAAGGCCGGTGCAGACATAAGCGATGGAGCCTTCTCCTGTGAAATCCGGCTCGTCAGCCATCACCGCCATACCGGCAGACAGTGCAAGCGCAGCAGTCATGGATGCTGCAAGCAGGGTTTTGTAACTTCTCATAGTATACCTCCTTCAAATGATTAAAAATGTACGCAGTTTCCTGCAATTGTTACACGATGCACCCATCCAGCCCATCTTCCTCACACGGGAAGTCTGTGCCCGGCGGGACACAGCCGGATCCTGAACAGCTGCACTGGTATCAGCTCAGGCCGCTGCCTCTTTCTGACGGCTGCTGCCTGGAAAGCTCTGAATCAGGTTCCGTCACCGCACGCAGTCTCAAGCGCGACTGTCATCATGTTGGTGAAGCTGGTCTGTCTGTCGATGGCGGACATCTCCTCTCCCGTGACCAGAGAATCGGACACGGTAAACATCGCAAGCGCCTTCGCCTTGCCGGCTGCCGCGTTGCAGTACAGAGCAAAGCTCTCCATCTCGCTGGCAAGAACGCCCATCTTCGCCCATTCTCTCCACGGATCTCCTTCCCGGTAGAATACGTCCGTGCAGTTGACATTGCCGATCTGATAACGGTATCCGTGACGGTCCGCGGATTCCTTCGCCCGGAGCAGCAGGCCAAAGTCCGCGATCGCGCAGAACTGTCCCGGAAGATTGTACTGCGCCGCATAGTTGGTGTCCGTGCAGGCGCCCTCGGCCATCACGATATCCCCCAGCTTCATCTCAGGCTGCAGCGCCCCGCAGGAACCGATCCGGATCAGATTCTCCACATCGTAAAAATGAATCAGTTCATAGGAATAGATGCCGATCGAAGGGCAGCCCATCCCCGTCGCCATAACCGAAACGCTCTTTCCGTTGTATGTCCCGGTATATCCGAAGATTCCTCTGACGCTGTTAAACTGCACCGGATCTGTCAGAAAATTCTCCGCAATGAACTTTGCCCTGAGCGGGTCGCCCGGAAGCAGCACCGACTTTGCAATCTGCCCTTTTTCCGCACTGTTATGAGGAGTAGCCATGTGATATCCTTCCTTTCTCTTCCGCGGGACCAGCCACTGCGCTTCCCGCAAAAGAATTCCGATGTTTGAACATGGATTTATTATATCACCAGCTATGCTCCTTTTCAATCATTCGATCTTTCTTACGGCTTCCCGGAACTGCGCATCTGTCAGGCCGGCGCCTTTCTTGCTGACAACCGCCGAAGCAATGTAATCCGCTCCGCGGACAGCCTCCTTGATCCCGTATCCCTTCTGAAGCAATGCGATCACACTCCCGATGTGACTGTCTCCTGCGCCGATCGTGTCTCCTGTCTGTGCCGCAGGATAAGGATCGATCCTTGTGATGCAGCCATCCGACGGATCAAAGATCAGGCATCCTCTTGCACCGCAGGTCACAAGGACAACATTACCCGTTCTTTCAGACAGCCCTCTCCCGGCTTCCTCCAGGCTCTGACAGCCGGTAAACCGGAGCGCTTCTTCCTCATTCAGATGAAGAACCGGAGACAGATCCAGCATCCGCCGCATCCTGTCCCTGGGAATATCGCAGATCCGCGCGCTCGGCGCAAAGAAAACCCGGTAGTCCCTGTGACGTTCCAGAAAAGCAAGGATCGTCTCCCCGCTCTTTTCCTCAATCTCCAGTCCGCACACATAAACGCTGTCTGTCTTCTCCGCCTCCGGACTCTTCTCAAAAAGCGCAAACCATTCCTCCTGAAAATGGTATTCCGCCCCGTGGTAGCACAGAAATGTGCGCTCTCCATCCGGTTCCACCAGACAATAGCAGCATCCGTTTTCCCCCTCGGACGGCGGGCAGAAGGACCGGATACCTCTTTTGGTCAGGCCCTCTTCTACAAACTTTCCGTAGATCCCGCTGCCGACCGGCAAAAACGGAACAAAGGGAACCGCAAAGAGCCGCAGGCAGTCACAAACGTTCCATGCACATCCGCCAAGAGACAGCTCCTGATGGTAAAGATTGATGTCCTCGCTTCTGGAAGGAAGATGATCAACAGGAATGACGACATCACAGACAGCAGATCCGATTACAAGTGTTTTTTTCATCCGTGACAGATCCTCAACGTCGAAAGGAACCGCTTCCGCGGTTCCTTTCTTTGGGTAAGTGGAGAAATTCGTCTTCGAAGAGACGATAGACAGTTGTCAAAAGTGATAATAGCGATCTTAAAAATGATGTCGCCATTTGCGATTATTATCCGCTATTCTATCCCATTTGTCAATAAGCGGTGGTAAATATACTCGTCAAAAATCGATCAATCAGATGAATAAAAACAGGAGCTTCCGAATGGAAACTCCCCTTTCAGTACGAAATGGAGACGGCAGGACTTGAACCTGTGACCTACTACACGTCAAGCAGTTGCTCTCCCAGCTGAGCTACGTCTCCGGAAACATGTTTTGTTTCGTACTCGACTACTATGCCATAACCATTCGGAAATTGCAAGTGTTTTTTTCAGGATGGATTACATCACCACCTGGTTCCTGCCCCTGGCCTTTCCCATGTACAGCTTCCGGTCCGCTGCCTCCAGCGCTTCTTCCATCGTCTGTTCTCTGCCGCACTCCTCAATCCCGAATGTCATAGTCACCCGAAGCTCCTGGCTGCCGAAGCGGATGGGAGTATTCTTGATCTTTCTGCAAAGGCTCTCCACCTCATAGGCCGCGTCGTCTCCGTTCATCCCAGCCAGGACAAGCAAAAACTCTTCTCCGCCCCATCTGGCTGCCGCGCCCCTGTCTTTGACGAATTCCTGAAACATCCCGGCCAGTTCTTTCAGCACTACATCGCCCGCATCATGTCCGTATGTGTCATTTACCTGCTTAAAAAAGTCAATATCCCCCATAATCACATTGACAAACAGTTCTTCGTGCAGCGCTCTTCCATGAACCTCTTTGAAATACTTTTCTCCGGCTCTTCGGTTCATCAGCCCGGTCAGCGCATCCGTCTGAGCCTGGTGGGTCATCTCCTTGTTGTAGCTGATCAGCTTTCTTTCCGCATCCAGCGAGCTGCTGGAGAAAATCGTTGTGATCAGCGCAATGCTGCTGAAGGTGGCAAGCATGTTCATGAATTCCTGCACCACTTTCTGGGTATCGGAAATCAGGAAGACAGGACTGCCGAAAAAGCCAAAAGAATAAATGACTGTGCCGGCCGCCATCAATCCTGCCATATACAGAAGCTTCTTTCGCAGGGTCAGGTAGGAGCTGTTGAAAAGATAGACCAGAAGAATCCCATATCCATACTGCGCGCCTGTGCTCCACCCGTAAAGATACGTGCTGGCCGCGTTCCATGCGAGAATCATCAGGACAACCAGATAAAACGCAGGCACCGTATGGGTGGAATAAGTCAGGCGGAAAGCAATACAATAGACACACAGGATTCCGGCCGGCACTGCAGAATAGACAGAATACCCGTTCATCAGACAAAAAACAGCCTGCCCGATGGAATAGAACACCATCACCGCGCAGATACAGCGGGTCATCACCGCAGTTTTTTTCGATTCATTCGGATTCAAAACATCCTGATTGAAGAATGCCAGAAGCCGTTTCCACCACTTACTCATAGAGGCACCCACCCTCTTTTATCCGATCCGGCAAAAGCCTTTTCCGACAGTGTACGACACTTTCCTTTCTTTGAAAAGAAAGAGGCTGCCATTTTTTACAAAAAATGCAAATCCCGGCAGCCTGCAACTGCAGAAAGCTTCATTCATGTTTGCGATTGCTGTGCGGCCTATTCTGCCTCCAGCAGCGGCACCCAGTAATGCGCCTGATAGATATCCGTAAGACGGACTGTGTACAGCATCCTGTCTCCGCCGGTGATCTTCCGGTTGATAATCGTAAGCGTTCCGTCTTCCGGAACCGTAATCGCTTCTCCCAGCTGATAGCACCCCTCCATGGCGCCGTCATAGGTGAAATAATCGCAGACCGGCTGGATCTGATCTCCCTTTTTCGGAATCGTCAGTCCTCTTTCCAGCACTCCGCCGGGAAGAGGCTTTTCTGCTCCCAGCACACGGTTCTCGCCTGTTTCTTCATTGAATTCCACGAGAAGGTTCACACGCTCTCCGTTCAGAAGAGCCGGAATGAACTTTGTCGTGACATACAGGCCATCCCCGTCCTCGTCCTCCTCGCTGACCGGGTACACCGCGACCGGATGGCCGTTCAGCGTCAGCCAGGTACCGTTCCACGCATCAATCAGGTCATCGTTCTCATCATAGGCAAGGACATTATCTAACCCCAGGTCGAGATATCCGCCTCCGTCATCGATGAACACCTCCAGCTCGGCGTCCGTGATCTGCTCCCACATCTCCTCATCCAGCTCGAGCACGTGCTCCCCGTTCTTCTCCGTCAATGTAAGGGCAGCAGAGGAAACGGGCGCGCGGCCGAACAGAAGCTCTGCCGCCAGCCCCAGAAGGCTGGTGCTCTGTTCGGTATCCTGCGGGGTATCATAGGACAGAACCGTGTCGTAATTGTTCGCCCCGTAGTACAGACCGTCCGTAGAGGTATAGCCTCCGGTCAGCAGATCCAGAAGACTTCCCGAAGACGCGCCGTAGGAGCCATACGAGCCGTAAGGATCGTAGGATCCGCCTGTGTAGCCGGTGCTTCCGGCCGAGCCGTAGGAAGATCCCCCTCCCGCCTGGAGCAGGAGATCATAAAGGTCGGACTCATTCATCGAGCCGTAGGAGTCGTAGCTGTTATAGCTGTCCGTATAGGAGTCCGCCGAGGAGCCGAACAAGGTGTCCAGAAGACTCGGCGCGGCGCCGGAATCATAGCTTCCGTTTCCGCTGCTGCCGGATCCCAGCAGGATATCCAGAAGGCTTCCCGAAGAATTGCCCCAGCTGCTGCCGGAGCTTGCCGCAATCTGACCGGACTGCTCCAGCGACGCGTAGGTGCGAAGGCCTTCCGTCCATTCGGAATCCACGCCGATGTCCTGGCAGAGACTGATCATCGAATTGACGCTCCGCAGGCTGGAATTCGGGAAGAAAATGCTCAGGCCGTATGCATTTGACGCGTTGTTTACACGGTTGTACTTGACCGCGGACTTCACTGCCTGCGCGAGCTTGCTGCTCTGTGCGGAGCCCAGCCGGTTGCAGAAGTCTACAAGATCGATCTGATCAAGCCTGCTGCTGGCGGCAAATTCTCTGCTCCCGCTGCGCGCCTTCGCGACGCTCATATAATCCTTCCCCTTCAGCTGCTCGGTCAGTCCCGCGCCAAAGGAAGCCAGGCATTTCCCCACGATGCCCTCCATCTCAGAAAGATCCGTGACAGAAAGGGTGGTTCCCGTCATGGAAGCATACATCGCATTCTTCGAGGTGAAGTCATCGCAGATCTGACGCGCCAGATTCAGCGTATTCGTGGAAGAGTTCTCATCGAGCAGCTTCAGCCAGTTCGTATAATACCAGCCCGTCCCCGGCTCTGACTCTTCGCTGGCAATCATGTAATCCGCGTACGGTTCAATCGCGATGGCCGTTTCCAGCGTCGCCATCAGGCATGCGTCAAATCCGATGAAATCGAACTTCACCCCGCCCTTTTTCAGCGCCTTTGAGATCTCCCCGATATTCATGGTATCGTTGGGATAGTTCTCATCATGTCCGAAGCCCGTAACCGATCCGCCGCCATGGTCCCAGAAGATCAGAATATAACGGTCCGCGGGAGCCTTCTGCGCGCAGAACCGGATAAAGTCCGCCAGCTCATCCTCCTCGGTCATCGGAGAAATGCTGTCCTCATCCATCAGCCCGACACCCTGTCCGCTGACCCTCCAGCGCTGCAGCTTCTTCGCGCTGATCAGAGAGTTGCGCCATTTTCTGCATCCGCCGGTTTCGACGATCACATTGACCTTTCTGTTCTGCAGCCCGCTGTATACCATCTCGTTCAGGTCCGCGGTTGCCATCCCCGAGCTGCTCTCAAGATCCGATCCGATCATATAGACCATCAGCGTGACCGAATCCTTGCCTTTTCCGCGAAGCTTCGTATACTTTTTCCGCGCGCCGGCAGCAACCTCGCCGTTTACCTGGCTGGTATTCGTGTCATTCCCCTTCGCAAATGCGCTCTGACACATCATCACTGCCAGACAGGAGACAATCAGCGCAGCCTGCCATATCATCCTTCGTTTTTTCATCGCCTTCTCCCGCATTTTGTTTCTCCGGGTCTGTGCCCTGTCTCAGCGCACTCCGCGCATCTGCCTCCAGGATCAGTCTTCCTCTTTCTCCTGCTTCTTGTCCGCATCGGAAGACGTCCGCTCCGAAGCACGCATGTCCTCGCTGATCTTTTCGCCCTTCTTTACCTCTACGGTGCCTTCCCCGATGGTCACCTTCCGGCTGTGTGGTCTTTCCGCCATCTTCCGTTTCTCCTTTCCTGTCACTGTGCTCCCTTCAGGTGCACACATCCCGTCTCCAGTGTCTGTTTCATATCCAGAATTCTCTGATTGGAGGAGCCCCGAAACTGCAGGGAGATGTCTTTCTTTTCCTCGATAAACGGACCGTCCACAAGCACATCAATGCAGCGCAGCATTCTGTCCGTCACATCCGTGTGCTTCCGGCCGCCCTTGCACAGATCCTTCTCATAGAGATAGCCGGTGTAAGCCCAGATGCTCTTTCGCTGCCCGTAGCGTTCCCGCACAGCCTCCAGAAGGCCTGTCAGCACAGCCTGGTTCTCCTCTTCAAAGGGATCCCCGCCCAGAAGCGTCAGTCCTGCTACATAGTCCTCCTCCAGGGAGTCCAGCAGCACACGCTGCGTCTTCTCGTCATAAGGCTGGCCGTAGGTAAAATCCCAGGTTTCCGGCTGAAAGCATCCTCTGCAGTGATTCCGGCAGCCGGAGACAAACAGCGTCGTCCGGCAGCCCGGCCCGTTCGCAATATCATATTCCTTGATCACAGAATAATACATGGATCCCTCTCCTGCCCCGCTGCCTCTTTCTCCGGATTACAGATGCATCACGCGGTCACGGATCTCCTGGGTGCGTCCCTGATTCCAGAACTGCGTTCCGATATATCCGCAGGTACGTCTGGCAACGCTCATCTTCGTCTGGTCACGGTTTCCGCAGTTCGGGCACTCCCAGACAAGCTTGCCGTTCTCGTCGTCCACGATCCGGATCTCTCCGTCATATCCGCAGCACATGCAGTAGTCGCTCTTCGTGTTGAGCTCCGCATACATAATGTTGTCGTAAATATAGCGGATCACCGTCAGCACCGCCGGAATGTTCTGCTGCATATTCGGAACCTCTACATAGGAGATGGCTCCGCCGGGGCTCAGCGCCTGGAACTGCGCTTCGAACTTCAGCTTCTTAAACGCATCGATGTTCTCACGGACATTGACATGATAGCTGTTGGTGATGTAGTTGTGGTCCGTCACGCCTTCAATCGTGCCGAATCTTCTCTGCAGGTTCTTTGCGAACTTGTAGGTGGTGGACTCCAGCGGCGTGCCGTAGACGGAGTAGTCAATGTTCTCGGCCTTCTTCCACTCGGCGCATTTGTCATTGAGCTTCTGCATGACGGACAGGGCAAATGGCTTCGCCTCCGGATCCGTATGGGACTTTCCGGTCATGTAATAGCACATCTCATACAGTCCCGCATATCCAAGCGAGATCGTCGAATAGCCGTCATACAGCAGCGGATCGATCTTCTCTCCCGGATTCAGGCGCGCCAGCGCTCCGTGCTGCCAGAGAATCGGTGCCACATCCGAGGTAGTCCCTTTCAGGCGCTCATGTCTGCACCGAAGCGCACGATGGCACAGCTCCAGCCTCTCCTCCAGGATCTCCCAGAACCTGTCCATGTCTTTCTCGGAAGACAGAGCCACATCCACCAGATTAATCGTTACAACGCCCTGGTTGAACCTGCCGTAGTAGCGGTGCTCCCCTTCCCGGTAATTTCCGGCCTTCGCCAGATTGCCTTTTGACCAGCTTCTGTCAGGCGTGAGGAAGCTGCGGCATCCCATGCACGGATAGACATCCCCCTTCAGTTCCCGCATCTTCTTCGCTGAGATATAGTCCGGCACCATGCGCTTTGCCGTGCACTGCGCCGCCAGCTTTGTCAGGTAGAAATACTTGCTGTCCTCGGAGATATTATCCTCATCCAGCACATACAGAAGCTTCGGGAACGCCGGTGTGATCCAGACGCCCTTTTCATTCTGGGTTCCCCGGATCCTCTGGCGCAGAACCTCCTCGATCACCATGGCCAGGTCATCCCTCTGCGGCCCCTCCGGCACCTCATCCAGGTACATCGTCATGGAGACAAAGGGAGCCTGCCCGTTGCAGGTCATCAGCGTGATCAGCTGATACTGAATGGTCTGGACGCCGGAGGTAATCTCCCTCTTCAGGCGCTCCTCCGCGACCCGGTTGATCTGTTCCTCGCTTGCTTCCAGGCCGGCCTCCTTCAGGTTCTCCCGGGTCTGGGCACGCAGACGGATCCGGCTCTCCTGGACAAACGGAGACAGATGCGCCAGCGTGAAGGTCTGTCCGCCATACTGGTTGGAAGCAACCTGCGCGATAATCTGCGTCGCGATGTTGCAGGCAGTCAGGAAGGAATGCGGCTTCGTGATCATGGTCTCGGAAATCACCGTACCGTTCTGCAGCATATCCTCGAGGTTCACCAGATCACAGTTGTGCTCCTTCTGGGCAAAGTAGTCCGAATCATGAAAATGAATGATTCCCTCATCATGCGCATTCACAACATCCTCCGGAAGAAGGACACGGCGGGTAAGGTCCTTGGAAACCTCTCCTGCCATATAGTCCCGCTGCGTCGAATTGATCGCGGGATTCTTGTTGGAGTTCTCCTGGTTCACCTCCTCGTTGACCTGATTGATCAGAGCGAGGATTCCGTTGTCCGTGGTATTGGTCTTCCGGGCGAGCTCCCTCTTATAACGGTAACGGACATACTTCTGAGCGACCTCATATCCGCGCATCTCCATGATGCCCTTCTCAACCATATCCTGGATGTCCTCGACGCCGGCCGCGTGCGGCATGTCGCCGATCTCGCGCGCGATCTTATCGGAAACCGCGACGATCTGATACTCATTCAGCTGATGAATCCGGTCAACCTCTTTGTTCGCCTTGCGGATCGCGTTCGCGATCTTCTCGATTTCAAAAGGAACCTCCTGTCCGTTCCTTTTTATGACATTTGCTTTCACTTCCATACTCATTGAGTACTTCCCCCCGTAACTTGTCTGGATCAATATTTGGACTCTGTTATGCGATTCCGGCACAACATATGGTGCCCGCACGCTTTTCATATTATGCCTGCCCGCGCAAAAAGGCAAGGGGAAAATCAACTCTTTTTGCCAATGTTGCGGGAGAATCTTTGTTCCTGTAAAATAGGATGGAAGGGGCAAAAGCCCTGACGCCGGGCAGGTTCGCAGGTTAATCTGCTGACAGCCCGGAATCCTGCAGATGCCTGGTTTGACCGGAATCCTTTCAAATTGCCTTCCAGTCTGCCAGGGCGCGAAATGGAGATTCCCATGAATGAAAAAGCCATCCGGATTCTTGAATACCCGAAGATTCTCTCGCAGCTGACGGAATGTGCGACATCCGCGCCCGGAAAAAGGCTGTGCGCGGAGCTTCTTCCTTCCTCTGACTTAGGAGAAGTCCTTGCCCGCCAGAGGGAAACCGCCGATGCACTGCGGCGGATCCTGGCCAAGGGCAGCCTCTCATTTTCCGGGCTGCGTGACCTGCGTGCGGATTACCGCCGTCTGGAGATCGGCAGTGTACTCCAGACCTCAGAGCTTTTGGGGATCGGAAGGCTTCTGGAGCTGGCCTCCAAAGCCCGCAGATATGAAAGTGTGGAGGAAGGCAGCGCCCCCGAGGTGGAAGACGACAGCCTCAGCGCGTTTTTCCGCGCGCTCGACCCGGTGCCCTCTCTCTCCAGGGAGATTCGCCGGTGCATTCTGTCCGAGGAAGAAATCGCGGATGATGCTTCTCCTGCGCTCAAAAGGATCCGCCGTCAGATTGTTCTGACGCAGGATCGCGTCCACACGCAGCTGAATGAAATCGTGAACGGTTCTGCCAGACAGTATCTTCAGGATGCTCTGATTACGCAGAGGGACGGCCGCTATTGCATTCCTGTTAAGGCAGAACACCGGTCACAGGTTGCAGGCATGATCCATGATCAGTCCTCTACCGGCTCTACGCTCTTTATCGAGCCGATGGCAATCGTCAGGCTGAACAATGAGATCCGGCAGCTGGAAGCGGATGAAAAATCAGAGATTCAGAAGATTCTCGCGGCACTGAGCGAGATGGCTGCGGAATCTGTGGAGGTTCTGGTTTCCAATACAAAGATCCTGATTGCGCTCGACTTTATCTTCGCAAGAGCTCAGCTGGCAAAGAAGATGACCGCAGTCCGTCCCGACTTCAATCAGGATGGTATCATCGATCTTCACAAAGCCCGTCATCCCCTGATTGATAAGAAGGCTGTCGTCCCGGTGGATATCCGTCTGGGAGACGGGTATGACCTGCTGGTAATCTCCGGGCCGAACACAGGCGGAAAGACGGTCAGCCTGAAGACCGTCGGGCTTCTGACGCTCATGGGGCAGGCAGGACTCCATATTCCGGCCGCCGAGCACAGCCGTCTTGGCCTGTTTACCGAGGTTTTCGCGGACATCGGAGACGAGCAGTCCATTGAGCAGAGCCTGAGTACCTTTTCCAGTCATATGACGAATATCGTCTCCTTCTGGAATCAGGCAGATGAGAATTCCCTGGTTCTGTTTGACGAGCTGGGGGCCGGGACCGATCCGGACGAAGGCGCGGCGCTCGCGATCGCGATCCTTTCCTCTCTTCATGAGCGGGGGATCCGCACGATTGCAACCACGCACTATTCCGAGCTGAAGATCTATGCGCTGTCCACGCCAGGCGTGGAGAATGGCTGCTGTGAATTCGATGTGGCCTCACTGCGTCCCACCTACCGGCTGCTGATCGGTGTCCCCGGCAAGTCAAATGCATTTGCGATCTCCAAAAAGCTGGGGCTTGCGGATGAGGTGATCGAAAGCGCCAGGGCGCATCTTTCCCAGGCTGAGGAAGACTTTGAAGATGTCATCTCCGATCTGGAAGACCGCAGAGTGTCCATGGAAGAGGCCGAAAAGAAGATGCACCGGGACCGGGACGAAGCTGCCGCGCTGCGTGCCTCCTATGAGAAACGGACCCGGGCACTGGAAGAATCCCGGGAGAAGATTCTCTCAGATGCACGCGAGCAAGCCGCTCAGATCCTGCGGGAAACAAAGGCGTACGCGGACGAGACCATCCGCAATTATAACCGGTATGGCGGGGATGCGAACAAAGCCCGCGAGATGGAGCGGGAAAGAACGCGGCTGCGCGAAAGGATGAACGCGATGGACAGGCAGTCTGCCGCAAAGGCAGCCGGCGCTTCCCCGCTGGAGGAAAAGCGCCGCACCTTAGATCCGAAAAAGCTGAGGGCCGGCGACTCTGTCTTTGTAAAGTCCATGAACCTGAAGGGCGTTGTCACTTCCCTGCCTGACCAGAAGGGCAATCTGAAGGTGCGCATGGGGATCCTGAATACGCAGGTAAATGTGAAGGATCTGGAGCTCGTGGATGAGGTAACGATCCGCGCGCCCGGCCTGCAGCGGTCCGGCGCCGGCCGGGTCAGCATGGCCAAGTCCGCCTCCGTCTCCACCGAGATTAACCTGCTTGGAATGACTGTGGATGAAGCAGTGTCCGCTCTGGAAAAATATCTGGATGATGCCTGCATGGCGCATCTGGAGACCGTCCGGATCGTTCACGGAAAAGGAACCGGAGCGCTCAGGAAGGGCGTTCACGATTATCTGCGCAGGCAAAAAAGGGTCGCCTCCTTCCGACTGGGACAGTACGGAGAAGGCGACACCGGTGTCACGATCGTTCAATTGAAAAAAGCCTGAGCACGGCGCATAAGCCAGATGGTCAATGGGGCAGCCAGCATTGATCCGGAGCAATTTTCTCCAGGAAGATGCGGGAGCTGTCCTTTTCGTACTTTGCCTGGTGGTACTTGAACAGCATCCTTCCATCCTCCATGACGCCGAGGATCTCGATCTTGCCCGTGACATGCGACATGCAGTAATGGATGCTCTTCGCCTGTCCGTTCATGCGCTTCTTCGCTTCCTCCACAATCCTGGAGCCTTCCATCAGCGGAATCTGGAATTCATCCAGCGCTCCTCTCGCCGGCCGGCACTGGAAGACATAGTACGGAATCACGCCGATGGAAACCAGCTGATTCAGAAGGAGGGCCAGCGTCCCTGGCTCGTCATTGATTCCCCGCAGCAGGACTGTCTGATTCCGGACGACGCAGCCGCAGCCGATGAGCGCATCCACGGCCCGCTTCGCCTGGTCGGTAATCTCATGGGGATGATTGAAGTGAGTCACGATCAGGATCTGCTTCTTTTGATTATATTCCTTCAAAATGGAAAGAAGCTCCGCATCCTCATAGATCCGCATCGGAAGTACCACCGGAGTCCGTGTTCCGATCCGGATAAAGTCCAGCGTCGGGACAGCCGAGAACGCTTCCAGGTACATTTTGATATTCTCATTCGTATTCACCAGCGCATCTCCGCCGGACAGGAGAACATTATTGATCTCCGTATGCTCTGTCACATACTCTGCCATCTTTTGAACATGCTGCGCGGTTTCATGCTCCGAGTATCCCACCATCCTCTTGCGGAAGCAGAATCTGCAGTACATCGAGCACTGATTCGTAGTCAGGATCAGTGCCGTCTGGCGGTACTTGTGCTGCATGCCGCGGATCACGGTATTGTCCGCCTCCCCGCTCGTATCTTCCATGCCGCTTCCGGACAGCTCCTGCATGCCGGGTATGCAGATTCTGCGAATCGGATCGAACGGATCCTTCTGATCGATCAGCCCCAGATAGTAGGGCGGGACGCAGAACGGATACCGTTCGGAGATCTCCCCGATCTGTGTCATCTCTTCCGGACTCAGATTCAGATAATCGGCCAGCTGCTTCACGTCTCTGATGCACTCTGAAAGAAGTCTGTTCAAAACGCTCATTTAGATATACTCCTTTCTGTATGTTCCATATTGTTCGGTTTACTTTAATATTTTAACACAGGAAAGCGTGTTTTGTCACGGTCTGGCTGACCAGCATTCCTGCTGGATCTGTCCGAATCTTACGGAAGATCTGGTAATTCACAGAAAGAAATGATAAAATTTGATGGTATTTGCGTTTATTTGAATAGGATCCGTTCCGGGAGTTTTGTATGGATACTGTGGTAATGGTACTGAATCTTCTTTGCGGTGTGGCATTGTTTCTGTATGGCATGTCACTGATGGGAGATGGCTTAAAACGAGTTGCAGGAGATAAGCTCGAATCGTTTCTGTACAAGGTCACCAACACCCCGTTAAAAGGGATGCTTCTCGGCACGATCGTGACGTCTGTCATTCAGTCTTCTTCCGCTACGACCGTGATGGTAGTCGGCTTCGTCAACTCCGGTATGGTCACGCTCTTCCAGGCGATCGGCATTATCATGGGTGCCAATATCGGTACCAGCATCACCGGCTGGATTCTCTGCCTGTCCTATGTGCAGGGCTCCGGGGGGATCACGAAGCTTCTGTCCTCCGCAACGATTGCCGCGACGGCGGCAATTGCGGGTACCCTGTTCAAGATGCTTTCCAAGCGATCTGTCAAAAAGCATCTCGGAGACATTTTGCTCGGGTTTGCCATCCTGATGACCGGCATGCAGATGATGAGCGCAGCGGTCTCTCCTCTGAGAGAAAGCAAAGTCTTTATCGATGCGATCACCATGTTCTCCAATCCGTTCCTCGGAATCGGTCTGGGAATCGTCATGACAGCCATTCTGCAGAGCGCATCTGCCTCCATCGGTATCCTGCAGGCGCTTTCCGTTACAGGAGTTCTCACCTTCTCGACCGCATTTCCGATTATTCTGGGTATCGGCGTCGGTGCCTCCTGCCCGGTTCTTCTTTCCGCGATCGGGGCAAATAAAAACGGCCAGCGAAGCGCGCTTGTGTACCTGATCATCAACGTCTTCGGAATGATCCTCTGGGGAGGCGGCTTCTATGCGCTGAATTCCTTCCTGCATTTTTCCTTTGTAAACAGCATCGTCGGTCCCGTCACCATTGCCCTGTGGAATTCTGTCATACGAATTGTCGCGGGCGTTCTGCTGTTCCCGTTTATCCGGTCCATTGAAAAGCTGGTATGCAGGCTGATCCGTGATTCGGCGGAGGATCTGGAGGATATGCAGGATAACGCGGACTTTGACCTTCTGGATGAACGTCTCCTCACTTCTCCTACGATTGCGCTGGCGCAGAGCAACCGCGTGATCGAAGGAATGGCGGGAAAGGTGCGGAAGAATGTCGGCCGCTCCCTGAACCTGATCCACCAGTTCACCGAGAAAAAGTTTTCCAAAGTGCAGCGGAAAGAAGATCTGATCGATAAGTACGAGTCAAAGCTCGGCGCCTATCTTATGGAGCTGTCCAAGAGTGAGCTGAATTCCCGGCAGACCAGGGAACTGACAAAAGACCTGAGAATCATCAGCGATCTCGAGCGGATCGGGGATTATGCTTCCAATATCGCATACGTTACGCAGCAGCTTTTTGAGGATGGCATCAGCTTCTCCGAAGCCGCCATGCATGATCTGAATACGCTGATCGAGGCGGAGCGCGACATCGTCAACCATACCATCCGCTCCTTCCTGGACTCGGATCTGGAAACAGCCATGAGCATCAAGCCGCATGCCGCAGGAATCACAAGCCTGTGCGAGATCCTCAAAGCGCGCCACATCGGCCGTCTGCGCCGCGGAGAATGTACCTTAGGGCAGGGTGCCGGATTCAATGATCTGCTCAACTGCTTTGACCGGATCGCGTCTCACTGCGTCGCCATCTCCGGCCAGGTCAGAAGATCCTACCAGGCGAACCCCGACTATCATGTTCACTCCCTGAAGGCAAGAGAGCTGACCGAGGAGGAATATCAGCGTCTGTACAACGACTTCATCGAACAGTACGATGTGATCCGGGATGTGGAGCGGCCGATCAGTATGGAGGATGAAGCCGTACAGTAAAAGGAACAAAAGCGGCCGCTGTCATGCTTGTGGAGCGGCCTCTTTCCGTCTCAGCACATCATACCGTTCCGCGTCCGCGTCTGTCCGTACATAGAGCTTCTGCTGCGGATGCGGCGCGCTCATGATCCGCCTGCCGTTTTCATCGAAGATCTCTTCGACGATGAATTCCTCATCCCTTCCGTCCGGCCGCATCAGGTTGACGGTTTCCCCGACAGAGAATTTGTTCTTCTGAATCACTTCAATGCAGCGGTGTCCGCCGATCTGCACAATGTCCTGAACACAGCCCAGATAGGTGCTGGACTTCTCGTAGGTATTGCTGTCATAGATCTGCTCGCTCCCGCCTGGCTTTCCGTAGAAGAAGCCGGTGGTAAAAGGCCGGAAGGTGCAGTCTTTGATCTGCTCCCGGTACCAGTCCATGCCCGCCTCATAGGCTTCTCTTCCCTGCTTCAGACAATCCAGTGCTTTCCGGTAGGTACGCGCCGTTGTCGCCACATAGAGCGCATTCTTCATGCGTCCTTCGATCTTCAGGCTGTCGATTCCGGCGTCGATCATGTCCGGGATATGCTCGATCATGCACAGATCCTTCGAGTTGAAGAGAAAGGTTCCGCGTTCATTTTCATAAACCGGAAGGTACTCTCCCGGCCGCGATTCCTCTTCGATCCATGCCTGCTTTTCTGCGCTGCCTTTGCTGCTCTGAAGATCCTGCTTTGCCTCTGAGGACTGCAGGACGCGGTACTGCCACCGGCACGGGTGTGTACAGGCGCCGCGGTTTGCGTCTCTTCCCGTAAAGAAATTGGACAGCAGGCAGCGTCCGGAGTAGGAGATGCACATGGCGCCGTGTACAAACGCTTCAATCTCCAGCTCATCCGGGATATTGGCCCGGATCTTCCGGATCTCAGCCAGGCTCAGCTCCCTTCCGCAGACGACACGCTGCGCCCCGAGGCGGTGCCAGAACAGAAAGGTTTCATAATTCACATTGTTTGCCTGGGTGGAGATATGGAGCGGAATCTGCGGGCAGATTCGCCGGGCAAGGGAAAAAAGACCCGGATCCGCCACAAGGAGCGCATCCGGTTTCAGCTGCCCGAGAAAGGACAGGTATTCGTCCGCCTTCTCCAGATCCTCATTGTGTGCCAGTATGTTGACGGTCACATATACCTTCACGCCATGCGCATGCGCCCAGGATACGCCCTGACGCATCTCATCTTCCGTGAAATTAATTGCCTTTGCCCGAAGGGAATATGCTTCTCCCCCGATGTAGACCGCGTCCGCGCCATAATGTACGGCGACCTTCAGCGTTTCGAGAGAAGAGGCCGGAATCAGCAGTTCGGGCAGATCCCCCTGATGATGCATGTGTTCTCCTTTTCTTTCCGTTCTGCCGCCTGAGTCGGACAGATGCCCGATTCCCGTCTGCCGCCGGCCCACTTTGGCCGGAGCGTCGTTTCACACCCGGCACCCGCATCCGTCACAGCTCCGCCTCAGGACAGCAGGTCCTCCATGGCATCCAGATCCAGATCCACGGATTCCATGAGGCCGAGCCCGACCTGCCGCAGAAGGCGGCACATGATCAGTTCCGCCTGCAGATACTCATCGATCAGAGGGTCCCGCCGCAGCTTTTCCCGCTCATGATACATATCCACCTGCGCCTGTGAGGACATGCTTTCTTCGGAATTCTGAAATGTAAAATTCCGGCGCCGAAACGCATCCGCTGCCTTGCGCTTGTCCGGTTCTTCATTCAGGGAGCGTTTGGCTTCCTCAAAAATCCGGTATTCCTCGCTGGATCTGATCGCCCTGACCAGTTCGTCCAGCCTGCGTCTGATCTGTGTATCCATATTGGTATTCTCTCACTCTGTTTCCATCAGGATCGGAAGAATCATCGGCTTTCTCTTGGTTCTTCTCCATAAAAAGTCGCCCAGATCATCCCGGATCGAGTTCTTGATGTGTCCCCAGTCACTGCCTGTCTTCCCGGTGGCTTCCTCGATCGCCCCGGCCACAACCTCGGCAGCCTCATCCATCAGCTCTTCCGACTCGCGGACATAGACGAATCCTCTCGAGACAATATCCGGTCCGGACACAATCTGTCCTGCTCCGTCCACCGCCAGAACAACGATGATGATACCGTCTTCCGCCAGGCGCTGCCGGTCCTTCAGGACGATATTCCCGACATCGCCGACGCCGAGGCCGTCTACCAGAATGCCGCCGCAGGCAACCTGTCCTGTGACCTTTGCATCGTCCTCTTCGGCATCTGAGATCTCCAGCACATCACCGCTCGAAAGCATCAGAATATGCCTGGAATCGTATCCCAAAAGAGAGGCGATCTTCGCCTGCGCAATCCTGTGGCGGTACTCCCCATGAACGGGAATGGCATACCTCGGCTTCACCAGCGTATAGATCAGCTTGATCTCTTCCTGGCACGGATGGCCGGAAACATGCGTATCCTGGAAGATGACATCAGCGCCCTTGCTGTAAAGCTCATTCATCACCTTCGATACATTTTTCTCATTTCCGGGAATCGGATGAGAAGAGAACACAATGGTGTCGCCCGGCTTGATCTGTACCTTCTTGTGGATGCCGCCGGCCATGCGCGAGAGGGCCGCCATGGATTCTCCCTGGCTTCCCGTCGTGATCAGAACCAGCTGCTCATCCGTGTAATTTTTCATCTCCTCCAGGGAGATCAGCGTATTCTCCGGAATCTTGATATATCCCAGTTCCTGCGCTGTAGAGATCACGTTCACCATGGACCGCCCTTCAATCACCACCCTGCGGTGATATTTGTAGGCAGTATCGATGATCTGCTGTACCCGGTCCACGTTCGACGCGAAGGTCGCAACGATCAGGCGGCTGTTTGCGTGTTCCGAAAAGATCGTGTCAAATGCGAGTCCGACCGTCTTCTCCGAGGCGGTATATCCGGGCCTTTCCGCATTCGTGGAGTCGCACATCAGCGCCAGCACGCCCTTCCTTCCGATCTCCGCGAACCGCTGCAGATCGATTGCGTCACCGAAAACCGGTGTGTAGTCCACCTTGAAATCTCCCGTGTGCACGATCGTGCCCGCAGGGCTGTAAATGGCAAGTGCCACCGCATCCTGGATCGAGTGATTCGTCCGGATGAACTCCACTCTCAGCTGTCCGAGGTTGATCGTCTGGCCGGAATGTATGACCTTTCTTCTTGTTGTCTTCAGAAGCTCATGCTCCGCAAGCTTCAGTTCGATCAGACCCATGGTCAGCTTCGTCGCGTAGATCGGAACATTCAGCTGCTTGAGAATATAGGGGAGCGCCCCGATATGATCCTCATGTCCATGTGTAAATACGAATCCTTTGACCTTGTCTTCATTTTCCAGAAGATAGGACACATCCGGAATCACCAGATCGATTCCGTACATATCGTCCTCCGGAAATGCGAGGCCGCAGTCAACCACTACGATCGAATCCTCATATTCGAACGCAGTAATATTCATACCGATGGCTTCCAGTCCGCCAAGCGGTATGATCTTCAGTTTTGATGTTGTGCTCAAAAAAATTCCTCTCTTTCCTTCTGTTTTTACAGACTTATCTTTTATACCAGTGCTATATCGTCCAGCATCTGGGAAAATACAGTTGAAAGCGCGGCCATCTCCGCGTCGTCCTCGACAAACTCATAGACCGCTTCCGCGTCGCCGTCCCGGGAGACATCCTTCAGGATATATGCCTGTCCGTCTCCGTCCGGCGCATCCGCTGCGAGCAGATAATCCTTCCCGAAGATCCGTGTCTGCTCCAGTACAAACAGTTCCACATCCTGCCCGTCTTCGGGGGATGCAAGTGTAATCTTACTCAGCTGTGTCTTCATCCTCTATTCCTTCCGGCATCGGCAGTCCGGCATTGAGCCGGTCCAGGTATCCCTGCAGGATCAGCATCGCCGCGATCTCATCCACGTATGTCTTGTGGTTTCTGACGCCGGTTTCATCCATAACCCGGTCAGCCGCGACTGTCGTCAGTCTCTCATCCCACATGATAACAGGAAGATGCGTGCGCTTCTTCAGCATCCTGCCAAATGCGAGCGCAGCCTCAGCCCTCTCTCCGATTGTTGCATTCATATTCCGGGGAAAACCGAGAACGATTGTCTCGGCCTGATACCGGGATGCGAGCTCACAGATCCGGGCGAGTGTCTGTCTCAGCTTATTCTCGCTCTTTCTCCGTATGATCTCCACACCCTGGGCGGTCAGGCGCAGCGGATCAGATACTGCTACCCCAACCGTCTTTGAACCATAGTCGAGTCCGAGGACCCGGCTGTATGTATCCGCTGATCGATCCTGATCGTGACCTTCAGGTGTCATAAATGCTTCTTCCAGGATTCGTTCCGGATATACTCCTTGAGCAGCTCCTCAACGATCTCATCGCGCTCAACCTTCATAATCATGCTGCGCGCGTTCTTATGGCTGGTGATATAAGTCGGATCACCGGATATGATATAGCCGACGATCTGATTGACAGGGTTGTATCCCTTCTCCGTCATGGCAACGTAAACAAGCTCGAGTACCTTCTTCACGCGCATCTCGGGATCCGTCTCAACATTAAAATACTGCGTATTGTATATATCAGCCATAATCTGCAGTCCTCAACACTTACCGCTCCGCTCTGTAGCTATTGTTAAGTATATGCGATATCCGTCAAAGATTCAAGTCACGATTATATCACGCATCTGCACTCCGTCCAGTTTCCCGGTCACGATCCGTCCTCTCAGATCCTGATCAGACCAGGCAAACACGCGGATGTATTCGCGTGTATAGCCGGTATACAGTGTTTTCCCCTCTCTATCGTCCGAAAGAAGATCCTCCGCAGGTCGTCCGGTCCGTCCGCTGTTCGGAACGCAGACAATTCCATTTTCGTCGATCTGAGCAGTTTCTTCCATCAAAGCTTCCACATCCGATTCATTCCAGGAACGTTCAAAGCGCTCCCGCATCTTTCGGTCTGCTGCCGCAAGCACAGCCAGCCTTTCCTCCTTGATGGACTCCGGGATCTGATCCGTCATACGCGCAGCCTTCGTTCCTTCCCGCCTCGAGTACCGGAACAGATGCGTCTCATACAGGGCGATCTCTTCCAGAAATCTTCTGGTACAGTCGAATTCCTCCTGTGTCTCGCCGGGGAATCCTACAATGACATCGGTGGTGATGGCCGGCCTGTCATATGCGCGGCGCAGCAGCTCCAGGCTCTTTCGATACTCCCCGGTGGTGTAATGACGGTTCATCCGCTCCAGTACGCTGTCGCTTCCGCTTTGCAGAGAAAGATGAAAATGCGGGCAGATCTCGCGGATCTTACGCAGTCTGCGGACAAATTCCTCTGTGATGATGGTCGGCTCCAATGACCCCAGACGAATCCGGTCAATGCCCTCGATCCGGGAAACCTCCTCGATCAGATCGATCAGACTCGATCTTTCCTGCCAGCTGCCGCTCTTGTCCGGACTCAGATCCACCCCGTAGGAGGACAGATGAATACCGGTCAGAACCACTTCCCGGATCCCCTGCGCGCTGAGCCTTCTCAGCTCCCCGCGTACGTCTTCCATCCGCCGGCTCCTGATCCTGCCTCTGGCGAAAGGGATGATACAATAGCTGCAGAACATATTGCATCCGTCCTGCACCTTGATCCAGGCACGTGTATGCCCCTCGATCCGGGGGAGCGACAGTTCCTCGTATTCCGGCTCGCGCAGCACATCGCTCACATTTTTCTCACGAGGCATCTGTCCGCCGTCTGATGCTTCCTTGCTCCGGGCATAGAACTTTTCCAGCTCCTCCACCAGGCAGCGCTTGCGCCCCGAGCCGATCAGGATATCCGCGTCCACTGCTTTTTGGGTCTTCTCAAGCGCCGTCTGCACATAACAGCCTGCCGCAACCACGACAGCCTGAGGATTCTGCTTCCTCGCCCTGCTGATCATCTGCCTGCTTTTGCGGTCTGCGAGATTCGTCACCGAGCAGGTATTGATCACATAGACATCCGCCTGCTCCCGAAAATCAACAATGGAAAAGCCTGCCTCCTTCAGAGCAGCACGCATGGCATCGGTCTCATATTCATTTACCTTGCAGCCCAGGGTGTGAAGGGCTGCTCTTTTTCCGTCAAATCCCAATGATTCTGCCTCCCTCTGCCTGCTGCGCAGTCTTGACAATTCACCGCCGTAACGATAGAATATTTCAGAATATGCGAATTCGTTTATATAAGTTCCCTCAGTCTCTGAGATTAGAACATTCACCGCGTGTATATGGAGGTTAACCGCTATGAAGACAATTCAGATTTCTCTTAACTCTATTGATAAGGTCAAGGCCTTCGTGAATGATATTACCAGGTTTGACAACGACTTTGATCTTGTCTCCGGAAGATATGTCATCGACGCGAAGTCTATCATGGGTATCTTCAGCCTGGATCTTTCCAAGCCGATCGATCTCAGTATCCACGCGGAGGACAATCTGGACGAGATTCTGGAGACCCTGAAGCCTTACATGATCTGATCCGCTCTGCCATTCAGGTCTGCCGCCGGCAGGCTTGTGTCTGAGCATGCGGATTCCAGTTGGCATCGGCCTTTGAAAGCTGCCTGTATGGGCAGCTTTTTTGGTGCCGGTGGCAGGCCGCTGTTTTGCATTGCCGCCTTGAGAAGGCCGCCGGCACTTTTGCATCTACGAGATCCGGATCGTCTCCGCAGAATTCACTGCCGTCTCCAGCATGTCATCGATGATATCCTTCAGCTTCTCTTCACTGCGTTTGATGATATCCAGGCGCGGCTTGGTGACCGGATGCTTCGCGACAAAGATTGTGCAGCAGTCCTCAAACGGCTGAATGCTCGTATCGTAGGTGCCGATCTTCAGGGACAGGTCGATGATATCCTGCTTGTCGAATCCGATCAGCGGGCGGAAGACCGGCATGGAAGCCGCATCGTCCGTGCAGACCAGACTCTGGATGGTCTGGCTTGCAACCTGTCCGATCGATTCTCCCGTGATCAGGCCCATCGAGCCGTCCTGCTGCGCAAACCGCTCCGCGATCTTCATCATATAGCGGCGCATGATAATCGTCAGCTCATCATGCGGGCATTTGTCATAGATCGCCAGCTGAATGTCCGTAAAGTTCACCACATGCAGACGGATCGGTCCCGAATACCGCGCAACCAGCTTCGCAAGATCGACGACCTTCTGCTTTGCCCGCTCCGAGGTATAGGGAGGCGCGTGAAAATACGTCGCGTCCAGAATCACCCCGCGCTTGGCAATCATCCATCCTGCGACCGGAGAGTCGATTCCTCCGGACAGCAGCAGCTGCGCCCGGCCGTTTGTCCCGACCGGCATTCCGCCGGGTCCGGGAATGATTCTGGAATAGATATACACCTCTTCCCGGATCTCAACGTACACCATCACCTCCGGGTGGTGTACATCCACCTTCATCCTTCCGGGGAAGGCGGACAGAAGCCTCTCTCCGACCAGCGCGTCCACATCCATGGAGCTCATCGGATATTGTTTGTTCGCCCGTCTCGTATGCACCTTGAAGGTCATTGCATCTTCCTCAGGCGAAGCCATCTTTACTTCCGCCTCTGCGCCTTCGGGCGCCGGCGTCATGTGATAGGTCTGCGCCATGAAGCTGACGGCATTCTCAGCGATGCGCTCCGGATCTGAGACCGGCATCTTCAGCACCTGACAGATGCCCACCAGTCCGAATACCCGCTGAAGCGCCTGGATTACCTCCTCCGCATCGAAGCTGTCTTCCGCCCCAAGGGCATTGACATAGATGCGTCCCTGCTCCTTGCTGACCTCAAACTCTCCCTCAACCTTTTCCAGCGCATATCTGACCTGCGCGACAAGCGCATCCTCAAACTGTCCTCTGTTTTTCCCCTTGATGCCAATCTCTCCGTATTTCAGCAGAAATGTTCTGAAAACCATATTGAATCTCTCTCCTTATCTCCGGCTGTATCTTCTCAGCACCGGCAGCAGCTGGCGCAGCACATCCAGCGCATAATCAATCTCTTCCACAGTCGTCCGGTCGCTGAAGCTGAATCGAATCACAGACTCCTGAAGATTTTTTCTCAGATGAATCTCCTGGATCACGGAACTGACCGGTGTCTTTTTATTCGACGAGCAGGCGGATCCCGATGATACATAGATCCCCTTTTCTTCCAGCGCGTGAAGCAGCACCTCCGCGCGGACTCCCTCGCACGCACAGCTTACAATGTGCGGTGCACTGCACGCCTCGTCCTCGTCGGTCACCAGAAGAACTCCTTCGGTCTCTTTCAGGCCTTCGATCAGACGCCGCCTGCAGGCAAGCATAAGCGCGATCTTCCGGTCAAACTCCGTATATGCCTCCTTCGCGGCTTCGCCCAGGCCTGCTGCTCCCGGGACATTGTCCGTACCGGAGCGCATCCCCTTCTGCTGTCCGCCTCCCAGGATCAGCGGTTTGATCTTCACCTTCTGCCGGACATAGAGAAATCCGCTTCCTTTCGGTCCGTGAATCTTGTGTCCGCTGACCGACAGAAGGTCAATCCCAAGCTTTCTCGGCGCGATTCTGTACTTGCCGTACGCCTGAATCGCGTCGACATGAAAAAGAACTTCCGTGTGATGTGCCCGGTTCCATTCCCGGATCACTTCTCCTGCCTCGGCAACCGGCTCCAGCGCTCCGATCTCATTGTTCACATACATGATCGAAACCAGGATCGTCTCTTTCGTCAAAGCCTGTTTCAGATCCTCAACCGAGATATGTCCATGCGCGTCCACCGACAGATAGGTGACGGAAAATCCCTCTTCCTCGAGAAATGCCAGGGGTCTCAAAACCGCCGCATGCTCCACGCTGGTTGTGATAATGTGATTGCCCGCGCGCCGGTTTGCCATGGCGCTGCCGATCAGAGCCCAGTTGTTCGACTCGGTTCCTCCCGAGGTGAAAAAGATCTCCTCAGGCGCGACATGCAGCGTTGACGCGATCTCTTCCTGCGCCTGCCTTACAAGCCGCTCCGCTTCCATCCCTTTCAGATGCTTCGAAGAGGGGTTCCCGAAGTCCTCGGTCATCGCTTTCATGACCACCTGTGCCACGCCCTCTGAAACCGGCGTGGTTGCCGAATTATCCAGATATGCTTCCATATTGTCTGTGCCGTCCTTCTTCAGTCTTCTTCCAGGTGGAGCATCAGCATGGATAAGACCGCGATCCCTGCGGTATCCGTCCTGAGGATCCGGTGTCCGAGTGTGATGATCTCCGCGCCAATCTCCTGCAGCTGCAGGATCTCCTTCTCCTCGAATCCGCCTTCCGGCCCGATGAAGATCCCGACAGAGCCCGGCTTTTTCCTCTCTCCGGATTCCTTCGAGCCGTATCCGGAACTTTCCGCCGCGCTTTCCTTCCCTCCATACCCGGAGCTTTCTGCCGCGCTTTCCTTCCCGCTGCACAGCTCCTTCACTCCTGCGATGACCTCCCTGGTGTGACGCATGCCCTTAGCATTTTCGTACGGCACCACGATTTTGTCCAGTCCTTTTGCAAGCGCAAGCGCGTCTGCCCAGCCGACAGGGCGCTCCACCACCGGAACAAAGGAACGCTTCGACTGCTTCGCCGCTGAGAGCGCAAGCGCGTTCCACCTGGCGGTTTTCTTTTCTGCGCGCTTGTCATCCAGCTTCACGATACACCGTGCCGACTGAACCGGAACGATCTCATGCACCCCGAGCTCAACGCCCTTCTCTATCACCGTCTCGAAACGGTCCCCCTTGGGAATTGCCTGGAACAGATAAAGATCCAGCGGCAGCTCTCTCGCGCGCTTTTGCAGATCCAGGATCCTGGCACTCACTTCATCCGGCCCGATCTCATCGATCTCACACAGATACTCGACCTCATCCTCCCGGATCCCGGTACTCAGCAGGATCTGCTCTCCCTTCTTCATGCGCAGAACCGTCCCGATGTGATTCACGTCCTTTCCGCGAATCCGGCAGATCCCGTTTTCCGTATCAATGTCCGACTGATCAACAAAAAAACGATGCATGATAACTCCACAAAGGATGCCGCGGCCATATCGCCGGCTGCGGCATCCTCCCTTCTGTTCCTGTTTATCCTGTAGCTGAAAGAACTGACTTTCTGTCCCTTATCCGCGCGCGTCCTTCTGCGCGGTTACGCTGACCCACTCTCCCTGATGTGTCACCTCCACCACCGTCAATCCGGCCTTTTCACAGGCATCTGTGACATCTTTTTCCTTCACATCGAGAATTCCCGATGTGATATAGATTCCGCCGGGTTTCAGATGCGACACAATCTGTGGAGTCAGCTCGACCAGCACCGGAGCGAGTATGTTCGCCGCAGCGATATCGTACTTTTCGTAGCCGGCAGCATCCTGAATCTTCTGATCATCTATCAGGTTCCCGATGACCGCCTGCATAGACTCCGGGGCAATTCCATTTGCCTGCAGATTCTCCCTGACCGCGTCCATCGCACATGGGTCCAGATCGGTTGCGAATACATGCCCAGCGCCGAGCATCAGCGCGGTAATACCCAAAATTCCGCTTCCGGTTCCCACATCGAGCACTTCGCAGCCCTTTGTCACATACTTCTTCAGCTGACGCATGCATAGCTGCGTGGTCTCATGCATTCCCGTTCCAAACGCTGTGCCGGGATCGATATGCAGGATCTTCTTCCCCGCATCCTCCGGGCGAACCTCCTCCCAGGAGGGTATGACAAGAAAGTCGTCCACCGTAAACTGATGGAAATACTGCTTCCAGTTGTTGATCCAGTCTTTGTCCTCTGTCTCGGAGCGCTCGATCGTGCACGGTCCGATGTCGGAAAACTTCCGAAGGTTCGCAAGCTCCTCCTCAACCCTTTTGAGAACCGCGTCCGCATCTTCCTCCTCATCCAGATAAAAGGACAGATACGCGGTTCCGTCATCCTGGCCGGAGGTCAGCGGAATATCCACAAACATCTGCTGCAGATCCGCCTCGCTCAAGGGAACATTGTCCTCAATCTGTGCCCCCTCTACGCCGGCATCCGCCAAAGCGCAGATCACGATGTCTTCTGCCTGTGTAGTCGTTTTCAGACGGAACTTTGTCCACTTCATGTCATTCTCCTCATTTTCCGGTGCTCTGTCCCGGGCACACATCACCATGCCGGGATGCGCCGGAATTCAAGTCTGCCGTCAACCGGATGGTCAGTCCCTGTAACCGTTCGGATTCTGGCTCTGCCAGTTCCAGGAATCCCTGCACATCTCCTCGATTCCGAACTGTGCGGTCCAGTTCAGCTCCTTCGCTGCCTTTGAGGGATCGCAATAGCACGTCGCGATGTCTCCCGCGCGGCGCGGCTTGATCTGGTAGGGAACCGGATGGCCGCATGCCTTCCCGAATGCCTCCACTACCTGCAGCACGGAGTATCCGTGTCCGGTACCGAGATTATAGACCGACACACCTTCCTTGTCAGCCAGCTTCGCGATTGCGTTCACATGTCCTCTTGCAAGATCCACGACATGAATGTAATCCCGCACACCGGTTCCGTCCGGCGTATCATAATCGTCTCCGAAGACACTCAGCTTCTCCAGCTTGCCGATCGCAACCTGCGCAATGTAGGGCACAAGGTTGTTCGGAATCCCCTTCGGGTCTTCCCCGATCATCCCCGACGGATGCGCGCCGATCGGATTGAAGTAGCGAAGCAGGATGACGTTCCATTCCGGATCGGAGGTATGTACGTCCGTCAGGATCTGCTCCAGCATCCACTTCGTCCAGCCATACGGGTTCGTACAGACGCCCTTCGGGCAGTCTTCCGTGATCGGAACGAAGGCGGGATCTCCGTAGACCGTCGCGCTGGAGCTGAAGATGATGTTCTTGCAGCCATGCTCCCGCATGCTCTTTACCAGCGTCAGGGTTCCGGTAATGTTGTTGGAGTAATACTCGACCGGCTTCTGTACAGATTCTCCGACCGCCTTCAGTCCGGCGAAATGAATGACCGCGTCAATCTTCTGCGCGGCAAAGATGCCATCCAGGCATTCCTTGTCAAGGATATCCCCTTTCACAAAGTCCAGAGACTTTCCGGTAATCTCCTTCAC
>Ga0256405_10002326_pt1 | contig 44436 bp, 49 predicted proteins | sample RumenRJG_02DNA_FD_189096 | JGI IMG/M metagenome (GOLD analysis project Ga0256405, IMG submission 189096) | Bovine rumen microbial communities from Lethbridge, Alberta, Canada - RJG_02 | ecosystem: Host-associated > Mammals > Digestive system > Stomach > Rumen | place: Canada: Alberta... | reverse complement strand
ACAATCGGTCTGCATCTTCATCTTAATATGGAGGTGGCTCAATGAGCAGAACGACAATTTGGCTCAGTCACCGGAAAGGGTGGCTCTCAAAAGCGGAATGAGTGGCTCATTCGAAGCGGAATACTCATCTTGGGAAAATAGAAAGAGATATTAAGAAAGCAACTAAAGTATCGAATGTGGTTCATCCTATGTGGAATCCTTATAAAAGCAAAGAGAATGATGAAGGATTTTACCAATATGAGAGGATGATAAAGGATTTATGGGAACACCGATGACATTTATTGATGCTGATCGTCGGGAATATAATAATACACCAAAGAAAACAAGTAAGACCTCTTGCATTGCAAGAGGTCTTACTTTCTGTATTATGTTGTGTTTTACGAAGGGTATTACTCTTCTTCAGCAGTCTCTACTTCGGATTCTGCGTTCTTCTTGACAGACTTGATACCGTTCTTTGCGGTGTCTTTCGCGTTGTAGCCTTCAGATCTTCCGATCGGCTGTCCGTTGGCTGCCACGAGTCTGAAATAGAACTTTCCGTCTTTGCCTGTGTAGAGTTCGAATTTCGGGTTCTTTTCCTTTACGACTTTCTCTACAGTCTGGTCCTCGATCGGTGCGATCGGTGCGTTCTTCATGACAGAACGGATACCTTTCATAGCGCCTTTTTTAGCCATATACTGCTGAGAAGTAAGGATCGGTTCCTTGTTGGAAGCACAAAGATTGAAATGATATTTTCCGTTCTTTGCACTCTTGGTGATCACGTATTTACCCATACTGTTTCCTCCTGTATTATTATGAATAAAAACTGTACAAATCCTAACTTAATTGTAAAATAGTCAATTCCCATTTTTCAAGAAAAAGGAGCCTCGCTATCTTAAAATAGGCTTTTGTAATAGAATGTAGGTATGCTGAACGACACGATCTGTGCGATCTCAACGGCACTGAAAGAAGGTGCCATCTCTATTGTCAGGATGTCAGGAGAAGATTCTCTGAGTATTTTGTATGGGATCTCGGATATCAAGGGTATCAAACCGAATCATATCGTATACGGTCATATCTATGATGAAGATCAGATGATCGATGAGGTTCTGGTATCCTATTTTGAGAAGGGACGTTCCTATACCAGGGAAGACATGATCGAGATCAACTGTCACGGCGGCGTCTATGTGACAAGAGTCATATTGAATATTTTACTGAAGAAGGGATGCCGGCTGGCGGAACCGGGAGAGTTCACCCGAAGGGCGTATCTCAACGGAAGGATCGATCTGTCCAAGGCGGATTCGGTCAACGATCTGATCAAGGCACAGAACTCCGTTCAGGCGAGATCGGCGATCCGGGGATTGAATGGATCGGTAGAGAGACTGCTGATGCCTCTGATGGAAGAGATGAAAGATGTCATCTCGATGATCGAAGTCAATATCGACTATCCGGAATATGAGGATGAGGTCCAGATGTCTACTGAGATCGTGAGACCGCATCTGGAGAAGTGGATCAAAGACGTGAAAGATATGATCGACAAGGCGGAACGTTTCAGAGTCGTAAAAGACGGTCTGGATACCGTCATCATCGGAAAGCCGAATGTCGGGAAGTCTTCGTTACTGAATGCGCTGCTCGATGCGGATAAAGCGATCGTTACGGATATCGCCGGTACGACCAGGGATCTGGTCGAAGGGAAAGTTGTATTACAGAATATCACTCTGAATCTGATCGATACGGCCGGGATAAGAGATACTTCCGAACAGATCGAACAGATCGGGATCCGGAAGACGATGGAAGCGGTGGAGAAGGCGGATCTGATCATACTGGTGGTCGATGCGTCGAATATCACCGATGAAGATGAAGAACTGATGAGAAAGTATCAGGACAGAGATCTTCTGGTCGTATACAATAAATCTGATATCAAAGAGACCGGTGAGATCTCGATCAGTGCGAAGAATAAGGAGATCGGAAAACTGGTCGATTATCTCAATGAAAAGTATAAGGAAGATGTCTCATTGGCTGATGAAGATATTTTGAATAATGAAAGACAGATCGCATTGATGAAGAGCTGTCTGAACGGTCTGGAGAATATGGAAAGGAATCTCGATACGAACAGTATGGATCTGGTGGTCACGGACCTGGATGAAGCCTATCACTGTCTGTGTCAGATCCTGGGAAAGGAATATCAGGAGGAGCTGATCGATCATATGTTCCGCAACTTCTGTCTGGGGAAATGATGAACTGGCTGGATTCTCACTGTCATATCAATGACGAAGCTTTCAGAGACGATCTTTATCAGGTACTGGAACGGATGGTCGAAAACGATGTAAAGAAGGCGATGATCATATCGTCCTACATCGATGATTTTAAGTATGGACTGAATATCAGCCATCCTGAGATCGAATTCAAACGCTCTCTGGGGATCTATCCCGGAGATGTGAACGATGTGGATGAAGATCTGTTTCATCAGTATGCGTCCTTATACGAAGATGACAGATGTCAGGCGATCGGTGAGATCGGACTGGATTATCACTGGGACAAGGACAACAAGGAAAGACAGAAGGAGATCTTTGAACGGCAGCTGCAGATCGCGGAGAGATTGAAAAAACCTGTCATCATCCACAGCCGGGATGCGATACAGGATACCTACGATCTGATGAAGAAGTATCACAATACAGGTGTGATGCACTGTTACTCGGATAGTGCGGAAATGGCCGTCGAATTCGTGAAACTGGGTTACTATATCTCCATCAGCGGGACTGTCACCTGGAAGAACGCCAAAGAGCCTCTCAGAGTCATACACAGCGTCCCTCTGGACCGTCTTCTGATCGAAACGGACTGTCCCTATCTGACACCTTCTCCCAACAGAGGGAAGCGGAACGAGCCTTCCTATGTGGTCTATACGGGAAGGAAGATCTGCGAAGAACTGGGACTGGATGAAGAGGAGTTCCGGAAACAGCTGAATGAGAATTATCACAGACTGTTTCGGTTATAATAGAATTGAGGTACGAACATGGAATATATCGCATTTATCGTCATCCTGTCATTGCTGGTAGGATACGTCATCTACAGAGTATATACACTGGTCAGTGAGATCAGACGCGACAAGGAATACATCGATGTCTATCAGGATGTCTACGGACAGAAGGAAGGCTCCTATGAGAAGGTCTGCAACTACGTTAAAAAGGTAAAGGACGTCACTTACAGAAACAAGGGACTGATCCTGAAGGTGTGCAGTGAACTGGACAACGGACTGGATTGCGAAGAGACCCTGAAGGAACTGAGTGTCAGGGATATCTTCCTAAGCAGGAACGGTCATTTCAACAAGGAACGTTTCCTGCGCAATTCCGATGTCTATCTATGTCTCTATCTGGCGATGGCCAAGGCGAGAAACAAATCGGCCTTTACGGTGCTGAACTCCTTATGTGAGAAGATCAATCAGGTCCCGGAAAGTGTCGAGACCGTGGAATATCAGTTGTCGAAAGCGATCTATAACGCTTTATGTGAGAAGGAAGACAGAGGGCTGCAGTTTTTGAACGATCTTCTGGAAGGGAATTACGGTCAGTATTTCTATGACAAGAAGCTGATCGGTCTGTACAAGAAGTTCGGTGCTGCGACACTGGCTTATACCGGAGAACTGATCGACGATACCTATCTGAGCGATCTGAACGTCTTTGCGGGGACCGGGATCGGTATCAACTATCTGAAGAGTCTGGATATCTACGATCAGTATCAGCCGGTCAAAGAGGATAAGGAATGAAACTGATCGTCGGACTGGGAAATCCGGGAATGGAATACAGTAAAACTCGTCATAACGCGGGTTTTTTACTCATGGACAGAGTTGCGGAGAAACTCGGATTCTCTTTCGACAAGAATAAATGCAAGGCATTGTACGGGATCTACCGGAAAAACGGAGAGAAGTATATCTTCGCGAAACCGCAGACCTATATGAATCTGTCCGGAGAAGCAGTCAGAGGACTGATGAAGTTCTATGACATTTCCGAAGAAGATCTCCTGGTGATCCATGACGATCTCGATCTTCCTCTGGGAAAGATCAGACTGAGAAGACAGGGATCCTCCGGAGGACAGAAGGGGATGGGAAACATCATCGACCTTCTGGGAACACAGAAGATCGATCGGATCCGCATCGGGATCTCCAACGACAAGACGATCGATACGAAGGATTACGTATTGGGACGTTTCTCGAAAGAAGAGATGAAGGTATTCGAAGAAGCTATCGAAAAAGCTGCGGATGCGGTGATCTATTCTCTGGATCATCCTTTTGAAGAGGTCATGTCCAGATTCAATTAATGAGACAGAACGAGCTGATTCAAAAACTGGAACCGATACTGAATGACAGAGATCATTCTTTTTTGAGTTACAATTCTCTGACCGAAGAAGCCCTGAAACTGGCTTTGAGAGTCAGGGAAAGTAAAAAACCATTGATCGTGATCAAGGAAAATCCTTACCTGGTCAATCGGTTGAGGGAAGTATTGCTGTCCTACTTCGAAGAAGAAGAGATCGTGACCTATCTGCCGGAAGAGTCCTTACGTGCAGAAGAGATCGCATCTTCCTTTGAGAACAGGGCCAACCGGCTGAACAGTCTGTACCGCATATTGAACGAAGACAATATCAAGGTCGTACTGACGTCTCCCTACGGTCTGATCCGTCATCTGCCGAAGAAGGAAGAACTTTCTTCGAAGATCCTCCATATCAAAAAGGACGAGGAATGGAAGAAGGAAGACCTGGTCAGAAAGCTTCAGGAACTCGGTTATGAGAAGAACACCCACGTCGAGACCCCGATGACCTTTGCGACCAGAGGTTTCATCGTCGACGTCTATTCCGTGAACTATGAAAGACCGATCCGGATCGAATTCTTCGATGACTACATCGATTCGATCCGTTTCTTCGACAACAGTACCCAGAGGACCGTTGAGAATACCGATGAAGTCGAGATCTGTTTTGCGAAAGACGTCTTCTTCGATGAGGAGAAGAAACAGTATCTGAAGGAGAACGTGGAAGTTTTATCCGGTCAGATGGAACTGGAACTGGAATATATCTATCGGGACATGTACCGGCAGTCTCAGTATTTCTATTACTGTTACTTCGAGAATGCGCATCTGAAGGACTACTTCCCGGGCAGTTCGATCTATTTGAGCGATACGGAAAAGATCCGCAATCATATGAAGATGCTGGGAGACGAGACGATCGCCTATATCCAGGAGATGCACGAAGAGAAGCGGATCCCGTTACGTTTCTACGTCTATGCGGACATCGATCGGGAATGTGTCGGAAGAGATATCATCGAAGGAAGACCGTTCTCTGACGTCAGCCGGATCGCAGAGACGGATCTTCCGTACGGAACGCCGGATTATGTGGCGAACGTCTTAAAGAACGAGAAAAGTACCTATAAACTCGTCGTATTAGAAGCTAAGAGGGCAGAGGAATTCATCGATGCCTTGATTAGAACGAAGATCCCGTATGTGATGTATACGGGTGAACTGAAGGAAGGCATCAGTGTCGCCGTGAACTACATGTACGGTGGTTTTGAAGTGCCGGAACTGGATCTGGCGGTCTATACGATCAAAGAGCTGTTCAAACAGAGGAAACATCACGGAAGGTTCGTCAACCGCTATGCGGAAGCCAGGACCCTGAATTCCTATGAAGAACTCAATCGGGGCGACTATGTGGTCCATGATCAGTACGGGATCGGCCAGTTCGTAGCCATCGAATCCAGGGTGATCAACGGTGTGGAATGTGACTATCTGAAGATCATCTATAAGGGGAATGATGAACTGCTTGTACCGTTAAGTCAGTTCTCACTGGTTCGGAAATATGTCTCCAAGGAAGGCGTCGTTCCGAAACTGCACAAGCTGGGCTCCAAGGAATGGGCTCAGACCAAGCAGAGAGTGGAAGAGAACGTCAGCGATATCGCCGGAAAACTGATCGAACTGTACAGCCTCAGAGATACCAATATCGGTTTTGCGTTCTCCAAGGATACGGAGATGCAGAAGGAGTTTGAAGATACCTTCGATTTCGATCTGACGGAAGATCAGGTCGTGGCGATCAGAGAAGTGAAGGAAGACATGGAGTCTCCGAAACCGATGGACCGTTTACTGTGCGGAGATGTCGGCTTCGGCAAGACCGAAGTGGCGATCAGAGCTGCGTTCAAGGCCGCCAACGACAACAAGCAGACGGCCTATCTGTGTCCGACGACCGTACTGTCCTTTCAGCACTTCGATACCTTTAAAAAGAGGTTCGAGAACTTCCCGGTACGGGTGGAACTGCTGAACCGCTATATTCCGGAAGACAAACAGAGAGCCATACTGGAAGATCTCAAGAACGGTAAGATCGATGTATTGATCGGAACGCACCGTATTCTATCCAAGGATATCGAATACAAGGATCTTGGATTACTGATCATCGATGAGGAACAGCGTTTCGGTGTGGAACATAAAGAAAAGATCAAGGAACTGAAGAATTCCGTGGATGTATTGTCTTTGAGTGCGACGCCGATCCCGAGGACCCTGCAGATGTCATTGATCGGTTTAAGAGGACTCTCTACATTGGATACAGCTCCGATGAACCGCTATCCGGTACAGACCTATGTGGTCCACAAGAACGACAACCTTGTCGAAGAAGTCATCATGAGGGAACTGGAACGGGACGGACAGGTCTTCTATCTTTTCAACAATGTGGACCTGATCTATTCCCTGGCTCATAAGCTGTCCAAGCGGCTGCCGTATGCGCGGATCGGAGTGGCCCATGGCCAGATGGACCGTCAGGAGATCGAAGACGTGATGTACCGTTTCTATCAGAACGAGATCAACGTCCTGATCTGTACGACCATCATCGAGACGGGACTGGATATCCCGAATGCGAATACGATCATCGTGGACGGAGCACAGAACTTCGGACTTTCCCAGCTCTATCAGATCAAGGGAAGAGTCGGAAGATCCGACCGTATCGCCTATGCGTATCTGATGATCCCGGACAATAAACAATTATCGGAGAATTCCACCAAGAGGCTGGAAGCAATTAAAGAATTTACCGCTTTAGGTTCCGGATACAAGATCGCGATGCGTGACCTGACGATCCGCGGTGCAGGCGATCTGTTGGGACAGAAACAGTCAGGATTCATCGACAACGTCGGTCTGGATCTGTATCTGGCGATGCTGAACAAGGCGATCCGAAAAGCCAAAGGGGAAGAAGTCGAGGAGGAACAGCCTGTCAAACCAAACGTCAACGTTCCGATCTCGAGCTATATCCCGGATTCCTTCTCGGATAACGATTACGATAAACTGTCCATCTATCACGAACTTTACGATATACAGACGAAGGAAGAACTCTTCCAGTATTATCTGAAGGTGACAGATGAATACGGCAAGCTGCCGAAGGAAGTGGAAGCGCTGTTCGACAAGAAGCGGATCGAACTGATGGTCAATCTGGATCTGATCGAGAAAGTATCGAATCTCAGAGGTCAGTTTATGATCGTGCTATCGAAGAAATATTCTGATAACATAGATGGTGTAAAGCTGTTCGAATACTGCAATTCTCTTTCCAAGGATCTGAACATCACTTACCGCAACAGCAAGCTGGCGATCTCGATCCCGAATCAGAAGGAGAATATCAGTCTGATGATCCGTCTGGTGGATCATCTGGATCAGCTGGAGAAACATGAGGATCGATAAGTATCTCAAGGTCGCAAGGATCCTGAAAAGGAGAGAAACGGGAAAGCAGCTGGCACTCAATGAGCGGCTTTTCATCAATGAGAAGGCCGCGAAGCCTTCATCTGAAATAAAGATCGGCGACACAGTCAGGATCGTCTTCGGACATCGGGAGATCTCCTTCCGGGTGAGGGATGTAAAGGAACACGCTTCCAAGCAGGAAGCCTTTGAGATGTATGAAGTGATCGAAGAGAAGAAGAACGAAGTGGTATAATAGAGGTTGGTGTATGGCAAACAGTAATACAAAGAAAAAGAAAAGGAAGAACAGTATCGTTTCGAAACTGATCTCGATCGCACTGATCGTAGCGGCGATCGCGATCTTTTCCGGCGTCCTGCAGAAGATCTACCATATGTTTACCCTGCAGCAGCAGGCAAAAGAGGTAGAGGCTCAGCTGGAAGCGCTGCGGGATGAGAATGCCTCTTTGATCTCGACGAAGGAGAAGCTGGAGGATCCGGAATACATTCAGACCTATGCGCGAGGAGAATACATGTTCTCGAAGGGAGACGAGAAGGTATTTTATCTGCCTTCGGGTGATTAGTGCCATCGCTGATGGCCTTTTTTATGAAGATTATGGAAAAACAGGTCAAGAGAGAAGAGATCTATCAGGGGAAAGTGATCCATGTCGTGAAAGACGAAGTGGAACTGGATGACGGAAGCCGTTCGATGAGAGAAGTGGTCCTTCATCACGGAGGCGTCTGTATCGCCCTGAAAGACGATGATACATTCTATATGGTGAAACAGTACCGCTATGCGTTGGGCAGGGAGATGCTGGAATTTCCGGCCGGAAAGATCGAAGAAGGGGAAGACCCTGATGAGGCGATCATAAGGGAGACGGAAGAGGAGACCGGATACCGGGTCAAGGGATTGCGGTCTTTCGGACATATCATCCCGACCTGCGGCTACTGTTCGGAAAAGATCTATCTATACTACGGTGAAGCCGGCGAACGGGTCGGCCAGCATTTTGATACGGATGAAAGGATCGATCTGCTGAAGTACACGGGAAAACAGATCCGTGAAATGATCGCTTCGGGTGAGATCGATGACAGCAAGACGATCGCGCTGATGTATCGTCTGGAAATGGCAGGTTTATATGATTGATTTTGAAACACTGGTAAAAGATTCAGCTTCCACGACAAAGGAACCTAAGGAATACCTGGAGGAATTCTTCGTAAGACAGAACTTCCGTACCTATCTGTGTCCGGAGGATCTGGACAAGGAGGAATACAAGGCGGTCAAGACGATGTTCGAATCCCGCAAGGAACTCTACAAGAGAGCGAGGGACGTCCTGGACGTCGATCCGTTCTGTCTGGAAGCCTTCTTCACCTACTTCCTATTAACGGAAGACATCTACGTCTATCACAGCTTCCGGGAATACTTCGCCCATGCGGAAGAATATGCGGAACTGACTCCTTCCCAGAAACGCAGATATCTGCGCATCCTCGATTTCTTCGTGGAGTTTCTGCTCGATATCCGCAACATCACCGAAGCCATCAAGATCCAGCGCATGATCATGAGACTGGGGAATGACGAATCCCCGTACATGGTCAACCGCTTATCCTATATGTATATGATGACCGAGAACGACGAAGAGTTCTACCGTCACTACCTTTCCTATGACTTCGACGAATACGACTACCTGCTTCTGCTGGTCACCTTACTGAAACACGAAGATGAGTTCAGAGCCAGGGAAGTACTGAACGACATGCTGGGAAAGATCGAATATGCGGACTATCTGGATCATCTCTGGGATCTCGATCTCAACGATCCGGAACAGAAGGAATTCTATCAGACCGTGACCGGCTGTCAGTTACAGACTGATTCCGTCTTCGATTTCTTCGGCTGGGTCAATCGGAACAAGCCTCGCGCATAAAGTGCTATAATATGTCTATGAGCATCGATATCAACAGAATCAAGGAGATCAAAGGAGAACTGGATACACTGGCGGAAGATGATATCCTTTACGTCAATGAAGACGGAAAGGCAAAGTTCGTCATCATGCCGATCCAGATGTATGACTCTCTCGAAGAGCTTGCAAGCCTCGTAGGAGCTCAGGTCAGACCGGAAGTCAGAGTGATCAACCCTGATGATTATGAACTCACCTATGACGAATATGAGCGCATCAAGAACCAGATCATGGAGATCGTGGAAAAGACACTGATGCCGAAACCGGAGAAACTGAACTGATGAGAGGACTTTTTATCACCTTTGAAGGACCGGACGGTTCCGGAAAGACTTCGGTCGCCTCGAGAGTCTGTGAACTCCTGAAGGAGAACGGCTATGAGACCGTTCATACCAGGGAGCCGGGCGGGATCGAGATCGCCGAAGAGATCCGCAACGTCATCCTGGATCCGAAGAATACCGCCATGGATGCCAAGACGGAAGCTTTACTGTACGCAGCTTCCCGCCGTCAGCACCTGGTCGAAAAAGTCTTTCCTGCCCTGAAAGAAGGAAAGATCGTCATCTGCGAACGTTTCCTGGATTCCTCACTGGCCTATCAGGGTTACGGCAGACAGCTGGGTTTTGATGAAGTATTAAAAATCAATCTGTTTGCGATCGACAATACCTATCCCGATCTGACATTGTATCTGGACGTCGACGAACAGGTCGGACTGGATCGTCTCAAGGGACGTTCCTTCATCGACCGCCTCGATCAGGAATCCATCGATTTCCACCATCGGGTCGCCCAGGGCTACCGCGAAGTCCGCAGAAGATTCAAAGACAGAATCGTTGAGATCGATGCCTCCAAGGAACTGGAACAGGTCGTCAATGACTGTTACCAGATCATCATGAACCGCATCAATGATCCGCGAAGAACTGAAGAACAGTGAACCGATCGCCTATCGGACACTGGAGAATGCCCTAAGAAATGACAGGGTAGCGCACAGCTATCTTTTTTCCGGTGAATACAGTCCGCTGAAGATCGAAACAGCTTATCTGCTGGCGATGTCCATCATCGAAGGAAAGAAGGGTTTCGCTGACGAAGACAGCGATATCTCCAGAAGGATACGCCGGAATCAGTATTTCGATGTCATCTATATCGACGGCTATGAAGAGACCATCAAGAAAGAGATGATCGAACGGATCCTGGATGAATTCTCGAGGACTTCCCTGGAATCATCGGGAAAGAAGGTCTACATCCTCGCAAACATCAACAACGCTTCCAACAAGGTCCTGAACATGATCCTGAAGTTCATGGAGGAACCAAGCAGCGAGAATACCTACGGCATTCTTATCACAGACCGCAAGGAAGACCTCCTGCCGACGGTCGTCTCCCGCTGTGAAGACGTTCCGTTCCTGACCAGAGACTTCTCCTATCTGATCGAAGACTATGAGAAGAAAGGCTTCGACTGGATCGATGCCTACCTGCTTTCAGACATCTTCCACAGCTTTGAAGCGGATCTCGATCTCAACGATCCGTACTACTTCAATGCGAAGGAATACGTCTATCAGACACTGGAGAACCTGGACAATAAGGAATATCTGCCGGTATTGTTCTACCGGGAATTCTACAATGTGTTCAAAGACCGCGACGATCTCAAGAAGATGGTCGACCGCTATCTGTCCATCATGATCCGCATGATCGAAGATGCGATCGTCGAGAAGGAAACTTCCGATGAAGAATACAACAGGCATCTGAAGATGATCGCCGATCATTCCCCGGAAAAGCTCCTGGAGATCTTTGAAGATGCGAGGGACAGGGCGGCGATCAATGCGGAACGGAAGCTCCTGTTTGACGAAATCGCGTATGAGATAATAACATATATCTGAAGGTGAACTATGGAAGAAAACTTGAAATATCTGTCGGTCAGATTTGCGACAACGAATAAATCCTATACGTTTTCCACGTCTGATCCGGAAATAAAGAACGGCGACCGTGTCGTCGTTGAGACTCAGAGAGGTCTCGAATGCGGAACGGTGGTATCCGATCCTTTCGAACGGCCGAATCTGAACATGGAGATCAAACCGATCATCCGCAAGGCGGACGAACGCGATCTGAAACAGTTCGAAAGAAACAGGGAAGACTCCAAGCGGGCGAAACAGATCTGTCAGACCGAGTCGGACAAACTGGATCTGAAGATGAACGTCATCTCCGCCGAGTATACACTGGACAGGGCCAAGGTCACATTTACCTATTTGGCCGATGACCGTGTCGACTTCAGAGAACTTCTGAAAGTACTGGCATCGATCTTCCACTGCCGGATCGACCTCAGACAGGTCGGGACCAGAGACAAGGCCAAGATGGTGTCAGGCATCGGCGTCTGCGGAAGAGAACTGTGCTGTGCCCGTTTCATGAGCGACTTCGACCGCATCTCCATCAACATGGCCAAGAACCAGCTGCTGGCACTGAACATCCAGAAGCTGTCCGGTCAGTGCGGAAACCTGATGTGCTGTCTGCGTTTCGAAGACGATGCGTACAAGTCATTGCGGAAGGACCTGCCGAAGCTCAATGCCCAGGTGGAATATGAAGGCGAGAAGTATCGGATCACATCGATGAACGTCATCGCCAAGAACTGCAAGCTTGAAAACAAGGAACACGCGATCTTCATCACATTGGATGAACTGATCAAGAAGGGCCATTACAACAAGGTCAAACAAAAGAAAGAAAGTGAGGAAAAAGGTGTCGCTGGATCATAAGGCCACCCTTTTTCTTGTGGCCACACCGATCGGAAACCTGAGCGAGATCACATCCAGAGCACTGGATGTTTTGAGGACGGTTTCCGTGATCGCCTGTGAAGATACAAGGAACACCAGAAAACTCTTAAGCCATTTCGACATCCATACCAGGATGATCACCTATCACAACTTCAATGAAGAAGAATCCGCGACAGGGATCCTGAAACTTCTGGAAGAAGGGAACGATATCGCGCTGGTATCGGATGCGGGATATCCCCTGATCTCCGATCCGGGTTATCTTTTGGTCAATGAAGTCATTGAAAAGGGATATCCGATCGTAACGGTCTCCGGACCGAATGCGGCACTCAACGCATTGGTCGCATCCGGACTGCCGACGAACCATTATCTCTTCTACGGTTTCCTCAATTCCCGTTCTTCCCATGCGCGGAAGGAACTGGAAGGACTGAAAGACTTTCCTTATACGATCATCTTCTATGAAGCACCTCACCGCATCGAGAAGACATTGAAACTGGTTTTGGATGTCTTTGGAGACCGGAAGGCCTGTTTGGCCAGAGAACTCACCAAGATCCATGAAGAGTACTACCGCGGACTTCTGTCCGAGTTATGTGAACTGAAGGACCTGAAAGGTGAGATGGTACTTCTGGTCGAAGGGAAGAAGGAAGAAGAAAAAGAAGCGGATGAAGAAGAGATCTTCGAAAGGATCGATGAGCTGATCGAAGAAGGAAACAGAGTCAAAGATGCGGCAGCGATCGCCGCAAAGGAATTCGGAACTTCAAAGAATACCTTATACAATATGTATCTGAAACGGAGGGAAGAAGAATGAAGAAGACGAAACAGATCGAACGGATCGAAGAGATGGAAGCGCTGTTTGACGAATGTCAGAAGACGCAGAAGGAATTCGAAAAGAGCTTGAGAAAGTATTCCCGTATCCAGAAGAAGATCGATGCGCTGGAAGAATACTACTTCTCTTCCAAGTGGAAGAAGGACTATGCGGACGATGAAGAAGGCAAGCTCCCTCAGGATCTCAAACGCGGTGTCCTGTCTGAAGACGGAGTCTATAACTTCCTGGCAGACAACGATGAGACCGTGAAGAAGATGGAACGTCTTCTGAAAAGGATCGGATGAGTTTTTACGGGTATAAAGACTGTGACGTTTCAGCCATCTGCGATGAGTATTGCGGGATCAGGGATCCGAAGGATCTTTATGATTCTTTAAAAGAAATCTGGTCCGCCGATACCTGTGCACCGCGGATGAGAGACCGATGGACGAAGGAGAACCCGAGCCTGGGGCAGTGTTCGATCACGGCCTTCCTGGTTCAGGATATCTTTGGCGGGAAGGTATACGGAGTTCCGCTGAATGACGGGAACTATCACTGTTTCAATGTTGTGGACGGACATGTCTTCGATATCACTTCGGAACAGTTCGATCATGAATTGAACTATACCCTTGAATATGAACAGTTCCGGGAGATCCATTTCTCCAAGGCAGAGAAAAAGGAACGTTACGAGATACTGAAACGAAGACTGAAGGAATATTGTGAAAAGAAAAGAGCTGTGTAACAGCTCTGTTTTTTTAATGGTGCACCAGGTGAGACTTGAACTCGCATGGGATATCCCACACGCCCCTCAAACGTGCGCGTCTACCTATTCCGCCACTGGTGCGTATCTCTATTATAGAATATTTTATGCCGAATGAAAAATAATTTTGTAAAATAAATAAGGAGAAACAAGGAGATAGAAAATGAGTTCATTCAAAGATTTAAGGATCGTCGATAATTTTTATCAGACGTCCGCTTTCTTTCCGATGCCGACACTTTGTATCAGCACCGTCAATCCGGATGGGAGCCTGAACATCGGTTCCTATTCCCTGTGCTTCCCGTACTATATTGCCGGGAAAGACCGTTATGCGATGGTCCTGGAGTGCCGCAATACATCAAACACCTGTCAGAATATCCTCAGGACACACAAATGTGCTCTGAACTTCATCACCGACGACCGCAAGTTCTTCAAGGAAGCGGTACGTCTGGGCTTCCCGGGTCCTTCCGAGGAAAAGATGAAGGAACCGCTCAAGTTCACGATGGAGAAAGGTCAGGCCGATCCAAACGATCCGATGAGACCGCAGGTCATCGCCGATGCCTACCAGGTCTTCGAATGTACCTGGGCATCCCATCTGGAAGGCGCAGACAAGTTCAAGGTCGAAGACATCGATGACGGACATCCGGGTCCATACAACGACTTCAACGGTATCACGTCCAAGTACGGCGCACACTTCATCCTGTACATCGACAAGATCCTGATGAAGGAAGAATACTACAACGCCATCGTCAACGGTGTCACGAAGGACAACTTCCCGCCTGTACCGGTCGACTACGGTTACCGTGATTCCACGAACTTCTGGTACACGAGATTCCCGAGATTCTTCAAGCCGATCGCAGAACCGATCCCGGCTCCGAAGGAAGTCGATCTGGGTTCCATCCGCTTTGCGGCTGACCGTATCGATCCGGAGATCAAGTTCACTGACGCAGCTTTAAAGAACTTCGTCAAGGTACCTCGTCCGTTCCTGAAGACCGTGCTCAACGGCTGTGTCGCCTGGGCAAAGGAAAACAACGTCACCCTGATCGATGATGAACATGTCAAGATCATCAACGACAAGCGTAACGCGGAAAAACAGAAGAGAAAATAATATGAAACAAGCCATCTCGATGAGATGGCTTTTTTCTTCAGATCACCGTGATCCTTCCTTCTATGAGGGAATCGATGTTGTTCATGGAAGTGAGGAGCTCGACGAAGATGGAGAAGTCATCGGTGATGACCATTCGTTCCTTGCGGTTGGCCAGAACTTCCTCGATCGGCAGATCGAAGAACTCGCTGAAGTTCTTGAAGTGGTAATCCTGAAGTGCGATCTTCAGCATCTGATTGTTTACGATCTCCTTGCTGTTGTAGCGGAACTGGATGAAGTCGTGTTTCTGCCGGTCATAGACCATCTTGAAGCCTTTGGAGACCTGATAGAATTCGGAATGTCCGTCTCCGTCGAGAGCTTCATCCCGCAGCATGAACTTCATCATATGTCGTAGCTGTTTTCCGCTGACTTCCAGCATGTATACCGGTCCGTGGTATGGGACACATTCCATCAGATCCTGGAAGGTGACGATCGGTCCCATCTCCTTCGATCGGATCGATCCCGATGCATACAGCATGATGTCAAAGCTGGAATCGACCTGCAGGAGATCCGCAAAGAGGTTGCCCAGTTCGGTCTCCATATTCCTTCTCGGATGTGTCAGTGTTCGTTTGAAATTGGTCAGGATCCTCAGATACTTGCGGTCGGTCTGATCCTTGTAGGAGGAGAGGACTTCTTCCAGGATCCTGTCTCTCTGACAATTCTGGGAATTGATCGGCAGACATTGCCACTGGTATCCGGTCATTTTGTGGGCGATCGTATCGATGTCGATGTCGAACCTTCCGATCTGGTCCGTTCCGACACCGACCTGTACGATCGGGATGCCGTTGACGATACAAGGTTCCTCAAGATAGGTATGTGTATGACCGCCGATGATCAGATCGACGCCCCAGTTGGGATCCAGAAGGGAAGCCAGTTCCTTGTCCTTATCGAAACCGATATGGGTCAATAATACAGTCAGATCGATCTTCGTCGTCTTGTAGTTGTCGCAGATGACGCCGACCTGTCTGGCCGCATCCCAGACATCGACGAAGGATCCGATGATCTCTTCGCTGCGGGTCGAAGCCAGCACCTCTTCCGTGATGATCCCGATAAACATGACGTTCAGCCCGTTGATCTCGATGATCTCGTAAGGTTTGAACAGACGGGTGTGATTCGTCTTGATAAACATGTTCGCATTGACGATCGGGAACTTGGCGCATTTCTCCAGGAAGAGGAGGTGTGCCAGACCGTAGTCCACCTCGTGATTGCCCAGCGTCACCACATCCGGCGACAGGAAGTTCATCAGTTCGATCGTAGAGAGACCGCGGTATTCGCTGTCGATGATCGATCCCCGGAACATATCTCCCGCGATGGCGTAGAGGACGTTCTCCTCTTCGTCTCTGACTTTCTTGATGTATCCGGACAGTAAAGAGACGCCGCCCTCGTCAAAACCTTCCTTGGCTTCGGCCAGGAAATCTCCGTGCAAATCGTTGGAATGCAATAAAACCAGTTTCTTTGTCGCTGTCATTGTATCCTCCTGAATGATGATGTATGCCTTGGTATACTTTCATTATATAGAAAAAGAAAACAGTTGTCTCCAACTGTTCTATTGACGCATCATCATCGTCAGTTCATTGAGCGTCGATAAGGTCCACTTCTTCGCACTTTCGATCTGAGCGGGATAATCGTAGTCCGGATCGTCGGTCTTCATCCCCATCTTCTCCTGAATGTATTCGATCGTCTGTACCGCGAACGCGTAGACTTTCGGACCCGCATTTCCTTCCAGATCCTCGGTATATTCTCTGAGGGCGACAGCGGAGGCATACATCTGTTTCGTGACCTCCAGGGTATCTTCACTGACGCCGTTTGCGATCTCTTCGTAATGGTTCAGGATCGTATCCTTATATAATTCCAGATCGGCTTCCGTCACCTTGCGCCGGCTGACAAGGTTCTCGATGGTCTCTTCTGCCAGAGCCAGGAAGTCTTCTTCCGTTTCGCTCCAGTTCAGTCTCTTCTTCTTGACGACCTGCAGCCAGTTTTCTTCTTCCCAGTTTCCGATCTCATCCAGATCGAGGTTCACTTCATATTTCAGGACTTCGTAATCGGAAGTCTTGTCGAAGGCAGCTGCGATCAGTTTCTTCGTTTTGTCCGCAACGGTCCTCAGCTTGAGGCTGTACTCGGAATCCGTGAAGGATGCGGCCTTTTCCAGTTTGACCGCATTGCGGTAGAGATCCTCTGCCGTCTGTGTCTCATCTTTCTTTATTCCGAAGGTGAGGGCTTCGACTCCTTCCTTCAGGGAGTTCAGGATCAGCTCATAGTCCTGTTTCAGGAACGTCTCATTGGAAAGAGGATCGGGAACGGTCGTTTCGATCTCTTCATAGGACGCCTTGACATCTTCCCAGGAAAGGGAAGAAGTACCGCAGGCACACAGCAGGAACACACACAGAAGGGTCAGGATCTTTTTCATAGTACTACCTCGTTATTCGCATTCACATTATACACTGAAAGGATAAAGAAAAGCCCGTTTTCTACGGGCTTGTCTTATCTTGAGTGGTGCACCGAACAGGACTTGAACCTGCACGAGTTTAACCCCATATGAACCTGAATCATACGCGTCTGCCAATTCCGCCATCGGTGCGTAACTATAGTGTACTACAAAAAAACTTGAAACTCAATTAGATAATGTTAAAATAATTGAGTATGGATTTCAGAAAGATTATCAACGTGGCGGTGATCGCCCATGTAGATGCAGGAAAATCGACTCTGGTCGATGCTTTTCTGGCACAGTCACATGTCTTTTCGGATCACGAAGAAGTCGTCGCCCAGGTCATGGATTCCAATGATCTGGAACGCGAAAGAGGGATCACGATCTATTCCAAGAACTGTTCAATCAACTACCTGGATTACAAGATCAATATCGTCGATACTCCGGGACATGCGGATTTCTCCAGTGAAGTGGAACGCATCATCAAGACCGTCGATACAGTCATCCTTCTGGTGGACTCTTCCGAAGGTCCGATGCCTCAGACCCGTTTCGTACTGAAGAAGTCACTGGAAGCAGGACTCTGTCCGATCCTTCTCATCAACAAGATCGACAAGAAGGACGCCAGGATCAACGAAGTCATCGATGAAGTCTATGACCTGTTCCTGGATCTGAGTGCGACCGATGAACAGCTGGATTTCCCGATCCTCTACGGTATCGCCAGAAACGGTATCGTCAGATACAACCCGGGCGATTCCAACAACGACATCTCTCCGTTATTTGAGACGATCGTTTCCCACGTACAGCCTTATCCGGATCTTACGGATGAACCGCTGCAGATGCAGGTCAGTGCTCTGCAATATGACGACTACATCGGCAGGATCGGCGTAGGACGTGTCTACTCCGGTGTCATCAAGCAGAATGAGATGATCTCTGTCTGCAACAACGGAAACAAGAGAGAGAACCGAAAGATCGCGAATCTGTACAACTATCAGGGACTCAAGCGTACTGCGATCAGCGAAGCCCAGTGCGGCGATATCGTCATGATCAGCGGTATTGAGAATATCGAGATCGGTGATACGATCGGACCGGAAGGGGTCTTTGATCCGCTTCCGCAGATCGAGATCGAAGAACCGACGCTGTCCATGAACTTCATGGTCAACACTTCTCCGTTCCAGGGCCGTTCGGGCAAGTATGTCACGAGCCGCAACATCAAGGAACGTCTGGAGAGAGAACTGGAAGTCAACGTCGGATTAAAAGTGGAAAGCACCGCAACGACCGATACCTTCCGTGTCTCCGGCAGAGGAGAACTCCATCTGTCCATCCTTCTGGAGAATATGAGAAGAGAAGGATATGAAGTGGCTGTCTCCAAACCGGAAGTCATCTTCAAGACCATCGACGGCAAGCTCAACGAACCGATCGAAGAAGTCATCTGTTCCGTACCGAATGAATATTCCGGTACCGTCATCAACAAACTGAATCTGCGCAAAGGCCAGATGATCGATATCCAGGACGAAGGATCCTACACCAAGGTGATCTATCATGTCCCGACCAGAGGTCTTCTGGGTTACCGCAGCGAATTCATCAACGACACCAAAGGCGAAGGCGTCATGGTGAGAAAGTTCATCAATTACGAACCGTTCGCCGGTGAAGTACCGCAGCGTTCCAACGGTGCGCTGATCTCCATGGCTTCCGGCAAGGCGATGACCTATGCCCTGTGGAACCTGCAGGAGAGAGGACAGATGTTCATCTCACCGCAGACGGAAGTCTATGAAGGAATGATCGTCGGCATGTCCTCCAAGAATCAGGACATCGAAGTCAACCCGACCGTCAACAAGAAGATGACGGCTGTACGTTCGACCGGCAACGACGAAGCGATGAAACTCGTTCCGCCGAGAGTCTTCTCCCTGGAAGAAGCGCTGGAATTCATCAATGACGATGAACTCGTCGAGATCACACCGGATGCGATCCGACTGAGGAAACGCTATCTGACCAACCTCGACCGCAGAAGACATATGCGCGAGGTCAACAAGGAAGCAAACAAGGGATAATCACACATTATGTGATTATCCTTTTTTTAGGGTAAAATAAATCTATGGAACTCCTGCTTACACTAAGAAAGATGGACCAGCTCGAACGGGCTGTATCGGTCGCCGACGGCATCATCGTCGGAAAGCTCTTTTCGAGCGGCTATCATTTCACCATGCATGAGTTCAATCAGATCTACAGCTACTGCAAGGAACATCACTGCAAGTTCTATATCGTGATGGACAACTTCGTCAGCGAGAATGAAAAGATGCTGATGTATGAATACTTCGACTACATCGATTCCCTGGATGTGGACGGGATCTATTTCCACGACCTGGGCATCTACGATGCAGCCAAATCCTACAATCTGGTCTCCAAACTGATCTATGACGGAAAGACCGTTTTATGCAACTCTCTGGATACGGCTTTCTGGCTGGACAAGGGGATCGATTCCGTCGTGCTTTCCAGAGAACTGACTCTGCCGGAGATAAGGACCATCGTCCACAACAATCCGCAGAAGACGGACCTGCAGATCTTCGGACACCTCCGGATGTCTCAGTCCAAGCGGAAATTCCTGACCAACTACTTTAAGGAGATCGGAAAGGAATACGATTTCCTCAATAAAGAGACGCTGACTCTGATCGAAGAGAAGCGCAACGACAAGATGCCGATCCTGGAAGAGGAATCCGGCACCAGTATCTATACCGACTACATCTTCGAGATGTTTTCCGAGATCACAAGTCTCTCTCCGTATCTGAAACGCGGGATCATCGATACGCTTTTCATCGAGAACGACAAACAGATCTTTGAAGTATGCCGGGACTATAGGCGCATCACAACACAGAACCGTGAATTCATAAAGAACAGCTTATATCACAACTATCCGGACAACTATTCTTCCGGCTATCTGTATCAGAAGACCAATATCACCAAGGATGAATAAGATCGAATTACTGGCACCGGCGAAGGACCTGATGAAGGCCAAGATCGCCATCATGTACGGAGCGGACGCCGTCTATGTGGGCGGCAGGTTTTACTCACTCCGTTCGAGAGCTTCGAACTTCTCCCTGGAGGATCTAAAGGAGATCTCGACGTTCGCAAAGAAGTACGGCGCCAAGGTCTACGTGACGGTCAATATCATCTTCCATGATGACGATTATTACGGCATTCGGGAATATCTGCGTTATCTCGATTCCATCGGGATCGATGCGGTGATCATCTCCTCTCTGGCTCTGATCCCGGTCGTAAGGCGGGAAGCTCCGCATATGGAGTGTCATATCTCCACGCAGCTGTCTTCTTTGAATTCTTCCGCGGTACGGACTCTGAAGGAATTCGGTGCAGACCGTGTCGTCTTGGGAAGGGAAGCTTCGATGGATCAGATCGAACAGATCGCCAAGAAGGTCTCCGTTCCTCTGGAAGTCTTCATCCACGGCGGGATGTGTTCCAACTATTCGGGAAGGTGTACGCTGTCCAACCGCATGACCTTGAGGGATGCGAACCGGGGCGGCTGCGCTCATTCCTGCCGCTGGAAGTACCATCTCTTCGACGGAGACAAACCGATCTCCAATCCGAACTGTCTTTTATCCATGTCTTCCAAGGACCTCCGGGCATCCGCCTACATCGAACGGATGATCCGCTGCCACATCGCTTCCTTAAAGATCGAAGGCAGGATGAAATCCGAATACTACATCGCTCAGGTCGTCAAGACCTACCGCAATATGATCGATGAGATCTATGAGAAAGGCACACTGAGTCCGCAGCGCCTGGCCTACTATGACGGAGAACTCTCCAAGGCGGAGAACCGTCCGAGCAATGACGGCTTCCTGTCCGGAGACTGCGACAATTCCCGTCACCTCTACGGCGTCAACGGCGCCGGTGTGACCCACGACTATATCGCCTATGTCAGGGATTATGACGGCAAGCGAGGCATCGCTACGATTGAAGTCAAGAACGTCTTCTCCAGCGGTGACATCGTGGAAGCCTTCGGTCCGGATCTCGACAACAGGCGTTTCCGCGTGGAATACATGTTCGACGAAGAATGGCAGTCCGTTCTTCTCGCGAATAAACCGACGCAGATCCTGCGTCTGCGCATCCCGTTCGCTGTGAAGGAAGGGGATATGATCAGAAAGGTCTCGAGGATATGAGAGCGGAAGGTGCGATCTCCGTCAAGGCGGTGATCAAAGGAAAGAAAAGAGAAGTAAAGGAAGTCTGTATCCGCAAGGATAAGAAGACAAAAGATTTCAACTATATCCGCAAGATCGCCAGGATGAACGATATTCCTGTGAAGGAACTGGGTCAGGAAGAACTGGAAGCTATGGCCAGCGGAAAAAGCCACGGCGGCGTTCTGGCGGAAGTATCATTTCGGAAAGAAGATCTTCTCGAAGAAGGGGATGTCTTTTTTCTGGACGGGATCGAAGATCCCTATAACCTGGGATATGCGATGCGCACACTGTATGCGTTCGGCGTGAAGAACGTCATCCTGAACGACAGGGACTATTCTCTGATGGAAGGACAGCTTCTGAAATCCTCTGCCGGAGCTTACGACTTATTGAATATACAGATCGCAAAGGATCCGGTCAGTATCGTAAAAGATATGAAAGAGAACGGCTATCACGTCTACGGACTTTACCGCGGAGAAGAACCGAAAGACGTCTTTGACGTGACCTTTGAACCGAAGTCTCTCTTCCTTCTGGGAGGAGAGAAGCGGGGGATCCATTCCGATCTTCTGGAACTGTGTGACGATTACCTCTTTATCTCCTACGGATCCGATTTCCGCAATTCACTGAATGCGTGTGCCGCACTGGATGTCGTTGCGACACTCTTATATGCCCAGAGAAGAAAATGATCACATCACTGGAAAACAAAACAGTCAAGGAACTGACCAAGCTGCATCAGAAGAAATACCGGGAAGACCGCTTTCTGATCACGAATGAAGAACTGGTGAAGAAGGCGAAAGAGACCGGTCATCTCCTGAAACTGATCTATACGGGAGAACTGCCTTTTCCTTTTGAGGACGGACTGGAAGTATCGCAGGAAGTCCTGGACAAGATCGCCAAGAAGGAAGGGCTTCACTATATCGGCGTCTCTTCCCTGATCAAAGAGAAGTTTGAACCTCTGAAGAGAGTATTGATCCTGGATCATCTGCAGGATCCTTTGAATATCGGAAGGATCATGGAAGGGGCCCTCCATTTCGGTTTCGATTCTCTGATCCTGAGTGAAGACTGTGCCGATCTCTACAATGAGAAGTGCCTCCAGAACTGTTACGGCGGGATCTATGATCTGAATATCTGTATCGGTGATCTTTCGGAAAAGATCAAAGAGCTGAAAGACAGAGGTTTCAAGGTCTATGCGACCGCATTGCGCAATGATACCTACGATCTCTATGATGTGCCTTTCAGCGACAGGATGGCCTTCGTACTGGGAAATGAAGGAAGCGGTGTGACGGAAGAAGTCATGAGAGCCTGTGACGGCACAATAAAAATCGATATGCGCAATATCGATTCCCTCAATGTCGGCATGGCCGCATCTATCGTAATGTATCGTTTCAGAATCTGACGGTGAAGTCGGATTCGTGTGGGTCTAACGGGATCTCTTTTACAGACCAGTTATATACTTTTGCGAAACGTTCGGACTTTATACTGAGTCTCACGAATTCATCCACATCCTTTCCCTGAACAACACATTCCACGTTTCCGTTATCCAGGTTCCGGCAATAACCGGACAGGTTCAGCTGTCTTGCGTACGTCATAAGCCGCCAGCGGAAGCCGACGCCCTGAACGATACCTTCGTATATGATGTAGTAACGCTTCATAACCTCATTCTATAACAAAAAAGGCCTTGCGGCCTTTTTCATTTGATCGGTTCGAAATCAGAAGCTCCGTGCTTGCACAGAGGACAGATGAAGTCTTCCGGCAGGGTATCTCCTTCATAGATGTATCCGCATACCTTGCAGACGAAGCCTTTCTTTCCTTCTGTCTGCGGTTTCGGCTTGACGTTCTTCTGATAGTAGGTGTAGGTCATCGTCGGTACATCATTGATGACGCGGGCTTCGGTGACGGAACAGATAAACATTCCGTGCGTTCCCAGATCCTTGTAGTCTTCCACTTTCAGTGAGAAGAAGGCGTTGATGTACTGCGGCAGGAAGACAAGTCCGTTGTCGGAACGCAGGATCTCCTTTTCTCCCTTGAACTTGTCCGCATTCCTTCCGGACTGGAAGCCGAACTGTTTGAAGACCTTGAACGGTGCGTCCACATTCAGACAGTTGACGTTCATGATCCCGGTCTGGGAGATGACGTGGTGGGAATAGTTGTCCTTATTGATCGAAACCATGACCCGGAACGGATTGTCAGTCAGCTGTACGACGGTATTGACGATCAGGCCGTTGTCTTTCTTTCCGTCATTGGAAGTGACGACGTAGAGACCGTAACCGATGGAGAACAGCGCCTTCATGTCGTTCTTGTTGACCTGGGAATCGTCTCTTGCGAGATACTCCGTGCACATCGCCTTGCCCAGGGCGTCGATCTGTTCGAGATTGTTGTCGTTCAATGCGGATTTGATCGTAACGACCGGATCGATGAAGGTGATGTTCTTCTGCTTTTCCAGCATCCCCTTGATCGTCCTGGCTGCCATCGGTGCCCAGGAACCGTTCTCGACGATACCGATGCGGCGGTTCTGGAAGTTGCGTTCCGTCAGATGATGGATGAATTCCTTCATGAACGGATAGATGTCCGCATTGTATGTCGTCGTCGCCAGGATGAGCTTTCCGTACGCAAAGGCATCCGCGACCGCTTCCGACATATCGCATCTGGCGAGGTCGTAGACCTTGACTTCCGGTGCGTTGCAGGCCTTCAGTTTTTCGACGAGCTTGTCGACAGCTGTCTTGGTGTGACCGTAGACGGAGGTGTAACAGACGACGATGCCGTCTTTCTCGATGTCGTAGCTCGACCAGGTCTGATACAGGTTCAGATAGTACGGAAGGTTCTTGTACAGGAACGGTCCGTGCAGCGGCAGGATCATCAGGATATCGAGTCCGGAAGCCTTCGCCAGGACATCCTGGACCTGTTTTCCGTACTTGCCGACGATGCCGATGTAGTATCTTCTGGCTTCATCGGTCCAGTCTTCTGTATGATCCAGAGCTCCGAACTTGCCGAAGGCATCGGCTGAGAACAGGGCTCTTTCATAGGTATCGTAGGTCATCATGACTTCCGGCCAGTGGACCATCGGTGCACTGATGAAGGAAAGGGTGTGTTTTCCCAGTTCGAGGGTATCGCCTTCCTTGATGACGATGCGCCTGTCTTCGTATTGCGTTCCGAAGAAATTGCCCATCATCGTGAAGGCCTTGTCGTATGCGACGACGGTCGCTTTGTCATAGACCTTCAGGAAGGCTGCGATATTGGCGGAATGATCCGGTTCCATGTGCTGGACGATCAGATAGTCCGGCTGTCTGCCGTTCAGGACGTTCTGGATGTTGTCGAGCCATTCATGAGTGAAATGCTGATCAACGGTATCCATGACGGCGATCTTCTGATCCAGGATCACATAGGAATTGTAGGACATTCCGTTTGGAACTTTGTACTGTCCTTCAAAAAGGTCGATACGGTGGTCGTTGACACCCACGTATCTGATGTCGCTGGTGATTTCCATATTGTTTTTCTCCTCAGTTCTATTATATAAAAGGTTCGCCTATACGAACAGTTCCAGTATAAACACGGTGAGGCAACACAGTACTGTCACTTTGAACAGTCCCAGATCGCGGTAGGCTGCATATCCGCCGACGATCAGTGCTGCCAGTCCCGCATAGGGACTTGCGGTCGCATCGATGATGGCCGGGAAGGTCATGACGGTCAGTGTGACGTACGGGACATAGTAGAGGAAATCCCGGATCACTTTATTCCTGATCGGTCTGCGGATCAGGGTCAAAGGAAGGACTCTGATGAAGAAGACCGTGAGGGCCATGATCAGGATGTAGAGATAGATATTATTGCGCATCGCTTTCTCCTTTCCTCGGGAACAGGATCGCTCCCAGAAGGGAGACCGCGACCGTCAGAAGGATGGTGACGCTGCTTTCGGAAAGGGGAGTCAGACGGTTCAGCAGATAGCTGGAGAGTGCGCTGATCCCGATCAGGATCGCGATATTGCGATGTTTCCGGCAGGGAGGCATGATGATGGCCAGAAACATGCCGAAGAGGGCGACGGAAAGTCCGGACACGATCCGGGCAGGAAGGATGTTTCCCATCAGGATGCCTAAGGCAGTGCCCAGTGCCCATAACGGTGCAGCCACTAAAATGGCTCCGTAGGAATAATAAGGATCGCAATAGCCGTCTTTGGATACGGCCAGCGCAAAGTATTCATCTGTCAGAAAGAAACCAAGCAGGATCCGATGGATCAGTTTCTGTTCCGGATGGATCTTCTGGGACAGCGCAAAGGACATCAGGATGTAGCGTGCGTTGGCTACCAGCGTGATCAGGATCATCTGCAGGTAGGGAACGTTCTCTTTGATCGCCGTGAAGGCGGCGCTTTCACCCGCCGATGCGTTCACCAACAGTGAGGTGATAAAACCCTGGAACGGTGTGATCCCGGCTGCAGCTGCGCTGATGCCCAGCGAAAAGGCTACCGCAAAGTAGCCCAGTCCGATCGGTATTCCGACTTTTATGCCTTCTTTCAGATGCTTCATGTTTGAAAAAAGAACTAGAGATCTAGTTCTTACAGTTTGATGAATTCGTCCACTTTGAGTACGAAGATGGTAGCCCCTCCGACTTCCACTTCGATCGGATAGGATACCAGATTGGACATATCAGTCGAAATGGTGGATGGAACTGCCTCTTTTCTTCTCTGCGACTCATTGCCGATGATCTCGATCGCTCTTTCTACATCCTTGTCTTCACAGCCGATGATCAGCGTGGTATTGCCGGATGAGAGGAAACCGCCGGTCGTTGCCAGACGGGTCACATGGAATGATGCCTTATTCAAAGCGGAGATACATGCCTTTGTGTCATCTGTGGAGATGATCGCCAGTATAAGTTTCATACTTCAAAGCCTCCTGTTAAGTTTATTTTACCATTATTCTTTTTTTCGGTAAACAATTCACGGGTAAAACGGAGATCTCTTGATTTGTTTCGATACATTCATTAGTGATATAATTTTTTAAGTATGATAGAGATTAAGAACGTTTCAAAGAAATATAAAAACGGTGTGAATGCCCTGCATGATGTAAGCTTCTCCGTCAAGGACGGAGAGTTCGTCTACATCATGGGACCGACCGGTTCCGGAAAGTCGACTCTGATCAAACTGCTGGATGGGGAAGAAGTCCCGACCAGCGGGAGCGTCATCGTTTCCGGAGTCAATGTCGGCCGTCTGAGAAAATCCAAGGTCTACCTCTACCGCCGCAAGATCGGTGTCGTATTCCAGGATTACCGCCTGCTTCCGGAGAAGACGGCTTTTGAGAATATCGCCTATGCCCTGGAAGTATTGGATATGCCGACAGATAAGATCCGCAAGAGGGTCAGAGAAGTCCTGAAACTGGTGGAACTGGCAGACAAGTCCAACGCGAAGCCGAGAGAGCTTTCCGGCGGTCAGCAGCAGAGAGTGGCCATCGCCAGAGCCATCGCCAAGAGACCGATGATCCTGATCGCGGACGAGCCGACGGGAAACCTCGACCCGGAAAAGACCGACGAGATGATCCAGCTGTTCGAGAAGATCAACAAGGAAGAGAAGACGACCATCCTGGTCGTTACCCATAACGACGTGATGGTGGAATACCATCCGAAGCGTACGATCCGTCTGGAGGACGGTCATATCGTATCCGACCGCCTGCACGATAATCTCAGCTTCTATCACGACCGGAAGCTTCCGGGAGAAGAGAAGACGGAACCGAAGAAGGAAGAAAACAGTGAAGGGATCTTCCCGGAGAACGAGAATCCTGAGAATATGAGCGAAGCGATGAGACAGGACAGCCTGATCGATACGATCGCCGTTCCTGAAGAACTTCTGAAAGAAGAAGAACATCCCGAACATAAGGAGGAAGAACAGTGATCCTGATCAGACGTTTCTTCCGGCACATCCGGGAAGGCTTTATCGGTGTCAAGAGACACTTTGCGATGGCAGTCTCCTCAGCCTCTGCCGTCACCATCACCCTGCTTCTGGTAGGGGTCTTTGCGGTATTTGCGGTCAATCTGGGCTACCTGACTCAGGAGATCGAACAGTCCATCTCCCTGGTCGCCCTGATCGATTACGACGTTACGGACCGTTCCAAGATCGATCTGATGGAACGACAGATCAAGAATATGGATGGGGTAGAACGGGTCGAATACCGTACCAAGGATGAGGAATTCGATTTCTACAACGAAGCTTATCCGGATATGGTGGAATTCTCCGAACTGTATCGGGAAGACAATCCGTTCCACGATACCTTCATCATCTATCTCCAGGACGGATATACGATGTCCCAGGTCAAGCAGAAGATCTCTGCCATGGACGGCATCTCTTCGGTCGAAGACGGCGGGACCAACACCTATACCCTGATCAATATCCTGCATGTGACCAGGAATGCCGGAGGCATCCTGATCCTGGCACTGGTCGGACTGGCGATCTATCTGATCTACAATACGATCAAGATCACGATCGCGACCCGCAAGGATGAGATCTGGATCATGCGCAATGTCGGAGCCAAGAACGGTTATATCCGTGCTCCGTTCCTCGTAGAAGGCATCATCATCGGCATCTTCGGTTCGATCCTGCCGATCGGCCTGATCGTCTATGGCTACTACCGTCTCTATGAAGCGACCGGCGGTATCCTGGCAGGCGTCATCACCCTGGTGCCGTTCTATCCGTTCATCCTCTACCTGGCTCTGGCGATGCTGGTGGTGGGTGTTTTCGTCGGATTCATGGGTTCCTATATATCGGTATGCCGATACCTGAGGTTGACAAGATAATGTTTCAGAAAGCCGTAAAGATCCTTCTGGTCATCATGTTGATCCTTCCTGTATTCAGCAGGACGACTTTTGTTTATGCGGATGAAGAGGAAGAGGAAGGTACTACGGAAAAATCCAATTACGACAAGTGTATCGAAGATAAAGACAAGGATGCCTGCCGTATCGTCTACAAGGAGATCCGCGGCGAAGAGAGCAAGGCCCTGAAGGAGATCGAAGAAAAGATCGCCGAAAGTGAAGGCCAGATGGAGGTCATCTCCGCACTGGTCATGGAGTACTCCCAGAAGGCGCAGTCCCTGCAGGTCGAGATCGATGCATTGAAGATACAGATCGACGATCTCAAGGGAAAGATCGAACAGCTGGAGATCCAGATCGCAGAGAACGAAGCCAAGGTCGAAGCATTGAATACCCGCGTCAGGAACCGGATGGCGGAGAGCCAGAAGAGCATGCATTTCAACGGCTATCTGGAATTCATCCTGGGTTCGAAGTCCTTTACGGACATGCTGTCGAGGATCTACGGCATCGAGGCCATCGTCTCCAAGGATAAATCGGACAGAGAGATCCTGGAGAGCACGATCAAGCAGCTGAATGCGGACAAGGCGGAACTCAGCAAGGCCAAGGAAGACCTCGACAAGAGCTATGAAGAGATCGTCCTGAAACAGGCGGAACTGCTGGAGATGCAGGAGTTCTATGAGGAACAGGAAGCGCAGATCCAGGCAGAGATCGATGAGTTGAACAACCAGAAGAACTCGATCACCGAGTCCTATGCGGAACTGAAAGATGTCGTCGCAGGTCTCGGTCTGAATACTGAATTTGTCGCAGCTGTCCATAATTCCTGGATCGCGGAGAGTGTATGGAACTACTCTCCTGACTTCCTGGACGGAAAGTGGCATCTCGGTGTCGACTATGCCTCATCCAGAGGGACTGAGATCCACGCTCCGGCGAGCGGTGTCATCATTCGGGCCAACGGAGGCTGTGCCGATCCGGGTTACCTCGGTTCCCTGGCCGGCGATCCGATCATGGGCGGAGGCAATCAGGTCTACATGATGTGCGAAGTGGACGGAAGCGTCTACGGCTTCATCTTCTTCCATATGCATGATATCTATGTATCCTACGGCGACCTGGTCTTCCAGGATGAAGCGATCGGTACGGTCGGCTCCTCGGGATCTTCGACCGGTCCGCACTGCCACATCGAAATGTACTACCTGGGCGACGGCGATCTGGGAGATTTCCTGGAGATGAGCTGGAATGCGACCTTCTCGGTCGGCCGAGGCAGCACTGCCTACAATAACCGCTGTTTCTACGATGACGGTTCCTTCCGTCAGAGTGCTCCGTGTATCCTCAATCCGGAGTGGTATTTACCATAAAAATCATGGAAAACGACAAGATCTATATCGATTTACAGAAAGTCCCTCTCAAGTCAGAGCGGGAAGAGATCAGAAACAGAAGAAGAAAGAGATTTCTGATCTTTCTGTTATGTCTGTTCTTCCTCCTGGTCGGAATACTGGGAGGCTATTTCATCCACCGGAACGTCCATCCTTCCTATGAAGCGGATGCGACCGGTACGATGGGCGAACTGGAATACATCATGGACCATTACTGGCTCTACGGGAACGATCACGAAGATCTCACCACAGAGATGGAAGATAAAGCCTTCTACGGAATGACGGCTTTCGAGAACGATCCGTATACGACCTACATGTCGACGAAAGAGATGGAAGAATTCTCGACCGGCATCAATATGAACTATGTCGGGATCGGCGTCCAGTACAGGACGGTGGACGATGTCTCGGTCGTTCAGAAAGTCTTCAAGAACTCTCCGGCAGAGATCGCCGGCATCCTGACGGGCGATATCATCGAGACCGTCGACGGAACTTCCATTGAAGGACTCGATACATCTGCCATCCGTGAGATGGTCATCGGACCGGAAGGAACGGATGTGAAGATCGGTGTCGACCGGGCAGGTGAGAAACTGGAACTGACCTGTACCAGAGCTCAGATCGACAGTTCCGCATACGCCTGGAAAGAAAACGACTATGTGGTATTGGAACTCAACAGCTTCGGTACGACGACGGCCCAGGAGTGTATGAAATACCTGGATGAATATACCGATGTCGAGAAGATCATCATCGATCTGAGAGACGACACCGGAGGATATCAGTCATCTGTCCGTGAAGTCTGCGGACTGTTTATCGGAGACGATAAGGTCTATCTGCGTCAGAGAGACGTGAACGGAACGGAAGTGGCGGATTATACGACCACACCGAAGGTCTATGACAACTTCAAGCAGATCGTCCTGCTGGTGAATGAATCGACCGCATCGGCTGCCGAGGTCTTTACGATCTGTCTCAAAGAGGTGCATCCGAACGTGACCATCGTCGGTACGACGACCTTCGGCAAGGGCGTCATCCAGACCAACTATCCTTTAAACAACGGTGCTGTCCTGAAGATGACGGCTTACTACTGGCTTTCACCGAACGGTGTCTCCATCCATGGGGAGGGGATCGCTCCGGACGTGGAAGTCCGTCAGGCGGACATCGCCTATGAATACTACACGATGATGGATGAAAGCGAGAAGTGCGAGTACGACTCCGTATCGGACTATACCCGTATCGCTCAGCTGTCACTGCAGTATCTGGGTTATGACGTGAAACGAAGCGACGGCTACTTCGATGAGGCTTTCCTGGAAGAACTTCTGAAATACAAGAAGGACAGGGGGCTGGAAGAAAACGAAGCTTTGGATGCGCAGACCTACAAGATGATCATTTCCGATGTGATCAGAGTCCTCAACGATGACCCGAGCAAGGACTATCAGTTCGTACGGGCAAAGGAGATCCTGAGTGGAGATTAGTATCAACTGTCACAGCTCGATCCGCATCGCTTCCGATCGGATCATCTATTTCGATCCCTTTCAGATCGAAGAAGAAACGCATGACGCCGACATCATTTTCATCACGCACGATCACTACGATCACTTCTCTGTCGAAGATATCCGCAAGATCGAGAAGGAAGATACCGTCTACGTCATCCCTGACTGTATGTACAACCTTCTGGGAGGGGAAAACGTCGTCGTCATCCAGCCGAAGGAAAAAGCGATCGTTGAGGGATTGGATGTCTATGCCGTCCCGTCATATAATGTGAATAAGAAATTTCATCCGTTGGAGAAAGGCTATGTAGGATATCTCGTACGGATCGAAGACAAGGCAGTCTACGTTGCGGGAGACTGCGATGTGAATGAAGATAATCTGAAGATCCGCTGTGATATCGCACTGGTCCCGGTCGGCGGAAAGTATACGATGGACTGTGAACAGGCCGCGAGACTGATCAATACGATCCGGCCGGCTCTGGCCATCCCGACCCACTACGGTTCCATCACCGGTTCGAAGGAAGACGGTGAGACGTTCCGGAAACTGATCGATCCGGGGATCGAAGTTCAACTGAAAATATAAGGAGAATAGCTATGCAGGATATCAAGGATCTCGGAGATCTGATGAAGTATTTCAACTCTTCGGCTTTCATCGGCAGTGCGGTGGTGGTCATCATCGCTTCTGTCCTGCTTTGGCTGATCAAACAGTATCTGGTCAAGAAAGTCGCATATACGACCAAGGACGATCAGCACAAGAATACCTTCATCGGCATGATCTTCAACGTGCTGCAGTATCTGGTCATCGTCCTGTCGGTCGTGATCATCATGAAACTGCACGGTGTCGATATCGCCAGCATCATGGCCGGTCTCGGGATCGTAGGTATGATCATCGGTCTCGCACTGCAGGATACTTTGAAAGATATCATTTCCGGTATCAACATCTACAACAACAACTTCTATAAAGTCGGCGATATGGTCCGCTGGAACGATGAGGAATGCGACGTCAAGTACTTCTCAGCCAGAGTCACGAAGTTCCAGTCTCTCAAGACCAATTCGACCTATACGGTCTGCAACTCCCAGATCCATTCGATCGAGAAGATCAAGGACAGACATATCGCGACCTATCTGTTCCCTTATGACAGGGACAAGGAAGCGATCGATGCGGTGATGCTGAAGATCGCCGAACGCATGAAGGAAGAATGCAAGCCATTGAAGAATATCCGCTATGACGGGATCTGTTCGATCGAACCGACCGGCGTCATCTATGAGATCAAATACACCTGTGCAGCACACAAGACGGAACAGGTCAAGGATATGCTGTCAGCGATCTCTTACGAAGAATTCAAGAAATCCGGAGTTGCTCCGGGATTCAGCAGCATGTATAAATAACGGAGGTAGGTATGGATATCAGCAAGAAAACAGAGAACGATGTATGTGAACTCAGCCTTACGGGCAGACTCGACACGACGACCGCACCTCAGCTGGAAGAGGTCCTGAAAGAACTGTTTGCACAGGAGACGAAGGATCTTGTTTTGGATATGAGCCAGCTGGACTATATCTCATCAGCCGGTCTGCGTGTACTGCTGTTTGCACAGAAGAGCCTCAATGCCGCCAGCGGCAAGCTGACACTGAAACATGTGAAACCGGAGGTCATGGAAGTATTTGAGATCACCGGCTTTACGGACATCCTGAGCATCGAAAACTGACTATGGCCGCACCGACAAAAAAGGGATTCCTGAAGAAGATCGAGGAGGAGTTCCTCAGAACGACAGACACGCTCTGGGAGAATGAGGTTGCCGCAAATATCTTTGTCGCAAAAGTCCTGCTCGGGACCGCTCTTCTTGATGTCTTCTTTCTTGTGCTGGCCTTTAGGGATACGTTCTCGATCGAGAAGGACGTCCTGATCAAGACGCTCTTTCCGGCTTTTTTTGAACTCCTGATCCCGGCACTGATCTGCCTGTATCTGAAGGGAAAGAAGAAGTGGCTGAAGATCCTGATGATGGTGTTCTACACCTTCGTCCTGGTGAGCGTGGAATCGACTCTGACCGACAACGCGACCCTCTGTATCGTGTTCCCGGTGGTCCTTTCCATCCGTTATTACTCTCAGCCGTTAACGGGCGTGATCGCCGTTTTTACGACTCTGCTGGCGATGTTTGCGGACTACTATGCGGTAGCGCATCATATCGGCAGGATCGATATGAACGTCGTGGAACTGCCCGCAGGGACAGTCCTGAAATTCCTTGAGGATTCGATCCTGAGGAACGTCGTCCTGACACAGGGAACGATCGACTATGAACGGCTGTGGGACAATACGGTCCAGTACAGTCTCCTGCCGAAGGTCCTCCTGTTCGCCGTCGTGGCGACGATCTGTGTGGAGATCGCAAAGCGGGGAAGGATGGCTATCTTCTCCCAGCAGGCCGAGACACAGAAGACCGAACGGATCTCGACAGAACTCAGCGTTGCGAGCGGGATCCAGACCAATATGCTTCCGAGCATCTTCCCTCCGTTTCCGGATCGGGACGATTTCGATATCTATGCGACCATGACACCGGCGAAGGAAGTCGGCGGCGATTTCTACGACTTCTTCATGGTCGATGAAGACCATATCGCCCTGGTCATGGCTGACGTCTCCGGAAAGGGGATCCCGGCAGCGATGTTCATGGTCATCGCGAAGACCCTGATCAAGGACCACGCACAGCTGGGACTGCAGCCGGACGATGTCTTTACCAGAGTGAATCACATCCTGTGCGACGGAAACGAAGTCGGGATGTTTGTTACCGCATGGATGGGTATCCTGGACCTTCGGGACGGGAAACTGGTCTATGCGAATGCCGGTCACAATCCTCCGATCGTGAAACTGAACGGAGAGTTCCAGTATCTGCGTGCGAAACCGGGATTCATCCTGGCCGGACTGGACGACTTCAAGTTCACCAAGGCCGAGATGCAGCTGAACCGGGGAGATATGATCTTCCTGTATACGGACGGTGTGACCGAAGCGACAGACATCAACGGAGAGCTCTACGGAGAAGAGCGTCTTCTGAACTGTCTGAAAAACATGAAAAAGAGAAACTGTGCCTATACTCTGCAGGAAGTCCGAAGAAGTGTGGACCGCTTTGTGGGAGAGGCGGAACAGTTTGATGATCTGACGATGCTGGCATTTGATTTTTCACCAAAGGACAAGATATTTATGAGTGCAGAAAGAACATTCGACGCTTCAGATGACAAGCTTCACGACGTCCTGGGATTCGTGGAGGAAGAACTGGAGAAACATGATGTCTCGATGAAGGATTCCATGGCGATCAGTGTCGCAGTGGAAGAGATCTTCGTGAACATTGCACACTACGCCTACGAAGGGAAGTCCGGAAAGGCAGTCGTAGGAATGAACTTCGACGATACGAACGTCGATATCTACATAGTCGATACCGGGATCCCGTTCAATCCGCTGGAGATGGCCGATCCGGATATCACCGCAAGTGCGGACAAGCGGGATATCGGCGGTCTTGGCATCTACATGGTGAAGAAATCCATGGATTCCTGCCACTATGAAAGAAGAAACAACGAGAATGTATTCGTAATGAGAAAGGTGATCCGGAAATGATAGATCAGGCGATCCGCTACGCAGCTCTGGTCCACAAGGGTCAGATCAGAAAAGGCTCAGGACAGCCTTATATCTTCCATCCGTTGGAGGTCCTTCATCTGGTGTCACTGATGACACTGGACGACGATATCCTCTGTGCCGCTGTCCTGCATGACGCGATCGAAGACACCGATGCGACCTACGAGGATATCCGCAGGGAATTCGGAGAACACGTCGCCAAGCTGGTGAATTACGAGACGGAAGACAAGAGACCGGGCCAGGACAAGGCAAGCACCTGGATGGAACGGAAGAAGGAAGCCATCGAGACGATCCGCAACATCGATGAGATCGGCGGAAAGATGATATGTCTGGGAGACAAGGTCTCCAATCTGCGCAGCTTCCACCTCGGCCTGCTGAGTGAAGGGGATGCCTTCTGGGACCACTTCAATCAGAAAGATCCGAGGATGCATGACTGGTATTACAGTGAACTGAAAGACGCACTGGCCGAACTGAAGGATCAGGCAGTATACAAGGAATACGTTTTCCTGATCGATACGGTTTTCTCGGCATATAGAGAGGAGCAGGTCCAATGAAGAACACTTTTAAAGACGATACTCTGACGATCTTTCCGGAAGGGAATATCGATACCACCAATGCGGAAGCAGTCGGAAAACAGATCGAAGAGATCCGTGCCGGCCATCCGGAAGGAAAACTGGTCCTTGACCTGGATGAACTGAAATACATCTCCAGTGCCGGACTCAGACAGATCCTGAAACTGAAGAAGAAAGAGAACGATCTGAGGATCATCAACTGTTCTTCCGAGATCTACGAGATCTTCGAAATGACCGGTTTCTCCGAGATGATGGATATCGAAAAGGGATACCGCAAGATATCGGTCGAAGGCTGTGAAAAGATCGGAGAAGGTTCCAACGGTATCGTCTACCGTCTGAATGAAGACACCATTATCAAGGTATACAAGAATTCCGATGCCCTGGACGACATCAAGAGAGAACGGGAACTGGCCAAGAAGGCTCTGGTCCTGGGGATCAATACCGCGATCCCGTTCGATGTGGTGAGAGTCGGAGACAAGTACGGTTCTGTCTTTGAACTGTTGAGTTCCAAATCGATCACGAAATGGATCATCTCCGATCCGGAACACAAGGATAAATACATCCGCATCTTTGCGGACCTCCTGAAAGAGATCCACAGCACGACCGTCAAGGGCGGCATGCTTCCGGATGCGAGAAAGACAGCGATCGGCTGGGCGGAATGGCTGAAGGGACATATCCCTGACGATACCTACGAGAAGCTGCATTCCCTGATGGAAGGGATCCCTGAGACCGATCATATGATCCACGGCGACTATCACACCAACAACGTCCATTACGGCAACGACGAAGCGATCCTGATCGATATGGATACATTGTCTGTCGGCGATCCGATCCTGGAATTCGCATCGATCTTCCTTGCCTACCGCGGATACGGAGAACTCGATCATACGCAGGTCGAAGAGTTCCTGAAGCTGGACTGGGATACTGCCAACTACATCCTGGACAAACTGGTCGAGATGTATTTCGACGACAAGGATGAGAAGTACCGTGAAAAGGTCATGGACAAGGCCAAAGTCATCGGCTATACGAGAATGCTGAGAAGGACGATCAAGCGTACTCCGGATGCGAAGGAACTGATCGAATATACCCGGAAACAGCTGATCGACCATGTCGCAAAGACCGATTCCCTGAAGATCTGATGAGAAAAGAAAAGACCGTCGTACATCTGAGACAGCTGAAGATCTGTCCCCGTTATGCGCAGAAACTGACGGCAGTTCAGGAAAAAGACTGCCGCAGCTGTCTGTATCATATCCGTATCGACGGGATCCATTATTGCCGTCAGATGCGTCATCAGCCGAAAATCGTGCGTATCTGATTGAAAATAACGGTTTAAAATATTATGATTAAAAAGTAATCCTTGAGAGTATTAGTCGGGGAAGATCCTGAAGAGAGCTGATGCTTGGTGAAAATCAGCGGATCGAAGCGATGAACTCACTCAAGATATAAGATTAATCGTGAAACTCGCGTTAAGAGTCAAGAGTTAGAAGACAAGGTGGTACCGCGCAGAAAGCGCCCTTATTATCACCTTTTTCTTTTTTGGAGGTAGAGTATGAGCGTATTTGACTACAAGGCGATCGAAAAGAAGTGGCAGAAGTTCTGGGACGAGAACGAGACGTTCAAGACGGACATTCACGACTTTTCCAAGCCGAAGTTCTATGCATTGGACATGTTTCCGTATCCGTCCGGTGTCGGTCTTCATGCGGGACATCCGGAAGGCTATACCGCGACCGATGTTGTGAGCCGTTACAAGAGGATGAAGGGATTCAACGTCCTGCATCCGATGGGATTCGATTCCTTCGGTCTTCCGGCAGAACAGTATGCGATCCAGACGGGAAACCATCCGGCCGGATTCACCCAGAAGAACATCGACCATTTCACGGAACAGCTGAAAGGTCTCGGTTTTTCCTATGACTGGTCAAGAGTCGTCTCTACCAGTGATCCGTCCTATTACAAGTGGACCCAGTGGATCTTCAAACAGCTGTTCAAAGACGGCTATGCGAGATGCGTCGAGATGCCGGTAAACTGGTGTGAAGAGCTCGGATGTGTCCTGGCCAACGATGAAGTCATCGACGGCAAGTCGGAACGCGGCGGCTATCCGGTCATCCGCAGGAACATGAAACAGTGGATCATCGATATCCCTGCCTATGCGGAGAAACTTCTGGACAATCTGAATACCCTGGACTGGCCGGAATCCACCAAAGAGATCCAGCGCAACTGGATCGGCAAGTCGATCGGTGCGGAAGTGAACTTCAGGGTCGACGGAACGGAAAAGACCTTTACCGTCTTTACGACCAGATGCGATACTCTGTTCGGAGCGACCTATTGCGTCCTTTCTCCGGAACATCCGCTCGTCGATGTCATCTGTACGGAAGACAAGAAAGCGGAAGTGGAAGCCTACCGCAAGGAGTGTGCTTCCAAATCCGAGATGGAACGTACCGAACTCAACAAGGACAAGACCGGTGTGTTTACCGGTGCCTATGCGATCAATCCGGTCAATGACAGGAAGATCCCGATCTGGATCTCCGACTACGTCCTGATGACCTACGGAACAGGTGCGATCATGGCTGTCCCGGCACATGATGAAAGAGACTACGACTTTGCGAAGAAGTTCGGTCTCGATATCATCCCTGTCCTGGAAGGCGGCGATGTCAGCAAGGAAGCCTGGACCGGCGACGGCTTGCATATCAATTCCGGTTTCATGGACGGCCTCAACAAGGAAGATGCGATCCACGCGATGCTGGAATGGCTGGAAGAGAAGAAACTGGGCAAGAAGAAAGTCAACTACAAGCTCAGAGAATGGATCTTCGCGAGACAGCGTTACTGGGGCGAACCGATCCCGGTCATCCACTACGAAGACGGAACGGTCGGTGTCCTGGATGATGAAGACCTGCCTCTGATCCTTCCGGAACTGGATGACTACGGTCCGTCCAAGACCGGTGCTCCGCTGGACAAGGCGACGGACTGGGTCAATGTGGAATACCACGGAAAGAAAGGAAAGAGGGAGACTTCGACGATGCCGGGGTCTGCCGGATCTTCCTGGTACTTCCTGCGCTATATCGATCCGCACAACGACAAGGAATTCGCGGATCAGGAACTGCTGAAACACTGGATGCCGGTAGATCTGTATATCGGCGGTCCGGAACATGCGGTCGGACATCTGCTGTATTCCCGTATGTGGAACAACTATCTCTATGACAAGGGACTCGTTCCTTGTGCCGAACCGTTCCAGAAACTGGTCCATCAGGGTTACATCCTGGGTTCCAACGGGATCAAGATGGGCAAGCGTTTCCCGGAATACGTCGTCAATCCGAGCGATATCGTCGAGAAATACGGTGCCGATACACTGAGACTCTACGAGATGTTTATGGGACCTCTGGAGGCAGACAAGCCTTGGTCGACTCAGGGCATCGAAGGAGCTCACCGCTGGCTCGAAAGAGTATGGCGTCTTCTGATCGAACAGAAAGACAAACTGAGCGATGACAACGACGGATCACTGGATTACGTCTACAACTTCACCGTCAAGAAGGTCTCCGAAGATATCGAGAACCTGCGTCTGAATACCGCGATCTCGCAGATGATGATCTTCATCAACGAGTGCTACAAAGTGGATAAGGTCTATCGCAGCTACGCGATCGACTTCGTCCAGCTGCTGTCGGTCTTCGCACCGCATCTGTGTTCCGAGATGTATGAGATCCTGACCGGAAAGACGGATCTCGCATACCGTCCATGGCCGGAATACGATGAAAGCAAGCTTCAGGTGGAAGAGAAGGAAGTCGTCGTACAGGTCAACGGAAAGGTCCGCGCGAAGTTCATGGCCAAGGCCGATGCCGACGATGAAGAACTGTATCAGGAATCCCTGACCCAGGAAAACATCCAAAGATACACCGAAGGGAAAGAGATCCGGAAACACTTCGTGATCCGGGGCAAGGTCGTCAATATCGTCGTATAGAAAGAGCCGTCTGAAAAGACGGCTTTTATCACAATTCTTTCATATTGCGAACGTACAATAAAAGTATGGAAAAGACAAATGTGCTGTTCCTGCTGACACCGAAGGTGCAGGTGGCCTGTCTGGATGAAACGATGAACGTTCGGCAGGCTCTGGAAAAGATGAGAGCCCATGACTACATGGCGATCCCTCTGATCAGTAAAAACGGAGAATATCTGGGAACGATCTCCGAAGGAGACATCCTGTGGTATATCGTCGATGACGAATCGATCGATCTGGAAGATCTGGAAGATGTGAAGATCTCCCAGCTGCTGCGGGCGGACTACCGTCCGGCTGTCAGAGTCGACTGCAAGATCAGTGAACTGGCGGAGAAGATCGTAAACAACAGCTTCGTTCCCGTGGTGGATGACCGCAATGTACTGATGGGCATCGTGACCAGAAAAAGGGTCCTGCAGGAGCTTTTGAAGAACTGAGTGAAAAACTCGGTTTTTTATTGAATTATCCAATGAAATAACATAAAATAATAATTGCCTTATTTTTTTAATGAGTAGCCCCGGAAACTACAAAGGAGAAAAATATGCGTCAGACAACGATGCTGAAACCAGCAGAAGTCAAAAAAGACTGGTATGTAGTCGATGCGAGCGGAAAGACTCTCGGTAGACTTGCAACTCAGTGTGCAGCTATCCTCAGAGGAAAACACAAGCCGACTTACACGCCAAACGTCGATTGCGGCGACTACGTGATCATCACGAACGCTGCAAAGGTCGTCTACACAGGCGATCAGGAAAACAAGAAAGTCTACTACCACCATTCCATGTACCCGGGAGGTCTGAAAGCCAGATCGATCGGACAAATGAAGAGAGAGTACCCTGTAGAATTAGTGGAAAAGGCAGTCCAAGGTATGCTTCCACACAACAAGTTGGGTGATCGTATGAGAACTCATCTGTATGTCTACGAAGGTGCTGAGCATCCTCATGCTGCTCAAAAACCAATTGAGCTTAAATAAGGAGAAACGCAATGCCTAAAAAGAAATCAAACGTTAGTTACCTTGGAACAGGAAGACGTAAATCTTCTGTAGCACGTGTCTACATGACACCTGGTACAGGCAAGATCACAGTCGGCGATAAGACTCTCGAAGAATATCTCCCACAGGAGATCTTAAGAATGGTAGTAAAATCCCCGTTAGTAGAGACCGGTACAGAAGGTCAGTATGATGTCTTCATCAACGTCTACGGCGGCGGTATGACAGGACAGGCAGGCGCCATGAGACATGGTATCGCCCGTGCCTTACTGGAGATCGGCGAAGATTTCCGTCCTGTACTGAAAAAAGCAGGCTTCCTTACACGTGATTCTCGTAAGAAGGAACGTAAGAAGTACGGTCTCAGAGGTGCTCGTAGAAGACCTCAGTACTCTAAGCGTTAATACCAGAGTTACGTCAAAGCACTCCTCACGGAGTGCTTTTTCTTTGTTTACTGATATCGGTAGGCTGCCGGATAGCGGTTCTTCAGCTGATTTCCTTTCAGGATCCCGAATCCCAGCGGGAATCCGTCGACACAGACCAGGATGTATCCTTCCTTCAGAGATTCCGGAACGGAGATCGTCTCACATTTGAGATATTTCAGGACACGGGGATCATCCCGTTTCAGATCCAGGATCGGATCGAAACTGTCTTTCTTTAAAGCGTACGCAAGTGCCTGGGAAGGTTCGAAACGGTATTTTCCTCTCTCCCCGAGATAGAGTCCGGAGCGAAGGACGCGCAGTCCGTCAAGTGAGAGGCCGTCAGGCGGTTCGGCATAGATCTTTCCTTTCCTTTCAATGATCTTTCCTTTCAGGAAGGACGGATCGATCTGATCGAAGAAAGGATCCGACATCGGTGTATTGATCGAAGGAGAGATCTGGTTTTCAGACCTGTTTCCTTCTTTCTGCAATAAAGCGACGAAATGTCCTTCTCCTTCGATCCGATGCGGATAGAGACGGGCACAGTCTCTGGTGCGCGGTGTGATCCCGTCGGTGAATCCCGGATACTTTGGAATCGGCAGGACTTTCAGACCCGGTACATGATCCAGGGCGTATTCGATCACTTCCTCGTTTTCGCAGGGTGAGAAGGTACAGGTCGAATAGACCATCGTTCCGCCTTCTTTCAGCATTCCCCCAGCCGCTGTGATGATCTGTTTCTGGATCGGCGAGTAGAAGGAACTGTCTTTTTCCCGATAGCTGCGGATCAGATCAGGCTCCTTTCGGAACATGCCTTCTCCGGAACACGGCGCATCGATCAGGATGGAATCGAAAGTCTCTGAAAAGCGGTCGATCTTCGTGATGTCTTCCGCCATGACGTAGGCGTTGGCCACACCCTGGTTCTCCAGCGTCCTCAGAAGGATCTGTGCCCGGCTGACGGAGATGTCGTTGGCCAGGATCAGTCCCGTGTTTTTGAGCTTGTTTACGAGCTTGGAGGTCTTTCCTCCGGGAGCGGCACAGCAGTCCAGTACTTTATCATTTTCACAGACCGGAAGGACTTCCGCCGGCAGCATCGCACTCGGTTCCTGGAGGTAGTAAAGTCCCGCAAAGTAGTAGGGATGTTTTGCGGGTCTGTCTTCTTCGCTGTAATAGAATCCGTCTTCCGTCCAGGGGATCGGTCTCAAAGAAAAAGGAGAGATCTTCAGAAAGTCTTCGACGGAGATTTTAGAGGTATTGACTCTTAAACCGTGATACGGTCTTCTGTTCAGACTGTCCAGATAGGAAGAAAACTGATCCTTCAGAAGGTCTTTCATATCATTTAGATAGGACTGAGGGAGTTCGATCATACTAATAGTTTAAATGAAAAAACGATAAAAAATCAGGAATCCGCACTTTTGAGGTGAATAATGAATTGAAATGAAATGTGCCAGATGCGGAAACAGCGATCCAAGCCTCTTTTATCGGGGACACAGGGGATACTATTGCCGGAAGTGTATCCGCTTTTCGCGGATCCTGCTGGAAGAGGAACCGGAATCGCCGGAGTATGAAGTCGCCCGCGGCTGTCAGGACCACTTCTTTTCCTTCCGCCTCAGCAGGGAACAGCTTCTCGCTTCGAAGATGTGCGCAGACTGTGCAGAAACGGACGATGTCCTGCTTCACTGCGTCTGCGGTTCGGGAAAGACGGAGATCGCCGTGGAAGCGATCGGGCGTTATCTGTCTCAGGGGAAGAAAGTCGCCTATGCGATCTCGCGCAAGGAAGTCGTCATCGAGCTTGGACAGCGATTCTCGAAGATCTTTCCCAATGCCCGGGTGACTGCGGTCTACGGCGGACATCACGAAGAGACGTTCGGCGATCTGATCGTCTGTACCTGTCATCAGCTGTACCGCTATTACCGGACCTTCGATCTTCTGATCCTGGATGAAGTCGATGCGTTTCCTTTGAAGGGGGACGAGGCTCTGATGAATGTCGCCTTGAATTCCTGCAGGGGAAAAGTGATCTTTTCGACCGCGACCGTAGACAGTTCACTGAAGAAGATCCTTGATCGCAGGGTATACAAGAAGGTCTGTCTCTATCGAAGGCCTTCCGGACGTCCGCTCCCGCTTCCGAAGGTCATCTTCCTTCCCGATCTCCTGTTTCCTCTGTGTCTGATCTTCCTGATGAGACAGTGCGAGACTCCCTGTATCATCTTCGTCTCATCACGGAAACAGTGTACCTTTCTCTATCGGCTGTTTTCTCCTTTCTTTTCCTGTACCTATGTCTATTCGGATCTGAAGGAACGGGAAGAGAATATCCGGGCCTTCCGGGAAGGGAGGTTCCGCTTTATCTTTTCGACGACGGTACTGGAGCGGGGGATCACGATCCCGAACGTCAGCGTCATCATCCTGATGAAGAAGGGGATCTTCGATGAAAGCAGTCTGATCCAGATGCTGGGAAGAGTGGACAGGGGGATCGAAGTATCGAATGGAAAGGCCTTCCTTCTGACGGAAAGGAAGGATGAGGCCGTAGTCCGGACTCTGAACGGTCTGAAGGAGGTGAATACATACCGATGAGATGTCTCTATTGCGGGAAAAAGAAGACGAAGGAGAGCCTGGCTTCCTTCTTTCTGGAGGAGGATCCTCTGTGTGTCGACTGTCGGAAACAGATGAGACCTCAAAGGAAGATCATCGAGGTCAGGGGGATGAAGATCGAGACCTTCTACGAGTATAACAGCCTCTATAAAAGCCTCCTGATCCAGTACAAGGAGTGTTACGACGAGGCGCTGAAGGACGTGTTCCTCTACGGGATCCTCGACTATATCAATCTGCGCTATCACGGTTATTCTCTGGCGCTGGTTCCCAGCAGCAGACAGAAACGGGAAGAACGGGGATTCGATCATCTGGAACTGATGTGTGAAAGGGTCCGACTGAAACGGGTGAAGGGCCTGCGCATGAAAACGGAGCTGATCCAGGAGGGAAAGAACGCCGAACAGAGAAGAGAGATGGAAAGAAACTGCCTCTATGAAGGAGGACCTTTGGGGAAAGTCCTCCTGTTCGACGATGTGGTCACGACGGGAGCGTCTCTCCTGGGGACCTTTTGGGCAATAAAAGAGAAAGCAACGATCATCAAAGTGTTATCTTTGGCTTACAAAAGTAAAGGTTTACAATATTAAAATAAAGTGTGATAGAATTAGTCTAAAGGAGAATAAGGAAATGCTAGGCAAAGTAAAGAGATTCAACAAAGTTAAGGGATTTGGCTTCATTACAGCAGATGATGGTCGTGATGTCTTTTTCCATTATTCTCAATTGCTTATGGATGGTTACAAGACCATCAATGAAGGGGCAGCAGTTGAATTTGATTTAGTTGAAGGTGATCGAGGTCTTCAGGCTCATAACATAAAAGAGATACAAGAATAATCGAGCAACACGAAAAGGATGGCGGAAAGTGATACCTTCCCTGTCAAGTAGACAGAGGAAATAATTAAATCTCGGTGTATAGGATAACCATCTGTTCTGCAGATCTGATCTGCGATACAGATGGTTTTCTTTTGTTCTGTTATATCTGCACTGA